>Ga0209341_10002339_pt1 | contig 18043 bp, 21 predicted proteins | sample RifCSP13_2_FD_184020 | JGI IMG/M metagenome (GOLD analysis project Ga0209341, IMG submission 184020) | Soil microbial communities from Rifle, Colorado - Rifle CSP2_sed 13_2 (SPAdes) (version 2) | ecosystem: Environmental > Terrestrial > Deep subsurface > Rock core/Sediment | place: Rifle... | reverse complement strand
TGGCTGCCCATAGGCTTATACCCAATATGTATGTCTGTCCCACTTTTGATGGAGTTCTAGGGACGTCCCGGTTCTGGGGTCCTCTCCCGCGGTTTCGGTGGTAGAATAGCCGTTCCCCGAACGGAGAGGATAATCATTTGCCCGACATCCCGCAGTTCCTGCACAAGCTGTCCGTCTACGCGATCCCCGTGATCATCGCGATCACCTTCCACGAGGCGGCGCACGGCTGGGTCGCGTACAAGAAGGGGGATCCCACGGCGAAGATGCTGGGGCGGGTGACCCTCAACCCGTTTCCCCACATCGACCCGTTCGGCACGATCCTCCTCCCGGCGATCATGCTCCTGATGGGGACGGGGATGGTGTTCGGCTGGGCGAAGCCGGTCCCCGTCAACTTCCGGCTGCTGCGCGACCAGAAGCGCGATCCGATCTACGTCGCCGCCGCGGGGGTCGTGACGAACCTCGCCCTCGCCGCACTCTCCGGCATCCTTTTCCGCGTCTTGATCGCGATCGACCCGGCCCTGCTGCTCGAGGCGATGACGCACGGCAACGCCCCCCTGGCGGACTCCCCGGCACGGGCCGTCCTGGTCCCCTTGAGCCTCATGTGCATGGTCTCTGTCCAGTTCAACGTTCTGCTGGCCGTCTTCAATATGATCCCGGTTCCTCCCCTGGACGGGGGCAGGATCGCCGTGGGGCTGCTGCCGACGCGCGCCTCGATGACGCTGGCGTCCGTGGAACGGTACGGGATACTGATCGTTCTTCTGCTTCTCATGTTCGGCCCGCTTGGTGTAATCTGGCGGTTCGTCGACTCCATCTCGACGTTCATCCTGGGCGGATAACCCATCACCGACGGAGGCAAGGCGTTGCGCAAACGGGTCTTGAGCGGCATGCGGCCGAGCGGAAAGCTGCACCTGGGGCACTACCTCGGAGTGCTGGTTAACTGGAAGAAACTCCAGGAGGAACACGACTGCTTCTTCTTCGTCGCCGACTGGCACGCCTTGACCACGGAGTACGACCGCACCGCCGTCATCCGCGAAAGCATCGACGACATGGTCATCGACTGGCTGGCCTCCGGGATCGACCCTTCGATGGCGACCCTCTTCATCCAGAGCCACGTCCCCGAGCACGCCGAGCTGCACCTGCTCCTCTCCATGATCACGCCGCTGCCGTGGCTGGAGCGGAACCCGACCTACAAGGAGCAGCTCCGGGAGCAGACCTCCCGCGACCTCCAGACGTACGGCTTCCTCGGCTATCCGGTCCTCCAGGCGGCCGACATCCTGATGTACGACGCCGCGCTCGTCCCCGTCGGCATCGACCAGGTGCCGCACCTCGAGCTCACCCGGGAGATCGCCCGGCGCTTCAACTTCCTGTACAAGGAGACGTTCACCATCCCCGAGGCGTACCTGACCGAAACCTCGAAGCTGATGGGGACCGACAACCGGAAGATGAGCAAGAGCTACGGCAACGCGATCCTCCTCTCCGACTCGGCGGAAGAGGTGTGGACCAAGGTGAAGCCGATGGTCACCGACCCGGCGCGCCAGCGTCGCACCGACCGCGGCAATCCGGAGATCTGCAACGTCTTCTCCTATCACAAGATCTTCTCCGAAGAGTCGACGATCGCGAAGGTGGACACGGGTTGCCGCACCGCCGGGATCGGCTGCATCGAGTGCAAGAAGTGGATGTTCGAGGGGATGGAGAAGGTCCTCGCCCCTGTCCGCGAACGACGTCTGCGGATCGTGGAAAGCGGCGTTTCCGTACGGGACATCCTGGCCGACGGAACGCGCCGGGCCCGGGAGGTGGCGGGCGCCAAGATGGCGGAGGTTCGCGAAGCTGTCCGGATCTGACGACAAGCCGGATCTCGCCCCGCACCCAGGCAACGGCTCCGCGGGTTCCACGGGGGGAGTCCCCCTGCGCCTCGACGTCTTCGAGGGGCCGCTCGACATCCTGCTCCACCTGGTGCGCGAGCAGAAGCTCGACATCAACGACATCCCCATCGCGAAGATCACCGAGCAGTACCTCGCCTACCTGGACGTGATGAAGGCGCTGAACCTCGACGTGGCGGGCGAGTTCCTGGTGATGGCCGCCACTCTCCTCCACATCAAGTCGAAGTCGCTGCTGCCGCGACACGAGGAAGACGAAGAGGAAGAGGATCCCGAGGTCATGCGGCAAGAGCTGTCCCGGCGCCTGATCGAATACGAGCGGTTCAAGGAGGCGGCGGCGCGCCTGGGCGACCGGCCGGTGCTGGGGCGGGACGTCTTCGTGCGCGACTTCCTCGGGGAGGAGATCCCCGGGGAGGAGTTCGTCATCACCGAGCTGTCGATGGCCGACCTGATCACGGCGTTCAAGGACGCGCTGTCGCGGATGCCCCCCGGTGTCGCGCAGGAGTTCTTTGCCGACCGGATCACCATCGCCGACGCCATCGCCTTCCTCCTGGACCGCCTCAATGAGGAAGGCTCCATCCAGTTCGAGAGCCTCGTCGCGAATTGTCCGTCGAGGAACGAGATCGTATCCTTCTTTCTGGCCATCCTCGAGCTGGTCCGCCTCAAGACGATCCGCGTGTTCCAGGCGAATCCGTTGGGACTGATCAGCATCGTACCCGCCGTCCGGGAGAGCGAACATGGAAGAGACACGGAACCCGAATCCGCCGACGGCGAATGAGCCGCCGGCGCCCGCCGAGCCGATCGGCGTCGACGAACTCCTTTCACCCGGCCTCGAAGCGGGACGGGAGCCGCCGGGGCCCGAAGCGGACCTTCCGCGCGCCGCCTCGATCCTGGAGAGCCTGCTCCTCGTCTCGACCGAGCCGGTCGCCGTCGACAAGGCGCGGCAACTGCTGGGCGGCCTCTCCCGGTCCCAGGTGCGCGAGGTGCACGCCATCCTCCAGTCGAAGTACCCGGCGGAGACCTCGGGGATCCTCGTGGAAGAGGTGGCCAAGGGATTCCAGTTCCGCACCAATCCGGCGAACCAGGAGCATGTGCGCCGGCTCTTCGACGTGAAGCCGCCGCGCTTCTCCCGCGCCGCCCTGGAGACGCTGGCGATCGTCGCCTACAAGCAGCCGCTGACCCGCCAGGAGATCGAGCAGATCCGCGGCGTCGATTGCGCCGGGGCGCTGAAGACCTTGATGGACCGGCGCCTCGTGAAGGTGGCGGGAAAGAAAGACGTCCCGGGCAAGCCGTTCCTCTTCGGCACCACCCGGGAATTCATGGAGACGTTCAGCCTCGGCTCCCTCTCCGAGCTGCCGTCGATGCGGGAGATCGAGGACTTCCTCGCCGCCTCCACCGGAACGCCGGTCGAACCCGGCCGGCCGGGGATGCAGCTGCCGGCGATCCTCGACGGCGGGATCGAGCAGGGCGGGGGGGAGCTCGCCGAGAGTCTCTCGGAAACCGGTGCGCCGCGGCACGGCGCGGGCGCACCGGAGGAGAACATCCCCCCGGACGTCACCGAAGCCGACCTGGTGGACGCCGCCTCGAAGGAAGCGGGGGAGGGGAGCGACTCTCCCGATGGCGACTAAAGTGTCCCGATTCATAAATACGGCGGCATTCGAGCGCCGCTGCATCCGCTCCTGCTGCGTTGCGCTCCTTGCGGCGTACTTGCTCAGTACGCCTCAGTCGCGCGCCTTGCCGGCGCGGCGCATCGACGCTCTCGGTGCTTCGCCGTATTTATGAACCGGAACACTCAGCATCTGAACCGGTATCTCTCGCTGGCCGCCGGCGTCTCCCGCCGCGTCGCCGACGAGATGGTCCGCAACGGGCGCGTCACCCTGGACGGCCTTCCGGTCCTGGACCCCGGCACGCTGTGGGACCCGGCCATCCAGGAAGTGCGGCTCGACGGCCGCACGCTCGTCCCCATCCGGGATGAGAAGATCTACATCATGCTGTACAAGCCCGACAACGTGGTCACCACGATGAAGGACCGCGAGGGGCGCAAGACCGCGCCGTCCCTGATCGGCGAGCTTTCCTCCCGCGTCTTCCCCGTCGGACGCCTCGACTTCCACACCACGGGGCTTCTCCTGCTCACCAACGACGGCGAATTCGCCTACCGGCTCACGCACCCGCGCTTCGGCGTCGAGAAGACGTACGTCGCCAAGCTGCAAAGCGTCCCCCGCCCGGCGGAGCTGAACATCCTGCGGCGCGGAATCGCTCTGGAAGGGAAGATGACGACGCCCGCGCAGATCAGCTTCCTCGAGAAGAAGGCGGGCAAGGCGTGGGTGATGATGCGCATCGCGGAAGGACGGTACCACCAGGTGCGCAAGATGTTCGACGCCATCGGCCACCGGGTGACCAAGTTGCGGCGCGTCGCGATCGGCCCGCTGGAACTGTCCGGCGTCGAGCCGGGGGAGTGGCGCTACCTCACGCCGAAGGAAGTGCGGGAGATGAACGACTACATGGACCGCCGCGCCGTGGAAACGGCAGGGCAAGGCCCGCCGGCGGACGTTCCGCACCGCCCGAAGCGGTTCGAGACCCCCGCAGACCGTTCGAAGCGGAAGATCATCAAGCAGTCGATCAACGACGCGGCGCGTAAAAAGGAGATCGAGAAGGAGAAGGCTTTGCAGGCGGCCCGCGACGCCGAACGGAAGGGGCCGCGCCAGCCGAAGCCCGCATGGAAGCGGGGAGCGAAACACCCCGGGAAGAAATCACCCCCGCCCCCCCGGGGAACGTTCAGGAAGCGGTAGCCGTCCCCTCTGAGAAGGTTCACCCGTTCCCCGTCACCCGCAGGACGATCTTCCCGATATTGACGCTCGACTCCATCCGCTCGTGGGCGTGCGCCGCTTCCCGCCAGTCGAAGACCGAATCGACGATGGGAACCAGCCGGCCGTCCGCGAAGCGGGGGAGGGCGAAGTCTGCGAACTGCCGGGTGAGCCGGATCTTCCGCGCGGTGTCCATGTGGCGCAGGCCGGCACCGGTGATCTGCAGCCGCTTCGACATCAGCGTCCGCAGGCTGAACCGATCCACTTCGGCCCCGCCCATCGTCCCGATGACGACCATCCGCCCGTCGACGGCCAGGGCCTGCAGGTTCTGCTCGAAGTACGGCGCCCCCACGAAATCGAGGACGATGTTCACGCCTTCGCCCCCGGTCGTTTGCGCGACCCACGGGGCGAAGGCCCCCTCCTTGTAGTTCCATCCCGCCCGGGCCCCCAGCGCAAGGCACCGGTCGATCTTCTCCCGCGAACCCGCCGTGACGAGGGAGACCGCCCCCGCCTCGCGGACCAACTGGACCGCCGCCGTCCCCACGCCGCTTCCCCCCGCGTGGATCAGGACCGTTTCCCCGGGAGCCAGGCGCGCAACGTTGAACAGGTTCTGGTACGCCGTGAGGAACACCTCGGGGATCGCCGCCGCATCCTCGAACGGGAGGTTCTCCGGGATCCGCATCGCCAGCCCCGCCGGGACGCTCACCCTCTCCGCATACCCGCCCCCCGGGAGCAAGGCGCACACCCGGTCCCCGGCCCTCCACTCCTCCTTGCACGCGGTCCCGGCGCCGATCACCTCCCCGGCCATCTCGAGCCCCATGATGTCCGGTACGCCCTTGGGGGGAGGGTGCTTCCCGCGCCGCTGCAGCAGGTCGGCGCGGTTGAGCGCCGTCGCCTTGATCCGCACGAGCAGTTCGTCGTCCCCCATGACCGGGTCGGGATGCTCCCCCAGGTAGAGGACTTCCACGCCGCCCGTGCCGCGCATGAGCACCGCTTTCACCGTCACGCCTCCTTTCATCCCTATATCATCATATTATCCGGGGACAAGCCCGATTCGTCGATCGAACCGATGGACAGGACGTACCAAGGCGCTGGCCCGCCGGGGACGATAATGCCGCCGGCGCCGCCGAAGGGATGCAGATGTTCTTGATACCGAAAAGGAGCGAACTGCCCGAGCTGCGGGATTTCCCGTCCGGCGCCTGCGCCCGCGGTGAACTGGAAGGGAACCTCGACGACCTGGTCCTCGTGAACCGATACCTCGGCAACGGCCGCGCGGTGTTGAAACAGATCGCCGCCATGAACTCCGAAACCGCGGGCGATGGATTTACCGTGCTGGACGTGGCCACCGGGTCGGCGGACATCCCGATCGCCATCGCGAAGTGGGCGCGGCAGGCAAGGATCCGCGTCGGCATCACGGCGGTCGACATCGACCCGGCTATCATCGGCATCGCCAGGGAAAAGTGCGCGTCCTACCCGGAGGTCACCCTCGCCGCGGCGGACGGGTTCGCCTTGCCGTTCGGGAATCAACGTTTCGATTACGTTCTCTGCAGCAAGATGGCGCACCACTTCGCCGATGAACAGGTGGTGCGGATGATCAAGGAATTTGCACGGGTCGCGCGGCGCGGATATGTCATCGTCGACCTGCGGCGGAGCCGGGTCGCCTACTGCCTGGTCCGACTCCTCGCCAGGCTCTTTTCCCGGAACCGCCTGAGCCGGTACGACGGGCCGCTTTCGGTGCTGAAAGCGTACACACCCGGCGAGCTCGCCGCGCTTGCCACCAGGAGCGGAACGTCCATTTTCACGATGACCAGGGAACCGTTCTGGCTGCTCGTCCTGGCGGGGAGGGTGATCTGAAATTCCCGGTTTCTTTTCCCGGAACCTCATCTCCGGGTTCACGACTTGCCGTTGGCGGAGGCCTCCGCCTCCCTAAGTCCCTCCAAAAACCTTCCCCCGTCCTTCCGCGACCGGTTCCGGATGAACTTTCCGTAATGCTTGAAGATCATGTCCAAACTGGTGTGCCCCAGCATGCGCGCCACCCAGAGCGGATCCTCGCCGTGGCCGAGCATCAGCGACGCGAAGGTGTGTCGCGTCTGGTACATCGTGCGCCGACGCAGCCCGGCCGCAGCGATCGCGGGATACCAGACCCGTTTTCGAAGGTTGTTCACTTCGAGCGGCCTGCCGGATTTCCCCGGGAAAACGTACGTAGCCCCTGCCCGGGGCTCCTGTCGATGGTCCCACAGTGCCTCGAAGAGGGGATCGAGCATGTCGATGTCGCGGTAGGAAGACATCGTCTTGGGCGGTCCCTCGATTCCAAGGACGCGGCCTTCCCGAACGGTGATGCACCGCATCCCGAAATCCACGTTGGACCATTTGAGTGCGATCATCTCGTTGGGCCGCATCCCCGTCAGGAACGCGGTCCTGAAATATGCCCCGTAATGGGGATCGACGTGTCCCAGGAACAGCTTCATTTCCGGGAAGGAGAAGGGATCGATGAACGGCTTGATTTCCTTGAGCCGGCGGATGTTCTCGGAGGGGGATTCATCGATCTCTCCGCGCCGGTTGGCGTCGTTAAAAAGGCACTTCAGCGGAACCATGATGTTGTTCTTTCGCTTCGCGGAGATGGCCGGCAGGCTGCCGAGGAACTCCTCCACGTCGACCCTTGTCACCCGGCAAAGCGGCCTGTTCCCGAAGTGGGGGAGGACATACCGGTTCCAGATCGAACGGTAATCGCCATAGGTGGAACGGGCGAGGGTCGCCTTCTTTCTCTCCAGCCAGGCCGATGCGTAAACGGCAAAGGGGGTGGAGTCCCCCTCGCTGACCTCCAGGTGCTCCCGCCTGGCGATCCTGACCAGCAGGTCCTTGATGGAATTCGATTTCCCGCGTAGATGGATGCCCACTGTTGTCACCTTCCGTATATCGAACCGATTTCTTCCGGAAAAAGATCAGAATCCGATCCGCCGACGCGGTGTCTTCGGTGACTCCATCAAGCTCCGCGCCCTTTCTTTGAGGTCACAAATTGTGACCTCAAACCGGCTAACTCTTCTTCCGTCAGTTGGAACATGAAATCTTCGGGGAATCGGTCCATATTCCGCTCGTACCCGTAACAGATTTCAATAATTGTGCCCAATTCTAGAACCATGGTGTGCATGTTTAGGGTTGACGTATATGGACAGACGTATTACTGTTTTTATAACGTAATACGAAATAACAGAAAGGTTAGATTATCGTGGGAACCGTCAGGACGCTGTCGAAAGGGCAAATCGTCATCCCCGCAGGGCTCCGGAAGAAATTCCGCATCGAGCCGGGGACCGAAATGCAGATCATGGAGTACGGTGGCATCATCTATCTCATCCCCCCGGTGGATGATCCTGTGCGCGCGGCCTGCGGCGCTCTTCCCGCGAAACCCTCCCTCGGGGACCGGCTTCTCCTGGATCGGAAGAAGGATTTCCGTTGAGGGAGAAGGCCCCTCTCCTTTTCGACAGCCACGCTCTCCTGAAGTTGTTCCAGAAGGAGACGGGACACGAGAAGGTCGCCCGCATGCTCGTGCAGGCAAAGCGGTTGGGTACGCCGAAATACATAAGTGTGATCAACCTTGGCGAAATCATCTACGCGACGAAGCGCGCCTTCGGGGACCAGAAGAAGATCGAGGTCCTCGCGCACGTGGAACGGCTTGGAATCCGCATCCTTCCGGTGCCGAACGACCTGGTCTTTCGGGCGGCAGAGTACAAGGCCTCTTTCAGCATGTCGTTTGCGGGCTGTTTTGCTCTGGCATCCGCCGTGGAACACAGGGCGGTCCTGGTTACCGGCGATCCCGAGTTCCGGGCGGCCGAGCACCTCGTTACGATCGCGTGGGTGTAGGCTCATTGACCGTGGTTGACACGGTGGCGGTTGAGGGGTATATTTATTAATTCATGCCGCGGGGTGGAGCAGTCCGGTAGCTCGTCGGGCTCATAACCCGAAGGTCCCAGGTTCAAATCCTGGCCCCGCTACCAAATCAATTAAAGGGGTTACGGCCCAAAGCCGTGACCCCTTTTCTCTTTGGTTCCTCTGTGGCATCTTTTCCTGCGATCCAAGGGAGAGAAGAGCACCATTTCATTTAAAATACGCGTTATGCTAGCTGGGTCGAAGGACCCAGTGGGGTAAAATGAGTGTAGTAGGGGGGGCGCGATGAAGCTCTCGGTGGAAGTGACGGGCATCGAGGAACAGCAACTCTCCGAAGCTGCCCGGCGACTGAACGTTCCAGAGGAGGATTTGGCGCTTGCGGCCGTGAGGGATCTGCTCGCACAACGCGAAGCGGATTTTGATCGGGCGGCAGCCCACGTCCTCGCAAAGAATCGCGAACTGTACCGTCGCCTTTCGTAGTGCGATACCTCACGTTCGCTGAAGTTCTGGAACTTCATCGGCGTGTGGTAGCGGAAACTGGCGGCGCCACGGCTCTTCGTGATTTAGGCGCATTGGAATCTGCCACCGCGCAACCTCGGGCCTCCTTTGGCGGAAATGACCTTTATCCGTCCCTTGAAGAAAAAGCCGCAGCACTCGCCTTCTCTCTGATTCAAAATCATCCGTTCGTCGACGGCAATAAACGAGCTGGTCATGCGGCGCTTGAAACGTTTCTTGTTTTAAACGAGAAGGAGTTAAACGCCGATGCCGACGAGAGCGAACGGATCATATTGGCCGTCGCCTCCGGAACGTGTGGTCGAGATGGGCTTCTCGAATGGATTCGTTCCCATATGGTGTCATTGAAGAGATGATTTTGTAGATGTCGGAATTGCAGCACCCCCCCCCATGTGTGACAATTCATAAGTAAGTCACGACAGCGATTGTCGCCCACCCGTCCTATTATCGGTCTATCCCGCTCCGCCGATCTATTCACTTCTGCGTAAGGTAAGCCGGAGCGAACTGTAGCGAGCGGCCTAACGAAGAATTGTCTGATTTGAACTTCCGCCGTTTTCAATTAAGATGACCGAATGCGGGTTGAAGAGGAAATCAGATATTGGATCGACCTCGCAAGATACGATCTCGGTGTCGCCGGGAGTCTTCTGAAGGTGAGGAAATGGCACAGGCGGCTGTCCGCAGAAATCAGGAGTTAGAAAAAGTCCTGGGCTTGATCCGGGAAGCGGTGCGACGGCTTGACCTCAACGGGATCCGCGTCGCCCGGGCCATCCTCTTCGGCTCCTTCGCTCAAGGCCGAATGCGGGAGTGGAGCGATATCGACGTGGCGTTGATCTCACGGGATTATCGTCCGACGGATTTCCGTCAGAGAGTCAGGATCGGCCTGATCTGCCAGGATGTGGACGTCCGGATGGAAACGGTCGTGTATCGCCCGGAGGATTTTCGCAAGGGGGAACCTCTCGCCCGAGAGATCGAACGCACGGGGATCGAGCTCCGCTTCTGATTCGCGGCTACCATCCTCGACGATCATCGAGGATGTCACCGTATAATGTCGAAAATCGTTCTTTTCCCTGTCGTCCAGCGTCTAGCCCAATGGAGTCCAGTGGCGGTCTTAATCCCCGAGGACATCAGTGCGACCGCGGTTCCCCACGGGGAACGGAAATTCCATTCTTTTCTGAAAATCCTCTTCGAAGCCCGCCCCGACGTCAGCGGAGAATCTTCGGGTAACCATCCCGAAGGTCACTGTCTCCAACCAGGGCATGTGCCGGATTGTGACTGGATTATAGGGGTGATGCGAAAATCCTATTGTCCAGCTTGTGGTCACCAAGCACCTGAATTGGTTCCTGTACCGAGGGGGAATATTTTGTGCGACAGACCAAATGATAGCCATGCGATCGCGAACAGGACGACGATGATGGCATCAGACAACGATCACTTTTTCCAAGTCAGCTTCGTCTTCGTTTCCCGGATGAACGACTCGACGCTCAGGATCGTGAGACCGCTGCCGCTGGGGTAGTCCCGCTGAAGTTTCTCGGGCACAACCAGGGTGATCCCGGCCTCCTTCATCTCCTTCAGTTGCGGGGTCGAGATCGAGGACTGGATCGTCAGGATGTGCTTCTTCTTGACGCGCGGTGCCTCCTGGATGATCTGGCGCCAACGGTCCTTGCAGGTGGTCTTCACGCCGACGACGCAAAGCCTCGCCACAGGGAAAGACAGGTCGTCGTACTGGGCCCGCCCGGGGATTACGATGTCCGGCCTCCCCGGGATGTCGGGGCGCATTTCGTGCGGGACCTCGGCCTTCCGGAGCAGATAGTCCACGTGATTCTCGAGGGATCGCCCCGCGCGGGATTTGCGCCGGTTCATGATAGCCGACGCTACCTTAAGGAACGCGTCAACGGAATCGAACGGCCCACGGGTCTCGTCGCGGCAGAGTTTCTGTTCGACTTTCCGGAACAGGTGGTACTCGGAATGGAGGCAGCGCACGAGGGCTTCGTCGGGCGGGAACGCACCGAACCCGCGGGCGCAGGCGTCGAGAACCTCGCGGGCCTTGGAGGAGAACAGCTCGCCTGGCGGGAATTCAGTCATCCCTTCGGCGAACGCTCCGAACAGGCGCTCGATGCACTGGCCTTCGTCTTCCAGGACCGGAGCGCCGCTCCGGTACACGCCCCATCGTCCGGTGATCTCGACGCCAAGCGCAGCGGTGATCTCCTCGATGTCCTCCTCGAAATCGAGGACATAGCCCGCAAACTCCGTCAGGGACCGGATGACGAGGACGAGGAGGCTACCGACCTTATCGTGCTTGAGCCACGGGAAGCCACGGCCGAATTGGGTGAGACGATATTCCCTCCGTGTTCTCACGCCGTACCACGTCACGCAGGAGCGGGTTTCATGTCCATCCTGCCAGACGATCGTCACGTAGTGTTTGCGATTGGCACCCCTGTCCGGGGGGTACGGGGAGAACATCTCCCAGACGGCGATCGGCAGGTAGTAGCCGCATTGATGACCGCCGGTCCGGCCGACATCGTTCGCGGAGATGAACTTCAGGAGGGCGTTGCCGGTCCTGGTGGCGTCAGCGATCGCCTTTTCGCATACCGGAGACGGCACCTATGGTGTCTCCCTTCCGACGATCTGACGGGTTCGGCCCCCGGAGGACAGCCACCTTGAGGCCTCGCCGACGACGCGCTCGACGGGGAGCCTGCCTGGACCTTTCAGGGCGCATTCCCAGACGGTCAGGATCCGCCAGCCGAGAGCGGCCAGAGCTTCACGAGCCATCCGGTCTACTACCCGGTTGCGCTCGATCTTTGTCCTCCAGAACTTTACATTGGATGAGGGCCACTTGAACAGTGGGCAGTCGTGTCCGTGCCAGAAGCAGCCGTGGGCGAGAATCACCGCCTTGAACCGAGGAAACACGATGTCCGGCTTGCCGGGCAGGCGACGATCATGGAGGCGGAAACGGAAGCCCTTCGCGAAGAGCCCCTTGCGGAGGAGGATTTCTGGTTTCGTGTCCTTTCCCCGGATGCCGGACATCATCCGGGAACGCGTTGCCTTGTCGACGACGTCCGCCATTCCTCACACGGAAAGCGGCATCTGGAGCGCGTGTGATTCCTCCGCTTCCTTGAGGGCCATGATATGGGACTTCATGATCCGGGCGACCTCGGCGATAACCGGGACGACGACCGCGTTCCCGAACTGCTTATAAGCCTGCGTGTCGGAAACCGGGATCTTGAATTTCTGATCTCCGGAGTCGAACCCCATCAGGCGAGAACACTCGCGAGGGGTCAGGCGGCGGGGGCTCTTCCCCTTGCCACGTGACACGAGGATTTCAGATCCGTCCTTGTAATACCTCGCTGATAGCGTCCGGGAGACGTTGAGGGGGCCGACGAGGCCGTATCCGAAACCGTTGCCCTTCGCTTTGTGCCGTGCGGCATAGTCGCGCAGGTACTTCCAGAGATGATCCGTAAGGACGTATTTTCCGGCGACCTTCGCCTTCGGTCCCTCTGTATATGGCGCCTCGGCGTCCTCAGTGCCGTTCTCGGGGTGGAGGATGTCTTGCAGGAGGGACGGGTTCTTCGAGACGTTCGGAAAGCGGAGCTGGTTCCACGAAAAACCCGTCGGCTCACGGAACCCCACGATGATGATTCGTTCCCTGTGCTGGGGGACGAAGTGCTGTCCGTCGATGACCCTGTCGTGGACGTCATAACCGAGTTCGTCACGGAGAACACCCAGGATTGTTCGGTACGTGTTGCCGCCGTCGTGGCTTGCGAGGTTCTTCACGTTCTCCAGCAAAAACGCCTTCGGTCTCTTCTCCTCGATGATCCGGGCGACGTCGAAGAAGAGCGTGCCCTGCGTCTGGCAGAGGAATCCGTGCGGCCGGCCGAGCGCGTTCTTCTTGGAGACGCCAGCGATGGAGAATGGCTGGCAGGGGAACCCGGCGAGAAGCACGTCGTGCTCCGGGATCGTCTTTTCGTCAATCTTCGTGATGTCGCCGACGATAGGGTGGTCCTCCGGGAAGTTGGCCCGGTAGGTTTTTAAGGCGTACTCGTTCCATTCGCTCGTGAAGATGCATCTACCGTTTTGCCCCTCGAAGCCCTTCCGGATGCCTCCGATGCCGGCGAACAGGTCGATGAAGGTGAAGTCCGCCGCGGCGTCCGTCGGTTTCGAGAGGGGCAGGAGCATCTGCTTCAGAACGTCGACAGCGTACGGGGGAGGGCAAGTCTGACCGGCTTCCCACCGCCGGATGGTCCGGGGTTCGACCCCGAGTCGACCGGCAATGGCCCTTTGTGAGTACCGTTCCCGGACGAGCAACAGGATCGGGCGAATTTCCGGGTAGTCCCGCATCGAGTCACCCTCTGGGTATTTTAGGGGACAGTATGTCATGTCTGTTTCCCTTGTCAAGGCATTCTCCTTTCCGCAGGGGTTTGATACGCGAGGATTCGATCGGCGCGTTCAATCTTGCCGGTCTCCCGTATATACGGCCGGACAATCGAGAGGAGCGGCTTGCATCTGAACCTGCCACCGACCTCCCACTGCCAAATCGGTTGCTTTGTCGGTGTACGTATGAGCAATCTTTGTAGATACTTTTGCAAGGTACGCGCCAAAGAAAATCGAGAATTTCAGAGCCCGTGTTCGGCTCTGATAAGACTGCCACAATCGACCCGGCCGGGACGACGAAGCCCATGGAATGGGCGAAGGAGAATCCCGGCTCCCTCGGTCGCGGCTATACGAGCAACCTAGCTCTCCGCAGATAGACGGCACATGTAAACTGGTGGTTGTTGACTGACAGTTGGCGGTGCGCGCGAGATAATATGGAGGGCATCGTCGCACCACATCGCAGAAAAAAAGGGGGTCGCCGCTCGATGAGCACGTCCATCACCGCCTCGATGCTGTACGACCTGGTTCAATGCCCGCAACGTGTGGCAATGGACCTGTTCGAAGATCCCGCCCACCGAGATCCAGAGAACCCCTTCGTCCAGCTTCTCTGGGAAAAAGGGCACGCCTTCGAACGGGAGACGATCGAGGGTCTCAGGATTCCCTTCACCGATCTTCACGCTCACAGTGGCGTCGAGAGGCAGCGTTTAACGCTGGAGGCCATGCGCCGGGGAGATCCTCTCATCTACGGCGGGCGCATCGCGGCGGACGATTTACTCGGCGACCCCGACCTTCTGCGGAAGCAAGGTGCAGGCTACGTTGCAGGCGACATCAAGAGCGGGGCGGGGGAGGAGGGGGCCACCGAGAACGCCGATGGCAAGCCGAAAAAGCACTACGCGGTCCAGTTGGCGCTTTATACGGACATCCTGGAGCGGATGGGACTGTCCGGCGTCCGCACTCCTTTCGTATGGGACGTGCACGGAACAGAGGTCGTCTACGATCTCGACACTCTCCAAGGAGTTCGCACCCCGACGGCCTTGTGGGACATTTACACGTCGTGTCTGGAGGAAGCACGAAGGATCGCAGCGCGCTTGGTCGAACCGCTGCCGGCGTTGGCAGGAATCTGCAAGCTATGCCACTGGCGCACGGCCTGCACGAAGCGCCTTGAGGAACTGGACGACCCGACGCTGATCCCGGAATTAGGCCGGTCTCGCCGGGACGCACTGGCGGCCCATTTGGCGACGGTCAAGGAGTTGGCCCGGGCCAATATGACGAAATTCGTCAAAGGGAACAAGTCAGTCATTCCGGGAATCGGCCCCGACATGCTTTCGAAGTTCTGTGCCCGCGCCAAACTCCAAATAACGCCTGGCGCCACTCCGTATCTTAAAGGACCCGCCAATCTCCCCGACATGGAGATCGAACTTTTCTTCGATATTGAGACCGACCCGATGCGGGACATCTGCTACCTCCACGGATTCGTCGAGCGGCGCGGAGGTGACACTGGGGCCGAGCGGTATGTTGCATTCTTCGCGGAGACGCCGACACTAGAGGAAGAGGAGCGGGTATTTGCCGCAGCATGGGCTTATATCAGATCTTCCCGCCCGTGCGCAATCTACTACTACTCGCCGTACGAGCGAACGAACTGGCGCAACCTCAGGAAACGGTACCCGCACGTTGCGACGGAGGAGGAGACCGAAGCGCTGTTCGCTGCGGACACTACCATGGACCTTTATACCGATGTTGTTCGACCGAAGACGGAGTGGCCGACCCGGGACTATTCGATCAAGACGCTCGCGTCCCACTTGGGTTTCAAGTGGCGGGATAGCAACCCGTCGGGTGCGGCGTCGATCGAGTGGTACCATCGCTGGGTTGAGTCTGGGGAGCCTGAGATACGTCAGCGCATCCTCGATTACAACGAAGATGACTGTGTAGCGACAAGAGTGTTGCTGGATGGAATCCGAAAACTGCCCGCGGTTTAGGGTATTCGACTGGATCCGCGTTCCCGCTTCATATCTGCACAATGAGCCAGCAGTTAAGATCGCTTGGTGAGGTGTCGGTGGCGGGTTTTCCTATATAACGAACCCGGCTGGCTGCTATTCCGGTCGTTGCTGACAGAGACACTCATATCCGAGCGTATCGGTACGTGCCTTTGATGCTCTGCGCAAGAAACTGCCCCTTCGAACCAGCCGCCTTCATCTGCTCAAACACAGGCTCGGGTACGTCATAGTAGTGATAAACGCTGCCAGTCTTGAACTCCACTCCAAGGATCTGTGAACTCATGTCATAGCCAATTCTGGTGATGTTGGATGATTCAGGTGTTTCAATCCAGTTCATCGAACACTTCCTTTCTTGCCGCCCTGCGGTGGCTTCTTGATCGCACCTGCTTTATGCTCATAGCGGGGACTCTGTTTTCGCCATTGGCGAACGACGGAAGCGTAGTCAGGATTGTCGCGTTTCTGGTTCCATCCGCCCGGGCCCTCGAAGCCGTCCTCTTTTGCACTGCTGCGAACGACGACCCGAGGATCGACGCTGTCCGGTCGACGATCCTTCGCTGGTGCTTCGATTAAGGTCCGCACTGGGAGGCTTACTGCTTCCCCAACGATTATGGCTTCGCCTGTGCGGAGTACTGGAAGCATATCGAACAAGCCCTTTAGATTGTCAGTCGCCGCTCCGGTAATGTGAGCACGATCCGCATCGTTGGCGAGTCGCATCGCGAAAATGGTTCCGCATTGCGAGAGAATCGTAGGGTCGATCTCGGACGGACGTTGACTAACAAGCATGACACCGACACCGTACTTGCGGCCCTCCTTGGCAATCCGGCGGATGGCGGAGGCGGCCTCTCCAGCGTTGTCACTTCCAACGTAGGCGTGAGCCTCTTCAAGGACGACAAGAAGCGGTCGCTCTCGACCACCTTCTGGAAGGTTGCGAGCCCAAAAGAGAGCATCGTAAAGAATGCGTAGCAGGGCTCCAATCAGGTCATTGAGGACAACGGAGGGGATGCCGGAAAGGTCGAGAATTGTTATCGGTGCGGGCCCGCCGATCCATTCGTAGAGAAGGGAATCAAGATCCGCCTTGCTGGTTCCATCTGGTTTCGGCAGCCAATCTCTTGGCTGGAACAAGAACGCAAATCGAGGATCTTTGAGTTTCGCTGAAAGTCCCGCGAGTTGCTGACGGAGTCCAACTCCCTCGTTCCCGTGTTGCACCCGTTCAGCGGCAGGTCCCGTGGTCTTAATTGTCCTGAAGAGCGGAGGGACGACGGACATTGCATCACCAAGTTGTGCTGGTTTCCCATCCGCTCCGAGGACATATGCTGGTTCCCTCTCCTCCGCAGTACCGCCAGGCTTTGGGATAACGGTCAGGTGTTCCTTCCGGTACTGTTCGAGCCACAACTTATGGAGACAAAATGGCACAGGTGAGTCGACGGTCACCGTAGCCTCGGTGATACCATCGAGATTTCGGTTGGTTAGCGATTCCCGCTTGAGGGAAACAACCGCATCTGCGACGGCTGCTGATTGTGCGTCCGTCGACAGCTTGCCGAATGCCAAGCGAACCAATTCCTCGAAATTCAGCGCCCAAAACGGTATGCAGAGGGGCTTCTCTCCCTTTTCAGCGTCGGGCGCGACGCGAAACACTGTGCTGCGATCCGCTAGGGCGCGGGCATACTCGCCGTGAATGTCGAGTACTACCACCCTGGCTGACGGGTAGCGCCTGCGGTCTGACAGGGCTGTTAGCAGTCCCGCAACAGTCGTAGATTTTCCTGCACCAGTAGTTCCCACTACTGCTGAGTGACGCGTTACCAATTTGGTGATGTCAATTAGCGCGGGAATCGACTCCGCGCTAGCCAAATGCCCCACTGGCACGAAGTCATCTGGATTACCAGGGCCGTAGATGGTCCGCAGATCTGCCTCAGTGACTATATGGACACGATCCTCGATAGTCGGGTGCTGCGAGATGCCTCGCTCGAAGCGACTACCACGACGTCCTTCGCCAACGAGCTGGACGCGGAGCCATCGATTACCATAAGGGCGCTGGTCTTCCTCGCGCTGTGGAGCGGCTCCAGCGCCGACTTGTGAGACGACTCCGTACAGATCAACGTAGCCGAGGGGAATTCGGACGAAACTACCAACCTGACCTATTCTGTACCCTTCACCGTTGACGAAGCTGAGCCCCGTCACGGTCTCGTTGGTCAGCTCGACGGTTACGGTTGCACCGTTGACATCCTGTACTGTGCCGATCAGCGTTGGGTCACGAGGCATTACCGCCACCTTCGCCATCATCACGGAGCGCAAGTTGGCGAGCCAGAAAGGTACCGAGGGCTTTAAAATCACCGAGAACGAACTTGCACTGCTCCGCAGGTGCGGAAGAACGCTCTTTCAGTTCACCGTTCTGGACGGCGAGTCTGTGGAGCGGATGATCGGCCTTGGCGGCAGATGGCCAGTCACGCTCAATGGTTCCGAGAATGGCTCCGTCAGTAGCTAGTGTAGTGCTTCATAATTATTGAGACTTAATATCCTTTTTGTAGTAGACTGTGCGCATCGCTGATCACGAGGAGACAGACGATGCGCGTAGCCCCGAGGATCGAATTGACGGCGTCGGAACGGC
>Ga0209341_10002337_pt1 | contig 18047 bp, 18 predicted proteins | sample RifCSP13_2_FD_184020 | JGI IMG/M metagenome (GOLD analysis project Ga0209341, IMG submission 184020) | Soil microbial communities from Rifle, Colorado - Rifle CSP2_sed 13_2 (SPAdes) (version 2) | ecosystem: Environmental > Terrestrial > Deep subsurface > Rock core/Sediment | place: Rifle... | reverse complement strand
CCAATTATTAATGTACAAGATAGTTTTATTGCGTCACGGGGAAAGTACCTGGAACAAGGAAAACCGTTTTACCGGGTGGACCGATGTTGATCTTAGCGAAAAAGGGATGGAAGAAGCCAAAAATTCGGGAAGGCTTATGAAAGAAGCCGGTCTGGAATTTGATGTGGCTTATGTCTCTGTCTTAAAACGGGCCCTGAGAACACTGTGGCTGGCCCTTGAAGAAATGGATATGCTTTATATTCCCTGGATCAAGACCTGGCGTTTGAACGAACGGCACTACGGCGCTTTGCAGGGGTTGAACAAAGCCGAGACTGCTGCCATGCACGGAGAAGAAAAAGTAAAGATATGGAGGCGCAGTTATGATGTTCCCCCACCACCCCTCGAAAGGGCCGATCCGAGATATCCGGGTAATCACCCTGCTTATAAGAACCTGCCCGCAAAGGATATTCCCACCACCGAATGCCTGAAAGATACCGTTGACAGATTCCTGCCGTACTGGCATGAAACCATCGCTCCGGTTATTAAATCGGGAAAACGGGTTCTCATTGCAGCACACGGGAACAGTCTGCGTGCACTGGTAAAATACCTTGATAATCTTACCGATCAGGAAGTGATTGAGCTGAACATACCAACAGGTATTCCCCTGGTGTATGAGCTTAACCAGGAATTGACACCACTGAAACACTATTACCTGGGAGATCAGGAAGCTATCAGGAAAGCAATGGAATCAGTTGCCAACCAGGGTAAAGCAAAGTAGTATTCAGTTGTCTTGGCTATTCAGGATGATAATAATGTCGGTTTACCGATAGTCCGCTGCTTTTTACCGATTTATTCTTCTGCAATCCGGTTGACCTGACTATTTTTGATCTGAATATTAAATTGTGGAGGAATAACAATGGAAAATAAAAATGTTGATCAAAGGATCTGGTTTGGCATAGGTGCCGTTCTCCTGGGTCTTGTAATTCTGGCAAACAATTTCGGTTTTTTTGATTACGAAATCAGAAGGTACCTGTTCCGTTGGGAGGTCATCCTGATGGCACTGGGTCTTTTTTTCATTGTGGGCCGGGGAAACAGATCAACCGGGATTATTTTGCTGGTCATCGGGGGTGCATTTTACCTTCGTGATTTCATGCATTATAACTTCAGTTTCTGGCAGATATTCTGGCCTTCGCTGCTGATACTTGCCGGTGTAATGATAATTTTCAGGCACCGGCTTGATCGCGATTTCGGAAGAAAAAACCTTGTGTCAGACGATAACATTGTTGATGAAATAGCCATTTTTGGCGGGGGTGACCGCATCGTAAGCTCGCAACAATTCCAGGGAGGAAAAGTAACTGCCATTTTCGGTGGTCTGAATTACAACCTGCTGAAAGCAAAACTGGCTCCCGGTGATAACTCCATCGACGTATTCTGCATGTTTGGAGGGATGAACCTCGTGGTTCCCGAGGAGTGGAACGTTAAGATCAGGGTGACTTCCCTTTTCGGAGGTTTCAATGATAAAAAACGCTTCAGGTCTCCGGAAGCTCCTGCTGATAACAGTTCACGGCTGGTCATTAAAGGCATTGTTATCTTTGGCGGAGGTGAAATAAAGAGCTATTTCAATTAACCCTGGAAATGCAGAATCCAATTCTGGAAAACAGGAAGTCCATAACCTCCTATACAGCTGTTTGGATAATCGTTATGTTGATTCATTTCCTCCTGCTTACGATATCCGGAAAGGTTACCATATCATTCGCCTTTGTTGAAAGTCTGATCACCAACCTGCTCTTTGCAATAATCGGACTGGGATTATGGTTCCCGATTTTCTATTCCCGGTCGGACAACCAAAAACTGATCAATACATTTTTAAACCACCTTTTTGCCTGCGTGGTAACTGTTGGAATCTGGGTATTGCTGTCCTATGTAATGCTGGTATCCCTTTTTCAATCCAATACCGGGTATGTCAGTTATTTTCGCGAGTCAATACCGTGGAGGTCCGGCATCGGTGTATTGTTTTACGGCGTTGTTATCCTGGTGTATTATCTCATCATATACTACCGCAGTTTCAGGGAAAACACCATCAGGGAATCGGAACTGAAAGCCCTTGTCACAGAATCGGAACTTAATTCCCTCAAGTCACAGATCAACCCGCACTTCCTTTTTAACAGCCTTAATTCAATAAGTTCACTTACCATGATCCAGCCGGGGAAAGCTCAGGAAATGATTATCAAGCTTTCGGAGTTTTTGCGGTATTCTATTTCCAACAAGGAAGAAAAGCTAACAACGCTGTTGGCTGAAATAAACAATATCAACCGTTATCTTGATATTGAAAAAGTGAGGTTTGGAAAGCGGTTGACAGTAAAACAGGTTATTGATGAACCCTGCCTGAAGCTTAAGCTTCCCGGCCTGATCCTGCAGCCTCTTGTTGAAAATGCAGTGAAATACGGAGTGTATGAGAATACCGGGGAATCGGTTCTTGAAATGGTTTGCAATTGCAACAGTGCCTCCCTGGTTATTATCCTGAGAAATGAGTTTGATCCCGATTTTCTATATAAAAAAGGGGAAGGAATTGGTCTTCAAAATATACGAAGCCGCTTGCGCCTGTTATATAACCGTGATGATCTGCTCATGATCCGGCAGGAGGGTAATATTTTTGAAGCAAAAGTTATTTTCCCACAGCAATAATCAGGGATTATGGAAGAAATAAAAGCTGTTATCATTGATGATGAAGAACTGGCCAGGGAACTGATAAAAAACTACCTGAAAGAATACCAGGATATCCGGATCATCGGGGAATGTGAAAATGGTTTTGAAGCGATCAAAACAATTGCAGAGCTAAAGCCCGACCTGCTGTTTCTTGATATTCAGATGCCCAAGTTGAACGGTTTCGAAATGCTCGAGCTTATCCCCGATCCCCCTGAGATAATTTTTATAACCGCACACAATGATTTTGCCATAAAGGCATTTGAGATGAATGCAGTGGATTACCTGCTTAAACCTTATTCACAGGAAAGACTTGTTGCAGCTGTGCAAAAGGCCAGGGAAAGGATACAGGCAGGGGTCAGCCCCGGAGACAAATTATACAGGCTGATCCACCAGCCATTGGCAGAGCGTCTGGAAAGAATTGTGGTGAAGTCCGGCACAAAAATCAAGGTTATCCCCGTGGACAAGATCGTTTATCTTGAGGCCCAGGATGACTACATCATGATCTATACCGAAGAGGGTAAGCACCTGAAGCAAGGCACGATGAAGTATTTTGAGGATCATCTCGATCAATCCAGATTCATCCGGGTGCACCGTTCCTTTATCGTTCGCATTGACCAGGTAACGCAGCTTGAGCCTTATTCAAAGGAAACCTATATCCTGAAACTGAAAAACGGCGCATGCCTCAAGGTTAGCCGTAACGGGCTGAAAAACCTGAAGGAAAAGTTTAAATTTTGATCAGGGAAGCCAGCTTTAGGACCAGGTCCAGGAAAACTATCCTGCCGTTGGCATTTCTCTCAATATCCTGTATTGCCTGGGTGAGTTCCCGTGTAAGGATGACAACATTATCACCGGTGACATACGGGGCAAATTTGGGTATAAAATCCTGTTCCTCGTCCGTAATATAAACTATATCAACTGTATTAAAGTGCAGCGCAAGGCTTTCACGAATGGTTCCCAGACCGTATTCCAGAAAGGCTTTCTGCCGTTCCCGGGTAAGTGTTGCCAGCTCCTCGGAAATCTTTACCATTCCCGGTATGTTCTTTTTAAAACACACCCTCATTAAATCCCTGAAATTGTTGAAATTAAACCGGAAATCTTCTGCCTCTGTTATAAGCTCGAGTGCCTTCAGGTAATTCCCCGAAGCAAGCCTGACCATACCGGCAGCCCTGCCCTTTTCAATACCGTGTTTCTCAACCAGTGCCTGTTCCAGTTCATGATCACCGATCTGCGGTACTTTAACATGTACGCACCGCGATCTTACAGTAGGCAGCAACTGTTCGGGATTACCGGCAACCAGGATGAAAACGGTCATGGAGGGTGGTTCTTCCAGCAGTTTCAACAGTTTGTTGGCGGCCTGGTCGTTCATTTTTTCGGGTTGCCATATTACAGCTACCTTATAGTCCGATTCGAATGATTTCAGGTTAAGTTTGTACGCAAGACGTTTGCTTTCATCGGTGTTGATGATCCCCTGCTTGTTTTCAAGGTCAATAAGATCATACCATTGCGTAAGCCTGCCGTAAGGCTGCTGAAGCATAAAATTCCGCCAGTCGGCGATAAAGTCGTCACTCACCACCGCATCCTTATCCAGCGACCGGGTTTTATTCACCGGGAAGGTGAAGTGCAGGTCGGGATGGATGTACTTGTTGATTTTGGAACAACTGGCACAGGTTCCACAGGCATCTGTCAACCCCCTGCCTGTACAAAGTATGTACCGTGCAAAAGCAACCGCCAGCGGCAAGGCACCTGCTCCTTCGGGCCCGAAAAAAAGCCAGGCATGACTTACCCTGTTTTCCTGAACTGTCCGGACCAGCCTACCTTTTAAATATTCCTGTCCTGTAATTTCGCTGAATAGCATACTGCTGAAACTTTGCTGGTACTGCCATAAATAAGCAGCTGCCAAAGGTAAATAAAAATAGTTTTTTATCTTTGTTCAACAAACAATTCAAAACAATCAAACATGCAAACGATAGATAATTTCAACTTCAAAGGTAAAAGGGTGATCGTCAGGGTGGATTTCAATGTTCCGCTTGACAAGAAGACATTTGAGGTTACCGATGACACACGCATCAGGGGCGCTCTTCCGGCCATAAATAAGATCCTGAAAGACGGTGGTTCGGCAATACTCATGTCTCATCTCGGCCGTCCCGATGGAGTTTCACAAGATAAATATTCCCTGAAGCATGTTATTCCTGCACTGGAAAAATTGTTGGGCAAAACGGTAAAATTCGCTGACGATTGTGTCGGGAATTCTGCTGAAGTGTTATCAAAAGGTCTGAAACCAGGCGAAGTACTGTTACTTGAAAACCTCCGCTTTTACCTTGAAGAGGAAGGAAAGCCAAAACTCTCTGAAAACGTAACCGATGAAGAGAAAAAAGCCACAAAAGATGCCCTGAAGAAGAAGCAAAAGGAATTCACCGAAAAACTGGCTTCTTTTGCCGATTGTTATGTAAATGATGCATTTGGCACAGCCCATCGTGCGCATGCTTCCACAGCCCTTATTGCCGATCTATTCCCCGATGAGAATAAAATGTTCGGATACCTGATCGTTGCCGAGCTAAATGCCATGGACAAGGTGCTTAAGTCAGCCCAGAAACCGTTTACTGCCATCATGGGAGGAGCAAAGGTCTCTGACAAGATCCTGGTTATTGAAAACCTGCTTCCCCGCCTGGATAACCTCATCATTGGGGGAGGGATGACCTACACATTCATTAAGGCACAAGGCGGTAAAATTGGCAATTCCCTGTGTGAAGCTGACAAGCTTGACCTTGCCCTCAGCATCCTTGAAAAAGCGAAAAGACAGCATGTAAAGGTATATCTTCCCGTAGATGCTGTGAATGCCGATAAGTTCGATCCCGAGGCCAGTACAGGCAGGTCGAAGATTGACGAAACCCCGGATGGTTGGATGGGTCTTGATATCGGAGATGAAACCATCAGGCAGTTCACCGAAGTAATTAAAAACTCGAAGACAATTCTGTGGAATGGCCCCATGGGTGTTTTTGAAATGCCAAAATTTTCAGCGGGTACTTCAGCTGTTGCCAAAGCAATTGCCGAAGCTACCGCCAAAGGAGCATTCAGCCTCATCGGAGGAGGAGACTCAGTTGCCGCTATTAACAAGAACAAGCTGGCTGACCAGGTCAGTTATGTTTCCACCGGCGGCGGTGCCATGCTTGAATATATCGAAGGTAAAGATCTTCCTGGCATCAAAGCCATCCGCAAATAACCTCCGGTATCCGGGCACCTGGGAAAATGCTCGTTTTGGCTTTCAGATAAGTCAATACGGGCTTTTTTTTATTATTTTATCAGTTGTATTAAACAAAACCTTATCCCAATCATACCATGACGGACAAAATCAAGATCGCAATCCTGGGGGGCGGAAACCTTGGTACCTCGCTGGCAAAAGGATTAATTGCATCCGGACAGTTCTCTTACCAGGAAATTATTATTACCGAAAAGAGAGAATCCCGGATAACCCACCTCAGGGAAATGGGTTTTCAGGTAACTGAAAAAAACCAGGAGGCAGTGGGGATGGCAGAAATAATTGTTATGTCGGTGAAACCCCAGCAATTCAGCAACCTCGCAGAAGAAATAAAAACCTCTCTCCGGCCGGAGCACATACTGATATCAACAATTACCGGAGTGACACACAAGGAAATCGAATCGATCCTGGGAATGCACCCCATGATCAGGATTATGCCCAACACAGCCCTGGAGATCTGTGAATCAATGACCTGCATTTCATTCAAGAATACCGGAAGCAGCCACGAAGCAATGATATTGACGCTTTTTGAAAAGATGGGCAAAGTAATCATCATACCGGAAGATATGATGGGTGCAGCCACAGTCGTTGGGGCCTGCGGTATTGCATTTGCCCTGCGGTTTATGCGTGCCATGTCGCAGGGAGGAATTGAAATTGGATTCAATTCCGAAATGTCACAGCTTATCACTGCTCAAACCGTAAAGGGAGCTGCACAACTTATCGTTGAAACCAGCAATCATCCCGAACGCGAGATCGACAAGGTTACCACGCCCCAGGGTATCACCATATCAGGCCTGAATGAAATGGAACATCAGGGACTCAGCTCAGCCGTGATCAGGGGCCTCATAACCTCCTTCAATAAACTCGAAAACCTGTCGACAAAAATCCATAAAACTACCTGAAAATAAAGGATGTTTATATCTGAATATTGTACCTTTGCAACCTCGAAACAGTACCATGATTAAAATTGAAAATTTCCCGCAATACCTTTTTGAGCAGTACAACAGCTTTCGGAAAGAGGTTCCCTCAATGAACAAATCCCACCGTTTCATTGACAATCTGATTTATTTTCTTTTCCCGTTCAAAATTGATAAAAAGTGTTCCCTGCCCCTGATCGATCTAAATCTGGCCCAACTGCAACTCGATTTCAAGGATTTGCTCAACCCGCTTGAATCCGTGCTCGTTGAACCGGTCAATGAATTGAACAGCAAGTTTTTCTCCTGTGTTCCGGCTATTTACGAGAGTCTGATAAAGGACGCGCAACTTTTTGTTGATTTCGATCCGGCAGCACGTTCCCGTGAAAGTGTAATTCTATACTATCCCGGGTTTTATGCTATTTCGGTGTACAGGCTCTCCCATGAGCTCTACCAGCTGAATATCCCCTATCTTCCCCGGATGATCTCCGAATATGCCCATAGTAAAACCGGTATCGATATTCACCCTGGCGCGGTCATCGGGGATCATTTCTTTATTGATCATGGCACCGGAATAGTGGTAGGGGAGACCACCATTATTGGCAATAACGTAAAGATCTACCAGGGAGTAACATTGGGAGCGGCATCCGTAGATAAAAGCATGAAGGGAAAGAAACGGCATCCGACACTTGAAGATAATGTAATTGTTTATTCCGGAAGCACCATACTTGGCGGGGATACTATAATAGGGCACGACACGGTGGTGGGCGGAAACGTTTGGCTTACCAAAAGTGTCCCTCCTTTTTCCGTGGTATATCACGAAAGCAAAGTAGTGATACGTGATAGCAAGGAATTTGATAACCCCATAAATTTTGTAATCTAATGAAAGCAACCACAATACTGGAAACCATCGGAAATACTCCGCATGTGAGGATCAACAACCTGTTTGACAAAAGATACGAGGTATGGTACAAACTCGAGCGTGCGAATCCGGGAGGAAGTATCAAGGACCGCATTGCTCTTTCCATGGTTGAAGATGCCGAGCGACAGGGATTGTTGAAACCCGGCTCGGTTATCGTTGAACCCACTTCGGGTAATACAGGAATTGGTCTTGCCATGGTGGCCGCGGTAAAACGCTACAGGCTGATCCTGGTAATGCCGGAATCTTTTTCCGTCGAACGCCGGAAAATCATGTCCACGTTTGGTGCTGAGTTTGAACTTACTCCCCGGGAAAAAGGGATGAAAGGTGCTATAGAAAAAGCCAGGGAAATTGTAGCAGCCGATCCCAAAGCCTGGATGCCCATGCAATTTGAAAATGAAGCCAATATTGAGGTGCACCGCACAAATACAGCACATGAAATTTTAACTGATTTCCCCGAAGGGATTGATTATTTGATAACCGGCGTAGGCACCGGTGGTCATATTACCGGTGTGGCCGAAATATTAAAAAAGAAATTTCCGGCATTGAAAGTTTTTGCCGTTGAACCCGAGCTTTCTCCCGTGATTAGCGGAGGCCAACCCGGACCCCACCCGATCCAGGGCATTGGCGCCGGTTTTATTCCAAAAAATCTCCATATGGATCTCCTCGATGGTGTTATTACCGTCTCAAAGGACGAAGCATTCGATTATACACGTCGTGTGGCACGGGAAGAAGGAATATTTGCAGGCATTTCTTCGGGAGCTGCATTGGCAGCAGTGGCCAGGAAATTACCGGAAATACCTGCCGGATCACGAATTCTGACTTTCAATTACGATACGGGAGAAAGGTATCTTTCAATCGAAGGACTTTTTTAAAAGGGCAATGGCTGTTGTCCCAGTACCCTGTCCAGTTCCTTCCTGATGATCTCCCGCCATACCGTATATCCCGCTTCATTCAAATGCAGCCGGTCGGGCATGAACAATTCCTCCCTGGGTTGCAGGAAAGTATTGAGAAAAGCAAAATCCGTACGGATGTAATAGGTATTTTCACTACTCCCGGAAAAATCTTCAATAAGACAATTCGCCTCAGCGATTAATGGCCAGACATTCCATCTTAAAGGCGTGGGGGTAATTTCAATCCAGAAAACCGGTGTGTCAGGATATTTTTTCCGGATCGTTTTCAGTAAACACCGATAAAGCCTTGCAACCTCTTCCGGGCTTTTATCATCTTCGTTTCCCGTAATGTCGTTGGCAATGAACAATACTATGGCCCTGCAGGCATGCGGATAAACAATACGTTCCGCATATATTGCCAGATCGCTCAGTTTGGCACCGCCATAGCCGCGCTGGATCACCGGGTAGGGAGCCATATCCCTGGCCAGTTCTGCCCAAAGACGTATGCTTGAACTTCCGGCAAACAGAATTGCATTGCCCGGGTAAATCTCTGTACTGTCAAGATGCTCAAAGTTCCGGATATCGTCTTCCCACGATATGACATCCGGCGGCTGCGGATATACCGTGAACGGTGAACACAAAAATATTGCCAGCAAAGCCAGCGAAAGGAAATATGATTTCATGGCCAAAGATAATAACTCTTAACTTTTTTTTAACAGTATTCCGGTGCACCAAATGCCTCCCCGGTTGTTTACTTACTAACCTTATAATAAATATATGAATAGCTTGAGGATATTATTTTTCCTGTTACTCCTCCTTATTTATCCGGAAATGCATGCACAGGATAAAAATATCCCTGTGCTTGATTTTTCAGCATTTGAAAAATACCTGAACCAGGATTCCGATACCGTTTTTGTCATCAATTTCTGGGCTACCTGGTGCGGTCCATGCCGCAGGGAACTTCCCGAGTTCGAGAAAATCCACAAAACCTATTTCGATGAGAAAGTCAAGGTGCTGCTGGTGAGTCTTGACTTTCCGTCCATGCTTGAAAAAGGACTAAAGACATATTTGAAAAACAACCTGATCACCGCCGGTGTGGTGCTACTGGATGAACCGGATGCCAATGCCTGGATTGAGAAAGTGGATAAGTCCTGGACCGGATCATTGCCTGCCACGCTGGTATATAAAGGGAAAAACAGACTATTTTACGAAAAGGAACTCACCTACCGGGATATTAACAGTTCGATTCATTCATTAACTAATCTTTAAAACTTTTCAATCATGAAAACAATTATGTCATCCGTATTCATATTTTTGGCTGTCAACCTGCTGGCCGGTGAAGGGCTTAAGGTAGGGGACAAGGCCGGAGATTTTAAACTTAAAAACGTTGACGGTAAGCTCGTAAGCCTTGCAGATTTTAAGTCTGCCAAAGGATTTGTGGTTGTATTTACCTGTAACGAATGTCCTTATGCCAAAGCGTATCAGGACCGGCTTATCTCTCTTGACAAAGAATACAAAGCCAAGGGATTCCCGGTAATCGCGATCAATCCGAACGATCCGTCCATTGAACCGGCTGATTCCTATGATGCCATGGTAACCAGGTCAAAAGAAAAAGGATATACATTTCCTTATCTCTACGACGAAAAAAACCAGGTATTCCGTCAGTATGGAGCCACCAGGACCCCGCACATATTTGTTCTGAAAAAGAACGGGCAGGGTGAGATGATCGTCAAATACATCGGTGCAGTGGATGATAACCACCAGGATGCATCGGCTGTAAAACAGCCTTACCTTGAAAATGCGCTAAATGCTTTATTGAACAATAAGGAGCCTGAACCCAATTTTACAAAGGCAGTAGGTTGCAGCGTAAAATCCAAACCGGCACAGCAGATGTAAAATACCGGAAGAGCAACAGGGTAAATGGAGGCAGAGGCAGTTACATGGCTACTGCTGCTGCCCCATCCCTTCTGTTTTTTGAAAATACACCCCAAAATCACCATAGGACACCAGCAGGTACACAACATCCTGTTTCGAGGTAAATGTTCCAAAAAACCCTTTTGTCAGCATATCATTTTCAATATCAGGCAGTCTTGAATTAAACAACAGGATACCTTTCCCGTTATACAAGGCCGCCGAATCACTGACATATCTGACCTGACAACTATTTCCCTTGTATTCATGCTGCAATTTCAACTGTGCGGCCTTATTGACTATTTTTTCACCCCTGCCCCTGTCCAGGATCATATAGGCCAGGCTGTCACCCTGTAAATTCCGTGTATATATTTCCCCTTTCCGGTACTTGCATGCCGACAGGAAAACTGTCATTATCAAGGCCATAACCAGGAACATTCGGAAGTTCATCGTTTTACACCTTATGGAAGCCTTCCGGCAACCTCATGCATTAATCCCAAAGCAATTTCTTCATTGCCGGTATTGAGAACCCCCACCAGAGAATTGCCTTTCTGCAATAAAAACACCATTCCGTTGAACATATCATCTACAGCATAATACCCGTCCCTTTGTTTTACCTTGTCGGCTTTCACCATGCCAAAATACTGGTCAAGCATTTTCTGTATTTCATCGGGCGTAAGCCGGATGATGAATAGTTGAATTTCTCCCTGTTCACCATACCTGACTGAATATGCTTCCCGGAAAAAGCTATACCCCAAAAAGTTTTGCGCGATGTAGTTATCCGATAAGAAAACTTTGCCTTCTACCGGAAACAATTTGGTCTCTTCCGGCAGTCCGGCAGGCTGGGCAAGTTTGGCATCCACCTTTCCGGCAAGGAGGGCGATGGTATTCTCATCAACTTCAGTAACCCCTGCCGACATGATCTTTACATAATAATTACCGGCCATGAAATTGAGTACCCCCTGGCTTTTGTATCCCTGGGTGCCGACCGTTACCTGCGGATAATCCGGCATTCTTTCAGCAGTATAAATTCCATAGGTGTTCGCAGGTGAATTGTGCCTGTAAAGTTCCACCCTGATGATCAGGTCTTTTTGGATATATTCGGCAATATGCAGGTCCTGGAAATAATAACTGAGAAAGATATCTGCAGCACCGTTGATCAGTTCCCAAAGATCTCCCGAGTTGTATACCCTTTTTTCTTCCTGCATTTTCCAGCCCGGGATTTCAGGAAATAAACTGCTCCCGTTTGCACGGATATTCATTACGGCAGTAAGAAAAATTACCGCTACGATCAATTTCTTTATCATATGGTTGTGTAAATAAGAATATTATACAAACATATCCGGTTACCTATACAAGCAGGTCCCGCGGAACAGCCGAAAGCCTCGATACATCAGCAATCCTGCTGGCAACATGGAATCCTTTCTGACAGTTTACCGTACATTCATCGCAATCGCCGCATGGATTGCCGGCAATACCCAGATCGGCAAGAACAGAACCGGCATCTTCATACTGCCTGTATCCGTAAGTATACATATAGGCCCTCATCAGCTCGTTAACGGGTAAATGCTTCCTGCACTGTCCAAGGCATTCTTTGCATCCGTCGCAGTATAACCCGGCTTCAAGCTTTGCTTCTTCGAGGTGGGCTTTTTCTTCTTCGGTAAGCTCAAGGTTTTCCATTACCGAGAAATTTTGCATAAGCTGGTCATAAGCAACTATGCCCGGTATGGAGGTATGGATATTTGTATCCTGCAGTACCCATTTCAATGCAGCTTTGCAGTCGACAGGGTGTTGCCTTTCTTTGTCCATGAATCCGCCCGCCATAGTTTTCATGGCTACGATACCGATACCTTTTTCAGCTGCCAGGGCAATTTTTTCCTTGATCTTATCGGCATGTGACTGTTTGAAATTAATGGCTGTAAGCACTACATCATAAAAATTACTGTCGATAGCTGCCTGAATGACATCGGACTCATTGTTGTGGGTCGACATACCAACGTACCTGGCCTTGCCTTTCTTCTTCAATTCATCGAATGCTTCCAGCATTTGCGGGGCAAGCGCGACGTTACGATTCGAAACACCGTGGAAATACACAATGTCCACATATTTCATTTGCAGGCGTTGCAGGCTAAGGTCAAATCGTGTTAGTATGCTTTCCTTTGTAGCGCCGGGTCCCATTTCCCCCGTACGGCGGTCGATATCATCGGGGTATACTTTGGTGGCAATTACAACCGATCCGCGGGGAACACTCTTGAACAGTTCTCCCAGCATAGTTTCATTCCGCCCTTCCTGGTAGCCGTGTGCCGTATCAAAATGGACCATCCCCATCTGGTAGGCAGATTTTACCAGCGCTGCGTTGTCCGACCGCATCACGCCGAAGCTGACTACCGGCAGCTCAATATCTGTTTTTCCCAGCCTTCGTTTAATGATAACAGCATCATCTTTGGGTTGCCTGGCAATGGCCGAAGTGCTAATAAACGCACCTGCCGCACCGATAACTGATGATTTCAGAAACCCTCTCCGGTTTAGGTATGTTTTTCTTCTCATGGTCTTGCTTTTAATTAATCCAATCATGCAAGTTATAATTTTATTTTTTTGTAAGTCTAATGTTCCTTCCTTTTAGGAGTATTTATATTCTTTATAAACAAATGACCCAAACACCCTTTCCAACACGTAAAGTTTTTAAATAAGAATTAATTAATTTAGCAGAATTTTAAGATTAACAGTAAGGATTTTTTATTAGTTTAGAACTTTTATGCTCCTGTTATCGTAAATAGGGCAAAGTATGTTGATTACCGAACAACAAAAGAACTGACAGGTAGAGTTTTACTTTTTGTAGTGATTATTATATGTGGAAAAGATTTGGTTCCGGAGTATTATTGAGTATATTATTCCTCGGTTCAGCAGTTGATCTGGGTTCAGTGACAGATGAATCCTTTGATCCGAAAAATTCGGCCTCACTGGCTGATTATAAACCCACTGCATTGGATAGCCTGATTATGGCTTACGATGAATACCTTCAGCATGCCGTTGACAGTTTGAAAAGTCCGGGTGCGGCTGTAGCTTTGGTTTACAAGGGTGAAGTCGTTCTTCTCAGGGGTTACGGCGTAAAGCAATACGGCAGCAACGATTCGGTAAATAGTAATACTGCCTTCAGAATTGGCTCTGTTTCAAAAGGTTTTGCTTCGGTACTTACCGGTATTATGGTTGAAGAAGGTTATCTCGACTGGAATGACCGGGTTAAAAGATATCTTACTGATTTCAGAATGAGGGATACTGCCAGCGCTTCACAAATTACGGTAAAGCATATTCTCAGTCAGACTACGGGTTTCCCCAACCATACATTTACCGATATGCTGGACAATGGTTACAATTATGAGAATATCAAACCTTCCCTCTCAGGAGTTCCGCTTGCAGCCCGGCCCGGCCAGATCTATACCTACCAGAACGTTGTTTACAGTCTGATAGGTGATATTCTGGAAAAGTCAACCGGAAAAGATTACAATAATCTGCTCCACGATAAAATATTTGTACCGCTGAATATGAATGAGGCTTCCACCGATTTCAAATCGTTCTGCAACAATGCAAATACAGCTTTGCCCCACCTGCGGGCAGGTGCAAACTGGAAGGCAAAATCTAAAAATGACAGGTATTATTCGGCTTCACCCGCTTCGGGTATAAATGCCAGTGCCTCCGATATGGCCCAATGGCTGCTTGCACTTACCGGATATTATCCCGAGGTGGTTCCTGAAAATGCGATCAGGGAGATATCAACGGCTTGCATTGAAACCCCAAAAAAGTCGGCATACCACAGGAACTGGAAATCACTGGAAAAAACCTGTTATGGACTTGGCTGGAGAATTTTTACCACCGGAAACCATAATATCGTTTACCACGGAGGCTATGTGGAGGGATTCAGGGCCGAGATCGCCTTTGATCCGGAAACAAAAATCGGCATTGCCGTTATGTTTAATGCCAATACCCCCATGGCTTCCCAATGCATTCCGCGCTTCTTCGACATGGTTATGACCAAAATCCCGGCAGCACAACCTGTAAAGTACGCCGTAAATTAAACGGGTCATAAAATGGATCCCCGCCAATTCAGATATTTCGACATTCTTGTTGCATTGTTTGTTGCGGTGCTGCTTATTTCCAATATTGCCTCAACAAAGATCCTTACGCTCTGGAAATTTACCTTTGATGGCGGAACGCTGCTGTTTCCGCTCAGCTATATTTTCGGTGATATACTAACCGAGGTTTATGGTTATAAACGTTCCCGACGTATAATCTGGCTGGGCTTTATTTCAGCCCTCCTGATGTCATTGGTGTTTTATATTGTCCAGGTGCTGCCACCCGCAACCGACTGGCCCAATCAACAGGCTTTTGAACAGATCCTTGGATTTTTGCCCCGCATCGTAATTGCCAGTTTGTTAGCCTATTTTGCAGGTGAATTCACCAATTCGGTAACCCTTTCGCGATTGAAAATTGTTACGGCAGGCAAGCACCTGTGGATGCGTACCATTGGATCAACATTGCTCGGACAGGGAGTAGACACCATTATTTTCTGCCTGGTGGCATTCTATGGTGTTCTCCCTGCCAATGTATTGTGGGCTGTCATTGTTTCAAACTATATCTTTAAGTGTTCCGTTGAAATTTTGTTTACTCCTCTTACCTACGGTATTGTCGGATTTCTTAAAAAGAAGGAAAATCTGGATACCTTCGATCATGGTGTCAGGTATAATCCATTTGATTTATCCCTGTAACGGTTTATCCGGTTTATCTGATAAATAACCTTAACTTAGCACAAATGCATTCACCCATACGATGCGCCTTGTTGGAATAATACTCCTTTTCCTGTTAACACACATTGTATCCGGCCAGTCCGGTACGGTTTTAATACTTTCCCCCGAAACGGCTGTTTCCCTGGCTATCCGGAATAATCCAACCGCTCAGCAGGATGACCAGGAAAAAATACTGAAAAGGGATGTCAGGTCAGTCTATTTCAGCTGGTTGTACCAGATCAGCAAATTGAAGGTCATCAGACAACAACTGTTGTTTTACAATGATATCGACCGGGTTGCCACGCTGCGTTACCAAACCGGGGATATTGAATTGCAGGAAAAAATGGCTGCTGTTTCCCTGTTGACTGAATTGGGATTATCAGAATCGATACTGGCCGATGAGATAGAGATGACCAAAAATCGCCTGCGGCAGCTGTTGTATGTTGACCAGGAACTGGTACCGGCTGATACGATGATATACATGGTCAGGATAATTAAACAGCCCGGTGCCGAACAGGAAGCTGATACTGCCCGCAACGCATATTTGGCCTTTGTACGCGACAAAACCATTGAAAACCTGGTGCTTGAACTGAACAACCAGTTTAAAATGCTGCAGTATTATCATGTTACCGGACTAGTCCTTGCTGATCAGATCATTGAAACATCATCCGTGAAATTGAAAAAAGAGGACATTGACTATCCCGAATACATCCGGGAAATTGCCGGTGCATTCCTGGTAAAAACCGGGTATCTCAAAACTCTCGAAAATTATAACCAAACAGCCATTCAACTTGAGTTTTATGCCTATTAACAGACTACTTGCCGCGCTCCTGTTACCAACCGTCCTTCTTCCGCTGGCCTGTAAACAGAGCGGAAAACAAGGCACCTGGGTTACTGACGACGCAGGCAACCGTATATCCCTTGTTCTTTCCACAAGACAGATAGCCGAAGCCGGGATTACCTTTATGCATGCGGAGAAGCAATCAGCTGAACGGTATATTGAATGCTCCGGATTCCTCGGCATACCTCCGGGTAATGTCCTTCAGGTTTCCGTACCGGCCGGAGGGATCTTAAAATCCATTACGGTTTTACCGGGTAATTATGTTGAAGCAGGTACTGTGATTGCCACACTGGAAAGTATTGGGTACATAAAACTACAGCAGGAATTCCTGGAAACAAAAAGCCAGTATGAATATTTTCATGAAGAATATGAAAGACAGGGGGAACTGACAATAGAAAATGCATCGTCCGTTAAGAAAATGCAGGTGGCACAACGCGATTATCTGGCTGCTGAAATAAGGCTCGGTTCGTTGAAGGCGCAACTTGCCTTGCTGGGCATCCGGGCTGACAGTATAGACGTGGATAACCTTTCGGCAGAAATTGATATAAAGGCTCCTGTAAACGGAACCATCAGCGAAATATATGCATCACCCGGAATTTTTATGAAGCCGGGTGATGGTCTCTTTGAAATTACCGGAAAAAGCAACCTCATTATCACGTTAACAGTACCGGAACTGTACTTCCCCTTGTTACACAAAGGACAGCATACTTTATTCTCCTTACCGTATGACAGCCTTTCCGCTTATGAAGCCAGAATTTCCCGGATTTCCGGAAAAATTGATCCCGCTTCGCATACATTTTATGCTATTGCCGGTATAACCAAGGTACCAGGAAACCTGGCGCCGGGGTTATCCGTTAGGGCCAGGATCATGACCGGCGTTGATACACTGACTGTAATTCCCTCGGAAGCTGTCATTCACAACCAGTTTGGGACCCACCTGTACATCAGGAACAACGGAGTATTTACACCGGTGGAGGTGAATATCGTGCAAACCGACGGGGAGAATTCCCTGATTAGCGGATTTCCCCCGGCAGCGGAAAATGATTCCGTTGTGATAAAAGGAAGTGCTTTTCTGGATGCACTATTCAGTGAATAAAATATTTCACCTAAAATACCTAATTCAAACCAGTTGTTTTATATTTGCAGCATTAATTAAGTAACAATACAATCATAATGGAAACAACGACCAACACTTACCAGAAACAACCCGAAAAAAAACCATCAGTAGCCTTGCTGGTGCTTGTAATATTGCTTGGTATTGCCGTAATCGTACTTGGATACAAGTATTTTCAGGAAACCAAACAGCTTGGAGAAACCACCGAAGAAAAAGCCATTCTCGAAGATGTTAAAAGCGATCTTGAGAAGCAATTGCGTGATATGATCGTGGAATATGACTCCCTGAAAACCAATAACGACAGTGTTAACGGTTTGCTGTCCGTTGAACAGGACAAGATCACGAGATTGCTGAGGATGCAGGCTTCAGATACCGAAAAAATAAGAAAGTATAAAGATGAACTCGAAACATTACGGAAAGTGATGCGCAGTTATATTGTTCAGATCGATTCACTTAACAGCCGGAACAGGATGCTTACCGAAGAGAATATTCAGGTTAAACAGCAGCTTACTACGGTGGAAACACAAAATGTAGCGCTTTCCAGGGAAAAAGAGATGCTTAATACACAAGTTCAGCTTGCTATGGTATTGTCTGCCAAGAATATTGTTGCTGAACCACAGAATAAGTCGGGAAAACCAAATAGTAAAATATCCAAGGTAGCCAAAATTAAAGTCTGTTTCACAGTTCGTGAAAACACAGTTGCCCAGGCAGGCACCAAGGATATTTACCTGAG
>Ga0209341_10002333_pt1 | contig 18067 bp, 18 predicted proteins | sample RifCSP13_2_FD_184020 | JGI IMG/M metagenome (GOLD analysis project Ga0209341, IMG submission 184020) | Soil microbial communities from Rifle, Colorado - Rifle CSP2_sed 13_2 (SPAdes) (version 2) | ecosystem: Environmental > Terrestrial > Deep subsurface > Rock core/Sediment | place: Rifle... | reverse complement strand
GGGATCGAGCCCGGCCCTCAGCTCAAGGAGCTTGAGGCGGCGATCCTCCGGCAAGACGAGTCGCTCCTCCTCGCCGAGGGGGCCGCCCTCAAGCCGGCGATGCAGTTCCGCCGGCTCGTCACGATCTTGTTCGCGGACGTCGTCGACTCGATGGCGCTCGCCGAGGCACTCGACCCGGAGGCGCTCGGCCAGGTGCTGAGGCGTTACTTCGAGACGGTGTCCGCGGTGCTCTCCCGCCACGGCGGCACGGTCGAGAAGTTCGCCGGCGACGCGGTCATGGCTGCGTTCGGCATCCCGGTCTCGCACGAGGACGACGCACTTCGCGCCGCCCGCGCGGCTGTCGACATCCAGACCGCGATCGCAGCGCTCAATGAGCGGCTCAGCCGCGAGCACGACGTCGAGCTCGAAGTGAGCATTGGCATCGAGACCGGGGAGGTGCTCGCCGCCCAGACCGACGCGCAACAGCGGCTCGTCACCGGGGAAGCCGTCGGCGTCGCCGCTCGGCTCGAGCAGGCGGCCGAGACCGGCGAGATCGTCGTCGGCGAGCTCGCCGGGCGGTTGATCGGCCACGCGGCACGGCTCGAGTCGATTGGCGCCCTGGAGATCAAGGGTAGAAGCCAGCCGGTACGCGCGTTTCGCCTCCTCGAGATCGCTCCGGTCTCACCTGCGTTCGAACGCCGCCTCGACGCGCCGTTCGCGGGACGACGGAAGGAGCTGGGCGCGCTGAGGAAGGCCCTCCGTTCTACGCTTGCCGAGCAACGGACGCAGGTGGTCACGGTGATCGGGCCGCCGGGGATCGGCAAGTCACGGCTCGCTGCGGAGATCGCCCGCCGGGCGAAAGATGCGACGGCGCTCTTCGGGCGCTGCCTCTCGTACGGGGAGGGCATCACCTACTGGCCCGTGCGGGAGGTCGTCCAGCAAGCGGCGGAAAGCGACGAGCGCGACGCGATCCTCGCCGCGCTCGAGGCCGACACGCCGCCCCCCGCACCCGAGATCGCCTGGGCGTTCCGGAAGTTCTGCGAGGCGGCAGCACACGAGCGGCCCCTCGTCCTCGTCTTCGACGACCTTCACTGGGCCGAGCCGACCTTTCTCGAGCTCCTCGAGCACCTCGCCGACAAGGGCGAAGGCCCGATCCTCCTCGTCTGCGTCGCCCGCGAGGAGCTGCTCGAAGACCGGCCCGCGTTTCTCGAGGGGCGGGACAACGCGCAGCAGGTCCTGCTCGACCCGCTCTCCGCGGAAGAGACCGAGGCACTGCTGGAAGGCCTCGGAGCGACGATGCTCGAGACCGACCAGCGGACGCGCATCGTCGAGACGGCCGAGGGCAACCCGCTCTTCCTCGAGCAGCTTCTCGCGCTGGCGCTCGAGGGCGGGCTCGCCGAGCGCCCGCTGCCGGAGACGATCCAGGCGCTGCTCGCCGCTCGCCTCGACCGGCTCGGGCCCGGCGAGCGGGCGGTGCTCGAGCGGGGCGCAGTCGTCGGCAAGGAGTTCACCGACGAGGACGTCACCTCGCTGCTCGACCCCGACGCCGCGCCGACTGCGCCGGCGCACCTTCGCACGCTCTCCGCCCGCGGCTTCGTACGACCTCGGGGCGACGCAGCGTTCAGCTTTCGGCACGTCCTCGTCCAGGAGGCTGTCTACCGGGCGGCGCCGAAGCGGCTCCGGGCCGAGCTGCACGAGCGCTTCGCCGACCGGCTCGAGCGCATCGCCGGGGACCTCGCCGAGCTGGACGAGTTCGTCGGCTATCACCTCGAGCAGGCGTACCGCCTGCACACCGAGCTCGGCGAGTCCGACCGCCGGACGGCGAGGCTCGCAGAGGACGGCGGGCGCCGACTCGGCGAAGCCGGCGTCAGAGCACTGAAGCGTGGAGACATGCCTGCCACCGTAAATCTGCTCGAACGCGCCACCTCGCTCCTGCCGGCGGCGGAGCCTCTCCGGCGCGAGCTCCTCTGCGAACTCGGTATCGCGCTCCGCACATCGGGGGACGGGAATACGGCCGAAAAGGTGCTGGGCGACGCAATCAACAGCTCCCAGTCAGCTGGAGACCGCCGGATCGAGCTGCGTGCACGGATCGAGTACGAGTACGTTCGGCTCCCGCGTACGCCCGGAACGACGGCTGATGCACTTCTCGATGCCACCGCCGAGGGGATCCCGATATTCGAGACGACGGGAGACCACCGATCGGTCGGGCGAGCATGGCTCCTAGTCGGGTTTGTACGGGGTGCTCGGCGTGGGCACCACAGGGCGAGGGGCGAAGCCGCGGAGCGTGCCCTCGTTCACTACAAGAATTCGAGATGGCCGACCTCGACCTGTCTCGGAGAGATCGCAGCTGCCCTCTACTACGGGCCGATGCCAGTACCTGACGCAATCGCACGCTTCGAGCAGCTTCAGCAAGATGACGTCTCTGATCGTGTTGGCCGCGCCAACGTCGACGTGTTTCTCGGCGGGCTCGTCGCACAGCGTGGCGACTTCGACAAGGCGCGAGATCTCATCGCGTCAGCTAGGGCGACGTACGAGGATCTTGGGCAGCAGACCGCGGCCGCAATGAACTGCGGAATGATCCTCGGCGATGTCGAGCTGCTCGCGGGCGATGCGGTTGCCGGAGCAGAGGTCCTGACCGAGCTCTGCGCAGAACTGGAGCGAGTCCACGCATTCAGTCATCTGGCCAGCAGGGCCGGAGACCTCGCCGAGGCGCTGTATCTGCTCGGCCGCCTGGATGAGGCCGAGCGATGGACGCATGTGGCGGAGACGCACTCCGCGACTGATGACCTCGATGCTCAGCTCCTATGGATGCCGGTTCGCGCAAAGGTTCTTGCTCGTCGCGGCGTTCATCAGGCAGCTGAGGAGCTGGCGCACGATGCGGTCACACTTTCGGACGCGACGGACGGCCTCAACCGTAGAGCGAAGGGGCAGCGCGACCTCGGCGAGGTCCTCCTGCTGGGCGGAAGCGCAGGCGAGGCTGGCTCGGCCTTCGAACGGGCGATCGAGCTCTACGACCAGAAGGGAAACCTCGTCGGAGCAGCGCGAGTTCGCTCACTCCGAGAGGGACTTGCGCTCGTGCGGGAGGCGTAAGGCACGCAGTCAGCGAGCCTTACGCATCTGTTGCGGACCTGCTGCTAGCCGCCAATCGGGCCTGGATCGCCCGCATACGCGATCAGCGGAGCCGCGAGCGCGAGCAGACCGACCAGGGTGAAGAACAGCAGTCGGATGCGAAACCTCATCAGCCACCTCCTTCCTGTCAGCTGGCCGCATCACCCTGACACACACACGCAGCGCAAGCAAGCGCAAGGCCCGCGTTGGCGGCGGGCCTTGCGTCACGTCGTGTCAGGTGACTACCCGCCATGCGGGCCGGGGCCGTCTGCGAGCGCGACCAGCGGAGCCGCGAGCGCGAGCAGACCGACCGCGAGCACGACGAGCGTGCGGTGCAGGTGCGTGACCTGGCGCATCGTTCCCTCCTTTCCGGGTGTTCGAGTGCGCCGGTCACGCTCGAGCCGACCGCTAACCGCGCAGCCACGAGCGGCTAACGAACCGCTAATCGCCCGTGCTGACTTCTCGTAAATCCGGCGCTGAATTTCCATGCGCCAGATGCTCGTCTTGGAGGATCACATTTTCTTCGGGAAAAGCAGGATCTTTTCTCAGACTATTTCCGGAACTGAAACTCCAGGCACGGCACGTGGCCGCACGAGGCGGGCTCGGAGCCGTCTCCGGGCTTACCCCGATCTCGGCCCGGGGTGCGCCCGGTTGTCTCGGACGGCGTGGTGCGGGACGATTGGGCCGTGAAGCGCATCGTCCTCGCCTTCCTGGCCGGCGCCGGAGTCGTCCTCGGCGTCCTCGCCTACCGGGTTCAGATCGACAACCTCCCGTACCCGCTCACGACGCAGGCGAGGGCGATGGCCGGGGTAGTAGCCGCCTGGTCGTTTCTCGCCGCCGGCCTCATCGCCTGGCTGCGAAGGCCCGGCAACCGTCTCGGCCCGCTCATGGTCGCGACGTGCTTCGCGCTGCTCGCCCGCCAGTTCCGCTTCAGCCACGATCCGCTCGCGTTCACCGTCTTCTTCCTGTTCGGCGAGCTCGCGTGGCCGCTCGTCGGGCACGTCGCGCTGGCGTACCCGTTCGGGCGTGTGACCGACCGCCTCGAGAAGGCGTTTCTCGCCGTCGTCTACGTCGTCGCCTTGGCGTTCCCGCTCGCCGTCCTGCTCACGTACGACGGCACCGCGCGGCTGCGGTTCCTCGATCCCCTCCCGCACGAAAGCCTGCTTCTCGTCTCCGGGAACGCGGGCCTCGCCGACGCCCTTCAGGACATCTACGGCGTCGTTGGCTACGGCGTCCTGGCGGCGGCGTTCGTCCTGCTCGTCGTCCGGAAGCTCGTACGGGCGACACCGAGGGCGCGCCGTGTTCTCCTCCCGCTCCTGCTGGCGGCTGTCGCGGCGGCACTCTGGGCCGTGCTCAACGGCATACTCACCTTCGCGGAGACGCCGCCGCCGATCATGGACGACCTCTTCTGGTGGCAGGTCATCTCGCTGACGGCGCTTCCCGTTGCTCTGCTCGTGGGCCTTCTGCGCGCCCGTCTCGCACGCGCCCACGTCGGCGAGCTCGTGGTGCACCTCGAGCAGAGCTCGCCCGAAGAGCTCAGGGACGAGCTCGCACGAGCGCTCGAGGACCCCACCCTGGAGATCGCGTTCTGGCTTCCCGAGCGCGGCGCGTTCGTGGATTCGGAAGGACGAACCTTCGACGTGCCCGAGGATGGGCCGAAGCGCGCGGTAACCCGGCTCGACCAGGAGGGCGAGCCCCTCGCGGTGCTCGTCCACGACCCGACGCTCCGTGACGAGCCGGAGCTCGTGGAGGGGGTCGCAGCCGCGGCCCGGCTCGCGCTCCAGAACGCTCGCCTGCACGCCGAGGTCAGCGCCCAGCTAGCGAAGGTCAAGGAGTCGCGGGCGCGGATCGTCGCGGCCGCAGACGAGGAGCGCCGGCGCATCGAGCGGGACATCCACGACGGAGCCCAGCAGCGGCTCGTCGCCCTCGCGCTCGAGCTGCGGAGCGCGCAGCGCCGCCTCGGGGAGGAGGCCGACCCCGAGCTCGACAAGCTCCTCGAGTCGGCCGCCGACGAGCTCCAGGTGGCCGTGGACGAGCTGCGTGAGCTCGCTCACGGAATCCACCCGGGCGTGCTCGTCCAGGGCGGCCTCGCCGCGGCTCTCGAGTCGCTCGCGAGCAAGTCGCCGGTCCCGGTCACGGTCGACGCGATCCAGGAGCGGCTCCCGCCCGAGGTCGAGGGAACCGCCTACTTCGTCGCATCCGAGGCGCTTACGAACGTCGTCAAGCACGCAGACGCCACGAAGGCATCGATCCGCGCGGCGCGGGCGAACGGAACGCTCGTGATCGAGGTCGAGGACGACGGCGTCGGCGGCGCGGCGGCTCGCGACGGCTCCGGGCTGAGTGGTCTCGCGGACCGGGTCGAGGCACAGGGCGGCCGCCTGCGGATCGAGAGCACTGCCGGCTCGGGGACGCGTATCGTCGGGGAGATCCCATGCGTGTCGTGATCGCCGACGACTCCGTGCTCCTCCGCGAGGGGCTCGCGCGCGTCCTCTCCGAGGGCGGGTTCGAGGTCGTGGCCCAGGCCGCGAACGCGGACGAGCTCAAGCAAGCCGTGCGCCGGTACAAGCCGGACGTGGCGATCGTGGACGTCCGCATGCCGCCGACGCACACCGACGAGGGCGCGCGGGCGGCGGTCGAGATTCGCGCTCAGCAGCCCGAGGTCGGCGTGCTCGTCCTCTCGCAGGTGATCGAGGCGGCGCACGCACTCCAGCTGTTCAGCGAGCGCCCGGAGGGCTTCGGCTACCTGCTGAAGGACCGAGTGCTCGAGATCGACGACTTCCTGGAAGCCGTGCGGCGCGTCGGCAGAGGCGGAACCGCGATCGACCCGGAGGTGATCGGCCAGCTCGTCGGGCGCCGCCGCGAGGACGATCCGCTGGAGGAGCTCACCAAGCGCGAGCGGGAGGTGCTCGAGCTCATGGCGCAGGGGCTCTCGAACCGCGGCATCTGCGAGAAGCTCGTCGTCAGCCCGAAGACGGTCGAGACGCACGTGAACTCGATCTTCGGGAAGCTCGGGCTCATGCCCGCGCCGGACGAGCACCGCCGGGTGCTGGCGGTGCTCGCCTTCCTCCGAGCCTAGAAGGCCTTGTGGCTCTGAGCCACAAGGCCGCCTGCTTGCGAACCGATCGTCACCTCCGACACCAGCTCGGGGCGCCAGTTCGGCTCGCAATTCGCAGCCCGGAAGACGTCGACGCCGGCGAGATAGCGCGTCACCTCGCGGATCAACGCCTCGGGATCGATGCGGGTCTGCTCGTTCACGACACCAGAGTCCCAGGGGAGTCTCAAGATCGGCTCAAAGAAGTCGAGTGCGCCGATCGCAGCCACCTTGTGGCTCAGAGCCACAAGACCTGAGGTACTCCGGAGCTTCGGCCCTAGACCCGCGGGCCAGCGGCGGCGACGCCGGGCGCAACGTCCTCGAACCGCTCGAAGTTGTCGCGGAACATCCGCGCGAGCTCGCGCGCCTTGCGGTCGTACGCCTCGGGGTCGGCCCAGGTCGAGCGCGGGTCGAGGAGCGAGGAATCGACACCGGGAACCTCGACCGGTACCTCGAACCCGAACAGGTCGTCGACGCGGTACTCGACGCTGTCGAGCTTGCCGGAGAGCGCGGCGTGGAGGAGGTCGCGGGTCGCCTGGATCGGCATGCGGTGGCCGACACCGTACGGGCCGCCGGTCCACCCGGTGTTGACGAGCCAGACCTCGACGTGCGGATGCTCGTCCAGCTTCCGGCCAAGCAGTCCCGCGTAGACGGCGGGAGGCTGGGGCAGGAAGGGCGCGCCGAAGCAGGTCGAGAACGTGGGCTGCGGCTCCTTGACGCCGATCTCGGTCCCCGCGAGCTTGGAGGTGAATCCGGAGAGGAACCAGTACAGCGCCTGATCGCGGTCGAGCCGGGCGATCGGCGGCAGGACGCCGAACGCGTCGGCGGTCAGCATCACCACCGCGCTCGGGTGTCCCGCGCGCTTCTCCGGCAGCGCGTTCGCGATCTGCTCCAGCTTGTACGCGGCGCGCGTGTTCTCCGTCTTCGAGTCGTCGTCGAGGTCGAGGACGCCCTGCTCGTCCAGGACGACGTTCTCGAGCACGGTTCCGAACGTGTGCGTCGTCCTGTAGATCTCGGGCTCGGCCTCGGGCGAGAGGCGGATCACCTTCGCGTAGCAGCCACCCTCGAAGTTGAAGACGCCCTCGTCGCCCCAGCCGTGCTCGTCGTCCCCGATCAGTGCGCGCTCGGGGTCGGCCGAGAGCGTCGTCTTGCCCGTCCCCGAGAGCCCGAAGAAGACGGCCACCTTCTCCTTCACGCCGACATTGGCAGAGCAGTGCATCGGGAAGACGCCCTCGAGTGGGAGCCGGTCGTTCATCAGCGTGAAGATCGACTTCTTGATCTCCCCGGCGTAGTACGTGCCGCCAATCAGCACCTCGCAGCGCGTCGGGTGGAGGACGACGAAGGTGCCGCTGCGCGTGTTGTCCTCGTCCGGAACGGCGGTGACCGACGGGGCGTGCAAGACGAGCGCCTGCGTCTCCATCTGCTCGAGCTCGTCAGGCGTCGGGTCGATGAAGAGCGTTTTCGCGAAGAGCGCGTGCCAGGGGCTCTCCGTGATCATCCGGACCGCGATCCGATGAGCGGGGTCCGCCCCGGCGAACGCGTCCACGACGTAAACGTCGCCCTCCCCGAGACGCGCAACGACCTTGTCGCGCAGCGCCTCGAACGACGCCTCTGCGATCTCGGCGTTGACGTCGCCCCACCAGATCCGGTCCTCGGAGCCCGGCTCGCGAACGACGAACTTGTCCTTCGGGGAGCGGCCGGTGTGCTCGCCGGTATCCACGACGAGCGGGCCGCCCTCTGCCAGGCGGGCGTCGCCGCGCGCGAGCGCGTGCACGTAGAGCTGCGAGGTCGACGGGTGCCAGTGGATCCGCCCCCGGACGTCGATCCCGTGCTCCGCCAGCGCGCCCCGGCTCGGAACCGTCGCGATCATCGGAGATCCGCACCCGTCCTCAAGGCGGCCGTATCGTACGCGCCCCCGCCTGCGCGTGCTTCGCGGCTCAGGCCGCGAAGCGCTCCAGCGCGGCGGTCGCGGGCGCGAGCCAGCGCCCGGCCGCCGGCAGGGTGACCAGCCTGCCGCGGCGCCGGAGCGCCACGCCGTGCAACCCGCGAGGAACGAGCGTGTACGTGCCCTCGGCTCCCGCCGCCCGCGCGCGCTCGAAGCCGGCGCGCGAGTGTCCCGGGCTTACCCCTGGGATCCCAGGGAACCACCGGTCCCAGGCGCCGTGGACGACGTCGAAGCGCTTGCCGGCCAGCCCCTCCAGTGGAAGCTGCGGGGGAATCCAGGGCGCGAGCCCGAGGACGGCGCCGACCCGTGGGTCCCCGGACACGCCGATCGCGACCGCGCCCCCCATGGAGAACCCGACGAGGAGAGCCCGGCGAGCCACGGCGTCCAGCGCCGCTGACGCGTCCTCCAGGCACGAGTCGAGCTCGTGCCAGCTCTTGACCCGGTAGCGCACCTCGACGAACGCAACCGCGGGAAAGCGGGGCACAAGCCGCTCGGCGAGCCATTCGCTCGTCGCGCTCCACGTGCCGGGAAGTCGTCTCGCCGTGCCTCCGTTCACGAGCACGGCTGCGAGCGGCGCGTCCGGATTTCGAGCCCTCGCCTCCGCGCCCGTGGCGAGCCTGAGCGCCTCCATCAGGCGATGTCCGCCTCGACGGGGACGAGGTCGTCACGTGCGGCCAGCTCGGCGAACCGGCCGCCGCGGGCGAGCAGCTCACCGTAGATTCCGACCTCGACGACCCGGCCACGGTCGAGGACGACGATCTGGTCGGCGTCGCGCACGGTGGAGAGTCGGTGCGCGATCGCGATCGTCGTGCGGCCCTCGGAGAGCCGCTCGAGCGCCTCCTGCACGAGTCGCTCGGTCTGCGTGTCCAGCGACGAGGTCGCCTCGTCGAGCACGAGCACAGGCGGGTTGCGAAGGATCGTCCGCGCGATCGCGATCCGCTGCTTCTCGCCGCCGGAGAAGCGGTAGCCGCGCTCGCCCACGACGGTGTCGTAGCCCTCCGGCAGCGTGGCGATCAGCTCGTGGATCTGCGCCGCGCGCGCCGCCTCCTCGATCTCATCGTCGGTCGCCTCGGGCTTCGCGAAGCGAAGGTTCTCGCGGACGGTCGCATGGAAGAGGTAGGTCTCCTGCGAGACCACGCCGACCGCGGCCGCAAGCGCCTCGAACGTGAGCTCACGCACGTCGACGCCGTCGATCGCGACTTCGCCCTTCGTGGCGTCGTACAGCCGCGCGACGAGGTACGCGCACGTCGTCTTCCCCGAGCCCGTCTCGCCGACGAGCGCGGTCTTCGTTCCGGACGGGACCGTGAACGAGACGTCCTGGAGCGTCCAGGCCGCGTCGTCGTAGCGGAACCAGACCGAGTCGAGCACGACCTCGCCGCGCGGACGCTCGAGCGCCCGAGTCCCCTCGACGATGTCGACCCGATGGTCGAGGTACTCGAAGATCCGGTCGAAGAGGGCGAGCGAGCTCTGCACCTCGAGCTGCACGCCGAGCAGGCTCCCGATCGGGAAGAAGAGCCTCGCCTGCAGCGTCGTGAACGCGACGAGCGTCCCGATCGTGATCGTCTCCGACCCCTGGGCGATGGTGAAGCCGGCAAACCAGTAGACGAGAGCGGGCATGACCGCGAACGTGGTCTGGATCGCGGCCATCATCCAGCGCCCGGTCATGCGGCTGCGGACCTCGAGGTCTGCCAGGCGCGCGGACTCGTTCTCGAACCGCTCGGCGAGGTCATCTGTCCGCCCCATCGTCTTCCCGAGCAGGATCCCGGAGACGGAGAGCGACTCCTGCACGATCGAGGAGACATCCGCGAGCGACGCCTGCCGCTCGGCCGTGACCTTCCTCCGCTGCGCGCCGACCCGCTTCGTCAGCCACACGAACAGCGGCAGAAGGGCGAGCGCGAAGACGGCCAGCCGCCAGTCGAGCAGGAGCATCGCGACGACGGTCGCGAGCACCGTGGTCACGTTCGCGAGCACGGACGTCGCCGTCGAGGTGACGACGTTCTCGATGCCGCCGATGTCGTTCGCGATCCGGCTCTGCACCTCGCCGGTGCGCGTGCGCGTGAAGAAGGCGAGCGAGAGGCGCTGCAGGTGCCGGTATACCTGGGTGCGCAGGTCGTGCATGACGCTCTGCCCGACCTGGTTGGAGAGGAGCGTCTGCCAGACGCCGAGCACGCCCGTCACGATCGGGATCACGACCATGCCGGCAACGAGCGCCGTCAGCAGCTCCATGTTCTGCTCGGGAATCGCGACGTCGAGCACCTCGCGGAGCAGGAAGGGCGAGATGACGCCGAGCGCGGCCGAGAAGACGATGAGCGCGGACACGGCACCGAGCCGGGCCCGGTACGGGCCGAAGAGGCGGACGATCCGGCGGAGATTTGCCCGCCGGACCGCTGGATCGGCGGGACGCTCAGGCGGGACGTCTGGGACGAAGGCGTCGAAGCGGCGGCCGGGCACGTCCTAAGCCTGCCTCAACGCGGTCAGTCGAGGCCGAGTGCGATTCGAAGCGCGTTGTCGAGGGAGCGCGTCGCTTCGGGGCCAAGGGTGCCACGGCGCCGACCGAGCACATTCTTCGAGACCGTGACCAGGTCGTCACAGTTGATCACGGAGTCGCGATTCAACCCCTCTCCGCGCCCGACGGGGACCTCGGTCGGGGCGTCGCGAATCGTGCTCGTGACGACGGCAACGCACACGCCTCGAAGGACCGGGACCGCCTGGTCACGCGTGACGATGACGACCGGATGGGAGCCGATCGGAAGGTCGGCGTCGTAGACGTCGCCCCGGTTCACAGCGGCTCCCGCCCTGCCTCCTCGGCGGCGACGATCTGGGTCAGGGCCCACAAGCCGACCTCCCCAACCCAGTCTTCCTGCGGGTACTTCTCGTAGGCTCGGCGGTAGGCCTCCTCGATCTCTCGCTCGCGCTCCTCGCGGAGGAGAAGCGCGAGACCCTCGCGGAGCGCCTCGCTCCGGCTGGCGAAGCGGCCACGGGCAACGGCCTCGTCGAGCTTGAGTGCATCCTCGTCTGGGATGCGCACTGGGATCTGAACCGTCATGCGCTCAGAGTACGGGCGTGGCACGGGATTCGCAAGGTGGCCGGAGCGGACGTGCTCGTGGCAGGCCCCGCGCGCCGCAGGCCGAATCCGACAGCGTGGACACCGACGCCGCGATCGACCGCTTCCTCGAGAGCGGCGGGCTCTCGAATGCGACGCGTCACGCGTACGGCTCGGACCTGAGCGCGTTCGCGGTGTGGCTCGAGGATCGCAGCCTTGGCCTGGACGACGTCGACGTTCGCGTCCTCGCCGACTACGTCTCCGAGCTCGGCAGCGGGCGCCGGCGACTGGCGCCGGCGACGATCGCCCGGAGGCTCGCTGCAATCCGCTCCTTCCTTCGTTTCACGTTCGGGCCGACCCGCGTTCCCGACGCGGCGCTGGCCCCGCGCAGGCCGCGCCGCCTCCCCGACGCGCCGAAGGCCGCCGAGATCGAGGCACTCCTGGAGCTCGCGGATGGCGACTCGCCTCTCGCATTACGGAATCGCGCGCTGCTCGAGACCCTTTACTCCGGAGGGCTGCGAAGCGCCGAGGCCGTGGGGCTCGACCTCGCCGACGTCGATTTCGAGCGCGAGGCGCTCCACATCCGCGGCAAGGGCGGCAAGGAGCGTGTCGTCCCGCTCGGAGAGGAGGCCGCGCACCACCTCGCCCGCTACCTTCGGGATGGTCGGCCCGTCCTCGCGCGAGGCACGGTGGATGCGCTCTTCCTCTCCGCGCGCGGCCGGCGGCTCGACACGAGCACGATCCGGCGTCTCATCCGCCATCCGCATCGCCTCCGCCACGCGTTCGCGACGCACCTCCTGGAGGGCGGCGCCGACCTGCGGACGATTCAGGAGCTGCTCGGCCATTCCTCGCTTTCCACGACGCAGGTCTACAGCCACGTGGACGCCCGGCGACTCCGGCGCGTCTACGACCGCTCGCACCCCCGTTCGTGATTCGGAGAGGAGCCGCCGCCCTCCCGCCGAATCCGGGGGACGCGCCGTGCCCGCCTCCGATCCCGACGCCGAGCGCTTTCTACTGCTCCTCGCCGCCCGGCGCTCGCCGCGGACGGTGGATGCTTACCGGCGAGATCTCGCCGCACTAGCCGCATTCCGCGGAGGCGCCGTGGGAGATGCTTCCGTCGAAGAGCTCGAGCGCTGGCTCGCGGCGATGCGTGCGGACGGCCTCGCGCCCTCGACCGTGGCTCGGCGCGTCTCCGCGGTCCGCTCGTACTTCCGTCACCTGATCCTCATCGGCACGCGCGGAGACAACCCTGCAGCCGGGCTGCAGCTTCCGCGGCGAGGACGCCGGCTGCCTCGAGCGCTCTCTCCTGCCGAGACCGAGCGCCTCATCGAGGCGGCAGACGGCACGACGCCACGGACGCGGCGCGACCGGGCATTGGTCGAGCTTCTCTACGGCGCAGGGCTACGGGTCTCGGAGGCGGTCGGGCTGGACAGGAGCGCCGTGGACGTCGAGGAGCGGATCGTCCGCGTGCTCGGGAAGGGCGGGAAGGAGCGGCTCGTGCCACTCGGCCGGCCAGCGGCAGAAGCGGTGCGAAAGTACCTCGCGCTCGGTCGACCGCACCTCGACCGCCGCTACCGGCCGGAGCTCTTCCTCAACGCGCGCGGCGGGCCGCTCACCCGTGCCGGGGCGTTCCTCATACTGCGCAAGCTGGCCGGCAAGGCGGGACTCGAGCCAGCGCGGGTCCACCCCCACCTTCTCCGCCACTCGTTCGCCACGCACCTCCTCGAGGGCGGCGCCGACCTCCGCAGCGTGCAGGAGATGCTCGGGCACGCCGACCTCGGGGACGACGGAGCGCTACACGCACGTCTCCGACCGCCGCCGGCGCGAGGTCTACTTCCAAGCGCATCCGCACGCCCGCCGGAAGAGCCCCCGCCCTGAGCGGCCGTTGTAGGGCCGCGCATGCCCGGCCCCTACGTGCTCGGGTCGGACTCGTCGAGTACGGCCTGCGCCTGTTCCTCGCGGTAACGCCGCAGCCGCGTCTCGAGCTCCTCGTCCGAGCGGGCGAGGATCGCCGCCGCGAACAGCGCCGCGTTGACCGCCCCTGCTCTCCCGATCGCGAGCGTCCCGACCGGGATCCCCGCCGGCATCTGGACGGTCGAGAGGAGCGAGTCGAGCCCGCCGAGCTGCGTCCCCATCGGCACGCCGAGCACAGGACGGAGCGTCTTCGATGCGACCACCCCCGCGAGTTGTGCTGCACCACCCGCTGCCGCGATGAACACCTGAGCTCCCCGCGACTCCGCGTCACTCACGTAGGACTCGAGCGCCTCGGGCGTGCGGTGTGCCGACAGCACGCGCACCTCATGCGGGATCTCGAGCTTCCGGAGCGTCTCGACGCCGTGCTCCATCGTCTCCCAGTCGGAGCGCGAGCCCATTACCACGGCCACGAGCAGATCGCTCACCGAGCGATCGCCTTCTTCTTCAGCGCGGAGTGGACGACGCGCGCCGTTTTGCGCAGCTCCGCCTCGGCGTCCTCCGACTCCGCGATGCCCTCGAGCAGCTGGATCGTGGCGGGCTGCGGCGTTCCGTTCTTGAGGCAGATGACGGCGAGCCTGCGCACCGCGACGTTCGGGTCGCGTGCAGCGAGCTCGTGCAGGAGCGGGCGGAAGGAGTTGACGTCGCCCGGATGCCGGCGGGACAGGGCCTCGAGAGCGATCAGCGCCGAGCCGCGGGCCGCCGGGCTCTCGTCCTCCAGCCCCCGCCGGAGCAGCTCGATCTTCTGCCGGAAGCGAAACTGCGCGATGGCGCGATAGGCCTGTGAGCGGACGCGATAATCCGCGTCGCGCGCGGCCGCCTCGATCTCGTCGTCCCACTCCGAGCGGAGCTTGGCGAGTGCACGCTCGTTGCCGGCCTGCGCGAGGGCGTCCGCCTCGGCCGCCGCCTCGGCCAGCGTCATCGGAGCGAGGAGAAAGGTCTAGGGCTCGGGCCGACGTAGCGGGCTGACGGCCGGAACAGGCGCCCTGTCTTCTTCTGCTCCAGGATGTGCGCGGACCAGCCGCCGACGCGCGAGCAGGCGAACATCGCCGGCGCGAGTGCCGGGGAGATCTCGGCAATGTCGAGCACGACGGCCGAGTAGTACTCGACATTGGTGGCCAGCACGCGCTCCGGGTGGCGCGCCTGCAGCGCGGCGAGCGCAACCTGCTCGAGCGCCTCGGCCACTTCGACGTGTGGCGATCCGAGCTCCTTCGCGGTTCGCTTGAGAATCCGCGACCGGGGATCCTCCGCGCGGTAGATGCGGTGCCCGAACCCCATGATCCGCTTGCCGCTTCCGAGCGCCTCGTCGACCCAGCGCTCCGGGTCCCCCATCGCCGCCACTTCCTCGAGCATCGGAATGACGTAGGCAGGTGCTCCACCGTGCAGCGGACCGGAGAGCGCACCGACCGCCGCCGAGAGCGAGGCGCCGCAATCGGCTCCGGTCGAGGCCACGATCCGGGCAGTGAAGGTCGATGCGTTCAACCCGTGCTCCGCCGTGCAGATCCAGTACGTGTCGATCGCCTTCACGTAGCGCGGATTGGCCTCGCCGCGCCAGCGCAGGAGAAACTGCTCCGCGGCGGTCTTGCCGTGTGCGACGACCTCGTCGGCAACGGGATCCAGGTGTCCGTCGGCCACGCGCGCCGATCGCCCGACGATCGACATCATCTGAGCCGAGAGACGGCCGAGATCCTCGCGCGCCTGCTCGTCGGAGATCTCGTTCAGCTTGCCGAGCCTCCACTCGCCGGCAAGGCGTGCGGTCTCGGACTGCAGGTCGGCGGGCGCGTTCCCCGTCAGCCGAGCCGGCTCGAACGGCTCCGGATCCGGCATCTTCGAACTCGGGTCGTTGTCGACGAGCAGCCCCCACACGTTCTCGTACGGGACGTGCCCGACGAGGTCCTCGATGTCGACGCCGCGATATCGGAGCGCACCACCTTCACGATCGGGCTCGGCGATCTCGGTCTCGACGGCGACGACGCCCTCGAGCCCCGGCGTGAACTCCGTCGTCTCGCTCATCCCGGAGGACGCTACCTGACCGGAATCGCAGGCGCGCACAGGTACGATCGGCCCCGCCGATGGGCCATCGCGTGACCCTCATTCCCGGGGACGGGACCGGCCCGGAGCTGACCGAGGCGGCACGGCGCGTCCTCGAGGCGACCGGCGTCGAGCTCGAGTGGGACGTCCGTGGGGCCGGCGTCGACGTCATGGAGGAGGCCGGAACGCCCCTCCCGGACGAGACGCTCGACTCGATCAGGCGGAACGGTGTTGCCTTGAAAGGGCCGATCACGACGCCGATCGGGACCGGGTTCCGCTCGGTCAACGTCGCGCTCCGGCACGAGCTCGAGCTCTACGCGTGCCTGCGGCCATGCAAGACCTACAAGGGCGTGCGCACGCGCTACGAGCACGTCGACATCGTCGTCGTCCGCGAGAACACCGAGGACCTCTATGCGGGAATCGAGTACGAGGCCGGCAGCGACGCGGCACGGGACGTAATCCGGACCCTGAACGCCCTCCAGCCGAAGCAGATCGCGCCGAGCTCCGGGCTCTCGATCAAGCCGATCAGCCCGGAGGCGTCGGAGCGCATCATCCGTTTCGCCTTCGAGTACGCCCGCGCCAACGGGCGCCGCCAGGTCGCCGGCGTGACGAAGGCGAACATCATGAAGTTCACGGACGGGCTCTTCCTTTCCGTCTTCCGGGAGGTCGCCAAGGACTACCCGGAGATCGCCTCCCGCGAGGTGCTCGTCGACGCCCTCTGCATGGGCCTCGTGCAGCGGCCCGAAGAGTTCGACGTCCTCGTCCTCCCGAACCTGTACGGGGACATCGTCAGCGACATCACCGCAGGGCTCGTGGGGGGGCTGGGAGTCGCTCCCGGCGCGAACATCGGCGAGAAAGCGGCCGTCTTCGAGGCAACCCACGGCTCGGCCCCCCGGTACAAGGGCCTGAACAAGGTGAATCCGACCGCGATGATCCTCTCCGGGAAGCTCATGCTCGACCACCTGGGCGAGCGCATCGCCGCGCAGCGTCTCGAGCGGGCGGTCGCCGCCGTCATCGCCGAGGGGGATCGGGTCACCTACGACTTCAAGCCGACCCGCGACGACCCGACGGCCGTCGGTACGTCGGAGTACGCAGACGCGATCATCGCCAAACTCGCCGATGGCGAGTTTGGTTAGAGGACGAAGGGAGAGGCGATGCGAAAGAAGATCACCGTCGTCGGCGCTGGGAACGTCGGCGCGACGTGTGCGCAGGAGCTCGCGCGGCGCGACTACGCCGACGTCGTCCTCGTCGACATCATCCCGAACTTCCCGCAGGGGAAAGCCCTCGACCTGAATCAGGCGGGGGCCGTGCTCGGCTACGAGCCGGCCATGACGGGCACGAACGGGTACGACGAGACCGCGGACTCGGACGTGGTCGTCATCACCGCCGGCAGGCCGCGCTCTCCGGGCATGAGCCGGGACGACCTCGTCACGACGAACGAGGCCATCGTCTCCTCGGTGACGCGTGAGGTCGTGCGGCACTCGCCGAAGACCGTGATCGTCGTCGTGTCGAATCCTCTCGATGCGATGTGCCACGTCGCGAAGGCCGTCTCGAGGTTCCCGAAGAAGCGAGTCGTGGGCATGGCGGGGATCCTCGACACGGCGCGGTTCGCCGCCTTCATCTCGCAGGAGCTCGACGTCTCCGTGCGGGACGTCACCGCCATGGTGCTCGGCGGGCACGGCGACCAGATGGTCCCGGTCGTGTCTGCGACGACGGTCGGCGGAATCCCGGTCGCGGAACTCCTGTCCAAGGCGAGGATCCGGAAGCTCGTCGAGCGCACACGCTTCGGCGGCGGCGAGATCGTGAACCTCCTGGGCACCTCCGCCTGGTACGCGCCGGGAGCCGCGGCCGCGCAGATGGTGGACTCGATCTGCCTCGACCAGAAGCGAGTCCTCCCGTGCACGGCCTACCTCGAGGGCGAGTACGGGATCGACGGCCTGTACATGGGCGTCCCCGCCAAGCTCGGAGCGAGCGGCGTCGAGGACATCGTGAGGCTGAAGCTGACGGCGGAGGAGCGGAAGATGCTTCGCGCGTCCGCTGCGGCTGTACGTGACGTCGTCGGCGTCCTCAAGCGGTCGTAGGGGCGAGACGTGCGTCGCCCTCGCCCATGAACCTCCACCTCGAGGGCCGAACCGCGATCGTCTGCGGAGCGTCCGCCGGGATCGGGCTCGGAATCGCAGAGGCGCTCGCCGCCGAGGGAGCGAACGTCGCGATGTTCGCGCGGAGACCTGAACCACTCGAACGCGAGGCCCAGCGGCTCGGCGGGCTCGCGGTACCCGGGGACGTCACCGTCCCCGCGGATCTGGAGCGCCTCGTTCAGACGACCGTTGATGCCTTTGGCGGGATCGACATCCTCGTGAACAACTCCGGAGGTCCGCCGCGCACGCGCGCGGTCGGGCTCGAGGCAGAGCAGGTGGAGGCCGCCGTCGAACTCCTCCTGGTGTCCGTCGTTCGCTTGACCGCACTCTGCCTCCCCTACCTCGAGCGGAGCGACTGCGCACGCATCGTGAACGTGACCTCCAGCACCGTGAGAGAGCCGATCGACAACCTCGCGCTCTCGAACGCCGTGCGCCCCGGCGTCGTCGGCTGGGCGAAGACGCTCGCCCGCGAGCTCGGGCCGAAGGGGATCACGGTCAACTCGATCGCGCCCGGGCGGATCGACACGGACCGGATCCGTGAGGTCTATCCCGACGGGCCGACGGAAGCGGACCTCGCGACGATCCCACTGCAGCGCCTCGGAACACCGCGCGAGCTCGGTGACGTCGTCGCGTTTCTCTGCTCGGACCGCGCGTCGTACCTCACCGGCACCCTGATCCCGATCGACGGCGGACTCGCCCGCAGCCTGTAGTGAAGCGGTTCGCCGGTATCGCAATCGCGCTCGGCGTGATCGGCCTCGCGG
>Ga0209341_10002332_pt1 | contig 18070 bp, 8 predicted proteins | sample RifCSP13_2_FD_184020 | JGI IMG/M metagenome (GOLD analysis project Ga0209341, IMG submission 184020) | Soil microbial communities from Rifle, Colorado - Rifle CSP2_sed 13_2 (SPAdes) (version 2) | ecosystem: Environmental > Terrestrial > Deep subsurface > Rock core/Sediment | place: Rifle... | reverse complement strand
CAACCCGGTTTTGCTTTTTAAATCCCCATAATTGATCCGCCAATATGCAGCCACTTCCCTTACATTTTTGAATTTACCGGAATACCAGGGCTCATAGTAAGCCGAGGTGATGTCGGAAGAGCAACACGAAGATCCGGTGTCGCATATTACCGGCACGGGTTTTTGAAGCGCTTTACCGTCTTCGGGGCTCTCGCCGGCTTTGACGTCGGAATGCGGAACATGCCAGGCCAGGTAGATCCTGATAGTCTTCGATTCATTTCCCGGAATTTTCACCGGTATATAAACCGATGCGCCGGTAGCTCCTTCGGTAACCGGATTGGCAGGCATTTCACCCTGCTGAATATTTCTCCATAACATGGTCTTGCTGTCGAACCACCCTCCCCGGAACCAGCAATAATCGGTCACTGCTCCGGGTTCATCGGTAAATACTGCGAATTCACCTTTATAATTCGGTTTATCCGGGAAGCACGATTGTTCCAGGATAAACCCGTTGTCGAGTTGCATAATGGAATCCCTGCCAACTACCGGATCTCCCCATTCGCCACCGGGCGTGGTAACCCGCATGAAATTTTCGGCATTAAAGGAAAACACGGCGTCAAGCTCCCTCCCGGTGGTATTTTTAAAAGTGTATTCAAGTGCACCTGCCGGCAGGCTTGAATTATCGGCATCGGTGGGGATGAAAGGGCTCCATCCGGTAATGCTCACTTCCAGGGGTATTCGCGGATCAGACAAAGCAACCGTTCCAAAAGGAAAACGGGATGTAAAAGAGGCATTTTCAAATCGCGGACAACCGAATATCACCGAACTGGTGGACGGATCGCCGTAAAACTTCCACAACTGTACCGGTCCCTCCAGAATTCTTGCCCCGTTTTCAACACCTTTGACTGAAATGGCCGCAAACATGAAAGGCGTTTTGGTAACATCGGGTTTGTTCCTGACGGAGACATGTGAAAAGGCACCGTTACCGTCGAGGCAGATCATACCCGCACCGATTCCGCCTATGGGGAAGGCCACCCGGTTAAGTGTTTCACCCGAATAAGCACCGTTGAATTCCCGGGCGGCTGCTTTTTTTGCCTCACGGCCGGTTGTTGAACATGCCGATGACAAAAGGATTGTGAGGCCGAGCCATATTATCTGTTTCATGGTGTTACAGGATTAGTTTACCACAAGTTCTTTCCAGTCGGGTAAAAGAGGATATTTCGCTGCCGGCAGGGTCTGGTACCAGAAACACACCGACGCAATATCCGATTGCTGGGGAAGGTACCTGCCGCCATGGAGCCATCCCAGGTCCTGGATCGTTACTTTCAGGTCCTTTTCAAAACGGATGGGGTCGGTAATATGCCAGCGGTACAACCCGAAACGCTGCTGGGAGCGATAGGTACCGTCAGGCCGTATCACCTGCACCAGTCCGGAATAGGGCGTACAAAACTCCGTGTATTTTCCGTTGCGGTCGAAATTATAGGATCCGCAAAAGTAATCCTCGGTACCGGTGCCACAAATGGTGGGGAATTTGGTATCGCCATCGAGGTAGAATTTAATCTCTCCTTCACCCCACCAGCCGTTGTTGTTAACTCCCCAGGCCAGGTAAATCCCTACCAGCTGGCCTTTCCCCTTGATGCCATCCACAATGGTATAAACCGAGGTTTCGTTCGGATTGGTGCGCCGGTACTGCGCGTGGAAATAAGCCGCGTCGGAAGGGACTTCAGTGAGGGCATAGTCGATCTGGTAATACAGCGTCATGGGGTCGGCATCGTTGATGTTCTCCATGGTGACCCTGCACTTTTTATGAAACGGCATGGTCCAGTAACAGTTAAATGCACTCCCGGGATTCACGCAAACCGCCAGGGAACTCAGGTGGGCATACTCGCCCCACCCCATGCAGAAAAAATCACCCACAGGACACTCCACGGCGGGTTCCGGCTGGTCGTCCCAATATATCCGTATGATGGAGAAGCGCCAATTGCCCGTAGGAGTCATCCAGATATGCTGAATGGCACCGGGACCGGTAATCTCAGCCAGAGTAACCGTTTCTCCGGGCTGGATCCGGATGTACGGATTTACTTTCCAACCCTGGCCCAGATCCCTGGCTGCATGGAACGCATTGGCCTGGTTGGGCTTATCTTTGTCTTCGGGTGTAGCCATCCCGCCCTTACCTTTTTCTCCGGTAAAGTTTTCGGGACTTATGGAACGCGTTTTGGCATTGGATAGCCTGTACAGGTTGCCCATATTCATATCGAGACCATTAAAAGTGTTCTGTGCGAACGATCCCATAAAAAAGAGGCAGGCACTTGCTAAAAGAGACATTTTTTTGTTCATGACCATTGTTTTATTTAGTTAAGAATTTATTACCGAATCAACCACATGACTCCCTGATGATAAGATTGGGTTTCAGTTTAACCTGTACGGTTTTTTTTGAACCGTTGATGTGATCTACCAATATCTTTACCGATTCCTTTCCCATTTCATCAAGCGGTTGTTTAACATACGTAAGCGGGGCATAAAAAAAATCAAAAGACTCATTTCCATCAAATCCCACGATTGCCAGTTCTTCGGGAATTTTTATCCCTTGTTCCTTAATGCAATACAACGCCGAAACGGATAAGGAATTGGTGGCTAAAAACAGGGCATCCGCCTTCTTCCCGCTGATGATCAACTCCTGAAAAACCCGTTGAACATCTTCGTGTACATGCTCATACCTGATCTCCCTGATACAAATATTATCATGCAGGCGGCCTTCTTCCATGGCAGCGATATACCCGGCAATTCTTTGCTGCATGTGTATCAGCGAAGACCTGTAAGCAAGGATCACAATCCGCATCTTTCCTTTTCCGATCAGGCAGCGGACTGCCTCATAAGAAGCCTGGTAATTATCGAGGGCAACATAACTGGCTGCCAGCGCAGGAAAAAACCGGTCGACCAGAACCATGGGGATATTTTTGTGCATGATACCCTTTATAAGCTCTTCGGAACCTTCGGCCGGGACTATGATAAAGCCATCTACCTTCCTGTTTGTCAGCGTGGTTATCAGTATTTCGGTCTTTGTTTTGCTTTCGTCTGAACTACCGACAATCACTGTATAACCATGTTTGTTAGCCTCATCCTCAATGACCCGTGCCAGGCTTCCAAAAAAAGGGTTGGCTATGTCGGCCAGGATCAGACCAATTGTCATGGTAGATCCCTTTCTTAAACTCCGGGCGATCTGGTTTGGCATATAATTTAATTCCGAGGCCACTTCCAGTATTTTCCTGGTCATTTCTGCACCAACCCTTTTCTCCCTGGCCTTTCCGTTCAGCACAAATGAAACGAGAGCCGTTGAAACGCCGATCCTTCCGGCAATATCTTTCATCGAAACATTTTTACCCATTTTTAATGGTTTATAAACACCTGGTCCTTTAGAATTCATTATGCTTACCGGGAACAAACCGGAAGTATAAAGATATGCTTAATCGATTAAACAAACAAGCGGGTAATTCGATTTTTTCTTGTTTCCAGTAAAAACTTATTAATTTTAACTGTTTCAAAATACGGATAAAGGATCAGGGCCAATGCATCCAAATAAAATGTTCACTACAATCAAGGCAGTTGCATGCCGCACTTCCAGGAAATTCATCAGCTGCGTTATGCTCTGTATCTTTTTTACTACTGCCCCGCTAACTGCGCAAATACTGAAAGATACCGCTACTTTCAGCCTGATCAAAAAAGGTGTTGACCACATTTACAATTTGGAGTTCAATCATGCCGGCGAGGTTTACAACAAGATCAGCCGGTCATATCCGGGGCATCCCATTGTGCATCTGTTCAGGGGAATAATGACCTATTGGCAGAATTACCCGCTGCTTCCCTCCTCACCTCAACGCGATTCTTACGAAACCGACATGCGTCGTTGCATCGAACTTTGCGAAAAAAAGTACGATCCGGCCAATGAAGCAGAGTATTTGCTGGCCAATCTGGGTGCCAGGGGAATGCTGTTGCTGTTTTATGCTGACAATGGACTCAGTATGGAGGTGTTTCCGCTTGCCACAAGCACATATCAGTATGTAAGGCGCTCCTTTGATTTCACTTCCGTATATTCTGATTTCTATTTCTTTACCGGGCTCTATAATTATTACCGCGAGGCATATCCCGAAGCCCACCCGGTATATAAAACCCTGGCTTTTCTTTTTCCGAAAGGCGACAAGGCAAAGGGGATAAAGCAACTTCAGCTGGCTGCCGGGAATTCAATCGTACTGAAGGCAGAATCCTATTCCTTCCTTTCCGGGATTTGCATAAGCTTTGAAAATAATTATCAGCTTGCCTCACAGTACAGCAAATCGCTGCATCAGTTGTATCCTTCCAATTTGCAGTACCTGGCTGTTTACATAAAGAACCTGTTGCTTATAAAGAGGTATGACGAGGCTGAAAATCTGATCAGATCATCCGGTATCAAAATGCGTAATTCATATTTTCAGGCTCAGCTTTCAATTTTCAATGGCATATTGTATGAGAAAAAGTACCGTGACATCAGGCAGGCACAACAGCATTACAGCAAGGGCATAAAGGATATTTCCGTTTTTGGTGATTTTGGTAATGAATTTGCAGCCTATGGGTATTTTGGGATGAGCCGGATCAGCGATGCTTCCGGTGATAAAAACTATAAGAAAATATACCGGAAACAAGCTATGGAGCTGGCTAGTTTTAAAAGAGTAAATTTTGACGAGTAACAACTACACGAATTTCTCCCGCCGCTGAAGATTCGTTAACCCCCACAGCAGAGAAATAACAGCTCCGATCATCAGCATTAACCGGTTCTGGTGAACCACATTTTTCCAAATGGTCAGGTTCATATCTATGGGCACGTTGAACGGATTCAGGAACAGGTTCCATTTGCTCCGGGCAAGAGGTTCGCTCATGATGAAAAAGATAAGCCCGATGATCACCATGATCACAGCCGCGCCGTTACCGTTTCTCACCAGCGTGGTAAACAGGAAGGTAAGGCAGGCAAGAAAAAACAACGGACCCATGAGTTCTGCCACCATTTGGAATACAGGGATCTTCACGACCGAAAACCATGAAAACGCAGCCATCATTACCAGCAATACCACCAACAGCATAATGGCAATGAAGAATCGCAACACGTATACCTTGTACCGGTAATCGGGAATTCCGAAAATTATCTCCAGCATACGGGTGTCCTTATCATTCTGAATATTATAAACAACCGGATAGAACATGATCAGAATACCCGGGAACAGGAGCAGGTCATAGATATCGCTTACATCAAGATCATTGTCAGAGAATAGCATTAATCCGATAATTACCAGGAAAAACAACCACGCAGCCACAAGAAAATAGACAAACCGGCCGGAAAATACTATTTTCAGGTTTAACCGGAGAATTTTCATAAATAACTTTGATCGTTCAGTTAAGGTCATGTGTATTCTGTTAGTCTTTTAGTAAACACAAATAGGCATCTTCGAGATTGGCCTTTACAGTGTGCGCGCCTTCAAAGGGACATCCATCAGCCATGCACCTGACCCGGATGTTGTCCCCGTCGCGCATATGGTGGATAATCACATACTTTTCCTTAAACACCTCGAACGAGGCGATATCCATGTCGGCCATCCAAACCTTGCCCTCTGCGATATGCGCCATCTGAACAGGTTCACCAAGATACACCAGTTCACCTTTTCTTACCACGGCTACCTGGTTACATGAACTGGCCACGTCTTCGATGATGTGGGTTGAGAAAATCACGATCCGGTCCCTGCTCAACTCCACCAGCAGGTTCCTGAAACGGATGCGTTCCCTCGGATCCAGTCCGGCTGTGGGTTCATCCACCACCAGTATCCTTGGAAGATGCATCAGGATCTGGGCGATCCCGATACGTTGTTTCATCCCGCCCGAATAAGAACCCAGTTTTTCGTGCTTATGGCTGATCATATGAACTGCATTCAGCACATATTCCACACGTTCTTCACGGACTTTCCTGTCACTTATTTTCTTCAGTATTCCCATATAATTCAGGAATTCCCATGCAGTAAGGTTTTCATAAGTGCCGAATTCCTGCGGAAGGTAACCGATAAGTCCCTGTAATTCCTCACGTTTTTCCCGGGTGTCAATACCATTGATGGTGATCTGCCCGTAACTGGGTTCCAGGATGCCGCAAATGATGCGCATGAGTGTGGACTTACCGGCGCCATTTGGTCCCAGTAAGCCGAACATCCCGTTTCCAATACTGAAGGAAACTCCTTTAAGTGCCTTAAACGGGATCTTTTTCTTTCCGATCACGGGTATCAGCAAAACAAACCGGTAAAAGGCCTTGCGCAAACCTTTTAATTTCCCCTGTAACCTGTTGATATTAATATGTTCACGGTATAACTTACCGGAAGTAACCCTGATAAGCAAAACCAGGTACCACAGGATCATGAACGGTACAATCAGGCCGATCAGCTTGTATTTCTGGTAAAACAGGATAAAAATTACCGCCGGCAACCCCCAGAAAACGGAAGTGTAAAACCAGGAGGACAATCGTACCGGCCATTTTTTGGCCTTTCCCGGCTTTAATTGACTTGTAAACCGCCTTACCGGGATGATCATGGAAATAACCAGCAGGTAAAGGCCGACGGGAAGGATAAAAAACCAGAAACTGCTTTCGAGGTAAAAATAGATGAAGTAAACAATGAATCCGGCCAGAGGCAACTGCCATATGAGGTAATCAAAATCTCTCCAGCTTGTGTAGGTTCTTTCCAGGCCGATACGCTGTCTGATTTTAAGTCCCGATTTCCATTCACGCATGAACCGGCTGTCGCGGTCATAGATCTTTACCAGGTTCCGCACGTGAATATGCAGGGGTGTGGCTTCGTCAATCAGTTTTTCGTTGGCTTTTCTGAGACTGTTCCTCACGAAGTAGACCCCGGCAGGCACAAGAATGATCAGCAGGAGGTAATCGATGATCTTCCAAACGAGCGTATCGATTTCCTTATATATCAGAAAGCCACCCAGCAGGTAGGCAGCCAGCATGATAAGTTTGGAAGGCCATTTTTGCTCATAAACCCAATGCAGTGCCGATTGTATGCCTGAATTCAGGGTTGGAATAAACACCAGGGTAAGCAGGGTGCTTAGCCCGAGTCCCCCGATAATGGTAATGGCAAAGGGGGCCCCCACCTGGGTAACATATTCCGCCTTGCCCATGGCAAGCGGGAACAAAGCGATGATCGTGGTCAGGGAGGTAATCAGGATAGGTCTCACCCTCGCAAGTCCGGCCATCATCAGCGACCTTGACGGTCTGTACCCGCGTTTCTGCAATACGTTTGAATAGTCGAGCAGAATTATCCCGTTGTTTACCACGATCCCAATAAGGATAACGAAGCCGGTAAGTGTATTCGCATTCATGAGCGAATTCCCGGTAAGGATAAGTGCTATAAGTGAACCGATCCCTGCCAGGGGAATAGCGAACATGAGCACAACCGGCTTGGAGAACGATTCGAAAACCGAGGCCAGGATCATATAGATCAGGATCAGGGCGGCCAGTATCAGGAATCGAAAATCGCTTAGATCCTGTTGTTCATGAACCACCTCCAGGGTAATACCTGAAGGTATTGCAATATTGTTCACCAGTGATTCCACTTCCAGCCGTGATGCTTCGAGCAGATCCTTGTCATCCTGCACCGCACTCAGGAAGGAGTACTCAACTTCAAGCTGCTTTTCCTGGTTAATACGCTTGATGGAGGGAACGCCATTGGAAAAACTGAAGGTGCTAATGTGTTGAAGTTCAAATTGTGCAGCATTCCTGCCTTTCACGGCAAGCTCTTTCAGGTCGTTCAGGTTTCTGTCCGGTTGTTCAACCGGGTTTTCCGTCCGTATCTGGATGTCGTATTCTTCGGTTCCCTGTTTGAATTTAATTCCGCTTGAGAACTCATAAGGAAAGGAGTTCAGTTCTGAAAGTACGGTTGCTGCAGGGATGTCGTACAGTGCCATCAACTGCTTGTCGAAATTCAGCAAAATCTCCGGCCGTGCCGAAGGGAGGTTTATGTTTGCCCATTGCACCGACTGTTGCTGGGAAAGGTAATATTTAACAAGATTGGCCTGAGCAACGATCTGGTCGTAATTTTCTCCTTTTACATAGATCTTTTCAACCTGGCTTCCAATCCCCAGAAGTCCTTCCATTCCCGGATCACCGTCACCCCCACCTCCTTCACCGCCGAATCTCCGGTTCGAAATGGGAGGTTCCCAGCCAAAAATGGCCGGTTCAAGTCCGGATAAGCTGTTCAGGATTTCCTGCTTGATTTTTGGAACGGTATAATTTCTGGCTTTTTTATATTCCTTTTCCAGCACAATTGTAATTTGGGCTTCTTCCTCATAAATCTGACTGATAATGTCTTTTTTTTCCTCCAGGGTTTCCAGGCGTTTTTCCACATCAGCCACCAGCAGATCGGTGTTATCCAGGGTAGTACCACCGGGCATGGTGGCGTACAGGGTAAGTTCAATGGTTTCGGGCTCCCGGGTGTTGATAAAACTAAGGCCAAGACTTATCAGCAAGGTCACGAAGAATATTCCCATAGCTCCCATGGCCGTTCCTGCCGGATTTCGCATACAGGTTTTCAGGATCACCCGGTATACCTGTATCAACCGGTTGTGAAAGGATATTGAGCTGAAGCTAACCACCTGGCTCTTTCCTTTGTATTTAAGGAAGGTGTGCGTAAGCATGGGAACAAGCAGCATAGCCACAACCAGTGAGACCAGCAGGGTGGAAATAATGGATACCCCAACATGCTTACCCAGTATGGCAACCATGAAATTCTTTGAGAAAGCAAATGGCAGAAATACCATTACGGTTGTAAGTGAAGCTGCGAATACCGATCGCCACACTTCGGATGTACCCTGCAGCACTGCCGTATCGGTATCCTTATTGCGTGATGCCAGCCGGTATATATTCTCCATGACCACCACGCTGTTATCAAGCAGCATTCCAATAGCAAGCGCCATGCCGAGCAGGGTGAGGCTATTGATGGTAATACCGGCTGCGTAGAAGAAATTGAATGCCGTATATACCGATATAGGCATGGCCAGCCCAATGGCAAGAACAAGCCTGAAATTTTTAAGAAAGATCCACAGGATGAAGATCGCCAATAGCCCGCCAACAAGCGCCAGCTGTATAATCAGGTCGATGTTCTTTTCCATGCGTTCAGCAGAATTGTTCTGAACAACGATCTCAATATCCTTGTTAGCCAGTTCCCCGTTAAGGGCTTTAATCTCATCCTGTACGCGGTGCGACAGGTCGATCATATTGGACTGTGTATCGCGCGTAAGTTGCAAGGTTACAGCTTCTTTACCGTTAACCCTGCTGTATGAGTCCTGGTTTTTAAATCCGAAACGGATATCGGCAACATCCCTCAGCCTGACTGACCCCGGTTCCTTCACCACAAGTTCATGGATATGGGAAATATCGGAAAATTCTGCGACCACATTTACAAATATCAGTTGGTTATCCTGGGTGATCTTGCCGGCAAAACTTCGGGCCTTGTAATTCTCATTCAGGACATTGCGGATGGAAGCCGGTGTTATACCATATGATTTGCATATTTCTTCCCGCAGTATGATCTCCACCGATTTTTCCCTTCCACCGAATACCGCCACATTGGCAATGCCGTTTACATGCTGCAACCTGTTCAGGATATCCTTATTGACAATCTCACGAACACGGTCAACTCCTCCCCCGCCCCTTACCTGCAAAGTCATCAGCATGTTGTTCAATTGTTCCATATCGAAACGCATAGCCTGGACATAGAAATCGGCAGGGATTTTCTTTTGCACTTCCCCGACTTTTTCAAGCAGCTTGAGGTAGGCAATCTTGATATCGGTATTATGACGGTAGGAGATCTGTATAAAACCCTGTTGCTGATCGGCGGTGGATTCGATCTTTTCAACCCCCTTCAATGTTCCGATGGCGCCTTCCATAGGAATAATAGCCTGGCTTTCCATGTATTTCGGATCGGTTTCCATAGAGGTGGAAACAATCACAAACAAGTAGGGTATCTGTGTGTTGGGGAACAGTTCAACAGGAAGCTGCCGGAAAGAAAAGATCCCCAGCATCGACAGCCCTGCAAAAAGCATGGCGATGAGTACTTTACGTTGGATAATAAAGTTCATGAGCGCGAATCGAAAATGTAATACACACAGGGGATAACCACCAGGGACATAATCGTGGAGGCAGTCAGTCCTGCTATCAGAGCAATTGCAAGGGGCGATCGGAGCGCAGCACTTTCACCGAAACCGATGGTTAATGGAAGCAATCCAAGAATAGAGGATAGGCTGGTCATTACTATAGGCCGGATGCGGTTCTGGGCTGCCCTGAGAATAGCTTCGCGCAGGGGAAAACCCTGTACCCTGAACTGGTTGATGGCATCTACCAGCAATATGGAGTTGTTTACAGCAATTCCTCCCAGCATGATGATCCCGATATAAGCCATAATGCTGAGTGATTTACCCAGCAAAAAGAAAGCCCATACCGATCCCGCTCCTGCAAGGGGAATGGTAAGCAATACCGTGAACGGGTGCACGAGTGATTCAAATTGAGAGGCCATTACCATGTAAACCAGTACCACGGAGAGAAGCAGCGCAAATCCAAGGCTCGACATGGCGTCCTGCCGTTTTTGTTCCTCGCCGGTGATGTTAATGGTATATTCGGCCGGAAGGGTTATTTCAGTGAGCTTTTCCCTGACTCCGGCTATTACCTTGTCAAAAGGCGCTGTTCTGTTTATATCTGCAGTAACTGTTCCAATGCGGTTCTGGTTATTTCGCAGCAGTTGTTTGGGCGAAACCGATCTTTCGATCCTGGCAACTTCATACAGGGGGATATACCTTTCTCCGCTCTTCAGCGTAATGCCATAAAATTCAGACACGCTCAGATCGGGAAGTCTTACTGTAATATTATTCATCTCACCCGAATTGTCAAATTTCCCGGCGTTTTTCCCCATCAGCCTGTCCTTTAGCTGTGAGGCGATACCATCTGCCGTGAGGTTGTGCATCGATGCCATATAGCGGTCAATGACCACATCCATTTCGGGCGCTCCTTCTTCGATACTTGTTTTGATATTATATACATCAGGAATACCGCTGATCTTCTGCTTAATATCACGGGTCAAGGTATCCAGCACCGTGATGTCCCTGCCGGTTATCTCAACAACCAGGGGTGATTCATCGGTGCCCAGGGTCGATTTCAGGGCGGTTTCGTTTCTCACCACAGTAACTTCAGCATCAGGCAATGTCTGCGTAATGGCACCTATTTCAGCGATGATGTTTTCGGATTCACCCAGGGCGGAAGGTTTCAGCCGGATTTTTACCGTAGCCGTGTTTTCGTTCTGAAATACTGATTTCTCGGAGGTGGAGCTTTCCACTGGTCCAATCTGACTGTATATGATTTCGGCACGGTCACCCAATACCTCACCGATCATCGATTCAAGGTTCTTCACCAGACCTTCGGTACGCTGCAGTTGTGTTCCTTCTCTAAGCGTAATGTCGAGACTGAATTCATGGGTCCCGCTTTGCGGAATGTATTCACTTCCCACACGGGGAAATATCAGTATGGTACCGGCTATGATGGCCAGGGCCAGCAATACAACTTTTATCCTGTTATCAAGTATGCGTGACAGGAAGTTTGAGTACCAGCTGAAGCGCAGGGATTTGGTTTCCTTAACAATTTCACGTTTGGTGTAGATGGTATGAAAAAGCATGGGGATGATCAGGATGGCAACAAACAGGGAGACCACCTGTGAGAAGGCCACTGTCCATGCCTGGTCCTTGAACAATGCACCGGATGCACCATGCAGGTATACAATCGGCAAAAAAACCACAATAGTGGTGATTGTTGACGAGATAATAGCACCACCTACCTGGGAAGTCCCCTTTATGCAGGCATCCTTTACCGACTCACCGGATTCAAGGTTGCGGAAAATATTTTCAACGATCACAATGGCGTTGTCAACCAGCATTCCCGCCCCGAGTGCAAGCCCGCCAATGGTCATGATGTTCAGGGTCAGGCCGGAGAAATACATCAGGGTAAACGTTGCAATGATGGATATCGGGAGTACAACACCTACAATCAGGGTAAGTCCGATCCGGCGGAGAAACAGAAACAGAATGATGATTGAAAAAACAGCACCGATCAGGGCAGTATCACGCAATTCACCTATGGCATTCCGGATAAAGGAAGCCTGGTTCTGCACTGTAACAAACTGGTAACCCGGCAATGCTTTCCGGATCGATTCGAATGATTTGTCGAGTTCCTCTACCGCCTTCACCGTATTATAACTGGTTTCCTTATATATGGAAAGGCCCACACAGCGCTTTCCGTTTACCCTCACGATGTTATCGGGCTTTTTGTTGGTGAAGCTTACCCGTGCAACATCGCGCAGGAAGACTGGAACACGTGCGTTGACAGCAGAAGCAGATCCGCCCGGGGCAGGGACCATACCGCTGCCTGCGGGGGTGCCGGCAGCCTGAACCTGCCTGAACGCAATGACAATGTTGTTCAGGTCATTTTCGCTGGCAAGCAGTGAGGTGCCCTTGATGATATAACGCTTCCCCATTTCAACGATACTGCCACCCGAAACATTCCGGTTCATGCCCATGATCTGCTGCACAAGGTTATCGGTGGTAAGCCCGAATGCTTTCAGCCGGTATGGGTCGGTTTCCACCACGATCTCTTTTTCTTCGGCACCCGTAAGCACAACATCGGCAACACCTTCGAGCCGGATCAGCTCATTGCGGATATAGTTTTCACCGGTCTTACGGAGTTCGTTCATATCATCTATTTCCGGATGCATCATGGCGACGATCATCACCGGTAAGGCATTCGGATCATGCTGTGTTATCACAAAATCCTCAATGCCGGCATCCTGGCTAAAGGGTGTAAGTGCCTTCTGGATATCGAGAAAGGCTTCATCCATATCCGTTCCCCAGTTGTACTCAACCTTAACCCTTGCAGTACCTACCATACAGGTGGATGAAACCTGGGTAACGCCTTTAAGTCGCATTGCCTGGGATTCGATACCTTCGATGAACTGCTTTTCAATTTCTTCGGGGGGCTTTTCCCCGGCTCTGATCTCCACAAATATCCGGGGTGAGTTTATCTCAGGAAACAGGTCGATACTCAGTTTCCCGAGCGATATATAACCGAGCAGCAGAATTCCCAGTATGATCATGGAAATGGTAACCGGGAAACTGACGGCAAATTGGACTATTTTCTTCATGTTGCTGACAATCTATTTCATTTCTTTCACCTTCGACCGGTCGCGAAGTGTTTCGAATCCTTTTACAACCAATTGCTCATTCATGCTAAGTCCTGATACTATCTGCACCTCCTTTGGGTTTTCAAGTCCGAATTCTACGACCCTTTCATAGGCAACGCCCTTTTCCACGACAAATACGCTGTTGCCACGCTGCTTGGAGACGATGACATCCTTGGGTACCACAATGGAATTGCTGGCCCTGGCGACCACAATCTCGCCCTTTACATACATACCGGGCCGAAGCTGTAAGTTGGGATTGTTTACGAGGATGAGGCCTTTGTAGGAGCGTGTTTCGGCATCGATGGCTGGTGAAAGCTGTGATACTGTTCCTGCAAGCGTGTCATTGGGCAGTGTATAATTGGTAATCCGCACGGATTGCCCCGGTTTTGTATCCGTCATGTTCTTTTCAGGGAGATTAACTTCCATGTGCAGTTTACTGTAATCCATAATTTTCGCCAGCATTGCATTGGCGTCCACCTTAACCCCGGGTGTATAATAGGGAATGTCGATGATAACTCCTGTAAACGGTGCTTTTACATGCATTTTCTGCAGACGGATCAGCGCATCCTCATAATTATAATTGGCATTGATATAATTGATCTCGGCATTCTTCAGCTCACTCAGTGTAACCCCGCCTTTGTCGTACAGCGATTGCTGCTTGTCGAACACCTGTTTGGTGATCTCGAGGTTAAGCTTCAGGGAATTCAGTTTTATATTGTTTTCGAACTCCTTGTCTTCCAACTCAATGATCTCACTTCCTGCAGTAACTTTATCACCCAATGCAAAGGGTTTGCCGGTGGCAGGATTTGTTTTCAGAACATAATTTCCTGTAATTTCGGCTTTCAGCTGCACTTCCTTTACCGGTTTGACGGCTCCGGAAATATCAATGAATTTCTCAATGGTTGCGGGTTTGATCGGGGCAACAGTTACAGGAATGGTGATATCCCTTCCCAGTTCCTGATTTTGCTTGTTGCAGCCTGAAAGAATTATTACCAGGAATAGATAGGCCGTTATTTTTTTCATGATGGTGGATATTTTCTGCTGTGTATGGTTATTTACTGTTCAATATTTTCCTGTAAATCTTTGGGAACAAAGCTGATATTGTTTTCGAAATCCCAGAGCGACTGGATTTTCATGTTCAGCAGTTCCAGCTTATAGCTGATCAGACTGTTTGCAAGATTCATTTTCTTTTCGGAAAGCTGGTTCTGGTAACGGCCAAGGTCCATGCTGGTAAGATCACCGTTTTTGTATCGTTCCAGGTTGATCTCATAGGTAAGCTCGGCATTCTTTTCATTCTGCCGTGCAATCACTATTTGCATGCTCAGATTTTGCAGGCTGCGGTAAGTTTGACGAATACCAAGTTCTACATTGGTGCGTTCATTTTCGAGGTTGATCTCCTCGATCCGGATGCCGGCCTCAGCAGCCTTGATCCTGGATTTCCTTTCTCCCCAGTCCCAGATCGGAATGTTAAAAGTAACCTTCACCTGCGGCGAACGGGTTGGTTTTTCATACACATCCGGCAGATCGGGATCTTCGCCGAACAAACCCAGGGAAAGATCGATATCGCCCAGGAACTCATTTGTCGATTTGGCCATGGTCAACTGGTCCTGGCTGTTCTTAATGTTGATTTCGCGTTGCCTGAGTTCCATTCGGGTTTCAAGTCCATTCTGAATGGCTTTCTCCATATTTACAGCAACTTCATTGTACTCAACATTTGTTTGTATATCAAAATCTTCACTTAGCGGCATGCCGATGTATTGTCTGAAATTGTCCATGGCATTGGCCAGGTTAACCTGTGCATTCTGAAGGTTTGATTCGCTGGTAGCCAGGTTAAGTTCGGCCTGCAGCAGTTCTTCCCGGGCTGATAAGCCTCCTTCCACCTTGCTCCTTATAATTTCATAGCCTGTCTGCTGGTTCCTGTATTCATCTTCGGCAACTGTAAGTGCCATCTTGCGCTGGTATACCGTATAAAAATACTGTGTGACCTGTCTCTCAAGATATAGTCGCTGTAAGGCATAGCTTAATGTCGAATTTTCAAGTGACATCCGCAACTGGTTGAGCTCCATGCGAAGTTTGTTGTAAGTAAATACCGGCTGGGTATATCTGAGGAACAAATTATTGTTGTAGCCTTTTGAACGGGAATCGCCGTAATCGCTGGACGCATCCTGCCAGGCCAGCTGGTTTTGCAGGGTGATCCGTCCATCGGTAAGTTTAATGGGTTGGGAAACAATGAAATCACCGTATACTTTTTTTGTTTCGCTGGTATTCCAGGTGGCAAAAAATTCGTTGAACGAACGTGTCTGGTCATAGTAAAACGGTGTCAGCTGAAATCTGATCAGTGACTTCGTGGCCGCTTCACGGGCGTTGAGGTTCTCCCTGCTGATGGTCATATTCAGCTCCGATTTTATTATTTCGGGACTGTTTTTGAGGGCAATGTCCATGGCATCTTCCAGCGTAAGTATCCTTTGCGCGTGCAATGATCCGGGAACCAATACAAATAATAAAATCAACCCTGCTATAACAATTGTCTTATTAAATACAGTATTCATATGAGATATATTAATCAATACTAATTCTATTGCAAATCGGGCAAGGGCAAGCCTTGCCACTACGCTGCACCCACACCCATAAACCGCTCATCACTCGTCACTCCGCACCCACTTTACCGCGTCTGCGAACACCATATCCCCGATCGTCTTGTTCGTGAGTTCAACGGCGGCCGTGTCAGATGAAATATAGAATGATCCCAGGTAATTCCATCCTTCGTCCGCATCCTCACTGCTTCGGTTAATCCTGTCAGCGCCACCATCATGGTAAACGATAAAATTATAATCGGGTGACTTGTTGGTACGCCTCCAACCCAGGTTCACCTTATTGAAGTAAAAATACACATCATACGTTGCTTTTTCATGCAACACCGCCTTCCAGCCGGCAATTCTTTCACCTGTGCCTCCCCGGGTATAATGGGCTGAATGCACATAATTGCCGTTAAACCCGGAACGCAGCACTGGTTTCCATTCGCGGGGCGGATTCCATGCCCATATAGCCGAGTATTTGTATCGATCTGACCTATTCCTGTTGACCAGTGATTTTAAATAAGCCTTGTTGGTTGCCTGTTGCAGGGAGAATCCAGCGTCCTCATTGTCAACAATAATCTCCATGCTGTCGGATGCATTTTCAAAAAACGGAATACTGACAATTTCATCCAGCAATGCCGTTTTTCTTGTCCCGGTAAATCCCTGAAAGCTATAAATGAGATTATTGGGAAGGTTTTGCGAAATATGGGTCATAATTGACATGCGTGCCGGTTCCGTATTAAATGCATACCCTGCGGTAACGGATGATTTTGCCTGAAGGAGGATCTTTTTTGTAAAATCAACTTTAAAATCATCGCCGCCATTTTGCCCGTTATTTCGGTTGGGATCATTAAACTCAACGTTCAGGGTGACGATCCCGTCGGTATTTTCAGGATTCGAGAGATCGAAGCGTATCTGATAGCGGGATACTTCTCCTGTTGATACCTTATAGCTGCTGATATTCCGGATAACGAAACCGGGAAGGTGCTCCTGAACATACCAGTTTTGAATTTCAGGCTCAAGGTTAACGCCAAATCGTTCCTGAAACCTGGAATTCAACTCGTCAAAGAGAATTTTCCTGTGGGGATGATCAGCAACCAACCGGGAAACCAATGTATCCACTGCTGCCTCTCCGAATTTGGCCCTCAGTATATTAAAAAAATGCAGTCCTTTTGCCTGGGCTAAATCCCGAACAGTTATAGGTTCGCGACTATCCTCATCACTTTCAATTCCCGTTTTCAGCAATTCCTCCAGTGAAGCCCTGCGAAGCTCAAGATTGATCTTATCGCTCATGCTCAGATCCTGGTACCATGGCAGTGTTGCCGCACCGGTATTGTTCCTTTCATACATGTACATTTCCATTGCTGAGGTTAATACAGGCCATTTATCCGAATGCAGCCTTGAGCGGTAGCTAAAGTACTCTGGGAAAACAGAAAACGTCGACCAGTTGACCACATTTCCATAATTATAGTATTGTCCGCGTTTGGCCAAAAAATTATCCCGGAAAAACTGGTTGAATAACCTCGATTGCAATTCTTCGGGAAGAACTTCTTCATGGTTGTTTTTCAGGTCCTTTTCCATCCTTACCCTGCGCTGTTCGAAATCAGAATCATTAAAGAGGACGCCCTTTTCGGGACTTAGGATCAATTCGGGCTGCACCGCATCGCTTGCAAAAGAATAAACATGGCTTTCAACGGCATAATGCACAGGCACCTCCGCCATCATCAAACGGCGAAAAGGATATTGCATGCCCAGGTTAGCCTCATAATCCTTTTTAAGTCCGCGGATCAGGGAAGGTATTGTATCAGTGATCAGATCAAAAGCATCTTTAAAATATTCATGGCCTTTGATGGCATACAAACTATATTCAATAGAGTCAACTTTCACGGAACTTTTTGTATAATCACCGATCAGCAGGCTAATTTCGGGCAGGGGGTATTCCGGTAAGAACTCAAAATTCCCTTTCCCGGATGAAAAGGCCTGACCCTGAGATAAAGCTGTCAGCAAGGGTGTTGTGCTTACTTTGAGTTTGAATCTCACATAGTCAGGATCATGGCGGAAAGGGATCTCGGTGGCATATCCTGTTCCTGAAACCGGGTACCAGAGCACTTCACCGGTGAGGCATACAAAGTCGCCCTGCAAAAAAGCATATCGTTTACGCAGGGTGAACACTTCAAATTTTGTGTTGGCCTCAAAACTCACGGGATCCTTGTCCAGAAAGGCAAT
>Ga0209341_10002331_pt1 | contig 18080 bp, 19 predicted proteins | sample RifCSP13_2_FD_184020 | JGI IMG/M metagenome (GOLD analysis project Ga0209341, IMG submission 184020) | Soil microbial communities from Rifle, Colorado - Rifle CSP2_sed 13_2 (SPAdes) (version 2) | ecosystem: Environmental > Terrestrial > Deep subsurface > Rock core/Sediment | place: Rifle... | reverse complement strand
GGACGCGAGGAGGTGACCATGGCGTCCGAAATCACCATCGTCGGTTTGGGCCCCGGACCGGCGTCGGGGATCACGCTCGAGGCCAGGCGGGCGATCGACAGCGCGCCTCTCCTCTTCCTGCGGACTTCGCAGCACCAGGCGGCGCAGGAAATCGCCGCCGGCCGCCCCTGCCACAGCTTCGATGACGCCTACGCCGCGCACCCCACCTTCGACGAGGTTTACCAGGAGATCGTCGACCGCCTGATCGAATCGGCGCGCCGTGGAACGAACGTCGTCTACGGCGTGCCGGGGGACCCGATGGTCGGAGAGGCGACGACCCCAGCGCTTCGGGCGGCGGCGGGCGAGCTGGGAATCGCCGTCCGCATCGTACACGCGCCCAGTTTCATCGAGCCCTGCCTGGAGCTTGTCGGACGGGACGCGCTCGATGGCCTGCAGGTCGCCGATGGGATGGCGATCGCCCGGGGCCATTTCCCGGCGCTGTCGCCCGATCGGCCGGCGCTGGTGGGGCAGGTCTTCTCCCGTCTGGTGGCCTCAGAGGTCAAACTGACCTTGCTGGCTCAATATCCGCCGGATCACGTCGTTCTGGTCCTCGAGGCCGCCGGATCGCCTGAAGCGCGGGCCGACTCGTTGCCGCTGTCCGAACTCGACCGCCTCGACCGCTTCAGCCATACGACCTCCGTCTTCGTCCCCGCCCTGCCGAGGTCTTCCTCCTTCGAGTCACTGCAGGAGACGATCGCCCACTTGAGGGCTCCCGACGGTTGTCCATGGGACCGGGAGCAGACGCATGAGAGCCTCCGCCCGCATCTGCTGGAGGAAACGTACGAAACCCTGGAGGCGATCGACTCCGGCGACGCGGCGGCGCTCAAGGAGGAGCTGGGAGACCTGCTGCTGCAGATCGTGCTTCAAGCGCAGATCTCCAGCGAAGAGGGCGACTTCGGGATGGCCGAAGTGATCGCCCACATCAGCGACAAACTTGTCCGACGTCATCCGCACGTCTTCGGCGATCTGGTGGTGACCGACGTCGATGAGGTCCTTCACAACTGGGAGGGCCTGAAGGAAGAGGAGCGGAAGCGGGCCGGCGCCGGGAGGGGGGCTCTGGACGGAGTGCCGGACGCATTGCCGGCCCTGGCCCAAGCTTTGGAGATTCAATCGCGCGCGGCCCGGCTTGGCTTCGACTGGCGATCGGTCGACGGGGTTCGTACGAAGTTGGACGAGGAGTTGGCCGAGCTCCAAGGCGCCAGGGACGCCCTCGACCGCGAGGCCGAGGTCGGCGACCTGCTCTTCGCCGCAGTTAACTATGCCCGATGGATCGGCGTCGACTCGGAGGCCGCTCTGCGCGGATCGAATCGCCGCTTTCGCCGCCGGTTCTCCCACATGGAAGTCGCTGCCAGCGGCGCTGAGCGGTCGCTGCGGGAGATGACGGCTGAGGAACTGGACGCGCTGTGGGAACAGGCGAAGCACAAGGAGGACAAAGCCTGAGGTGGCGCGGCCGTTGCCTTGGTCCCGCGGCTCAGAATAGGAGGAGACCGAGGACCGCGGCCGTGGCGCCGATGGCCAGATTGTCCACATCGGGGAGGGGGAGAGACTCGACGACCGTGGCCGCCAAGCTGATCAGGCCGATGATCCGAGGTGCAGAAGCCAGGTCGATCGGAGGAGTGAAGGCCGACGCCGCCTGGAAAACCACCACCATCCCCAGCGACATCAGCCAGCCGCCAAGGAACATCGCCGCCGAACCTTCCACGGTCTTGTTGTGGTTGTAAGGCAGAGGCGTGCGGCCCAGGCGGCGACCAACGATATCCGCCAGGCCGTCCCCGGCACACAGGATCATGAGGGCCACGAGCCCGATCGGCGTCGTTCGCCAGAAGACGAGGGTGAAGACGACGAAGACCAGCCCGTAGTAGAGCGGGCCGCGCAGGATCTCGCGGCGATCGTCGTGGCGAGTCATCGCCCGGACGGCCGCCTCGTCCCGAATCCGGCCAACACCCACAAGCACGAACTGGATGGTGATCGACAGTGGCACGAGCGCGGCCAACAGTCGGGCCGCGGATGCCGAACTGAACAAGATCCAACACAAAGTAAAAAGTGGACCGGTGCCGATGTGGATGATCTTCCGGCTCAGGCGAGGTTCGATCTTGCCTCGAGCAGCCAGACCGTCCATCCAGCGGAGCCAGCCCAAGGCGAGGGCGAAGGCGAGAACAGTTGCCAGGACGTCCTGTATCAGTTGGGTGCGAGAGTATGCTGAGGGATCCATCCGATACTCTCCGCCGGCGAGGCGCCAGCCTAGGCGCGGTCACGGAAGATGTCAACCGGGATGGGGGGCCCTGGCCGGTGCGCTCGGATAGAGGCAGCCGCTTGGGGTCGGGGCGCAAACGCCAAGGATGGGGGTGACCCCTGCCGTTAAAGAGAAACACCCCCAGATCCGAGGGGGGCGGACCCGGGGGCGGCCGCTACATTGACCGCTGGTCAAGGAACGACAATCGCATTCTAGGCGAGTGCCAAATAGCGACAATAGGCTTTCCCTCCCAAGCATATGTGGCGTACTTTTCCGTGCTGCCTTGCCGGGTCGAGGAGATGGGAACCGCGGAGCGGTCATCGGTGTAATGTCTACGACATCGGTCACGGCCGGGGCACAACTGGAAGAAGCGGAAATCGTTCTGCGGGCCCGGCGCGGCGAGGGCGCGGCCTGGGAGATGGTCGTCCACCTCCACCAGGAGGCTGTGTTTCGCTACGCCTACTTGATGCTCGGCGATTCGGCCGAGGCCGAGGATGTGGCACAGGAGACGTTTGTGAGGGCTTTCCGAGCCTTTCATCGCTTCGATGCCTCGCGGCCGCTGCGGCCGTGGTTGGTGCAAATCGCTCGCAATCTGGCCCGCAATCGGTGGCGAAGCCTGATGCGCAGCCTGCGCGCCCAGGAGCGCTGGAAAGATGAGCTGCGAATGGAGACGGCCCGAGGCCGATCGGAAGCGGTGGACAATGCCCATCTGGCGGCGGCCGAGCTGCGGAAAGCCGTGCGCAGCATGCGCGATCAGGATCGCCAGGTGATCTATCTGCGTTTCTTCTTGTCGCTCTCGGTGGAAGAAACGGGGATGGTTCTGGCGCTGCCGGTCGGAACCGTCAAGTCGAGACTCAGCCGAGCCCTCGGTCGACTGAGGGAGCAGGTGCGGGCTCACCACCCGGCGCTGCACCAGGTGTTGGAAGAATGATCGAGGCCACTTCCGAATCATGGGAGGGACGTCTTCGTGCCGTTGCCTCGAGCACGGTCTACCCGCACACCCCCGACCTGTGGCCTTCTGTGAGAGCACGGCTGTCCCCCGGCGAGGCTGTGCGTCCCCGGCCGCGGCCTCGCTGGGCTGCCGTCGTGGCCGTACTTGTGCTGACCCTCTTTGTAGGTTTGCTGGCGACGCCGGAGGCGCGCGCAGCCGTGTATCGGGTCCTGCAGGTGGGCGTGGTGCGGATCTTCCTTGGACCGGCGACGCCGACGACGCCTGCCGCCACTCCTTCCATGACGCGGACCCCTGCCGCGACGCCGGTTTTGAGGCCTCCACTGGATCTCAGGGGCCTCATGAGCCTGTCGCAAGCGGAAGAAGTCCTTGGCTTTCCCATTCCGCTTCCCGCATATCCGCCGACCCTTGGGGAACCAGACCTGGTCTACTCCCAATGGATCGAGGGGCCTCTGGCGATCCTGGTCTGGCTCGATCCCGACGACCCCACCAAGGCGCGCCTCGCCCTGCATGTGTTGGGGCCAGAGACTTTCGCCGGCAAGAGCGAAACGCGCTTGATCCAGGAGACTCAGGTGAATGGGGCCGAAGCGCTGTGGCTAGAGGGGTCCCATTACCTTTTAATCCGCAACGGTTCGATGGAGTTTCGCTCGCTGGTGACCGGGAACGTACTGCTGTGGTCCGAAGATGAGGTCACATTCCGTCTGGAGACGGATCAGCCATTGGAGGAAGCCGTGCGCATCGCCGAGTCGATGCGCTAGCCGGTGCGTTGGCCATAAGGAGGTATGCAATGAAACGGATGATAGGGAGCCTGCTGGTCGTGCTGGCGCTGAGCGCGCTCAGCGCCATCCCAGCCTGGGGCGGAGGTTGGGCGGTGATTACGCTCGATGCGTTGCCCGCAAGTCCGCAGGCAGGAGAATCGCTGTCGGTGGGTTTCTCCGTGTTCCAGCATGGGCAAACTCCCCTGGCCGGACTGGATCCGACGATCGTGGCAAGCCACGTCGAGAGCGGGGAACGGATCCAGGTGCAGGCGACGGACGAGGGCGCCGTGGGTCACTACGCGGCGACGCTGGTGCTGCCTTCGGCGGGGGCCTGGGATTGGACCATCCGGGCCTTCGGCGATGTGGCGCAACCGATGCCTCGCATCATCGTCGAAGCCGCGTTCGCCGCCCCGCAAGGTTCCAGCGCGCCGGCCCCGCCCTTGCTCCTCGGAGCCGCGACCGCGGGGCTCGCGCTGGCGGGAATCCTGCTGGCGTATCGACGCCGCTACGGCTTCGCCGGCGCCGCGGTGGCGTTGGCAGTCATCGTGGGGGCGGCCGGAATCGCATTTTCGCGGCCGGGGGCCCCGGCCGCGGCGGAAGCGGCGCCGGTTGCCTCACGCGCCGGCGGTGACCTGTTCCTGGCAAAGGGCTGCGTCACCTGCCACGTGCATCAGGCCATCCCCGAGTCGGCCGATTTGAGCGTCTCTGTCGGACCGGAGCTGACGCTCTATCGGAACGACTCGGCCTTCATCGCCCGGTGGTTGGCGGATCCTTCCGCGGTCCGGGAGACCAAGATGCCGAACCTCCATCTCTCGCCAGACGAGATCGCGGCCCTGGTGTTGTTCCTCAACGGCCCCGACGACTCTTGACCGGCCTCGAAAAGGCCGAGACCTCGCCACTCCAGCTCCCCGGGAGCTCCAAGCTCCCGGGGAGCTGCTCTTCTCATTGCACGGGTTCTCTGGTTGGCCTACAATGCGCACCTGACCGCCTGGCATAGCGGCGGAAGGGGACCGATGCAGGCCATTCTCGTCACCGCCGATTCCGACGAGCGCGACATCTTTACCTTTGTGCTGCGCCACGCGGGCCTGGCGGTCTCGCCGAGCGGAGATCTGACGCAGGTCACCGCCACCTGGTTGGAGCGCCCGGCCGACCTCATCGTGGTGGGCGTCGATTCGGGGAAAGGTGCGCTCAAGGAGATTGCCGCGCTGCGGGCCGTGACCGACGTGCCACTGATCCTCCTGATCGACTCGGCCAACGAATCGACACAGGTCGATCTGGTCAGGTCGGGCGTCGATCTTGTCCTGACACGTCCGGTCTCGCCGCTTCTGCTGGGAGCGTACGCGCAGTCGCTGCTGCGTCGCGCCGGCGCCGCCGCGGCGTTCGTCGTGCCGACCCTCGACCTGAAGGTCATCGCGCTCGATCCGGCGACGCGCACAGTGCGGTTGGCGCAAGGCGGGCCGCAACGCCTGACGCAGCTCGAGTTCCGCCTGCTGTACTTGCTCATGACCAATCGCGGGCAAGTCTTGCCGACCGAGGTCATCGTCGAGCGGGTCTGGGGTTACAGCGGAGAGGGCGACCGCGACCTGGTGCGGGGCCTGATCAGCCGGCTGCGGAAGAAGATCGAGGTGGACGCCGACCAGCCGCTCTTCATCCAGACCGTCCCAGGAGTCGGTTACCTCTTCAGCCTCGACCAGGATTGACGTCCCGCCGCTGATTCCCAAGCTCCGATCGACCCCCCAGATGTGGGGGTCGTTTGTGCACGCGATTTGCACATCCTCTCCATGGCAATCGCGCGCCGGGTGTTTATACACGCACTCAATGCGTATGTTCGTGCAGGGCGAGAGGATCGATGGCGACGGGTGAGGTGACGTGCAGGAGTTGTGGGCATGAGATTCGCTTTCGGCGGTCGCCGCGCGTAGGGCAGCGATTCACCTGTCCGAGGTGCAGCACGCAGCTGGAAGTGATCGGCCTGGTTCCACTGGAAGTGGATTGGGCCTTCGACGAGCCGATCGGGGAGCCGAGTTCAGAGATCGTCCTGGAAGATCTCCCCGCCGACAATGACCGGGCGGCCTTGCCGTGACCGGCGAACCAGAACCGGGAGGAGACCGATGCGCTATACACAATCCATGAGACGAAGGAGGCCTCCCGGGCAAGGCGGTCCGGCCGGGCCGTGGCGGATTGCTCTGGTTGCCAATCTGAAGGATGGGATCGATTGGGGGCCGGACGCTCCGCCGGACGCCGGTGCCGAGTTCGACAAACCCTCCACGATCGAATCGCTGGCGCGTGCGCTGGAGGCCGACGGCCACTGGGTGCATGTTTGCAGCGGGGACAATACGCTCCCCGAAGTGCTGCTCAGCCTGCGTCCCCACATCTGCTTCAACATCGCCGAGGGGGTGGGCGGGGATGGTCGCGAGGCCCAAACCCCGGCCCTGTGCGAATTGTTGGGTATCCCCTACACGGCGTCGCGTGTCGTCGCCAACGCCCTCTCGCTCGACAAGACCCGCACCAAGCGCATCTGGCGTGATCTGGGGCTGCCCACGGCGGCCTTCCAGGAGTTCGCCACGGCCGGCGAACCGCTCGATCCGCGCCTGACCTTCCCGCTCTTTGTCAAGCCGGCACGCGAGGGCACCGGCATGGGCGTCGACACGGCCGCCATCGTCCGCAACGAGGATGAGTTGCGGCAGCGCGTCGAGTGGATCACCTCGACCTACCAACAGCCGGCGCTGGTCGAAGCGATGCTTCCCGGTCGGGAGTTCACCGTCGGCTTCATCGGGAATCGCGGCGACCCGTCCAGGCGGAGGCGGCCCTGGCTCTACGACGAGCGGGGGTATCACGTTTTCCCGGTCATGGAAATCGACAGCGACATTTCGTCGACCCCGGGAATCTACGGCCACGACGCCAAGTCGTATGACATCGGCGTCACCGGCGCGCCGGATTACGTCTGTCCGGCGCGGATCCCCGAGCGCCTTCGCTCTCGCCTGGTCGACCTGGGCCTGCGCGCCGCCGAGGCGATTGGGGCCTGCGACGTCTCGCGCATCGATTTCCGGATGGGCTCGGATGGCCGACCGCACCTGATGGAGATCAATACGCTCCCCGGGCTCAACCCGCAGCTCAGCGACCTATGCATCATGGCCGCCTCAGAAGGCATGGTCTACGACGACCTGATCAGTGAAATCCTCTACCTGGCGGCCGAGCGATACGGATTGCCGTTCGACCGGCTGGAGGCCCACGAGGCCGTGCCGGCGGAGGCGCTGAGGGAGGCGGAGTCGGTTCCTGCCTGGAAGGCGGATCAAGTGGAACCCGCGCGACCTATGGGCCGGCGTAGAAGCCCGACCCGCCGCCGGGCGAAGTAAGGTCTGCCGCCGCGGAGGGCCACCGCCGTCCTGAGAAGCCAGCGTAGGGGCGCAGCGCTGCTGCGCCCCTACCTATTCCCTGTCGCTGGCGGGAATCCGCTAAGGTAGAATCCGTCATCGACCTGGTTTTCGGAGGTAGCCGTCGAATGAAGAAGCAGTGGTACCCCTCCCGGCGAGCGTCCATCTACGCCGATGTCCCCGATGAACAATGGAACAGCTGGCGCTGGCAACTCAGCCATCGCTTGAATTCCGCCGAAGAGATCGGGCGAATCCTGCCCCTGACGGCCAGCGAGGAGAAGGCGCTGGCGGCCACCCACCTGTTCCGCGTCGACATCACGCCGTACTTCATCTCCCTGATCGACCCCGACGACCCGCGCGATCCGATCCGCCTTCAGGTCATCCCCACCGCCGCCGAGATGGAGCCGTTCACGGCGATGATGGAAGACTCGCTGGCGGAGGACGCCCACAGTCCGGTGCCCGGTCTGGTCCACCGCTATCCCGACCGGGTGCTGATGCTGGTCACGACTCAGTGCGCCTCCTACTGCCGCTATTGCACCCGCTCGCGAATCGTGGGGGACCCGGCCGAGCAGTTCTCGCGGGCCGAGTTCGAGATGCAGATCGACTACTTGCAGCGCACGCCGCAGGTGCGCGACGTGCTGCTCTCCGGCGGCGACCCGCTGACTCTGGCCCCGAAGATCCTGGCCGAGCTGCTCGAGCGGTTACGGGCCATCGACCACATCGAAATCATCCGCATCGGTTCGCGCGTTCCGGTCTTCCTGCCGATGCGTGTCGACGACGAGTTGTGTGAATTGCTGCAGCGCTTCCATCCACTGTGGCTGAACATCCACGTCAACCATCCGAACGAGCTCACGGCCGAGCTGGCCGAGGCCTGTGATCGAATGAGCCGGGCGGGCATACCGCTCGGCAACCAGTCGGTGCTGCTGGCGGGGATCAACGACTGCGTCCACATCCAGCGCCAACTCGTGCAAGACCTGGTGCGGATGCGGGTGCGCCCCTACTACCTGTATCAGTGCGATCTGGTCGAAGGCTCAGGTCACTTCCGCACGCCGGTCGCTAAGGGGATCGAGATCATCGAGGGGCTGCGGGGCCACACCTCCGGCTACGCCGTCCCGACCTTCGTCGTCGATGCTCCCGGCGGCGGCGGGAAGATCCCCTTCATGCCGGACTATCAGATCAGCGCCTCCGACCACAAGATCGTGATGCGCAACTTCGAAGGCTACATCACGACCTACGAGGAGCCGATCGAGTACACCCCGCACGATTCGGCCGCCTGCGCCTACTGTCAGGCGAAGCGGATGGAACCGGGCCAGGCCGGGATCACCGGACTGCTCGACGGGGAGGGGATGTTCATCAAGCCGGAAGGCTTCGACCGGATTCATGAACGGGGCGGAGGCGTCCACCGCTTGCGGGCCGACCCGGCGAAATGGCAGCCGAAGGGAATTGGCGAGCCGGCCAGGGCCCTGCCCGGGGCAACTGATTCGCAGGATTAGGCGGGGGCACGCCCGGGCTTCGTGAGAAGAGCATCGCGCTCCGAGAAGCGGAGCGCGATTTGCTTCTCGAATGGCGAGAGAGCGCGAAGCTACGGCCCGGTCGTCTTTACGCCAGAGTTCGTACCGGGAGGTAGGGTCGGTCGGTGACGAATCCGGTCGAGGCGCTGCTGAACCGTCCTGCGCAGCAACTGGACCGACTCGGCGTCAATCCGTTCCTGCTCGGGATGGGGCCGGCGAAGCTGGTCGATGGGGGTCGGTCTGAACATGGTCCGCCTCCGGTGCGAAAGATGATTCGGAGGCGGAAGGTGCAAGTTTCGGGCCGTGCCTTGTCCGCAGAAGCACCTTTGTAGGGGCGCAGCGCCGCTGCGCCCCTAGCACGCGCTGGAAGAGACTACTCCGGCGGCAGCATCGGGATCTGAACCCGATTCTTCCGGGCGAAGGCGACGGCGGCCGGGTAGCCCGCATCCGCGTGCCGGACGACGCCCATGCCGGGGTCGGTGGTGAGCACGCGCTCGAGCCGGCGCGCTGCCTCCGGCGTCCCATCGGCGACGATCACCTGCCCGGCGTGGATCGAGTAGCCGATACCGACCCCACCGCCGTGGTGGATGCTCACCCAGGTGGCGCCCCCGACGGCGTTGATCAGCGCGTTCAGGAGCGGCCAGTCGGCAATGGCGTCGGAGCCGTCGGCCATGCCCTCGGTTTCGCGGTTGGGGCTGGCGACGGAGCCGGCGTCCAGATGATCTCGCCCGATCACGATCGGGGCCGAGAGTTCGCCCGATCGAACCATGTCGTTGAAGCGCAACCCGGCGCGAGCGCGCTCCCCGTAGCCCAGCCAGCAGATGCGGGCCGGCAATCCCTGGAATTCGACCTTGTCCTCGGCCATCCGGATCCACCGACTCAACCCATCATCCTCGGGGAACAGGTCGAGCAGTGCCTGGTCGGTGCGGAGGATGTCCTGCGCCTCTCCCGAAAGCGCGACCCACCGGAAAGGTCCCCTGCCTTCGCAGAAGAGCGGCCGGATGTAGGCTGGAACGAATCCCGGATAGCTGAAGGCCTCGCGCACGCCTTCGTCATAGGCACGCTGGCGCAGATTGTTGCCGTAGTCGAAGACGACGCTGCCGCGTGATTGCAGCGCCAGCATGGCTTCGACGTGGCGGCCCATCGACTCCATCGACCGCCGGACGTACGTGTCGGGATCGGCGCGCCGCAACTCCGACGCCTGCTCGAGCGTCAGCCCGGCCGGGATGTAACCGTAGAGCGGGTCGTGGGCGGAGGTCTGATCGGTGACGACATCCGGCACGACGTCGCGCACGACGAGCTCGGGCAGGATGCGGGCTGCGTTGGCGATCAGTCCGATCGACAGCGGCCGCCCCGCCCTCCGCGCCTCCTCCGCCCAAGACATCGCTTCCTCCAGGTCGCCGCTGATCCGGTCGAGCTGCCGCAGGCCCAAGCGCCGCTCGGCCCGTTGCCGGTCGACCTCGACGATCACCGCCACGCCCTCGTTCATCGTCACTGCCAGCGGCTGCGCGCCGCCCATCTCCCCCAGCCCGGCCGAGACGACGAGTTTGCCCTTCAGGCTGGGCCAACCGTGAAGACGGGAGAGGGAGGCCAGCGTCTCGAAGGTCCCTTGCAGGATCCCTTGAGTTCCGATGTAGATCCACGAGCCGGCGGTCATCTGTCCGTACATGATCAGCCCCTGGCGCTCCCATTTTTCGAAGTTCTCTTGAGTCGCCCAGGCCGGGACGATGTTTGAATTGGCCAGAAGAACGCGTGGGGCATCCTCGTGGGTGGCGAAGACGGCCACCGGCTTTCCCGATTGGACGAGCAGCGTCTCATCGGGCTCCAGGTTTTCGAGCGAGCGGAGGATGGCGTCGAAGCAATCCCAGTTGCGGGCGGCCTTTCCTCGACCACCGTAGACGATCAAGTTCTCCGGGTCGCCGGCGACTTGCGGGTCGAGGTTGTTCTGAAGCATCCGATAGGGGGCTTCGATGAGCCAGTTCTTGCACGTCAGCTGCGTGCCGCGCGGGGATCGAATGACTCGAGGCATGATGGCGCTCCTGGCGGAAGGGCGAGGGTGGTTCGGCGAAGATTCTACATCGCGACGTGGGTCTCTGAGTCGAGAAAGCAGATCCTTCGCCTCGCTTCGCTCGGCTCAGCATGACAGAGGCCGAGGGCGCCAGCCCCGCCTACCTGTCACCTGAGCGGCCCGGATGGCGCTGGCACATGGAGAGGCGCCAGCGAAGGATCTGTTGGTGGGGCCGGTCTCTTGGAAGGTACAACGGGTGCATTTGAGGGAAATGAAGAGCAGCGGGCCGATTGCTCCCGCTGCTGACAGGTCGGGGCGCCGGGATTTGAACCCGGGACCTCACGGACCCGAACCGTGCGCTCTAGCCGGGCTGAGCCACGCCCCGATGCTTCATCGTCCTGGAGAGGACGAAAGTGCGCGCAGATTATATCAGTGGTCAGTGGTGAGTGGTCAGTGGTCAGTCCCATCGCTTCCAAGGCTGTCTGACCACTAGGCCGTTTTGAAGACTTTCGCCACCACCGCCGCCTGGCGCTCGTCGACGGGGATCATAAAGCAGAAGAGGCTGCCCATGCCCTCCTTGCTCTCGCACCAGATCTGCCCCGAATGCATCTCGACCATGGCCTTGGCGATCGACAGACCCAGCCCCATGCCGCCGTGCTTGCGCGTCAGGTGCGACTCGACCTGGTGGAATCGCTCGAAGACCCGGTCGATTTCGCCGGCCGGGATGCCGATCCCGGTGTCGACGACGAAGACCCGGGCATAGCCTCCCTCGCTCTCAACCTTGACACCGACCTGGCCGCCACGGTCGGTGAAGGTCAGGGCGTTTCGAATCAGGTTGCTCAGGGCGACCTCGATCTTGTCGCGGTCGCCGCTGACCACGACCGCATCGTGACCGGGAACGTCGCAGCCGATCTCGAGCTCCTTCTCCGACGCCGTCTCTTGGAAGCGGCTGACCATGTCTTCGGCCAGCTTGGCCAGGGAGAAGGGGGCCCGCCGGACGCGCGACTGGCCTTCCTCCTTGTGCGAGATCGTCGACATGTCTTCGATGATCGTCTTCAGCCGCATGGCGCTGCGGATGATGACGTCCATCTGCTCCCGGTAGTTGGCCGGGATGCTCTCCATGAGAAATGTGGCGTGCCCCAGAATCAGCCCGAGCGGCGTGCGAAGCTCGTGCGAAGCGATGGCGATGAAATCGGACTTCATCGAATCGAGCCGGGTGAGCTCGGCGTTGGCTTCCTGCAGCTTGCTCAACAATCGGGCGTTCTCGATGGCGATGGCGGCCTGGGCCGCCAGCGTTTCGAGGACGGCCAGGTCGTCTTCGGTATAATTACGGGCAGGATGCTTGTTGACGGCCTCGATGACCCCGATGGCCTCCCTCTTGATCAGCAGCGGGACGCCCAGGATGGAGCGGGTCTTGAACTTCAGGGTGCTGTCGACCCGGCGGTAGACCCGCGGATCCGTTGAAGCATCCTGGACGACCATCGGGCGGGTGTGAGTGAAGACCCAGCCGGCGATGCTCGAATCGAGCGGGACGCTGATGGCGCTCAGGGGACCGCGCTGCGACCCGGAGGCGGCCTCGAATCGGAGTTCGCCGGCCCCCGAGTTGTAGAGCAGGATCGAGGCGGCTTCGCTCTGAGTCAGGTCGGCGGCGCTGTCGACGACCTTCTGCAGAAGCTGCGGCAGGTCGAGCGTCGAGCTCAGGGTTCGGCTGACCTCGAGCAGACGCTCCAGATGCTGCGGCTTGGTGGGGGAGGTGGGTCGGTCAACAGGCATCGGTAGCACCGACCATGGGGACCGATTGTAGCACACGCGATTGCGCCGGGAAGAGCAGCCGGGGGCACCGGCAAACGGCAGGAGGGCCGAATGGCTGGAAGGAAGAAGGTGCGGGTGGCGATCATCGGCGTGGGCAACTGCGCCTCGTCGCTCGTGCAGGGCGTCAGCTACTACCGCACCGCCAAACCGGGCGAGGCCGTTCCAGGGCTGATGCACGTCGAGCTGGGCGGCTACCACGTTCGCGACATCGAGTTCAGCGCCGCCTTCGACGTGGTGGCGACGAAGGTCGGCAAGGACCTGAGTCAGGCGCTGTCCGCCTACCCCAACAACACCGTCCAATTCACCGACGTGCCGCGGCTGAACGTGCGCGTCCACCGCGGCATGACCCACGACGGGCTGGGAACGTACCTGGCCTCGGTCGTGGAGAAAGCCGAGGGCCCGACCGACGATATCGTGCGCATCCTGAAGCAGACCAGGACCGATGTCGTCGTCAACTACCTGCCGGTCGGCTCCGAGATGGCCACCAAATGGTATGCCGAGCAAGTGCTGGACGCCGGCTGCGCTTTGGTCAATTGCATTCCGGTCTTCATTGCCAGCTCCGACTACTGGGCCGGCCGGTTTCGCGAGAGGCGCCTGCCGATCATCGGCGACGACATCAAGAGCCAGGTCGGGGCGACGATCGCCCACCGGGTGCTGACGAACTTGTTCAACGATCGCGGCGTCCGCCTCGATCGAACGTATCAGCTCAATTTCGGCGGCAACATGGACTTCTACAACATGCTCGACCGCGCCCGCCTTGAGTCGAAGAAGATCTCGAAGACCAACGCCGTCACCAGCCAGCTTCCCTATAGCCTGCCGCCGGAGAGCGTCCACGTCGGTCCCAGCGATTACGTGCCGTGGTTGACCGACCGCAAGTGGTGCTATATCCGCATGGAAGGGACGACTTTCGGTGATGTCCCGCTGAACGTGGAACTCAAGCTCGAGGTTTGGGACTCACCCAACTCGGCCGGGGTCGTGATCGACGCCGTTCGCTGTGCCAAGATCGCGCTCGACCGAGGACTTTCCGGCCCGCTGCCCGGGCCGTCGGCCTACTTCATGAAGACGCCGCCCAAGCAGTATAGCGACGATCTGGCCCGCCAGATGCTGGACGACTTCATCGCCGGGAAGGCCTCCGCCGCCTGATCTGCCGCGGCGCGCGTGCGAGGACGGACGAATGCGCGCCCAGCGCCTGGCCAAGCCCGCCCCCATCGACAACGACCCCCTCTCCTTCGAGGAGCAGCCCGTCCCCGCACCGGGACCGGGCGAAGTGCTCCTGCGCGTTGCTGCCTGCGGCGTCTGCCGCACCGACCTGCATATCGTTGAAGGAGACCTGGCTCCGCCTCAGCTTCCGCTGACGCCGGGTCACCAGGTCGTGGCCGAAGTCGTCCGGGCCGGCGCAGGCGGCGATCTCAGGCCAGGAACGCGAGTGGGCGTGCCGTGGCTGGGCTGGGCGTGTGGGGAGTGTGCGTTCTGCCAGAGAGGAGAGGAGAACCTGTGTCGTCAGGCGAGGTTCACCGGATTTCACTCCGATGGCGGCTTCGCCGAACACATGGTGGCCGCGGCGGCCTTCGTCCTGCCCCTGCCGGAAGGGCTTTCCGCTGTCGACGCCGCCCCGCTGCTGTGCGCCGGGATCATTGGATACCGTTCGCTCCGTCGCGCCGAACTCGCCGCCGGTGAAACGCTCGGCCTGATCGGCTTCGGCGCCAGCGCACATCTGGCACTGCCGATGGCGCTCTCCTGGGGGTGCCGCGTCTTCGTCTTCACCAGGAACGTCCGGCATCAGAGGCTGGCGCTGCGCCTCGGTGCGGAGTGGGCGGGAGGGATCGAGCAGGAGCCTCCGGGTGAGTTGGATCGTGCTGTCCTGTTCGCCCCCGTGGGCGATCTGGTTCCACAAATCCTTAGCCGGCTGAGGCCGGGCGGTACCCTGGCGATCAACGCCGTCCACCTCTCGGCGATCCCATCGCTCGCGTATGATCGAATCTACGGCGAACGCTCCCTGCGCACGGTCGCCAACGCCACCCGACGAGACGGGCACGAGTTCTTGTCGCTGGCCATTGAACTCGGCCTGCGGCCGACCGTCGCGGCGTATCCGTTGCAGGACGCCAATCGAGCCCTGGCCGACCTGAAACACAGCCGGCTGGAGGCGGCGGCGGTGCTGGTCCTGTGATCCCGCGGCCTACCATGACGGCTACAGGGAAGGCCGCGGGATGATCCCGCGGCCTACCATGACGGCTACAGGGAAGGCCGCGGGATGATCCGACTCGGGACCTCCGGGTTCTCGTACGACGACTGGGTGGGCGCGTTCTATCCGCCCGACCTGCCTCGCCGCGAGTGGCTGGCCTACTACGCGCGCGAGTTCGACACGGTCGAGCTGAATGTCACCTACTACCGCGTGCCGGACCGGCGGACGGTGGAGGGGTGGATCCATCGGACGCCGGAAGGTTTTCTGTTCGCGGTGAAGGCTCACGGGAGCCTGACCCACGAGCGCCAGGAGCCGGACTTCGCAGGTTTTGTCGAGGCGATCGCCCCGCTGAGCTCTTCGGTGAAGCTGGCCTGCGTCCTGGCGCAGTTCCCCAACTCCTTCGCTCCCACTCAGGAAAACTGGGACTACCTGCACAGGCTGCGAGACGGCCTGGCCGACCATCCACTGGTTGTCGAGTTCCGGCAGCGCAGCTGGGTGAGGGACGACACCTTCCAGCGCCTGGCGGCGTTGGGGCTGGGTTTCTGCTGCGTGGATGAGCCGCAGCTGGCCGGCCTCATGCCGCCCGAGGTACGCGCAACAGGGCCGTTTGGCTACGTCCGGTTTCACGGCCGAAATGCGCAGAAATGGTGGGAACACGAGCAGGCCTGGGAGCGGTACGACTACTCCTACAAGGACGACGAGCTCAAGGAGTGGATCCCCAAGCTGCGCCGGCTGGAGGGTGCGGCCGAGGTGGTGCTGGTGTATGCCAACAACCACTATCGCAGCCAGAGCGTCAATACCTTGCGCTCGCTGAGGGCGATGCTCGGTGAGAGTGGTTAGTGGTCGGGGGAAAGCGCGCGCTCGAGCGTGAGGGAGTCATCTAGCAACCACGCCTCAGCTGAACATGGTGCCCCTGGTGGAGTCCCCCGCGCAGGCGAGCCCGAGCGACCGCTAGGAGCGAGGGCGTAGCCGGAGCGGGGCCAAGACATAAGGAGTCGATTGGCCAGGGCCGCCGGGAACCCAGGGCCAATGGTATAATCCCAAAGATCGCACCTCCGTTCCCCTCGTCACCGGCGTCCCGGTGGGGCAGCGACCAACATGTCCGGACACTCCAAATGGTCCACCATCAAGCGCAAGAAGGCCGCCAACGATGCCAAGCGCGGCAACATCTTCACGCGTCTGGCGCGCGAGATCGCCCTGGCGGCCCGGGAAGGGGGCGGCGACCCTGAATCGAACTTCGGCCTGCGCCTGGCCGTCGAACGGGCCCGGGCAGCCAACATGCCGAAGGAAAACATCGAGCGCGCCGTCAAGCGTGGCACGGGCGAAGACAAGGATGCCGCCGCCTTCGAGCGCATCGTCTACGAAGGCTACGCGCCGCATGGGGTGGCGATCATGATGGAAGTCGTCACCGACAACCGTAACCGGACGGTCGCCGAGCTCCGTCACACCCTGACCAAGTCGGGTGGCACGATGGCCGAGGCCGGAGCGGTCGCCTGGCAGTTCCGCCGCTCGGCCTATTTCTCGGTCCCGGCCGCCGGGATCGACCGGGAGAAGGCCTTCGAAATGGCGGTCGAGGCCGGCGCCGACGACGTCCTCTTCGGGGATGATTCGATCGAGATCTTCGCCCCGGTCGAGGCCTTCAAGGCCATCAACGACGTCCTGCGCTCGGCCGGCCTCCATCCGGAGGAAGCCGGCGTGCGCATGCTCCCCAACAACTCCGTCGAGCTGCCGAGCGATCAGACGGTGCAAGTGATGCGCTTGATCGAAACCTTGGAAGAGCTCGACGATACGCAGCAGGTTTTCTCCACCCTGCACGTTTCCGACGAAGCCGTCGCCCTTCTCGAAACGGCCTGACCTGAGCCGGGGACGGCATGCGGCGGGGCGCAGCCCGTCCGGCTGCCGACCGGGTCGGTGTCCTTCTCGAAGCCCGGACCGAGCCTAGCGTGCGAGAGCGTCTCCTGATCGGAATCGATCCCGGTATGGCCCGCACCGGGTACGGTTTGATTCTTCAGACCAGCGACGGGCATCTCGAACTGGTGGACTTCGGCGTGATCGAGACGGAAGCTGCGGACGATCAAAGCCAACGGCTGTTGGCGTTGGAGAGGGAAATCCTCCGCGTCTTGGAGGCCGAGTCGCCCGAATCGGCCGCTGTCGAGAAGCTGTTCTTCGAACGGAATGTCAAGACGGCGATGGTCGTCGGTCAGGCGCGCGGGGTGGCGCTGCTGACTCTGGCACGGCAAGGGGTTCCGGTCACGGAGTACGGGACAAGAAACAGATGCAAGTCATGGTTCAGCAACTGCTGCGGATGAGCGAGCTGCCCCGGCCCGACGACGCCGCCGACGCGCTGGCCGTCGCCATCTGTCACGCCCACACCAGCCGGACGTTGGACCGGATGAAAGCGGCCACATGATCTCCACCGTCCGGGGAGTGGTGGAGCAGCTGGCTGCGGGCGAGGCGGTCGTCGAGATCGGCGGAGTCGGCCTGCGCTTGCTCATCCCGCGTTCGGTCGTCGAGTCGGGCGCGGCCGTCGGCAAGATCATCCTCCTTCACACGCACCTGGTTGTGCGTGAAGACTCGTTGACACTCTACGGATTTCCCAACCTGGAACAGCGCGAGTTGTTCGAAGTGTTGCTGCAGGTCAGCGGGGTGGGCCCCAAACTGGCCCTGGCGGTGCTGTCGAACATGACACCGGATTCCCTGCGGGCGGCAGTCACCCGGGGCCAACCCGAAGCGCTCGATCGGGTGCCCGGGGTGGGGCGGAAGACCGCCGAGCGAATCGTTTTGCATCTCAAGGATAAGTTCGCCGCACCCGAAGTCGGGGCGCCGATTCTGATCCCGGCCGACACCGACGTCCTGGCGGCGTTGACCTCGCTCGGATACAGCCTGGTCGAGGCCCAGTCGGCGGTGCAGTCGCTGCCGCCGGACGCGCCGCAAGACCCCGAGGGACGCGTCCGGCTGGCGCTGCGCTACTTCGCGCGACCCTGAGAGTCATGGTTGCGGGGTGACAGGGGCGGAGACGCCGACTGAGGACGTAGGGGCACGGACGCCGTGCCCCCATCGGATCGCGGTGCAGGTGCAGGGTCGGGAGCATAACCATGGCGGATCTCGATTCGATCGTCTTTATCGGCCCCGGCGTGATGGGGGAAGCCCTGGCCAGCGGGCTCATCCAGCGCGCCGGGATCGCGCCGGCGAAGATCATCCTGTGTGGACCGAGGCC
>Ga0209341_10002330_pt1 | contig 18083 bp, 13 predicted proteins | sample RifCSP13_2_FD_184020 | JGI IMG/M metagenome (GOLD analysis project Ga0209341, IMG submission 184020) | Soil microbial communities from Rifle, Colorado - Rifle CSP2_sed 13_2 (SPAdes) (version 2) | ecosystem: Environmental > Terrestrial > Deep subsurface > Rock core/Sediment | place: Rifle... | reverse complement strand
AAAACAACGCAGCCCGCGATGTGATGGCGGATTGTCCCAGTGAAATATCAGATGTGCAATTGAAGGAACTGTCGATACGGGTGCAGAAAAGCTGAAGGAGGCAATTTTATAAATGATTTTGCCCTTATCTTTGTGCCATATGGCATAAAGATAAGGGCGAAATCAAAGTTACCTGTTCTTAAATTAACAGCAATGTTTTTAAACAACACCTGGCCTGGTATGTTCGATTCCGAACATCCGTTGTACCTAAACAATACAGGATTCGGAGGCCATGTAAATTTCATAAAGAACTATAAAACAAAAAGATAAATAGTTTGGCACGGTTAGTGTAATTTGGTATGCATCAATAAAACGAAACAAACCAAAAAACAAATAAAAACAATGAAAACAAAAAACAACATCAACCAGATTGCTTCCGCAAGCATTTTAGCAGCTTCCTTGTTTGTATTTTCAGCCTTTGCTCCCGTAAATGCTGCGACAACAAATAACAATTCACTTTCGGATTACGAAGTAAAAGCTGCAGCAGACCGTCTTGAGGCTTTTTACATTACTGTTGAAAAGGCCATCAGTTATACTGTAGCTGAAACAACCGTTAATGAAGAAGTAAGTGAATTCGAAGTTGCTTTCGCTGTTGAAAGACTGGAAAACATGAACAAAACCATTGAAGATTCGATCAGGTACGTTGCTCCTTCGGTAACCGGGTTTTAATCCAGCTTCAGTACGGCCAGAAAGGCCGACTGAGGCACTTCTACATTGCCGATCTGCCGCATCCTTTTCTTTCCTTTCTTCTGTTTCTCAAGCAACTTCCGCTTCCTGGTAATATCACCACCATAACATTTCGCTGTAACGTCTTTCCTGAGTGCTTTCACCGTTTCCCTCGAAATTATTTTTGCCCCGATGGCTGCCTGAATGGCAATATCAAATTGCTGGCGAGGGATCAGTTCACGCAGTTTCTCACATATCCTCCGGCCGAACGAATAGGCATTGTCGCGATGAATCAGTGATGACAAGGCATCCACCATATCCCCGTTCAGCAGGATATCAAGCTTGACCAGATTAGCTGGTTTATAACCGGTATAATGGTAGTCAAAGGAGGCATATCCTTTGGAAATGCTTTTCAGCTTATCATAAAAATCAAAAACAATTTCAGCCAGGGGCATTTCAAATCTGAGTTCAATCCTGTTCGTGGTAAGGTACACCTGGTTTTTCAGTACACCGCGTTTGTCGATACAAAGCTTCATCACCGGTCCGACATAATCGGCCTGGCAGATGATCTCGGCCTCAATATAAGGTTCTTCGATCACATCGATATAGATTTGATCGGGCAAACCGGAAGGATTATGCACATCAATGGATTCACCCTTATTGGTAATTACCCTGTATGAAACGTTTGGAACCGTGTTAATTACATCCATGTCGAATTCCCTGTCGAGACGTTCCTGCACGATTTCCATGTGCAGCAGTCCCAGGAACCCGCAGCGAAAACCAAATCCCAGGGCAGCAGAGGATTCGGGAATGAAGGAAAGCGATGCATCGTTGAGCTGCAGTTTTTCAAGTGATGCCCGCAATTCTTCATAATCATCGGCATCAATCGGGTAAATGCCGGCGAACACCATAGGCTTCACCTCCACGAACCCGGCGATAGCCTTATCGCAGGGCCTGTCATAGTGGGTGATTGTATCTCCTACTTTTACATCTTTGGCCGATTTGATCCCGGAAATAATATATCCCACATCGCCGGTGCTGAGTACTTCACGTGATTCGAATTTTAGTTTGAGCACCCCGATTTCGTCGGCCCCGTAATCTTTTCCCATGTTCACAAACTTCACATGATCACCTTTGCGGATTGTTCCGTTCATGATCTTAAAATAGGCGTATATTCCCCGGAAGGAATTGAAGACCGAATCGAAGATCAGGGCTTGCAGCGGTGCAGCGGGATCACCTTTCGGATGTGGTATCTGCCCGATTATCCTTTCCAGTATTTTGTCCACACCTGCGCCTGTTTTTGCACTTACCTCAATGATTTCTTCACGCTTACACCCGGTAAGATCAACGATCTGATCCTTCACTTCCTCAGGCATGGCGCTGGGCATATCCATTTTGTTCAGCACGGGAATGATCTCGAGGGCATGGTCAACGGCCTGGTAGAGGTTGGAAATGGTTTGAGCCTGAATACCCTGGGTGGCATCAACCACCAGCAGGGCACCTTCACAGGCAGCAATTGCCCGTGATACCTCATAGGAGAAATCAACGTGTCCGGGGGTATCAATAAGGTTCAGGATATAGTTTTTTTGCTGAAACTCATATTCCATCTGGATGGCATGGCTCTTGATGGTGATGCCACGCTCCCGCTCCAGGTCCATATTGTCCAGCACCTGGTCCTGAAAGTCCCTGTCGGCCAGCGTATGTGTCAACTGGATGAGACGGTCGGCCAGTGTACTTTTCCCGTGATCAATATGGGCTATGATGCAAAAATTCCGGATGTTGTCCATTTACAAAACATTATGCTTTTGAGGACACAAAGATATTTATTTAAAGGATATTTGAAATATGCTTCAGGGAACTTGCCGACAGTAAATAAATCATTATTCTTTTGTATTTTCGGGGAGATAATAGTCTACTATGAAAGACACCCTGCAAATCATCTCCTGCAACTTCGACGATCCCGGCCATTGTAACGCACTGGTCAGTCTGATGAGTGAGTATATCAGCGATAAGATGGGCGACGGTATTCCATATACCCCGGAACAAAAGGTAAAACTTGTAGAAGGATTGAAAAAACATCCGTCGAAGCTGATTTTGCTGGCAAAGGACGGAGACCAGTATGTAGGACTATGCAACAGCTTTGTGAATTTTGCGACCTTTACCGTAAAACCTTTCATTAATGTTCATGATGTGATTGTCACGAAAACGCACCGCAACATGGGACTTGGCCGCAAGTTACTGGAGGCGTTGGTGGAAAAGGCCGGTGAGTTGGGATGTTCGAAAGTTACCCTCGAAGTGCGGGAAGATAACCACAATGCCATGCACCTTTATAACAATATGGGATTTTATGATGCCGAACCCAGGCAATATTACTGGTCGAAGTTACTGTGATTCCGGGTGCGGGATTTTATCACGCGTTTTTCCCTTCATTCATGCTTCAGAACAGTTCCCGGATTGGTGGAAGCTGACAACCAGGCCTGGTAATAAATGGTAAGCAGGGAAGCTAAAAGGACCAAAACCAGGGGGATCAGAAAATACAAAACATTCAGATTGATCCTGTTGGCATAATCATTCAGCCAGGAGCTTACCAGGAAGTAAACACCAATCCAGGCTGCTGCGGATGAAATAGTCACCAGCATGATCAATTGCCTGATCTCAACCCTGATAATTTTACCGGTATCGGCTCCAAGTGTCTTACGGATCCCGATTTCCTGTTTTCGGCTGTAATAGGCATATGTAACCAGGGCAAAAAGGCCCAGACCTGCTATAAGCAGGGACACTATGGCAAGAACGGAGAAAATCCTTCCGGTTTCCCGGATGGAATGATAATGGTCTTTCAGGTTCTCATCGAGATAAAATGATACAAAAGGATAGGCTGTTGTATATTTTTCCCATGTAGTTTTCAGGTGCATCAGGGTGGCTTCCCGATCCTCCGGAGTTATCCTGACGGTAAGGTAACCTTCGAATTTTCCTGGCATGAGGAGTATTACAAGGGGTCTGAGATCGTTTTCAAGGGTTTCGAAATGGAAATCCTGTACAATCCCGATGATATTAAACTCAAAGCTCATTCCAGGTTTACCCGTCAGCCGGACCAGTTTGTTACCCTCAGGATCATCGATTCCCAGTTCCCTGGCCATGGTCTCATTGATCACACAGGCGGCAGAATCATCCGGAATCCGCCTGTCAAAGAACCTTCCTTTGGCCATGGTGATCCGGTAGGTGGAATCAAAATCATAACTTACCAGCAGATTGGATGCGGAAAGGTTTTGAATAACCGGGGAACCAGATAAATAATAGGGCGTCCTGGAGAATCCGCCTCCCGGGATATGTGTGGTACTGGTAACCGATAATACCGCGTGGTGCAGGGCGATCTGTGATTTGTAATCATCGAGCTTTTCCTTTAAACCATCGGAGCGTCGTATTACCAGGAGATTATCCCTGTCGAAGCCAAGGTCTTTTTTTGTAAGGTAACGGTATTGACCTGATACGATGAGGGTCATGGAAAATACCCCCACTGCAATAAACAACTGGAAAAGGACAAGTCCGGTCCGGAAATAATTTCTCCCGGTTCCCCTGTAAAGCCAGTTACGCAGCACAGGCACCGGTTCAAAGGCAGAAAGATGCAATGCGGGATAAAGTCCGGAAACAAGCCCGATCACCAGAATGAGCGTTATGATCAATATTGCCCCGGAAGGATTAAACAATTGTGCCAGTCTCAAATCCAGATCCATATACCTGTTGAAAACCGGCAGTGCAAGTTCGGTGAATAAAAGGGCGAGCGCCATGGAAAAAAAGGCCAGCAGGGATGATTCCAGCAAAAACTGCTTAACCAGAACCCCTTTATCCGAACCTGCAATTTTTCGTATGCCGACTTCCCTGGCCCGGTGGACCGACCTTGCGGTAACCAGACTGATAAAATTGATGCAGGACAGCACCAGGATGGCAATGGCAAGGGCTGTGAAAAGGTAGATGTATATCAATTTGCCGACTGGCCCAAACTCTGCTGAAAAATCTGATTTCAGGTGAATATCGGTAATTGGTTGAAGCACAAAATCGAAATAATCGGAACTGTTTTTCTCGGGATAATCGCTGATATTCAGCAGCTTCTTATAATCCGGAATAACATGATCAGCCACCAGGCCGGGCAGGCCGGCCCGGATCATGCCCGGATCGTATCCATCTTTAATAAGTACGTAGGTATACACTAGACTAACCACCCACCGGTCATCATGCAGGTATTTTTTAAACGTGGACAACGATCCGGCCATATCAAAATGCAGGTGCGAATTTTCCGGGATGTCCTTCATAATCCCGGTTACCGTGTAATATGTAGAATCATTTTCTATTCGGAGCATTTTGCCTACCGGATCGGTGTTTCCAAAATACCTGAGCACCGAACGCTCACTCAGAACAATGCTGTTTGGGTACTTGAGCACTTCTTCCGGCTTACCACTGACCAGCGGAAAAGAGAAAATATTGAAAAATCCTGAATCGGCAAATATTATATTGTCCTCGTTATACCGTGCACTGTCGTATCGCACCAGCCAGGCACCAAAACGTGCCAAGCGCACAGAATTTTCAATTCCCGGAATTTCACGGATCATTGTCCCTGCAAGTGGAGCAGGAGTAACTGCGTGATTATAAATATTCTCTGCTATCCTGCCTTTCACACCGATGCGGTATAACCGCTGGGCGTTCTCGTGGAAACGATCGTAGCTGATCTCCTTGTTCACGTATAAGAAAATAATTATACTGAAAGCAAGGCCAATGGCCAGGCCGAAGATATTAATAAGGGTGTGAATCCGGTCCCTTAGAAATACCCGGTATGCTACTTTTATAAAATTGCTGAACATGCAACCTTCGGGTATGAAAAGACTATACCCCGTGATATAACCCAATATTCATGCCAATGATATTAAAATGCTAATTGGCAAATAATTACCGGATCATTTTATGAAAAAAAAGTGTTGCAGGGTGTACGCTTTTGATACAGGGCGTGTACGGAAACGGACACTAATAATATCTCCCGATCAGGGGATGATCAACAATGGCTTTTTTCAATGCCAATATATCCACGGTGCCTTGCACGGAATAAACAACCTTTCCGCCGGGTTCTGTCAGTATACTGTAAGGCAATGCCCCTTTCCATCCGGGATCGATGGCCTCGATCAGCCCATATGTATCACCGGTGCCGAAAATATAATTCTGAACGGCAGAATGTCTGGATTTCAGGAATTCCAGCACTTTTTCAAATGATTCGGGCTTGTCGGCGGAAAGGGAAATAAATTCAAAGTTCCTGTCGGCATACATCCGGTGAATATTTACCAGTTCGGGGTATTCTATTACACACGGTCCGCACCAGGTAGCCCAAACATTGATCAACCTGAGCTTTTGGGACCTGTTTGCAATAAGTTCGGATATTTCGTTTATTGAGATTTTTTCGAGCAATACTGGCCTGTTGTTCCAGTCACTGTTTACTTTATCCGTCCAGTCGGTTTTCCAGCCCCACTTGACTGAACATCCGAAGGCTTTGTTAACCGGGTTGGGTACCGGCCTTCCACTGATCACTGCGTCTACCGAAGCTCTCAGGTCGTCGGCGTTGGCTGTGCCCGGTTTTTCGGAAGCATCCAAACGGCCTGAATAAGCCAGTTCCCGGTTTTTATTAAAAACAAAAGCATGGGGGGTAGCTGTGGGCCCGTATTTTATGGATGCCGCCCCATCATCCCCATCATATAAATAAGGAAAGTTAAATTTTTTGTCACTTGCCCGGATGACCATACTCTCATAGGTATCATCCAGGTCAGAATACCCGCATTCCTCCAACAGCAACGAATAAGCGCTGTTTGGCATGATCGCCACCACGGAAACCCCTTTGTCCCTGTAATCATTTGTAAACTGAATGATCCGGTCCTCATAAGCCTGGGCAGTGGGACAATGGTTACACGTAAATATGACAACAAGTACAGCCGCATCATCAAAATCACGGAGTTGATAATACCTGCCTGTAACATCGGGAAGATTGAAATCAGCAGCTTTCCCTCCGATCTCAAGGTTGCGGACCTCCTGTTCCGCCACTTTCTGCGGATTTGGTTTAAAGCCGTCAGATAGGCTGTCGGTCTCCAGTCGGGCTAATTTGTCTGTCATGGTCCGGCGTTTGCAGGAAAGTGCAGACATTATGAACAGCATCATCAGGACCAGGGTAATTATAACTTTTAAACGCGACATTAAATTTGCTGCATGATGTTTGTCTGAAGTGTACACGGTTTTCATTTTCGGGAGATTTTATGTTTCAGGTGAATATGGATACCGGAGGAATAAAATTAATGAATTTTTGTTACATTCGCAGTGACGCAAGATTCTGCTTCTCTACCTTGCTTATCATGAAGACCATACACATAAATATTTAATCATGAAAAAATCTGTAATTAGTATTGTAGTCCTGGTGTTTTATCTGTCAGGCTGCATACAGTTCGATGCTGTCGCCCAGGAAACCCTGTCGGATGAACAGATCCTCAAATTGTATGAGGGACTTCGTGTTGCGGACGTGTGTGACGGCATGGATATGGTGGGCTTGCGGGATGCAGGCACCATGGACGCCGTTATCGAACCCCTTTGGAAGGACACGGAAAACTTCAGGCACAGATTCTGCGGTATTGCGGTCACCGCCCGTTATGTTCCCACCAACCGGGTGATTAAAAATCCCATGGAGAAAGAAGAATTTCAACAGTGGGAAGGCAATTGGTATACACGGATCTCCGATGAGCCTTTTGTGCCTTTTCTCAGGGAAGGATCGGTTGTTGTGCTTGATGTGCAGGGCGACGGCGATGTGGGCTCGGTGGGTTCCTTCAATGCCTTGTTCTGGGTGAGTAAAGGGGCCAGGGGGATTGTATCCAACGGCGGGATCCGGGATATTGACGAAGTTGTCAAAGAAAGGATCCCGGTATATCTCGACTACCTGGAAAGGGGCAGGGGTATTCGCCCGGGACGCAATGAAGCAGAATCGGTGAATAAACCGGTGACCATCGGCGGTGCACTGGTACGTGCCGGTGATGTAATCGTAGCCGATGGTGACGGTGTAATTGTTGTTCCCAGGGAATATGCCGCCCAGGTTGCCGGATTTGCTCTCGAGATCATGAACAAGGACAAAAACGGACGACGGGAGCTTTATAAAAATTTAAACATGCCGATGGATCACACCGTGGAGTAATTAATTCCCTGTTATCTCCAAAACCGCACTGGTCAAAGGATCGGACGAATTTACTTCCAGTCCGATTTTCATCAGGTAATCACCTGAGTAAGTATTTCCGGATGCAGGAAACGGGCTTCTTATGCCGGTAAACCGGTTGATCTCCTTTACCGTATAGGTCCTGGCGGGATCGAGGCCCTGCAACCTGACAGTGTTAAATGTTTCACCGAACCGTGCGTTCAGGGTATATGAAAATAATATGGCTTTGTTCCTTTCATCACTCACGTACATCAGCACAGCCCGGTTTTCTTCGTAGGGTGAAATAAGCCGGTACTGGTTGCCATGCCAGATCACATCCCGTAACCGGCTGTAATTCTTAATGGCTTCCTTGCTGAAAACCAGCTCTTTCTCATTCAGTTCATTAACCTGGATGTCATAACCCATTTTGCCCATCATTGCAACATCGGTGCGAAATTTAACCGACTGCTTTCCCCAGGAAGTAATGTGATTGCAGACCGAAACGGCCGGGAAGAAATAGGAGTATCCCCATTGTATGTAAACCCTTTCGAGAGCATCGGTATTGTCGCTCGCCCAGAATTCGGTGAAATACCGGAGGGAGCCGTAGTCCACCCTGCCGCCACCACCCGAACAAAGCATCATGGGCAGGTGCGGGTATTTCTGCCTTACACGGTCGAGTATCATATACAGACTGTTCACGTAATCGATATACAAATGTGACTGCTTATTCTTCAGAAAAGGAGAATAGGTGTTGGTCATCATACGATTGCAATCCCATTTGAAGAATGCAATTCCCGGATATTTCGTAAGCAGTCCGTCCACCAGATTATATACAAAATCCTGAACCTGAGGATTGGTAAGGTCAAGGACCAGCTGATTCCTGTAATAATGTTCGGGTCGGTTGGGAAGTTTCAGGATCCAGTCGGGATGCGTTTCGTACAGCTCGCTTTTCGGATTTACCATTTCGGGTTCAATCCAGAGTCCGAATTTAACATGGCGTTCTTCCGCCTCTTTTACGAGCACCCCAAGACCGTCCGGCAGTTTAGCCTTGTTCTCCTGCCAGTCGCCCAACCCGGCCCGGTCGTTGTTACGGGGATATTTGTTGGCAAACCAGCCGTCATCGAGCAAAAACATATCCAGTCCCATGTTTTTGGTGTCATCGAGCAGGGCGATGAGTTTGTCCTCATCGAAATCGAAATAGGTGGTTTCCCAGTTGTTCAGCAGGGTATACCGGGGCTTTTCCCCGTCCAGAATACCGTATTTCACAGCCCATTTATGCAGGTTACGGCTGGCATGTCCCTTACCCTGGTTTGAATAGGTAAATATAAAGGCAGGTGTAACAAAGGACTTTTCCGGTTCGAGCGAATATTCCGAAGCATACGGATTGATGCCGGAAATCACGCGAAGAGAGCCCTTCTCATCCACTTCAAAAATGAACTGAAAATTGCCTGACCAGCCCAGTGTGCCGGCAATGAGTTCACCGTTGTTCTCCCCTGATTTTTCATTGAGTGAAAGAAAGAAAACAGGTGTCTGGTACATGTGTGCCCTTGAACCCAATTTTGAATCAATTATTTTAATACCACTGGTAAGTTCGTGTTCCTGCATCTTCATTTCTTCGGCCCAGTCGCCATGAAACTGCGTAAGCCAGTAGTTTGCTGCATCAAAGTGCAGCATTGATGAGGCATAATTATAAAGGGTGACCGGGTTTTTCTCCCGGTGAAGGATCTCCACGCGCTGTTCAAGCACATCTTCCTGTGCAAAGGCTTTAAAATGCAGGATAACCTCCACGGGATACTCAGGATCCTTAAGTTTGATGCTGGTGAGGGTAACATTTTCGCTTTCCTGTTCAACCTGGTGGCTGACGTATTTCAGTTCAAGCGAAGGATTTCCATCGTTGTGGGTCATACGGATGGCCGGCTCGAACAGGTTATCGGTTCCTGATGTAACATAGGCCAGATGGGCAGAACTTGGCAGCGCCCTGCTGTCCTCAGCATGAGAAAGCCTTTCACCCAGGTAAACCTGGTACAGCCTGCCATCGCTACCTTTTTTCAGGATCAGTTCGGCGTTCAATGTGCCAATATTGATGATCACATCGGACTGAGCGCCGGCATTCAACGAAAAGAAACCAGCCAAAACAAAACAGATAAAAATGCTTTTCATAGTAAATTTTTATTGGTTTAAACCGGACAGCTGACCAGAGCAAATTAACCGGATATTAGACTTATTAATTCCCGGAATCTCACTGTGCAGAAATAAGATAAGCAGCATTGCCGAAATAGATCTTATCAATAACTTCTTTGGGTAGCTGCAATCCATCGACGGTGGTGGCAGAGTCGGTTGCCAGGTAGATCCAGTCGGCAAGCCACGTTCTTCGAAACCGTGCAACGGCTTTGTCAAAATTATCATTGAGGTCGTCGTTTGCCGACATATCCGTTGCATAGATGATCCTGTCCTGGTATTTTATCATGAAATCGCGCACCAGTTTACGGTTTTTGGCCGACTGGTTTTTCAGATGCCCTATCCGTGCGGCCATATCTACTTTCATATTCGGAAAACGGTCGAGATGCCGCGCAAGCTCATTCACATCCCATTCGAGGCTTCCAAGATGAGCTCCGATAACATCAAGGTGTGGGTATCGGACCAGGATATTGTTGCGCGCGTTGATCTGATCGTCATAGGAGGGCATTTCAGGATGCAGGTACATATGGTACCGGGGATGGTTTTCATAATAATTCCTGTCGCCATCGTCCGTCATTTCGTCCGCCGGAAGCCAACAGTTTTTCGGCTCTCCGAGATGCGCAATAACAGGAATTTTATTCTCTTCAAGGTACTGAAAAACAGGTTCAAAAGCAGGGTTGTCAATCATCACATAATTACTGTCCTCATCCTGCAAATCCATCCCAATATTTTTCCAGATTTTGATGCCTGTTGCACCCTTTTGCATGCATTCACGGATCCTGGCAATGGTAAGGGAAGCAAAGTCGGTATTGCCGAAGCTATCAACCGAAAAGGTTCCGAAAAAACCAAATCTTCCTTTATTCCGACCGGTTATCCCGGAGGCTATTTCCAACTGCTTATCAATGGGTGTTTTGGAATCCACATTGGGAGAAAGTAATTTAAAATTGAGTGAGGCGGCAAAATCCAGGTAACGCTCATCCATGGTCACATAATGAAAATGGCCATCGATTTTCGGAACTTTTTCGAAATCGGTTACACCATAGTATTCCTGCCTGGGGCTGCATGAAAACCCTCCCATCAAAATGGCAGACAGACATCCTAAATTAATTAATAAGCTTTTTATTTTCATGACTATCAAATTAATCAGGTTTAACAAATTTCATTTTGTTTAGATCCTCCAGGTTACTTTCCAGCAGGAAAGTGTCACCCGGAGCCCATTTTATGGTGTGTTGCCTCCCTTTGAGGAAAAGGCATCATGTTCTTCCTCAACCTTATCGGAAAAATTCCTGATTGCAGTGCAGGAAGTCAAAAAGATCAAAACAGGAATAAGGGATCTAGTCATATTATCCGTTGTAAGTCCTCCAGAGTCTTATTTGTTTCACCAGGCTTTACAGCTTCAATTCACCCCAGCCTTTCCGGTACTCTCTTTTCACAAATTGGTTAGCCTGTTCGAAGTTGGTGACCCGCATGTTCTCACCATCCCACTTGTAGGTAATATACCTGCCGGGGAATACGAATCCTTCCATTTCACCATATACAGGATCCACTCTTCTAATTTTTTCGCGGATGTTGAAACAGCGAAGCAACAAATTACCCATAAGAACGGTTTCGGTAAGGGGGCCTGCGTAGCCTTCAAAAGGTGAGCTTACTTCGGCATTTCCATACCCGGCGATGCAGGCGTCCACCCATTGCCACCAATGTCCGTCCATGTCTCCTTCCACGCGGGGATATTTTTTGGGAACATTCACGATGTCGTTTAGCGATAGCGGCAGCATTATCGGATTCCTACCGCCCCAGCCGCAGGCTGCCTTGCCCTTGGTGCCGATAAACAGGGTGGCACCTTCGTAGTCATTCAATCCGGGCCAGTCACCCATAATATCATTCATGTTTTTACCGGGTTCCAGCTCCATGGGACGCTCGGGGGTAATTCCGCCGTCCATCCAGTAAAGTTTCAGGTCGCTCCCGTTTTTCAGTTTGTAGTTGAATCGGATGGATGAGGCAACCGGCCCGCTTTCGGGATAAAGACCTTCGGTGAATATTCCGTTATAAACCGTGGTGGCACTGCAGGTGACTTCGGTGGGATAACCCAGTTCCAGCAATTTGAAAGGAGGTCCCATGATATGACAGCCCATATCACCGAGGGCGCCAGTGCCGAATCGCCACCAGCCGCGCCAGTTAAAGGGTACCATGTTGTCGATGTATTCTGTTTCCCCGGCGGTGCCAAGCCACAGGTCCCACTTCAGTTCCCTGGGGACTTTCGGGTGAACGGTTGGCCAGGGTATGCCCTGTGGCCATACCGGGCGGTCGGTCCAGCAATATACCTCTTCGATGTCGCCCAGCAGACCGGCTTCGATCCATTCGCGCAAGGTTCTCATGCCATCGCAGGAGGCGCCCTGATCTCCCATCTGGGTGACCACTTTGTATTTTTTGGCTGCCTGGGTGAGTATGCGGGCCTCGTAAATATCGTGCGACAAAGGTTTCTGAAGGTACAAATGCTTGTTCAGCTGCATGGCACCGAGCCCGATGATGGCATGGTTATGATCGGGGGTCGCCACGGAAACCGCATCGAAATTCTTGTTTTCTTTTTCGAACAGCTCCCGCCAGTCATGATAAAACTTAGCTTTCGGGAATTCCTTTATCCGGGGCGCAGCCTGCCGGTCGTCCACGTCACAAAGGAATGCAATAACAGCATTGTTCTTAGGCGCTTTTGCATAATGATCGATATCGGATGCACCTTCTCCCCCGCATCCTATGGCGGCAATGTACAACTTGTCACTGGGGGCAACGTGCCCCAAACCGCTGATGGTATGGCTGGGCAGTATGGTAAATCCGGCTGCTCCCAATGCGGTCATTCCTACAAATTCTCTCCGGGAGAGGCCGGAGGAGCTTGTTTTACGATTTCTGCTTTTCATGGAAATATAGGGTTAAGATTTGTCTGTCAGCGCAAGGAAGGGCGGTATAGCTGCCCGGTACAGTAACAAATATAACCAATTTAAACGGACGGGCAAACAGTCCGGCAGTGATTTAATCCAACAAATACTAATACAGGGTAAACCGGGTGGCGGATGATCCGTTACTGCCTGTCAGGCGCAAAAGGTAAACGCCGGCAGGAAGTCTGACTTCATCCATGCCTGACTGCAGCTTATGGGAACCTGAGGCCAGAAATCCGCTGAACAGGGTGGCAATATCAATACCCTGGAGATTGCAGACCGTAATGTGAACGTTTTCATGCTGCGTAAGTGTAAGCTCTACGAGAATCCGGCCGGTTGACGGTTCGGTTCCCACGGTGACAACAGGGAGATCCTGTTTCGCAATTCCTGCTGTGCCGGTGGTAACCAATTGGGTCATGCTCACATTGTCGAGAAACACTTTGCCGGTGAACCGGCCGAATCCGAAATACAGCCTGCAATTCATATCTGAAGTGGAATCGAATGTAAACTGCCAGGTGTACCGGGCAGGTGCCTGGGTAATATCTATGGAAGGATTTTCGTAATAGGCAGCGTAATTTCCGGTGTTTCTCGCAAAACTAATGCCCACTTTTCCTGCTATCTCAGCCCAGGCATCAAAGGATACCAGGTAGGTCTTTCCCCGGATAGCCGGTATGCCCGTCCACTGGTCGCCCATGTGCCACCATTCGGTAGCCGGTTTGGTAATATTGAAGAAATACACCCCGTCCTGCCATCCGCTATTGGCTGCCTGATTTGCCCGGTCAAAGATATAGATGTTATTCCAGCCGGTAATTCCCCTGTCGAAAGTGCCGTTCCTGACAAGCTCTCCGGTCTTATAAAACAAAGGGGTTACGGTAAGGTCACCCGTCATTTGTATCGCAAGGGGGTTGGCATTGCCCATGTACAGGAACCCTCCGAAATAATATCCCGCGTCGGGAACGGCAGTAAGTTGTACGGCAGTGCCGGCCGGATACTCTTCCTGCTGGGGTGAGGCTTCAACGGATCCTCCCGTGGAGGGTTCCAGCGTGAGGGAGTAAGGTCCCTCGCTGGTCTGCCAGGTATACACCCTGACATAATCGATATAGAACTTTAGCGGGAAAATATCCGGGTCAATTCCCTGGATACCACCCCAGGTTCCCCCGATCGCGAGGTTGAGGATGAGATAGAAACGCTCGTTAAAGGGCCACACCCGGTAATCGGAACCCGCTGGCTTGTTGTAGGTATACACCTTGACATCATCGATGAACCAGTCGATCTTATCAGGGGTCCATTCAATGGTATACGTGTAGAATGTATCATACGGGGCGGTGCGTACAACATAACCACCGTTTGACTGATGTCCGGAGCCGTTGGTGCCGAGAAAATGTACAGTGGAATATATGTTGTCCGGTTCATAGCCCACGTTCTCCATGATGTCGATTTCTCCGCTGTAAGGCCATCCTCCGTATATGCTCTCGGAGGGCATCATCCAGATGGCAGGCCATGATCCTTTTCCCGTGGGGATTTTGGCACGGACCTCAATGCGGCCGTATAACCAGTCGCCATTATACCGCGATATCAGGCTGGCGGAGGTGTATGAAGCACCCGCGTAATTTTCCTTCCTGGCTTCAATCACAAGTGTGGTATCGTCGATATGTGTATTTGCGATATTCCGGTAGGTGTAATACTGGGATTCGTTGTTTCTGATGAGTCCAACCTCGTTGGACCATTTGGATGTATCAGGCAATCCGGGTGTATTGAATTCATCCGACCATACCTTTACCCATTGCTGGGCATACGCACCTGCAGCCAGCAGCAGGGTTGCAACAACAATGAGGTATCTGCGCATGGATCCTTCCGTTAAAATGCAGTTAATAACGGATAAAATTACTATAAATACCGGTTTAGTTGGGTTTTTATTTTCACACTTTCTTCAACGCCTCAAGCACCCTCTCCGGCGTCATGGGCAGCTGAAAAAGCCTGGCCCCGGTGGCATCGAAAACGGCATTGGCTATGACTGCACCCATGTTGATAATGGCAGGTTCTCCACCCCCCTGGGCAGGTTCATCCGGTTTATCCAGGATATACGTATCAATTTTAGGGATCCAGCTAAAGCGGGGTATCTCGTAAGTGCCAAAGTTCAGATCCGCGATCCTGCCTCCTGTAAACCGTACCTCCTCGGTGAGCACATAGCCCAGGCCCATGATAACACATCCTTCCATCTGGATTATTGCCCCCTCGGGATTAATGCACTGGCCCATGTTTTGTGCACACGTCACCCGGAGTACCTGCACTTTACCCGTTTGCTTATCCACATTTACTTCGGCAATATTTACCACATACGTTCCGGCATCGGTGCCACATGAAATGCCATAGCCTCTCCCGCTGGGCCCTTTTGCAGGGGTCCATCCGAATTTATCCGCAGTTGCTTTGAGCACCTCTATCATCTTTTCATCTTTCAGGTTTTTAAGCCGGAATTCCAATGGGTCGATACCGGCTTTAGCGGCCATGATTTCAATTTGCGACTCCCGTGCAAAGGTATTGGTGTTGTTGCCTGGTGCACGCCAGGGACCGGTGGCAAAGGGATGTACTTCGGGCGCTCTCCAGCCGTCACCGTATGCTGTGATGAAAGAATGGGGAACATCATAGATGACATCGGCGCCACGTTCCCCGGCAAAATACACATGGTAGTCCCATAAGTTGATCTTACCGGCCTGATCAACCCCGGAAGTGATCTTCACCACTGCAGCAGGCCGGAAAGTATCATAGAAAAATTCCTCCTCTCTTGACCATGCCACCATTACAGGACTACCCGATAGCTTTGCCAGCCGGGCTGCTTCTATCATCTGTGGGTTGGTGCTTTTCCCGCCAAATCCTCCTCCCAAAAAGGGCGTTATCACCCGTACCTTCTCCAATGGCATATCCAGCGCTTTCGCAATTTGCTCCTTCGCAGGAAAGGGGGTTTGTGTAGATCCCCTCACGATCATCCGGCCGTTTTCCATAAAGGCCATTGCCGTGTGCGGCTCCATGGGGGCATGTGCAACATAGCTGTTATGGTATTCGCTTTCAACAACTGTTTTTGACAGTGTTCTGCCCGTGTCGCGGTTGCCCGATTGATGTACCAGATTACCTTCCGGGGCATTTTTCAACAGGTAATCGAATATCGTTTTATCATTTACTTCCTTCTCCTTAAAGCTGTATTCTGCCTTTATCATTTTAACTGCCTGATCTGCCCTGTCGTGTATTTCATGCAGCGCTGCAATAAAATTCCCATCGCGCACAACACGAACCCCGTCAATCTTTTCAGCTTCGGATGTGTCGGCCGTTAAAAGTGAGGCACCGTGGGAAGGGGGTCTCAATATCCGTGCAAAGAGCATTCCCGGCATGGTGAAATCACCGGCATATTTTGCCTGGCCTGTAACCTTAATCATGGAATCCTGCCGAAGGTGTGATTTCCCCATAACCTTGAACACGGCCGATTTCTTAAGTTCGGGTTTTTTGTCAAGATACCTCTCAATTTTCTTTCCCCTGGCAAGTTGGGCATAGCTGATCTGCCGGTCAGGGTTTTCAGTATCTGTAATTATGCCTTCCTTTATTTCCAGTCGTGATACAGGAACACCAAGTTTTTCCGAACCCAGCTGGAGCAGAATGGCTCTTGCTTCGGCTGCAGCCGCACGATAATGCGGGCCAAAGCTCCGGGTGGTCAATGAGCCAAAGGTACCCCTGTCCCACGGACAGAGGTCGGTGTCGCCCATTACCATTTTTACCTTGTCATAAGCTACATCCAGCTCATCGGCCATCATCTGCGCCAGGGAGGTGACAATTCCCTGTCCCATTTCAATTTTGCCTGTAAAAGCACTCACTGTGCCGTCTTCACCAATTTGCAGGAATGCATTAAAGTCGGTAGGAACCTGGTTGGGTTGTGCCGCAGGCATCGCCAGCAAATCCAGCGGATCCCAGGTGCTGAAATAAACAAAAACTCCCCCGCCTACCAGCTTGAAGAAATTTCTGCGGTTGATCATCGGTTGTCCCTTTTTTGTGGCAGGAACTGATTCTGTAGCTTGGTTTTTCATGGTTATTTCCCTCCTTGCATTTCTTTGGAAGCCGATTCTATTGCGTCGACAATTCTAACATGTGCCCCACAGCGGCAGAGATTACTCTGCATGCCGTTTATGATCTCCTGTTGAGAGGGCTCAGGATTCCTCAACAACATGCCATAAGCATTCATGATCATCCCCGGTGTACAAAAACCGCATTGCAGGGCATCATGTTTAATGAATGCTTCCTGCAAGGGATGCAGTTTACCATTTTGTGAAAGTCCTTCGATGGTTGTTACTTTTTTTCCCTCAGCCACAGAGACAGTTAATGTACACGATCGCACAACCGCATTATCGAGCAATATCGAACAGGCACCGCATCGTGCAATTCCACAGGCATATTTGGTGCCGGTAAGCCCGAACTGGTTGCGTATAACTGAAAGAAGGTTTAGCCCGGGATCGAGGAGCATCTCCACATTTTTTCCATTCAACTCAAAACGAATTGTAGTTTCCATTTCTTATCAATTTAAGTGCTTCATACACAGGGATATATTTTTCACCGGTCTCAAGAGTTACAAGAACAGCGGTAATGCCCGCAGAGAATCATCAGGTCATTATCCCATAAACAAACCAACTGAAAAATTGTGCGATGAAGATAAAAGTTTACATCAGCCCAAGCAAGGGGCACAATATATAAAGGCCGCCCCAGATGATGAAGAAACCGGTAATGTCCAACAGGATTCCGGCGCGCATCATTTTTGGCAGCGGGATCAATCCCGATCCGTATACGATGGCGTTGGGAGGTGTTGAAACGGGGAGCATGAAACCGAAGCTTGCGCCTAGACAAGCCCCCAGGGCAGGTGGCAGGGGGCTGACATCGGCGGATTGCGCAATAGCTATCACCACGGGGATGATCATGTTTGCCGAGGCAGTATTGCTTGTCACCTCACTGAGTAAGATCGCCATGGCAATTGAGAGGCCGGTGAGGACCCACAACGAATGCAGGCCAAGGTAGCTGGTAAGACCATAACC
>Ga0209341_10002322_pt1 | contig 18101 bp, 16 predicted proteins | sample RifCSP13_2_FD_184020 | JGI IMG/M metagenome (GOLD analysis project Ga0209341, IMG submission 184020) | Soil microbial communities from Rifle, Colorado - Rifle CSP2_sed 13_2 (SPAdes) (version 2) | ecosystem: Environmental > Terrestrial > Deep subsurface > Rock core/Sediment | place: Rifle... | reverse complement strand
CCTGCTCGACGGTGCGCGGCGCAGCTCCCTCGAGGAGCTGACCGACTGGACGCTGTGGGCGGATCGGGTGATCACATTTTGATCACGGGCCGGCCGGCCGACCCCACCTACCCACAATCTCAGCGGCGGAGCTGGTGATGGAGTCTCTCTACTCGGTGCTCAGGTTCCTGCACGTGCTGGGCTTCGTGTTCATGGCGATCCCGCTGTTCAACCTCATCGTGGTGAACGAGCGGGCGCTGCTGGGCGTGCCCTTCCAGTATCACGCCGACCGGTACATGGAGAACATCATCCGGCGCGGGGCCCTGCGGTGCTTCGTATTTCAGGGCACCGTGCTGGCTTCGGGCGTGCTGATGCTGGCGGTGGGACCGTTGGGGATCGGCGCGCTGTGGGGCAACTGGGTGCTCCTGGCCAAGACGCTGCTGCTCTTCACGCTCATGGCGCTCCTGTCTTATGTCCACTTCGGGTTGCAGCCGCGGATCGAGGCCATCCTCGCGGGCGTGAGTGCGGACGCCGTGCCGCCGGCCGACCTTCCGGGAAGGCTCAAGCCATACCGCGTGCGCCGGAAACGCTTGGCCACGGTCTGTCTGTTCCTGGTGATCACCACCATCGTGCTCGGGCTCCAGGTACATGGATCGTTCCCCGCGTGGCTGACCGTCGCGCTCATCCTGCTGGCCGGATTGTTCGCGTGGCGGGCCAATCGCACCCTGCTGCGGCTGGGGTGGTTCTAGCGGACAAGACGACCGCGCCACACGCGATCCGCCTTACGCGCTCCGGGTAGGTCCCTTCAGGCGCCCCGGTGCGGGTGCAGTCGACGGCCCTCGCCCGGCGCTCCGCGCCCCACTAGTTTCCGCCCCACGTGACCCATGACTGCCCCGGACCTCTCCAAACTGCGTATTGACCGGGATGCACCCCCGGTGGGCGTTTCCCGGGCGCTCAAACGCAACGCGATCCTCGCAGGTCTAGCCCTGGCGATCATCGCAGCGGTGGCGCTCTGGCTGCGCCGGGGATCGGCGATCCCGGTGCAGACCGTCGTGGCGACGGCGAGCGGCGGCGCGGAAGGCGGTGCGGCGGGAACCAGCGTCACGGCCAACGGCTACGTGGTGGCCCGGACCCGCGCGGCGGTCTCGGCCAAGGTACCTGGGCGGCTGGCTGATCTGCGAGTGAGCGAGGGATCATTCGTTCGGAAGGGAGAGACCATCGCTCGCCTGGAAAACGCGGACTATCGGGCCCAGGTGGCGCAGGCCGAGGCCAACCTATCCACCGCGCGGGCGCAGCTGATCGAGGCGGAGGCGGAGCGCGACCAGCTCCAGCGCGAGGCGCGCCGGCTGCGCGACATCCGCGCCGAGAACTCGGAGCTGGTGTCCGCGCAGGACGTGGAGGGGGCCGAGGCCCGGGCGGCGCAGGCGGACGCGCGGGTCCGCGCCGCGGCGGCGCGGGTCGAGTCGGCGGAGGCCGGGCTGCGCTTCGCGCAGGCCAGCCTGGACAACACGCTGGTGCGCGCCCCATTCACCGGCACCGTGCTGCGCAAGGAGGCCGAGGTGGGCGAGGTGGTGGCCCCTTCGGTGGGCGGCGGTCTCACGCGCGGCGCCGTGGTCACCATGGCGGATCTCACGACGCTGGAAGTCGAGGTAGATGTCAACGAGGCCTACATCGCGCGGATCACGCGAGACCAGGCCGCCCGGATCATCCTGGACGCGTATCCGGACACGTCGTTTCAGGGGCGGGTGCGCCAGGTGGTGCCCACGGCGGACCGGCAGCGGGCTACCGTCCAGGTCAAGGTGAGTATCCTGGATCGCGACCCCAGGATCCTCCCGGAGATGGGCGCGCGGGTAGATTTTCTGGAACCCGAGCGGCCCCGGGGCGAGGCTCCCGCCGCTACGGCGCCGCGGACCTTCCGTGTGCCAGCCGCCGCCGTCTTTCAGCATGAGGGACGGACGATAGTCTGGCTGGTGCGAGGCGGCCGCCTGGAGCCGCGCCAGGTGGACGCGGGCCCGGTGAGCGCGGGATTTCGCGAGATCCGGAGCGGTCTGTCCGGCGGCGAGCTGCTGTTGGCCGGCGGAGTGGAAACCCCGGCGCCGGGAATGCGCGTCAAGGTCGCCCGCACGCCCTGAACGCGATCCAAGCACCCACGTCGTCACGGACAACGGATAACGGATAACGGACAACGGACAACGCCTATGGCCCTCGTCGAAATCCGCGACGTGCACAAGTCGTTTCACCGCGACACCCAGCGCATTGACGTCTTCACCGGCCTCACGCTGGACATCGAGCCGGGGAGTTTCTCGGCGCTGATGGGGCCCTCCGGCTCGGGCAAGTCCACGCTTCTGAACCTGCTGGCCGGCCTGGACCGGCCCACCAGCGGCACGGTGCGGGTGGCGGACGCGATGGTGAGCGCCATGACGCCGGCGCAGCTCGCGCCCTGGCGCGCTCGGCACATCGGCTTCGTGTTCCAGCAGTTCAACCTGCTGCCGGTGCTCACCGCGTATCAAAACGTGGAGCTGCCGCTCCTGCTCACCCATCTGTCCAAGAAACAGCGAGACGAGCGGGTGCGGCTGGTGCTGGGGGTGGTGGGCCTGGAGGACCGGATGGATCACTATCCGCGCCAGCTCTCCGGCGGGCAGGAACAGCGCACGGCCATCGCGCGGGCCATCGTGGCGGACCCGACGCTGATGCTGCTGGATGAACCCACCGGCCAGCTGGACTCCCATAGCTCGCAAGAGCTGCTGGTGCTGCTCCAGCGGCTCAACCAGGAGTTCAAGAAGACCATCGTAGTAGTGACGCACGATCCTCACGTCGCGGAGCGGGCCAAGACGGTACTCCACCTGGAGAAGGGGGATCTGATCGAGAAGCAGGCGGTGGCGCGATGAAATACTTGCCGCTGATCTTCGCCAATCTGGGCCGCCACAAGCGGCGCACCATTCTCACCATCGCGAGCGTGGCGCTGGCGCTGTTCCTGTTCGCCTCGCTCCGCACCGTGGTGACCACTATCGGCGCGTACTCGCAGTGGGGAAGCGCCCGCCGGCTGGTGACCACCAACGCGACCGGCATCGTGTTCCCGCTGCCGTTGGCCTATGCCAACCGCCTGCGCGCGGTGCAGGGGGTTGATGCGGTGAGCTGGGCTAACTGGTTCGGGGGGCGCTACGGGGATGGCAAGCGGTTCTTCGCCAACTTCGCGGTGGATGCGGAGAGTTATCTCGACATGTAACCCGAGATCGTGTTGCCGCCGGACCAGCGGGAGGCGTTCCTCCGGGAGAAGTCCTCGGCCGTCGTGGGTGTGCGGCTGCTGGACATCTTCGGATGGCGCCTGGGCCAGGACGTCACCCTTCAGGGAACCATCTTCCCAGGCGACTGGACCTTCACCATCCGGGGCGTGTACACGGTGTCGGACCCGCTGATCAACGACGACATGCTGCTGTTCCACCACGACCTGCTGGACGAGCGGACCGGGCGACAGGGCTTTGCGGGGTGGTACGTGCTGCGGATCGCCCATCCGGACGAAGCGGGGCAGGTGGGCAAGACGGTGGACGATCTCTTCCGCAATTCCAGCTCGCCCACCAAGACCGGCACCGAGCAGCAGTTCAACTCCAGCTTCGCCACCATGTGGGGCAACGTGGGTCTGTTGATGAATACCATAGGCCTGGCCGTGGTGTTCGCCATCCTGCTGGTCACGGCGAACGCGATGATGATGAGCGCCCGGGAGCGGACCGGCGAGATCGCGGTGCTCAAGACCATCGGGTTTACCGACCGGATGCTGTTTGGTCTCACCATGCTGGAGGCCGGGGCCATCACGCTGATCGGTGCGGTGCTTGGCCTCGGGGCGGCCAAGGCGCTCTACAAAGGCACCAACTTCAACGCGGCCGGCTTTCTGCCGGGGTTCGACGTCACGGTGGGGACCCTCCTCACAGGGCTGGGCATCGCGCTGGTCCTGATGCTGGCGAGCGGTCTGGTCCCGGCGGTGCGAGCCGCGCGGCTGCCAGTGGTCCAGGCGTTGAGGCACGTCGAATGATCCCAATCGTCTACAACGTGCGCAGCGTGCGCCAGCGGCCGGTGTCCACGGCGCTCACCGCGCTGGGCGTGGGGCTGGTGGTGGCGGTGTTCATCGGCACGCTGGCCCTGGCCAACGGGTTCCGGACCGCGCTGGTGCGGACCGGATCGGACAGCAACGTGTTCCTGCTGCGGAAGGGGGCGGACTCGGAGCTGGCGAGCGGGCTGTCCCGCGAGACCGCCAGCATCATTTCGGCGCTGCCCCACGTGGCCACCGGTCAGGACGGCCGGCCTATGGTGAGTCCGGAGGTGTACGTGCTGGTCCCGCTGGGGCGGATCCAGGACACCAGCAAGGTCACCAACGTGGTAGCCCGCGGGGTGAGCGATCAGGCGTGGACCGTGCGCAACAACCTCCAGGTGGTGGAGGGCCGGCGGCCCGTGTCGGGGCGTGCCGAGGTGTGTTTGGGGCAGAAGCTGGTGGGCCGGTTCCTCAACACGGGCGTGGGACAGTCGTTGCGTTTCGCGGGCCGCGACTGGGCGGTGGTCTGTCACTTCAGCGCGGGCGGGTCGTCGTTCGAGTCCGAGATCTGGGGCGAGAACGAGCAGTACATGCCGGTGTTCCGGGGCGAGTTCTTCCAGTCCATCACCTTCCGGCTCAAGGACCCCGGAGCGTTCGAGGACGCCAAGCGCGAGCTGGAGGCGGACAAGCGGGTCACCGTGGACGTGCACCGCGAGTCCGAGTTCTACATTTCCCAATCCGCGTTGATGGACCGGATTCTCCGCATCCTGGCGATGATCATCACCAGCATCATGGCGGTGGGGGCCATCTTCGGGGCGGTGAACACCATGTACGCGGCGGTGGCCTCGCGCGCTCCGGAGATCGCGGTGCTGCTGACGCTGGGATTCAAACCGCGGAGCGTGCTGACCAGCTTCTTGATCGAGTCCGCGGTGATCGCGGCGCTCGGGGGTGTGGTGGGGTGCCTGATCGCGCTGCCGGTCAACGGGATCGTCACCAGCACCACCAACTGGAACAGCTTCAGCGAAGTGGCGTTCAGCTTCCGGATTACGCCCCGGTTGCTGTTGGACGGGCTGATCTTCGCGGTCGTGATGGGGGTGCTGGGCGGGTTCTTCCCGGCACGGCGGGCGGCGAACCTACCGGTGATCGAGGCGCTGCGGTAGGCTCCGCAGGCGCCGCGGGCACTGGTGCGGCGCCCTCCTTCTGGTTATAATGGCTCAGCGTGTGGCGCGAGGTACGCGCCGCGAATCCAGCGACACTGTGACAAGGGGACCTGGCTCAACGCCGGTCCCGTTTTTGTGGTGAGAGAGTTTTCGCCGGCGTTCGACCGGCAGCCCAGAGCGGGGGGCATAGTCCCGCGGCAACTGATGACCGATCGGCACGTACGGCACAACCGGACTCCGGGCGACCATCAGAACACATCAAAGGAGTACGGTTATGCGTACGAAGGGCACCGTGAAGTGGTTCAACGACGCCAAGGGCTTCGGGTTCCTCACCCGAGAGGACGGCGAGAAGGACTGCTTCGTCCACCACTCGGCCATCCAGGCCAGCGGGTTCAAGTCGCTGAGCGAGGGTCAGAAGGTGGAGTTCGACGTCGTGCAGGGCCAGAAGGGCCCCGCGGCGGAGAACGTCGTCGTGGTGGGCTGAGTCTCTCAGCCGCCACACGATATTAGTAGAACGGGGTCGCCCCGCAGTCGGGGCGGCCCCGCTGTCGTTCCGGAGGTGCCGGGCCTGGCTGGCCGGTGCCCGCGGCGTTCGGCTTCGCCCTAGAACCTCACCCCTGCTCCCAACCGGAGCGTCCGCGGCGGGACCCGGGACCGGACCCGGCCGTAGTCACTGTCGAAGAACCCACCCACGGTGTTCACCACGGTCTCGATACCTGTGACGCTCCGGTCGCCCAATACGTTGAACCCGTCCACCACCAGCAGGACCTCGCCCCGGCCCCGCGGAAAGCTCCGCTCCAGGTGCAGATCCAGCGATGCGCGCGACTGGTACCGGTAGCTCCCGCGGGGCTGGATGAAGATGCGATGTCCGGTCGTCTGCCGGAACAGAAACCGATGGAAGGTGAGCGTGTCGCTCACCGCGGGGTTCGAGGTCCGAGGCACGGCGACGGCATAGTCGGTCAGCAGGCCCGAGATCAGCATCGTCGGCGTGGCCCGATCGCCGGTCGCGTAGGAAAAGAACGCGCCGCCACGGAACCGCGCTGGCAGGAGCCCGCCGAGGTACAGCTTCCCCTCGAATCGGCTCTGGTTGTTCAGGGGGCCGAAGAAGTTGGACTGCTCGTTCAGCCGCACCCACGGGCCCGGCCCGCCCGTGGTGTAGTCATCCGGCCCGGTCACCACGTTGAAGTTCCCCTCGAGCGTCGAGAGGGTCGCCGAGGCCCCGGCCCACCAGGTCCGGTACCGGGCTTCCAGTCGGAGCTGGAGTTGCTCGAACCGTCGCGTCGCCTCCGGCACGGTCGTGAGGACGAAGTCGGGATCGTACGTGAGCGCGGCCAGCTGCGCCGCGCTCAGGCCGGGCGGCGCGTAGAGTACGCTGGTGTCCAGCAGGAGGCCCTGCCTCACCAGCTCCCGGACCCAGAGAATGTCCTCGTTGGAGATGCCCACCTTTTCCAGCACCAGCGGCTGGCCGTCGAAGTACGCCGGCCGGCCGAAGCGGTCGAGAATCACGACGTTCTCGACCACCGTGTAGTTCGACGCCAGATTCCGGTCCACCAGCGCTACCATGTCCCGGTTGCGCCGGTGGACGTACGCCACGCCGGCCTTCCACCGGCTCCCGAAGGCGCGTTCCAGCGAGAGAACCGTCTGATCCACGTACGGCTGCCGGTACTGCTCCACCCGTCCGGCCTGGTCCAGCCGGTCCGCTTCCTCGAAGCGAAAGAGCCCAAGAGCCGCGAGCGAATCGCGTTCGGCGAGCGTAAACGTTTGGGTTGGGGTCCCGGGCGCCGTCCCAAGGTAGGACCAAATCTCGTCGTCGCCGTAGGTCCCGGCCCCCTCCACGCGGTCGAACAGGGCCGCGAACATCGGTTGGTGATAGCGACCCCAATGGGCCTTGGCGACCAGCCCGCCCAGCGGTGCCAGGTCAGCCACCACGCCGATCCGGGGCTCCAGGGCGTGGTCCCGCACCGCGGTGAAACGCGGGCCCACCGCCGGTGTAAGCGCCCCCGTCCACCACCCGAACCGGTACCCCGGATTGAGCCGGAGCCACGGCAGGAGCCCAATGGACTCCTGGATGAACAACGCGGCGTTCCGGACGTCGGAGTCGAGCCTGACGTCGCCACCCCATGCGGTGCCGATCGCACCGCTATAGACCCACGTGGCAGGAGTCCCCGGATCGAAGCCAAGCAGGCGTAGGGGCCGCCAGGTCATCCCCCCGTTCCGCTGACGATCGAAGTCCCAGGCGCCCAGCGTATACTCGCCGCCCAGCTTCAGCTCGTGCTCCAGCTCGTCCAGCCGCCCCCGCCGTGTCCACACCGCCGTCAGTCCAAGGCTCGACGGCGCCGACCGCGTTCGGAAGGGAACGTTCTGATACCGTGGAGGGTTCACCTGGGTCAGCAGTTCGATGCCCGGAACTGCGGCACCGTCATACGGATCGTGACGCTCCCCGGCGGCATACCCGCCCAGGCGCACCGTGAGCGCGCTCTGGGGTGACCAACTCCGCTGCCAGCTGAGGTTGCCGGTCACGTTCCACTGAAGGAGCCGTTCGGTCGCCTCCGCGGCCTCGTACCCGGTTTGTCCGACCCGGTCGCCGTCCTGGTACCGCCCCATGAAACCGCCCTCGACCAGATCGCGGGCGCCCGGCTTCCAGCTCAACTTCGCCAACCACCGGTGGTCCCTGAGCGACGGCCCCTGGGGTGCCAGCTCGCGGACTGCGGCCGGAAGGTAGTTGGGTACCAGCTCTCCCTGCCGGATGACGTGCCCGAACAGCGCGAAGTGCAGGCGATCGCGGACCAACGGGCCGCGAACCTGACCGTCCAGTTCCCAGCGCCTCGCCAGTTCGCGCCCGATCTCACCGGGGATGAGGTTGGAGCCATTGAGCCGGTGGGACTCGAACGAGGTCCGGAGCGCGCCCTCCAGCAGGTTCCTGCCTCCCAGGGTCACCACTTCCACGAGCCCGCCCTGGGCTCCGCCCACCTCTGCCCCGGTGCCGAGGCCGCGGACCTCGAGCGTCTCGACCCAGCCGGGACTGGGCAGCAACACCGCGCCACCCAGACCGGGATGGTTGACCGTGGTGCCGTCGAGCGAGTAGGAATTGGCCTGGTCCGATGCACCGCCCCAGATCTGATCGGGCCTCGCGCCCGGCGTGAGGGCGATCAGTTGACGGAGGTCGAGCGTGGTCGGGAGTAGCGAGATCTCGGCGACCGTGAGCGTGGTACTCAGCTCGGCGCTGGCGGTGGAGATACTGGGTGGAACGCCGCTCACCACCAGGGAGTCGAGCGTAAAGGGGACCAGCTCGAGCACGAAGGTGAGCCGCGCCGTCCGAGAGGGCTCGATCTGGACGTCCTGCAGGGAGGGGCGGTATCCCAGCCGGTGTACGGTGATCCGGTACAGGCCGGGCTCCAAAGAACTGATCCGCCACGCACCATCGGCGTCGGTCATGGCGCGACCGGCCGGCAGTCTGCCCGGGCGGCCCACGCTCACGGCCGCGGACACCACCGGCCGACCCTCCGAGTCGGTCACCCGTCCTTCGACCCCGCCCCGCGCCTGGGCCTGCCCCACGGCGGGGACCATCGCCGCCAGTAGGACGATCGCAGCAGTCACAACCAATTCTCTATATCCCACAACCCCGCCGATCGTCAGGCGTCCACTGAGCCGCGAGATGCGAGTCCGCTCCCTCCGCCGGCTTGGCCGCCAGCCCTCGGACAAACGCGACTACGTTGTCGGCGTCCCACGCTGCCGCCCCAAAGTGCCGCATCGCGATTCTCCCGGCTTGGTCGAGCACGAACGTAGCAGGGATGGCGCGGGCCTTGAAGCACTCAGGAGGCTCGCCCGAGAGAACGTAGATCGGCAGGTCGATGCCCCGTTTCTCGACGAACTGGCGGACGACCGGAGGGTCCTCTCGCGTGATGAAGCCAAACTGAACGTCGAGGTCCGCCGTCTGCTCCAGCAGCCGTCGCAGGCTGGGCAGCTCCGCGATGCACGGGGCGCACCAGGTAGCCCAGAAGTTCAGAACGAGGACCTTGCCGGCGGAGTGAGACAGGCTCACGGTCGCTCCCTCAAGGTCCCTGAGGTCCATCGAGTAGTCCCTGGAGCCGGTCGGTAGCGGAGGGGGCTTGAGGGTTCCGCTGAGGCGCCTCCTCATGATCCTCCCAAAGACCACGAGTCCGCCGACAAATGAACCAAGCGCGGCCAGGAAGCCAACGATCACTCCGTGTCCAAACGGACCCGGAACGACAAGCCACGCGAGGAGGCTGAGAGCGGCGACGACGCACAGAACAGGTATCGCTGTTGCTTGGCGCTTCATGGGTCTCTCAGACCGGTGCTGTGCCGCCCACGTAGCGGGTGGTCTCTCTCCCGCTTCGCTGCATGGCACGCACCGCATCACGCGTAACTGCGTTCGCCGATTCGCGATTCAGGACGGCGTTGCGTAATATGCGACGCTAGTGTGGTGTCTCGTAAGTTCGTTGTCGTTGACGCGCGCTGGTGGGTTCCGCGGGGCGCTGAGGTGCGGCGTGGACTCGACGCCTGGGCGCGGTGGAACATGGCTGATGAGAGGGTCGGTGGGTCCCGCAGGGCGCTTGGGTGCGGTGTGGTCTCGGCGCACTCCGGGACGGGGGTGGGCGGCGGCGGGAGTGCCGTCGAGTCCACCCACACCGGGGCGCCCGAAGGGACCCACCGGCGCTCTCATCGCCCCTGTTTCACCAATGCGCCCTGCACGCCGTGACCACGCCGCACCCAGGCGCCCTTTGGAACGCACCAGCGCGCGTGACGGTTAGGCGAACGACCCTGCCGTGCTTTGCCTGGCCCTGTTTGCCAGGGCCGGGGCCGTTACGGCCTGGCGGGCGTCGCCGTGGTCCGGAGGGTGCCCGCGGTGCAAGTGCTCGCAAATGGTGCGATCTTCGCCACCGCGCGGCGGGTGCGGGTTCGAGCCAGGCTCCAGCTGCGCCAGTCTCCAGCCACTGGAGCATGGCGACGAACCAGCGCCTGCGCGAGCGCGCAACGGTGATCGGGCGCGACCTCGTCGAACCGGGAGACGAGGACGGGCACGGCATCGCCTCCCAATTGCGCGAGGTGCGCCACGTCCGCTCCATGACGGCCCGGGTGGGCCAGGTTGTAGCGCCCGATGAGCGCCTGGGGGTTCACGAGGTTCAGCGCGGCCAGCAGCACCGCCGCCGCGACGACCGAACCGAAGGCCGCGCCGGCCGGCCGGCCGCGCAGGGCGGTGCGTGCGAACACCGCAATCGTGGTGCCGATCCACAGCATGACCGCCGTGCCGTAGAGGCGATCCTCCGTCAGGCCATAGGCTCGTACGTACAGCCCCATTCTCCACAGGGCAGACACCAGTACCAGCACGGTCAGCGCCAGCTGGAGCGCCATGAGGTTCTTGAGCGACAGGGATTCACGCTCGTTGGTCGCCGGCTCGATGGTGAACGGCGCCGCGTATACCAGCGGCAGCGAGAGCGCCGATGCCATGATCATCTGGAAGAAGCCGCGGCGCGCGTACTCCGCGTACGTGAGACCCGTCTGTTCGCGGATGAACGCTTCGCCCCGGAAGAGGCTGCCCGCCTGGGTAGCGACGAAGATCGTGAACACGAGTGCCACTGCTCCCAGGGCGGTGAGCACCGCCAACCAGGGCAGTCCGGGCCGGGGGCACGGGATCGGGCCGGCGCGGGGCGGACTGGCCAGCGCCCACAGGTAACCCGCGATCGCCCAGGACAGGGCTCCAGCGACCAGCACGTGCGACGCGAGCGGTCTCAGGTCGACGCTGATCAAGGACGACACCGCAGCGCCGAACGCGGGGTCCGCTGATGCGAAGAGACTGCCGAACACGACCACGGCGGGGAGCGCAAGCAACAGCCCAATGCCGACGGCTGTGGCGCGTGTGGTTGCGAGGGCCTGGTTGATCCACGGTCGCATTTCAGGCGCCAGGCGGAAGACCCCCAGCGCCGCGTGCCAGGCCGCTCGGGCAGGCGCCATGATGGTCTCGACGGCGCCGGCGCCGCCAAGGTCCACCTTGGGTACCAGGGGCAGGGAGGCGAGTGCCAGAACCGCCACCAGGTCCACGCCCAAGAGCAGGGGCGCGTCGCGCACGGTCCACATCGCGGCGAAGAACGTGGCGGCGAGCCAGGGCCAGGCTGAGCGATTCTCGGCGACCTCACGTCGCTGGCCCAGCCTCAATCCCGCCGCGGTTCCGGCGACCGCGATGAGGCCAAGCGTTACGTTGAAGCCCCACAGTGGTGAGCGGATCAGATGATCGCCGAGGAGACCGAGGGCCACCGCGTAGGTGAGAACCGTCGCTGCATGGCGTGTGGACGTCATGGGGGGCAATTGTAAAGTACTTTATACCACAAAGTCAAGCTCCTGCAGGCACCGCTCCAGGAACCGCCGCTCCGGCTCCAGCCGCGTGAGGAGTAGTCCACCGGTACGATGCTCAACCAGCGGGACCATCTTCATCCCCTTTGCCGGGTCTGAGGCTGAGCACGGGTCTCTTGTTGGGGAGGGTCGCAAGCCCTACCTTGGGTTCAACAGCATGATCGCAACCGGAGCCTGGTGATGCACGCGGAAGCTGAGGCCCAGCAGTTTTCATTCGAGGCGTTCACGCGCCACGCGTTTTTCACCGAAGTCAATCGGTGGATCGTGGACCGGGTCATTGGCCCGGGGCGCGAACTCGTCGTAGACCTGGGGTGCGGGCCGGGTGCCGTCACCGAGCTGATCGTCGAGCGCCTCGATCCGGAGGCCCACGTGATCGGGATTGATCCTTCCGAGTCGGCGCTGGCGCGGGCGCGGGACGCCATTCACTCGAAAGCCGTGGAGTTCATGCAGGGCAGCGCCGAATGGGTCTCGCGGCTGGTGTCCTCGGTGGATGCCGTGGTGTTCCTCAACGCCATCCACCTGGTGCCCGACAAGGCCCAGGTCATCGCCGAGATCCGCAGGGCCCTCCATGCCGGCGGCGTGTTCGCCTTCAATACCACGTTCTTCAACGGGGCGTATGTCGAAGGGACCACCGGCTTCTGGCGGCGTTGGGTGGTTCGCGCGGTGCAGGTGCTGCGCGAGCGCGGGTTGGACGTTCAGCGCGACGGGAAAGCCGTCGCGCGACAGTTCCTCTCGGCGGATGAGTACGCCGACCTCTGCGTGCAGGCAGGTTTCGCCCGACCCAAGGTCGAGCTGGTGCGCATCGAGATGACGCCGGAGAGCCTCGAGGACATCGGTCATTACTCACTGTTCATCGAAGGCGCGCTTCCCGGCGTGCCGCTGGAAGCCGGCGCCGAGGCCTTGAAGGAAGGCCTGCGCCGGGCCCAGGAAGACACCGGGTTCACCAACGTGCCGCGCAACTGGCTGGAGTGCCTCGCGACGGCCGTGTGACCTTGGGCCAGGCGCTCGATCGCCGCGCGTTCCTCGGGGCGGTCGCCGCGATTCCGGCGGCGTTCGTTACGGGCCAGGGCACTCGGTCACCCCAGGCGCTTTTCAGCATCTCCCTCGCCGAGTGGTCGCTCCACCGAACGCTCCAGGCCGGCCAGCTGGACAACCTCGACTTCCCCGCCACGGCCCGACGGACTTACGGCCTCGACGCCGTGGAGTACGTCAACCAGTTCTTCAAGGATCGCGCGCGAGACGCCGACTACCTGCGAGAGCTTCACCGCAGGGCAGACGACGCGGGGGTGCGGAGCGTGCTCATCATGTGCGACGGGGAAGGCGCGCTGGGAGATCCGGCGGGTGCCGCCCGGACGCAGGCCGTGGAGAACCACTACCGCTGGGTGGAGGCGGCGGCCGTCCTGGGCTGCCACTCCATTCGCGTGAACGCCCAGTCGAGCGGCAGTCCCGACGAGCAGCGACGGTTGGCCGCCGACGGCTTGCGTCGCCTCGCGGAGTACGCGGCGCCGCGCCAGATCAACGTGATCGTTGAGAACCATGGCGGCATCTCCTCGAACGGCGCGTGGCTGGCGAGCGTGATCAAGAGCGTGGATCATCCGCGCTGCGGGACGCTGCCGGATTTCGGCAACTTCCACATCCAGGGCGATGAGTGGTACGACCGCTACCAAGGCGTCGCGGAGCTGATGCCGTTCGCCAAAGCCGTGAGCGCCAAGTCACACGACTTTGACGCGGAAGGAAACGAACGGCACACCGACTATCGGCGCATGCTCCGGATCGTGCTCGACGCGGGCTACCGCGGCCACCTGGGTATCGAGTACGAGGGCGACGAGCTGCCGGAGCCCGAGGGAATCCGCAAGACCAAGGCGCTGCTCGAGCGGGTCCGGGCCGAGCTGGCCAGCAAGTACTAGAGCCGGGGGATTCCGCCCCCCCATATTGGCTCCGTGTCCGACATTCCGACGCCACTTTCCGCGGCGCTGGCCCAGCGTTACGCGCTGCAACGCGTCCTGGGCAAGGGTGGCATGGCCACCGTCTACCTCGGCCCCGACCGCAAACATGACCGCGCGGTGGCGCCCAAGGTCCTGCGACCGGACCTCGCCGCCTCCCTCGGCGCCGAGCGGTTTCTCCACGAGATCCAGATCGCGGCCCGGCTGACCCATCCCCACATCCTGCCGCTCCACGACTCCGGCGAGGCCGGAGGGTTCCTGTACTACGTGATGCCGTACATCGAGGGCCCGTCGCTGCGCCAGCGCCTGGAGCGCGAGGGGCGCTTCCAGCCACGGGACGCGCTGACCATCGTCGCCCAGGTGGCCGACGCGCTGGGATACGCGCACCGCATGGGCGTTTTCCACCGGGACATCAAGCCCGAGAACATCTTGTTCTCGCAGGGGCACCCCATCGTGGCGGACTTCGGGATCGCCAAGGCGATCAGCACGGCTGGCAGCGCCAATCTCACCCGCACGGGATTCCCGCTCGGCGCCGGGGTACATGAGTCCGGAGCAGGCCGCGGGGCTGGCGAACCTGGACGAGCGGACCGACGTGTACGGCCTGGCGGTCCTGACCTATGAGTTGCTGGTCGGCGACGTGCCGGGCCGCTGGCCCTCGGAGGACGCGGTGCGCGCCGGGCGGTTCCTCGAAGCGCCCGCCGCGCACCAGACCCGGCTGGCCCAGGTGGGACCCCAGATCGAAGCCGCACTGGTGCGGGCATTGGCGGTTCGGCATGAGCAGCGCACGGCGACGCCGGCGGCGCTGATCCAGGATCTCCTGGGTTCCGCCGCATCCCGGCGGCGGTACAGCGAGGGCGAAGTGCGGGAGATCGTCAACCGCGCCGCCGAGTTGGAGGCCTCGAAGCCGACCGCCAGCGGCGCGATGACCATCGGCGGCGTCGAGCAACTGGCGGCGGAGGTGGGGATTCCTCCGGTGCTGGTGCGGCAGGCCGCGGACGCCGTGAGCCCAGCCGGCGGGTCGGTCTCGAACCCGCCGGTCCCAGGGTCCAGGCCAAACCCCTGGATCGGCGGTCCCACGCGGCTGGTGTACAAGCGCGTGGTCGACGTCGAGGTGCCGGAGAGTGAGTTCCCGGTGATGGTCGAAGAGATCCGCCGAGGGCTGGGGATCGTGGGGCAGGTGAGTCAGCTGGGCCGCTCGTTCTCGTGGACCGGCAGCCGGGGCACCCGCGAGATGGAAGTGGCGGTTTCGGTGCGCGCCGGCCGGACCCGCGTCACGGTGCAGGAGAATCTGAGCAACTTGATCGGTGGCATCTTCGGAGGTATCGGCGGCGGAATGGGTGGGGGCGGGATGGGAGCGATCATGGGCATCTTGGTCGGCGCGTTAGGGGTATCGGAGGCGGTCGTGCCGGTGGTGCTTCCGCTCTGGTTGGCGACCACGTACGCCGTGGCCCGCACCGCCTACTGCTACAGCTCCGGACGGAGGGGGCGCGAGCTCTTGTGGCTGGCGGACCGGCTGGCGACCCTGGCATTGGAGCTCGCGGGGGAGCGGCCCGCCCGGCGGGGCTCGGAGAGGAAGCTCCTCGGGTAGCGGTCGCCGCTGCTTCCCCCACGTCAGGCCAGCTTCACCGGGCGGCCGTATGACACTTCATGGCTGTCCGGGTACATTTCCCCCTCGCAGATGGCAGCTCAGTCGCACCGCTTGTTCGGAGATGCTCATGCCCCGGATCGCCATTCCCGCCGAGCGCGTGTTCCCCGTCCTCCGCGAAAACGTCCTCGTGGACGGATTCCATTTGGTGGTGGACCTGGAACGCTCGCACGGCTGCTACATGGTGGATGCGTTGGAGGGCAGGGAATACCTCGACTGCTACGCCTGCTTCGCCACGCTGCCCCTGGGATACAATCATCCCAAGCTCGCCGATCCCGAGTTTCGCCAGTCGTTGATGCTGGCGGCGCTCAGTAATCCGGCCAATTCGGACCTGTATTCCCGAGAGTACGCGGCCTTCGTGGAGATCTTCCGCCGTCACGCGGTTCCGCCGGCGTTCCGCCATCTCTTCTTCGTGGCCGGCGGTTCGGTGGCGGTGGAGAACGCCATGAAGGCGGCGTTCGACTGGAAGGCCCAGCTCAACCGGTCGCGCGGGATCGAGATCGGGGCGGACCAGATCCTGCACTTCCGGGATGCGTTCCACGGCCGCACCGGGTACGCGCTGTCCGTCACCAACACCGATCCCTTGAAGACCCGCGACTTCCCCAGGTTCTCGTGGCCGCGGATCTCCAACCCGGTGCTCCATTTCCCGGTAGACGAAGCCGCCGTGGCCGCCGCCGAGCGCAGGGCGTGTGCCGAGATCGAAGCGGCGTTCGAGCGGGACCCGTACGGGATCGCGGCCATCCTGATCGAGCCGATCCAGTGCGAGGGCGGCGACCATCACTTCCGGCCGGAGTTCCTGAAGCGCCTGCGGGAGTACGCGGACCGCTACGAGGCGCTGCTCATCTTCGACGAGGTCCAGACGGGCTTCGGCACCACCGGCTCCATGTGGGCGTTTCAGCAGATGGGAGTGGTGCCGGACCTCCTCGCCTTCGGCAAGAAGACGCAGATCTGCGGGTTCATGAGCACCGATCGGATTGACCAGGTGGAGCGCAATGTGTTCCGGGTGTCCTCGCGGCTCAACTCCACCTGGGGCGGGAACCTGGTCGACATGGTGCGCGGCGCGCGGTACCTGCAGGTCATGGTGGAGGACCGGCTGGTGGAGAACGCGGCGCGTCAGGGCGCCCGCTTGCTGGACGGCCTCCGGGACCTGGCCGAGCGCCTGGCGGTAGTCACCAACCCGCGCGGCCGGGGCTGCCTGCTGGCGTTCGACCTGCCGGACACCGAGATCCGGAATGCGGTCCGCACCGATCTCTGGCAGGCCGGGCTGGCGACGCTGGCCTGCGGGTCGCGCTCCATTCGGTTGCGGCCGCCGTTGATCATTCGGGAGGCTGAGGTCGATCTGGCGCTGGAGCGACTGGAGCAGGTCTTGGCTGCGAGACACGCCCGCGCCTGAGGAGCGGCACGGGCCACAGATGCTGGAGAAGCGGCAGGAGCGGCAGAGGCGGAGGAGGATCCACACACCTGCCGCTTCTCCCGCTTCTGCCGCTCAGGGGGGGTAGCGCGGGGCGGGGCCACGTGCCACAATGGGCCCGCTCCAAGCTGGAGTCGGTCCTCTGTGGGAATCGAAGTTCGGCAAACGCTGGTGGCCGCGGCGGAAACGGCCGGGCTCACCTACGTCACCGACGCGGTGCCGGGGATCACCCGCAAGCGCGCGGGCACCGGCTTCGCGTACTACGCGCCGGACGGAACGCTGATCCGGGATCGGGCGGAGCGGCGGCGTATCGGGCGACTCGCCATTCCGCCGGCCTGGACCGAGGTGTGGATCTGCCCGGATCCCAGGGGTCACATCCAGGCCACCGCGCGAGACGCCAAGGGCCGCAAGCAGTATCGCTACCACGCCCGGTTTCGCGCGCTCCGGGATGAATCGAAGTTTGGACGGATGCTCACGTTCAGCCAGGCGCTGCCCACGCTTCGCGAGCAGGTGGAGGTCGACCTCTCCCTCCCGGGTCTGCCGCGCCGCAAACTGCTGGCCACCGTGGTGCGGCTCCTCGACAAGACCCTGATCCGGGTGGGCAACGACGAATACACCAGGGCCAACCGATCCTACGGGCTCACCACTCTCCGGCGCCACCACGTCGAGGTGAGCGGCTACACGATGCGGTTCGGATTCCGGGGCAAGAGCGGGATCTTGCACTCGATCGCGGTGGCCGATCAGCGGCTGGCGCGCATCGTGCAGCAGCTCCAGGACCTGCCGGGACAGCAGCTCTTCAAATACGTAGATGAGCGGGGGAAGCGGCAGAGCGTGGACTCGGACGACGTGAACGCCTACCTGCGGCACGTCACGGGGCGGGACGTCACCGCCAAGGACTTCCGCACGTGGAGCGGCACCATGATCGCCGCCCGCGCGCTGCGCGAGCTGGGCCCGGTGGCGAGCCAGCGCGAGGCCACGCGCAACGTGAATCGCGCGCTGGATCAGGTCGCCCACCACCTGCGTAACACCCGCACCGTGTGCCGGAAATACTATGTGCACCCGGGCATTGTCGAGGCCTACCACCGGGGCGTGGTGGTGCCGGAGCCCCAGCGGGAGGGGCGGGGACGCCTCCGTCCCACGGCGGCGCTGCGCCGAGAGGAAGTGGCCGTGCTGCAGTTCCTACAGCGGGAAGGCACCGAGTAGCTTCGCGGCATGGACACGGTGCGACGCATCCTCGGCGTCCTTCTCATCGTCGGGCTCCCACCGGCCGTGCTGTACTGGCTGATCGTGCACCCGTTCGTGGGGTTCTGGCGCCGGGTTGGGCCCCGGGTCACCTACTCGGTGGTCGCCATCCTGTTCGCCGGCATGTGCCTGGCGCTATTCACCGGGCGCGGCTACCTGCTGGGCCGCGACCTGGGGACTCGGTGGGGGCTCATCGGCATGGGCGTGGTGTGGTACCTCGCCTCTGCCTGGGTCAGCCTGCTCGCCCGAAAGCAGCTCGACCTACGGACCTTCGCCGGGTTACCGGAGGTATCCCCAGCCCACTCCGGGCGGCTGCTGACGGAGGGCG
>Ga0209341_10002320_pt1 | contig 18107 bp, 4 predicted proteins | sample RifCSP13_2_FD_184020 | JGI IMG/M metagenome (GOLD analysis project Ga0209341, IMG submission 184020) | Soil microbial communities from Rifle, Colorado - Rifle CSP2_sed 13_2 (SPAdes) (version 2) | ecosystem: Environmental > Terrestrial > Deep subsurface > Rock core/Sediment | place: Rifle... | reverse complement strand
CGGTATTGCGCGCGAGAGGTAGAAGAGTTCGAGTGTGGAATCTCGACGACCGCGCCGGGTGATTCATCCCCACTGGGGCGCCAGGGCGGGTCAGGGCTTTTAATTCTTGCCGAGATGGCCGCGCGCCTACCTCATCGGCCACTTCCCTCACGGCTTCAGGCCGATTCAAAACAACGGCGAAGAAGCGGTGTTCCACTGCGTCGTGTTTCTCTACATGGCGACCCAGAATGCGGGGATTTGGAGTATCGACGGGGCAAAGGAGAAAGGATGAAGGCGGAAGGATGAATCGGCAATCGCGCCGGGCGTGAAATTGAGGCAAACGCAATAGAGGGTCTCAACTCGACAGGAACCTTTACTCGATCGCCCCCGGCCGGAATGAGCGAAACGGGTGGCTGGATTGAGCGAAATACAGAGTTGTGATCTAAATAGGTTATGCCAAACAAAAAACGGGTATCTTCCGCTCGCGTCCGTGTTGATCCTAAGCGTCCCCAACGAAAGCGTAAACGCGGCAAGGGAAAGTCGATCAAAAACTCCAACTCCAAGTCCGCCTGATTCATTGCAGATTAGCCTGCATGGAGCTCGCCGCGCAGACCTTGGATTATTGGCGGCCGCAAAGAACAGGAAGTAGGGGTCAAAGTACAAAGTAGGGGTCAAGTATGGAGTTGAATAGTTGTGTATCGCCGCGACACGACATCCGATTGGGGTAACTACGCAACTCTAGACTTGAGATGACCCTAATGACTAATGATTCCTTGCTTGATGGGCATAGTTCATCAACCCGACTGCCAGGACAAACTCGGAGCGCGGTGGTACTTATCGCGATACTATGACCCACCAGCGGTGACTTCGTACTCCATGGACAACACTACATCCTGAATCTCGCTAAGATCTAGCTCTTCTGCGCCGATAGCAGTTCCATCCGGAACCCCCAAGATTTCTTGAGGGATCAACTCGAAGGACCAATCGTCTGCTGGTGAAATTTCGCCACTGTTGAACAAGCGCTTGGCCAGTTCATTACGGGCGGGTAGCTGTGGCGTTCCTGTGCCGTTGGTTTCGACACCGTCTTGGTCAAACGTACGGTTGGTCGTGGCGTTGAGCCCCCGCAACGAAAGCGGAGTTAAATCGTTCACGTAGCGCTGCGCGCTATATGCCTTAAAGTTGAGGCTTCGTACCGCCGCGAATTCCAAGGTGTAGTTTCCCGGTTTCAGTGCAAACGTTGCGCTGTTACCTTCCGCTGTTAAATCACCCACCCGCCAGAGTATGCGCCCAGCCTGAAGGACAGCGCCTCCCGTTGTAATAGTGATCGTTCTTGCCGTGGTATCGAAGTTGACGCCGGGTAAGTGGACGATTAAGGGATCGCCCAATTTTTGGTCTCGCGAAACCACGACACTAACGCGAAATTCCGACAAAGAGCCATTCTTGACACAGCGCAGTTTGAGCACATAACGACCGGGTTTGGCGTAAGTGTGGGTACCTTCGGCGGGCGCTATTGGCGTTGCGCCGCTTCGAACAGTGCGCAGGATCGGAGTGCCATCGCCGAAATCCCACGCCAGCTCGGAAGCGCCGTCCATGGCGGCGCGTACGGCCACTGTCAAGGGGCCGGTCTGCGTCACCGATGTTTCTGGAATTGCCGTCAGCACCGTGACTCCGCTTGCAACACCAGCACTTTCGTCGACCCTGAAACTTAACCGTAACCGCGTCATGAGCCGGCTAAAGTGTACGTTCGGCACACCGGGCCGTAGACTAAAGCCAATATTTCGCAAGCGGCCGAGTTCGCCCGTTAACGTCAAGATTTCGCGGGGCACCTTCCACACCATCCGGCCCGTTCGGCTGAACTCGTAAAAGGCGTCCGGGAAGTTCTGTCGCGCGGACAAGAAGCTGATTAACGCGGTTGTCTGGGGCTTAGCCGCATCAATGGCGGTGCGTAGCTCGGGATCGTGGTAACCCGACATCGTGAAAGTAATCAGCAAATCGGCAAGGGTCTCCGGCACCACTTGATTCTCGCGGGCGGTGAAATCCACCTGCCATGCGGCAGCGGCACCCAGGGCTTCAAATGCATGTCGCTGGCTGGTTGTCGCAAACGGAAACACGGCGTTCGCCTCCTGCCGGCTCATGCCAGAGTAGACAGCGGTCTCCGGGCCTGTGACGCGCAACTTGATCGGCCACTCATCCTGCAACTCGGCCAACCACCCACCTGCCGGAACCGGCAGATCGTTGGTATTCAAGGGAGAGGAGCTCGTTGTCCCGGGCAGCGTATCCGGCTGTGCCTTCAGCCGCACCTGACTCGTGCCGAGGTGGGTAAATTCAAGGCTGAAGCGGGTGGAGTCCATCAATGCGACCGGTAGCACATCCACGGCCCCGATGCGCAGATTGTAGAGACCGGGGAACCGTTTCTCGATCTGCTCCAGCCGCAGACTAAAGGTCGTCTGGCCGCGATCACGGATCTCTTGCAACGCACCTGGAAATTCACGAGCCATGGATAGGACATACCGTACCTGTTGCTGACGTTGGCGCTGCGTGACGATCAGGTCCTGCTCAAGCGTGTCGAGGTCGCGCATCAGGAAATCGGCGGCGAGGAAGTCGCCCACCTCGCTGAGATCATAGTCAAAGCGGATCACGTTGATGCGCTTATCCGCCTCGAACTCATAGGCCTGCTCGGCGAGAAACGCGAGCTCGACGCTATAACGCAAGTAGGTTTCGCTGACGCTCCGAATACTCGCAACCAGGCGATACCACTGCTCGGCACTGAGGACGCGATTGCGGAGAAATGCTAGGTTCTGAATCGCAAACTCATGGCGCAGGAGGGCGGCCTGACGTTGCAAGCCCGCTACAACCAATCCTGCCTGCGCGGCAGCGAGTTGTGCTCTTGCAACGCCCGCAGCTTTGAAAGCCTCAACCCAAGCCAAACTGAGGTTGAATTTTTCTACGTCCCGTTGTGCGTTGGCCACGAGAACCTGTTTCCGATTGGAGACGGCTCCGTGTGAATAGAAATCTCCTATCGCTGCGAGGCCTTGCTCCAGAACCCGGCCTTGATCCAGAAACCGCGCACCTGGAATCATCCCATATAGACTGGCCACAAGTTCTACGGGTTCCGCTTGTCCAACAGTCCCGAACAGCTCATCGGCATAATTATCGAACTCTTTGTAACTATCAAGCCGCCTTTGTGCGTCCACAGCGGTCAGCTCTGCCAACTCCTTGCTCTGTTGCGCAGCGGCCACTTCTAACCCAACCTGATCCACTCGCGCCGTCTCGATGCGCAGGTTGCTCTTTTCCATCTCCACGTTCTGCGAAGTGCTCAACTCCTGAAACTCTTCGCGTTCCGCGTTGCTCAGGAAGTTCAAATATTCGCGTTGCGCGTTCTTGGCATGCTCGGCAAAGTATCTGGCGCGTTCGAGCAAGAATTGAAACCGCCAAGGGGGGACATAGCTGTCCAGGAAACCGAGATAATTAAAGCCAGCCTTCAGTTGCTCCAGACGGGCGGTTGCCGTCAGTAATGCGGCATACACACGCGGATTAGTCTCGCGCATGACGATCTGGCCTTCCGGCGGCGTGAACTTCAGCAATGGCTCGTGGGCCTTCGCCCGCCGATCCAGTCCCGGAAGCGTGGTGCTGAATGAGCTGAGCGTGGGAACAAGGATGGCCTTGCCGAGGAGCTGAAACTCCGGGCTACGTGTATCGTTGACTGCGAGTCGCTGCTCGATCTGTTGAGCAAGCTGCTCTCGACCGACGTCCACCCGTGCGACGTACTCACCTTCGTTTCTGAATTGATCCTTGATCGCGAGATACGTCTGCGCAGCCTTCAAGCCTTGGTAGGCGGTTACATCGGGAGCTGGTGCCGGTTCCGCACCAATCCGTGCTTTGTACTCTGCGTCCGCCTTGTCCAGCATGGTTTCGGCGAGCAGCAATTTCGCGAATGGCAGCTCGATAAATTCACACGCGAGGCGAGCGAACACATACCGGAACGGACCGGGGTCGGCCGGGGTCGGTGCGATCCTCCGGACGAGTATCGAATTCAAGACCCAATGGAGGTCGCGAAGGGCCGCGTCATACTGGCGGCGAGCGCGGTTCGCCTCCGCCCGCGCTAAGGGCACAAGCACGAAACCCAGAGTCACGAGCGGCGCATCGAGATTCCGCTCTCGGAAGTCCTTCGCGATGCGCTGGTTGATGCTCTGTGGCGAGTTGGAGTTCGGGTCGGGGTCGGGCGGAAGGGTCGGATCCCCTAGTTGGTTCTGCGCGAAGATCACGGCGCTCTCGTATGCATTTCCGGGCACGATTCGATCGTGTTCTTCCAATGCGGCCAGGGCCAGCAGCTCGCGACGCCTTTGAAAGAAATCCCAAAAAGCCACACGCTTGTCTCGAAGTACGTAGAGACGTTTTATGAGCGCAACCAATCGAGCCGTACGATCGCCGGCTGGGAGCTCTACTTGGTCCAAATAGAATTTGTCGAAGTAAGAGAGGACCGCATCCTGGCAGGCATCGTAGGCAGCAATCGCAGCGGCATAGCGACGCCGGTTGAAGTGGGTGTTCCCCTCGTTCCAGTAGCGCAACGCGGCGATCGCCGCTGGACCACCAACGCCCTGTGCTGGATTGAACTCCGTGGGCTGGAGATTCGGCCACTCCAAAGCGACGCGCTCGACAGCGGAAGGGTCCACCCACGGGCGCCGATAGGCATAAAAGTTCTCAGGATACGGCACCTCGGGCGGGCGTGGTTGCGGAGATGCGGGCACGGGCAACTCCAAGATGGGATCGAGGACGCCTTTCACGTCGCCATGGTCGGGGATAAGCAGGGCGATACCGTGGGCCGTCTGATAATCTCCGGCGAGAGTCGCGTAGCGGGCGAGCCAGTAAAGTTCTTGCGGTTGGCTGTTGTCCGTAGCGGCCACAGCTTCGCGAACGGCGGCGCGCAGGGCTACACGATCTCCACTCTCGGCGAACCGGGACGCCACGTGCATCAGTCGCCCAGTCGGTAGATCTACTGTATCCCCGGCCGGCAATCCGTACCGTTCGCGAAAGCCGCGGACGGCGGCGAGTGTGGACGGCCCAAAGCTCGTGGTGCTTCGCTCACCTGAGTCGAGCACCGCGCCGACGGCCAGCAATTGATTGTGCAACTCACGGACTTGTGCGCTCGTGTTGCCCGGATTTAGCAGAACTGCGATGGGTGGCATTGGTTTTCTCCTAGTGATTGGTTCTTTGGGATCTCAGGCGGAGTTGGTAGCAAGCATTATTAATCCCTGACTAGGATTAGTTTTCCGTTCGCGAGGTCGACGATGAAAACCTGCCTGACTTGCCAACTACCGGTATCGCATGCACTCAGACCCGTTAGGTTGACGAGTAAGGGCCAATAAACCCGGCGACAACGGGATATTGTAATCATTGGATTCTCCAGCAAAGCGACCTACGAAAATAAACTGCACCTGTCTGTCCCCTAAGCAACTAAGGTAGAAGGGCCAAGCTCGTTACCTTTGTTACAGGCGTCAAGCAGAGCCTCTGTCTAATGCCCAGGATCCTTCCAACGTCTTATCAAAGAGTCAAAAAACCCAGGCCAAGAACTTATAAGTCTGGTAAGCCGGGTTGCTATTATTCCAAATGGTTTGTGCAAAATTCCGAGGACTAGATGTGGCAGTTCTGGCTTCGCTTACCGCCGCACCTACCGTTGTTTGTATGGCTTTCACAGGGTTGCATTCCCCTCCTAGAAGACACTGTGCGCCAAAGGAGCCTACGAATGCAGCGGCGACTTTTGCGGCGGGCGGCACCGGCGCCCTTAGACCAAGTAATGCGCCAGCGCGCGCTACGGCAATTTCACCAGCTACTCCGCCTAAGGCGCTACCGGCAAGAATACTTCCTTCTTTGTTGCGACCTTGGAGAAATAGAGCGCCTGCCGTGAGGATGTCAACAACAAGCGCAGGTCCAACAAACCCGTTCCCACTTGCACTCTTTCCTCGAGGTCTAACGGTCCTACCAAGAAGATTACGTAACTCCTCTGTTTTTGCTCGAAGTGAGGCAAGTTGTGCATTCGTCCTCTTGATGTGGCTAGGTTCGAATACTTCATAACCGTGCTCTGTAGCTTTCACGTAAGTCCTGTTTTCTCGCCAAGCGGTCTCCATGTGAATTTCATCCTGTTTGCCCCTGTACGCCTTAGTGGACAACTTCAACTCTATGTCTAGGATTTCGCTCCCCAAGCTGATATCAACCGTATGCTTTCCACCGGTCCAGTCGTAGGAAACCTGTGTTGTATCGTGACCGAAAAGACCCTTCAGATCATCTTCCAGTAAATCAGCGGCTTGTCGGCCGAGATCTTGTGGTTTTCTGACGCCCACTGACCTGAGATAGTTTATGTAAAAGGAGAATCTACTTTGAACTTCGGATACAAGGTTTATCACCTCCTTCGGAACTTGTCCGTCTAGCCCGGTAGGGTCGTATAGGCTTAAGGGATTTGCTCCAACGTATGCGTACAAATTCGCGCCGCCTTCAAATCCCTTGGGGTCGCAACTCCACCATCTTCCGTGCCAAACCGCGTAATACCTCGCCGCGTGGTAGGAGAGTCCGCTCTCCTCATTCCGTTCTTTTCCAGTAAATCGATAGCGCTTTTTTGCCACCCCGCCGAAGCTAGTTTCGCCGTAAGGTGTAAATTCTTCCCGGTTCACCACTTCGCCGGTTGCATCAATGACTATGTGACTGCTTCGCAAGTGATCGGGGAGGTTGAATTGCGTCTGGGGGCTGCGGTCATCTGGATGCGAAGGACCGATGCGAACCAGGGCGATACGTTGCCGGTCATCCAGCACATGCACAAAGTTGTTCTCGCCACTTTGTGCTCCATCATCCCAGCGATGATGCTCGAAGACGCCATCAATGTAATGGGTAACCTCGACCTGTCCGCCCTGCCTGCGCACCAACTTCTTCAAGCGCTGTCCCGTTGCGTCGTAGAGATAGTGCGCATGGACCGACGGTTCGGCGGCTTCGATCTGGGTGCGAAAGACCTTCATCTGGTCGCTGTGGTTCCACTCGAAGTGACGAGAGGTAGTCTCCGAGCACATGTTGCCGTTCGCGTCGAGGATATAGTCGTAGGCGTCATCACCGATCTGCATGCGGCGTAGTCGGTTGCTCGTCGTCTCCACGGTGAAGTCGCGAGTAAAGCCTCCGAGCTCATTGCGGTGCTGCAAGCGGAGCATGTTGCCCATCGCGTCGTAGCGATATTGCTCGGTATAGGCACGGCTGCGGGTTAAATCGGTGCAGCGCGGCTGGTCGTTCCAAGGTGGCCCGTCTGGTATACGGTCGCACTCACGGCCAGTGGCAGAGAGCAGTCGATAGATAGGGTCGTAATCGAATCGGCGGTTCAGTGCATTGCCGCTCACCAGCTGATGTGCCAAGGCAGAATCACCGACGGTTAGTGCTTCCGGATTATTAAGGATGCCGCTTACCGGCGAACGGTCACGAATAGCAATAACGTTGCTGACAAGATCGTAATCGTAGCCGTGATCCTGAAGGGCCTCGCCGAATGCATGGTAGCTGCTATTGTCGGATTTGCTATAGCGCTCGCTGCGCAGGCGCTTCAGACGAAATGTGTGCGGGTCGTAGGCATAGCGGGTCATCACACCGTTCCCATACGCGATGAACGCACGCTGCCCCTTGGCGTCGTATGCTATGCGCTCGACATAACAAGTGTCGTCAAGCCATACCTTTTCGAGTCCGCCGGCGCTGTTGTATTCCGTTCGCAGCTCGAGGCGCTGGCCTTCCACGTCCTGGGGGAACTGCATTCGCTTGATACGATTTAGTGCATCAAAGCTTGAGGTGGTTCGGTAGGCCGTGGTATCCAATAGCCCAAGTTCGCACTCGGCCAGAGTCTGTTGTTGCCCAGGATCCCAATCGACCTGGAAGGCCTCGACCTGCCATGCGTTTGCTGGCGCCTGGTTGAAGGCTGCGAGAATTGGAGCATCGGCGATAACCCACCGGGATTTGTCGAGTACGTTGTCCTTGAAGTCCGCCATAGCCACCGTGGTTAGCCCGGCTTCGTCGTGGTGGCGATGGAGTTGACCTAATAGGTTTCGGACTCGCATCTCCGCACGCTCTGATCCGTCCTGGTCTGGCATTCCTGCGTCACCATATTCCATCCTTTGCCTCAGAGTGATCAGGCTGCCGCCATCATCCCGCGCCCAGAACCGTATTGGTCGGTGCAGAAGATCGTAGGCCTGGAGGATAAGCTCCCCTTTGCCGTCGCGCCGCTCGGTTTCGTTGCCCAGCACGTTCAGCACCATTCGGCGCAGACCCGCATCGATGCTGTCGATGCGCCAGGGCCGGTTGGCGAGATCATAGACATAGCGAAAGGCGACACGGTTCAGCGCGTCTGTCACCGTGAGCACATTCCCTCGAATGTCGTAAGTAGTTTGCGTGCGAAGCTCCTGGATAGCTGGTAATGGCTCACCAGGGTTTTTCGATGCGTCGCGGTTTCGCGCAACGGCTAGTATCGTGCGACCAAGCGCATCAACAAGTATGCTCGACGGAGTGAAGTGATGAGTCCTGGGTGCCGCATTGGCTAGCGAAGCATCATCCGGTCCCACACTCAGCGGTGCCAGATCATTCGCATCGTAGGTGTAGGCCTCCCAGGGCGTGGGTGCGAACAGCATCGGGTTGGTGAGATCTGTGGGTATCCCATAGATCACTCGTTGCTCTGATCCATCAGGATTAAGCGTGCGGATAACTTGGCCGCGCGGGTCGTAGAACATCGTTGCCTTTTGTCCGAACTGCGCATCTCTCCGCGCGGAATAGTCTCGGCCCACGGCAAAGAAGGGTTCGTACTTTTCGACCACGCGGCCCTTGTTGTCGTATACCTGCCAGCCGCTGACGATCATATTCGGCGGATCCTCTGCTGCCCTGCGGCGACCGATTGTAGCTCCCGTAACAGTGGACTGATCCGCCGATAAGACACCGCCGTCGAAGCTCTCATCACCGAACAAAACATCCTCGGCTTGTGTTCGTGTTTGCACCAGTCTGCCGAAGCCATCTGAATACTCGATCGTCTCGATCGTTTTGTCTCGCTCCGGCAACGACACGTCGGTCTCACTAACGTGGTGCTGGCGCACGGTGCTGCGGACAAGCACCGGCTGGCGCCGGCTCTCGAACGCAAAGAAGTCGTACTCCAATTGGCTGCCCGGTACCTCAAGCGTATCGCCGACCTGCTCGCCCTCCCTGCCCATCACCGCACTCGCGGTGACCAATCCTAAGGGGCTGAAACTCAGGGCGCGGCGGTTGCCGTTGAAATCGGTAGTCATTTTGGGTTGTAGGACACGGTAATTGTACTCGGCACTTGTCGTGAGTCCTACGGCATCGCTCACTTGCGCAGGGAGCAGATGATAGGGGCGGTCATAGGCAATAGCGGCGTCGTTGCCTAGCGAGTCGCGCATCGTTACGGGGAGTCCGCGGCGCGGCAAGCCCGGCACGTGAAAATCAAATCTTACGCGCGACGCTTGGGCGAAGTAGCCTCGAGTGCGATGGTCGGAGCCATCGGCGAAGGTGTAGCCGACTAGCGAGGGCGTCTTGTCTCGGAATTCCTGGGGATATTCTGCCGGCCAGCTGGCGACGCCTTCCGGCCGCAGATAGGGTGGAAGGCCCAACGCATCGGGATTCTCGGCGTCGCGATAGGCTTCGTGGACTATCTCCTCAGTCAGTACCAAGGATTCGCTGCGCACGAGTGCGCCGAAGTCCCCAAGCTGACCGAATGGCAGCCCGACGAAAGCATCGCCGTCGTAATAGTTGAAGGTCTGGCCAGACAGTTTTAGTACCGAGGTGCCAGCTTGGATCTGATGGTACAGATCGTAGACGGTTTCGCCTCCGTCGTTAGGGACTTCGAAGATCGTACTCCCGGCAATGCGACTCGCCACATACCTTCGCATATCGTCGCGCTGCGCATAGTGGGTTTTAGTGAGCGTCCCCAGATAGGGAGTGCCGGCCGACGCAGCAGCACGATAGTCCCGGTGTCGCGGCACAGCCAAGTTTACCTGCCGGCGCGACTGACCATATGCGTCATATTCGTCAGTGAAGGCAAATTGCGTCATCGGCTCTTCGCCCCGCTCCCATTGGGTGGTGCGTTTGGCCAGAGGGTGCGGGAAGAAGATGCGCTGGCGTTGGTTGTCGCCGATGTCGGGCGGGGATTCTTCACGCAGGCCATAAGCCTGCTCGGTCACGGTGTAGGGCCGGTCTTGACGGGTCGTGCCATCAAGAGCGTAGAGCTCTGTGCGCAGTGTGCTCCCTCGCATTGTTCGCAAGGCATCCCGCTTGTAGCGTGGATCGGCGAGCGTTTGCAAATATAAGTTGACCGCGTCTGTATGCGCGAGGGCCTGCGGATCACCCGGCCAGTATTCCTCGGACCAGTCAAGTTCATACCAGTCTCCCTTCTCTTCATCCACAGGCCCTTGGTGAAACCACGTTTTGGTGAGAAGAGGCGGAGAGAAGTGCTTGTCGATTACCGGCTCGAACCGTGTTTCTGGTCCATGAGCTCCGGTGGAGTGATAGTCGGCGGAGGTCTCAGTGTCGAGTTGCTCAACCATGCCGAAGCCACGAAATTCGCGCTCGATCCCGTCCCAGTAACCATGGTGGTAGCGATACTCAGTGGTGAGCTTGCCATGGGATATCTGGTCGATGACTTCGACCCTCGCCACCACCTGCACAGGGAACGGTAGCGGCGTGCGCCAGCGCGTCTCGGGTTGCTTTTCGTCCTCCAGATAAAACCTGGTCGATGGTGCATACGACACCCTGGTGACCGCACCCATGTGGTTGTCCATCTGATCGAGCACATAGGGTTTGACCCCACCCGTCAGATCGAGAAACTTGTAGGTGCTGTCGGAAAACGCGCCGAAATCATAAGTCCACAGAATGCCGTCAGTGCCGGTGCCTAGCATGTCTGCGAGGCGCACAGCCGTCGCGTCGGTGACCGGCGGGGTGCCGTATATTACAACAGGGTCACTCCAGGCGTTGCCGTCCTGGTTGATCCAGACGGTGATGTGTCCGGACGAAATGTAGACGAGATCGGCGACGCCGTCGCCATCCACATCGCCCACCAGCAACCGCTTGGGGTCGAAGCCGATTCCTGCGAAGAATTCCGCGTCTTCAAACCGGGGACTGTTGCGCATGGTGACGTGGCGACCCCAGCGGCCATAGCCCCGATACGGCCAATACTCGACACGCCCATTGTGGATGAGGAGGATGTCTTGGAGGCCGTCGCCAGTCACGTCTCCGAGTTTTACGCGGGGGTCTTCAAAGCTGACATTGGGGAAATCGTCGCTGGCTGTGCGCTCGCGCATCTCGACAGCCGACCAACCATCGTCGGGGTCGTTGTAGTAAAGCTCGAATTGGGGACCAGTGCGGAGTGCGTCTGTGACCCCGTCGCCGTCGAGGTCCATGAGCCGCACGTCCGGCGCGTCGATATCGACAGTGGGCACGCTGCGGTAACGCACGAATCCGCGCTCGTTCCACTGCCCGTCAAAGGTTAGCGGGTAATAGCCATTGCGTAGCCCATCGATCACCATCAGATCGGCCCGCCCATTACCATTGGCGTCGAGCAGTTGTACGCCCGGATCGCTCAATTTGACACCCGCTGGAGCCGTCTCCATGGTACGCACGAGATCGAACTGACCATTGCCGCGATTGCGCCAATAGCGCACTTGTTCGTTCATCTCCAACACCGTGGGTAACCCGTTGCCGAATAAATCAACCAACTCGTATTCCCGGTGTCCTAGCGAGCGTTCGGGCCTCGATCCACCAACAGGTTGATAACGCCGCTGCGTCGGTTCGAACGCGGTGTAGCCGAATTCCAGCGGTGGCAGCGACTCGCGGCGTTCGCCGTCGTGGCCTTCGACGAGCACTTGACTGAGCAGGGATACCGAGTTCAGGGGAAGTTGTTCGATCGGCAGTCCGCGTTGATCAACATAAATTAAGCGATAGACGCGAACCAGGTGTTCGCCGTCGGTGTGGGTGCGAATCTCGATGCTGGTGCAGCGACGGGTCGTGCGGATTTCAAATCCAGGACGGTATTCCGAGAAAGGGTCTGGCCGTTCTTCGTAGTTAAACGTCGCCGAGACGAGGAATTTCTCGCCTGCTTGCGAATCGGTATAGTCTACGTAGCGTATCCGCTTGAGGTAGAGCTGATCCCAAAGGTGGTCGGACGTATCGCCTAAATCCCGCTCATAGTCGTAACGGATAACATTCCCAAATGGGTCTTGGGTCTCGGTGAGTTGCCAATGGAAAATCTGCGCTCGATTCTCCGGATTGGCGATTGTTGCTGGATCGTCCTGGACACTGCGCGGGGTCCCGTACACACTAACCAAGCCATCCTTGCTGCGAACCTCCCAGTGATCCGTGAGCGTATCCCGGCGATGCTCGATGCGTGCAAATAACCCTTCGGTACGCGGGCGATAGCGCTTCGCCCCCGCCATTTCCGCAACGAGCACCAAGTCCTCGGCACCAGAAAGCAAGAACGTATCGTGCTCGTCCACATAACGCGGGATCCCCCTGGACGTCTTCCGGCTGACGCCGGGAATACTCAGCCCCCAGCCCAACCCAAACGGGCCGTTCCCATTGCCGGTACTGTAAACAAGACTTAATTGGGGTTGGAATCCGCTGCGCCCCGGGAGAAGCGCGATAGGCACGGAAAAATTGCCTGTTCCGGTGTGCAGGTCGGGAGAGAACGTCTCGCCGATACCATGGAGGGCACCGCCGCCCTTTGGAAGCGAGATGACCTGGTTGCTACTATTAGACTTGTTTGCCAAAGATGCTCTCGAATCCAGGGCGACAGGTCGAATCTACAACGTCATGGGCGTGACAGGCAAGTACTGTACTCAAAGCAGGCCAAAAATGGCGAATGGGGCTGATTTTCTTTGTCCGACTCGCTATCAAGCTGTTGAACCTGGCTCGCAAGCGGCTGATGGAAAAAGAAAAAGAGGTCAAAAAGAAAAGAAAAAGAAGAAAAAGGGGTCAAAAAGGGGTCAAAAAAAGGGGTCAAGTATGGAGTTGAACAGTTGTGAATCGCCGCGACACGACATCCGATTGGGGTAACTACGCAACTCTAGACTTGACCCGTTTATCTGCTCGTAGCAGGATAAACATTAGCCGTTATTCAAGAACTGTTCCGACTCAGCGCGAGAAGGCCACTCGCTGGCTGCGCTCGAATTCGTCATCTCCGGGAAATTCTTCGAGCCGCAGGGCGTGGGCCACCCGAAGAGTGATTGGGCCGAAAACTTCGGGTCAAGCTGCAGCAGGGGCACGGCCAGACAACTCACGGAAAGTACTTGCTGTCGAGGTACGCCTCGACACCCTGCCGTTCGCTATCACTTAGAGCCCTGTTGTAGACGAGAACTTCTGAGATCCGACCGGGAAAATAAGTATTGTTATTGTAGCCGCGCCCGAGGTTGCCGGTGCTCTGAGAGACGGCGATCGTCGAAAGCTTCCCCGACTGGCTGACCGCCAGGTTGCCGTTGACATACAACGAGTCGGTTGTCCCATTCTTTGTAGCTACGGAGATCGAAAAGCCACTCCCGATGGAGGTGGGCCGGGTGTACGAGGGAAGATTCCCTGTTTGCCCGGTGCCGAACCGGAACTTGACGTTCGTCTGATAGGGGCTCAAGTACACCGTGCCCCAGGAGGAGGTTTCGTTCCAGAAGATCGCCGAGCTTTCCGCGTTCGTGGAGCCTCCGTTCTTATCGGCGGAGTTGGCGCCGACCAGAACCAACGTCATGCCCGTCAGGCCATTCACGGGAAAGGTGAACGTCATGAAATCGTTCACCCCGTCAAATGAAAGCGCCGGCTTGCCGTTGAGCGCGTTGCTTACCAGCGTCGGCTGGCTGGAAGCGGTCCCCTGCGTGGCGTTGCGGCTGTTTCCCGATTGGTCGGCCCATTGGGAGACGGCTGTCCCGGCCAGGGTCACCCCCGCGTCGGCTTTCAACCAGAGCTGTAGGCCCGTTGTCTGCACTGAGCCGTCGTTGTCAACAATCGTGACGGTGGCGACGCTCGGGCTACCCAGCGTGGAGCCGCCGGTTGGACTGCTCAGCGTTACCGTAAACGTTTCGTTCCCCTCCGCTATCGTGTCGTCGAGAATGCTCACACTGAACGTTTTGCTGGCTGCCTCTCCATCCGCCCAGGAGAGTGTGCCATTCGCGGCGACGTAATCGCTGCCGGCCAGTGCTGTGCCGTTGCTCGTCGCATAGCTAACGCCCACAGCGCCGCTCGATCCACCGGTGCGTGTTGCCGTGATCGTCACCGTTCCGCCGTTTTCATTTACACTGTACGACGACGCACTCAGAGCGATCGTCCCGAACGAGTCGTTGTCGAGGATCGTGACGGTCGCGCTGCTGGGACTCTGCAGCGTAGCGCCGCCGGTAGGATTACTCAGCGTTACGGTGAAGGTCTCGTTCCCCTCCACTGCCGTGTCGTCGAGAATCGTCACGGTGAACGTCTTGTTAGCTGTATCTCCATCTGCCCACGAAAGCGTGCCGATCGAGGTGACATAGTCGCTGTCCGCCATAGCCGTACCGTTGCTCGTCTTATAGCTAACGCCCACAGCGCCGCTCGATCCGCCTGTGCGCGTTGCCGTGATCGTCACCGTTCCGCCGTTTTCATTCACGCTGTAGGCCGACGCGCTCAGAGAAATACTCCCAGGTGATTCATCGTCGACGATCGTGACCGTGGCACTGCTCGGAGTGCCTAGCGTCGCGCCCCCCGTGGCATTGCTGAGGGTAACGGTGAACGTTTCGGGACCTTCGATCAAGGCATCGTTGAACAGACTAACTGTGATCACCTTACTCGTCGAATTCCCATCCGCCCAAGAGAGTGTGCCATTCGCGGCGATGTAATCGCTGCCGGCCAGTGCTGTGCCGTTGCTCGTCGCATAGCTGACGCCCACAGCGCCGCTCGATCCGCCTGTGCGTGTTGCCGTGATCGTCACCGTTCCGCCGTTTTCGTTCACAATGTACGAGAACATGCTCAGAGAGATAGTTCCGAAGGAAGGCACTTCACCACCTCGAGGCCCAATTGCATATTGGATACCGCCGGCAATGTGGTCCCTGAACGCAGGCTGGTAGAAGTCTTCCGAATCGGCTCCTCCCGCTGTGTACCAGGCTCGCCCGCCATCGTAGGGGTGGTACCAGGTCCAGGGATGGTCTGGGCCCATCGTTCCGCCTGTGACCGAAGTCTCGTCCAGATTGACCAGGACCGTCACTCCATTGACCTTTGGATTGGGATTGAAATTGAAAACATGGGACATCCAGGACCACGTATCAGGCAACCTAGCTGTCGAGGGGTGCGTGTGATTCAAGACCTGAAGCGTCATCGGCTCAGGGTAGATCTCCGACTCGAACCGTGTACCCACAAGCTGGGTGTACCAGTCCGAATTGACCAGGACATAGGCTGCGGCATTGTGAATACCCACAAAGCCCTTGCCGCTTTCAATGAAGCGCTGGAACGCCGCTAGCTGATTCGTATCGAGGATCTCGCCAGACGGGCTGAGGAACACTATCGCACTGTACTGCGCAAGAATGGCATCGGTAAAGACCGTCGAGTCGGTGGTGTCATCCACCAGGAAGTTGTTCATTGCCCCGATGCTTCGTATCGCTACCCTGCCGTCCTCGATCGATCCATGATAGAACTCCAACGTCTTGTGGAAAACCAACACCTTCGTCGGGAATGATGGCCCCATGCGAGTCTCATTGCGCCACACCTCGACCGGCAGTACGCCAAACGGACCCACTCCGAAGATATCCGTGTCCCCGTCGTTGTCGTAATCGCCTACTACAATGTTGTGCAAAAAGGTCGTTCCCAGCACCTGACTCGTCCAGGACGTAGCCCCTCCGTTGTTGTGATACACGAGCAGCCGCCCGGTGCCGCGGAATTCGGAAACCACTACGTCGAGCCTTCCATCCAAGTCGATGTCCGCTACAGCGACGTTATGAGAGCTGTCGATCCCGCTGTCGATGACATGCTCAACCCAGCTGCTCACCGTCGTCGGATTTCCCGGATTCTCGAACCAGGAAACGTTCCCCACAACCTCGGAAGGCGCAAGTATGATATCCGGGCGCCCGTCGCTATTCATGTCCGCTATTTCGATTGAGGCATCGGAGGGCCAAGTCCCGAACGTGTATGTCACCCACGTGCCGTTAATGATGTCTCCGGGGTTTCGCATCCACCGGCCTCCGACGATGATGTCGAGTTTCCCATCCTGATCGATGTCCGCCAAAGCCAGGCCATTCGTGCCAAAACCAGGGTCTATGTCGCGGCGGATCCAGGTGTCCTTCGACACCTGCTTGAAGATGCTCACCGTCGTCACATTCTCGCCACGCATCACGACGTCCACCTTCCCATCCCCGTCAAGATCACCGGTCCTGATGTCGTGGGTGCCCGCGCCTGAGAATGAATTCCGTTTTTGCCAGGTTCCGGTCGCCGATGCCCCGCTGCGCCGGGGGTTTTCGTACCAACTATCCCCAACGATCACGTCCATATACCCGTCACCGACCATGTCAGTCACCCAGCTTCCGCTCTGCGTGCTGCCGGCCGTGTCAATCGTATACTTGTTCCAACTAGGATACTTGTACCAGACCACTTGGCTACCGTCCCCGCCAACAATCATGTCCATGAAGCCGTCCCCGTCCAGGTCGGCCATCCGCTTGGCCCAGGGATCGAAGGGACTGCTGCTGTCAATAACTATCTTCGTGAAGGGAGTGTCTGCCGCGTATACTGATGGCAGGCTAAACGCTCCCAAAAGCGCCAGCGCACTCCAACGCCTCACCCATCTCTGCATCATCTTCTCCATCATGTTCTTCCCCTTGAGTCGGTGAGCTATAGTCAAAAAGTGTGGAAATAAGGAATAGGCACGCGTACCCTTTCGTAAACCCAAAACGAACGGCTGCCTGGGCAAACAGGCAGAGAAAAGATACGCGGATGAGATAAGAACATATTGAGAAAAAGGAGTCAAAGAGAATCTGTTACCAGGCGCTGGAGGAATTTGCACGTGAGAAGCCTTCTATCAATCTGCAAGAACTGAGGCGAAGGACATACCGTAAGGCGAAAGCGGAAAGACAGATGGCACCTTACGGTGCAGGGCTCAGGAAAGCCGGATGACCAAAAGGGTCACGTCCGGTTTGATGTGGCGGGGGCCGGAAACGGATTTATGGTGGGGCTAGTGAGGCACCGTCAAACGAAAGAGACGGTAACAGATAGGCTTCACCTTCGAAACACCACGCCAGTCCTCGACCCTACACTTATTCCCGCGAGATGGGATTTAGCCTCGGTAGCAGAGCTGTTCGACATCATATGGCACTCAGGTGTTCGACATCAGGTGGCAGCTGCCGCGTTAGGCGTGACCAAGAGGAGAAATACTAGCCCTACGCCGCTGAAGGCGGTTCACCGCAGAGGCACAGAGTTCGCAGAGAGTTTTAATTTTCTCGGCGTCCTCCGCGTCTCGGCGGTGAGATATCCGAATTCTTTTTCACCGCAGCCACACGGAGTTTGTAGAGGCCATTTTTCTAAAGAAGCGACACCAACCCGTGCTTGCGCTTGAACAGCGAGTCGGCACCTCGGTCGCTGACGAGAACCGGACCGCCCCAGCTGAACTGAATGCGTTCGTCGGCGCTCATGGCGATGGGTTTCCAGATAAAGGCGTTGCCTTTTTCGATGTGCTGGCCGCGAACATTGGCACTGGGGAATTTTGAATCTCTTGGGGTCATATTCCCCGCAGCTTGCTGCGCTTGGGATTCTCCGAATCTATGGAATTTCGATACCCCGCTGCTTGCGGCGGGGTAGTTCATTGAGCTTTCAGCGATCATGTTTCGGTTTTTGAGTTAACTGATCGAAACCATTCCCGGCGTTCTCTTCACCAAATCAAAGCCAAATCAAGGGTCAGCAAGAATCAAGAGAATCAAGAAGAATCAAGGGTCAGAAGAAGAATCAAGAATCAAGGGTCAGGCCTGAATCTGGGCGTGTCCAGATGAATCGCTGTCGTGATCCATAGGGTGACTCTCACTTTGGTGAGGGAAGTCCCACGGCGGAAAGAGCCAGAGGCCGCCTAGCTTGGGTAGCAGCATGGAGAGTAATCGAGATGCTGGAGCCTGCCGACAAAGTCAGCTTCGGGC
>Ga0209341_10002319_pt1 | contig 18121 bp, 19 predicted proteins | sample RifCSP13_2_FD_184020 | JGI IMG/M metagenome (GOLD analysis project Ga0209341, IMG submission 184020) | Soil microbial communities from Rifle, Colorado - Rifle CSP2_sed 13_2 (SPAdes) (version 2) | ecosystem: Environmental > Terrestrial > Deep subsurface > Rock core/Sediment | place: Rifle... | reverse complement strand
ATAAGGTTTATGTTATGTACGCAGGAAAGATTGTAGAAGAAGCACCAGTGATAAATCTATTTAAGAATACTCGTCATCCATATACTGTAGGGCTTATGAACTCAATTCCTAGCTTGCATAGCAGGAAGGAAAGGTTGAGGGCGATTCCCGGAATCGTTCCGGGTTATAAAGACCTTCCGATAGGGTGCAGGTTTCAGGATAGATGTCCAATGGTAATAGACAAATGTAGAATTTCTGAGCCGCCTCTTAGACGGATTGAGAATGGACATGCCTCTGCATGCTTTAGAGCTGAGGAGGTAAATGCGGGAGTTTAATGAAACGACAGTTAAACATGAAGAGTGAATAAATGGTGCTGTTGATAGTGCACACGGAAGCCCGTCTTTGCGAGGAGCGAAGCGACGAAGCAATCTCAAACAGTCAAGGAATTGCTTCCCTCCTCTCGGTCGCTCGCAATGACAACTCCTCGTTCATTGGGATAAAGTTTAGAATCTAAATGGAACGAAAAGAACTAATTAAATTACTAAAACTAAAAAAATACTTCCCAATCAAGTCAGGGATTTTCTCTCAAGTAAGTAATTACGTAAGGGCCCTAGACGGAGTGGATTTGAGTGTTTTTGAAGGTGAGACACTTGGGCTAGTGGGAGAAAGCGGATGTGGAAAGACAACACTTGGAAAGACAGCTATAAAACTACTTGAGCCTACCGAAGGAGTTATTTTCTTTAATGGACGAGATATAACTAATTTGAATTCTGGTGAAATGCGTCGCTTAAGACGCGAGATACAAATAATCTTTCAAGACCCTTATGGATCACTTAATCCGAGAATGAAGGTTGAAAGTATCGTAGGCGAAGGGCTTACAATTCACAAAATTATTACGAGAAAAGAAAGAAGAGCTGAGGTTAAGAGGCTCCTTGAAACTGTAGGTCTTAGGGAAGATGTTCTTTCTCGTTATCCACATGAGTTCAGCGGTGGACAGCGTCAGAGGATCGCAATAGCTCGTGCACTTGCGGTAAACCCTAAGTTTATAGTTTGCGACGAGCCAGTTTCAGCCCTCGACGTTTCAGTTCAAGCACAGATAATAAACCTCCTTCTTACGCTTCAAGAAGAATTCAACCTTACATATCTTTTTATATCTCATGACCTTCGTGTCGTGAGACATATTAGTGACAGGGTATCTGTGATGTATCTAGGAAAAATAGTAGAACTGGCTGAAAGTGAGGAAATATACAATAATCCGCTTCATCCCTACACTCAGGTTCTGCTTTCTTCTGTTCCTATTCTAGATCCAGAGACGAAGAGAAAGATTATAATTCTCCCTGGTGATGTTCCAAGCCCGATTGATCCACCTTCTGGATGTAGGTTTCATCCCCGATGTCCGATTGCGGTCGAAAGATGTAAAAGCGAAGAACCAGTTTTGCGAGATGTCGGTAGAGGGCACATGGTTGCTTGTCATCTAGTTTAGATTGGAGAATAGGAATCAACTTGCAAATACCCTTTCTTGTATTATATTTTAGAAAACAAATTGTAGTTTAGAAATATAAAATGAAAATTAGGGTATCCGATATAGGTGAGACTGGAGTACATATAAAAACGTTTAGAAAGCCTGAATGGCTTACCAACATTCCTGAGCTTTATTCAGATGAAGGGGATACACATCTTTCTTCTAACATCAATGTTGATCTTCTTCTAACGAAGGTATTAAAAGAAATCTCAGTTCGCGGAAATATTTGGTTCTCGATTGAAACACCATGTGCAAGGTGTCTCGATACAATAGATTTAATTCTGGAACCAGAGGTGAATTTGATTCTTCTACCCGAATATCTTCCGCGCGAAGAGGATGAAGATATTGATTTTGAGACTTACAAAGGAGATGAGATAGATCTAGGTGGTTATCTTCGTGAGCTGATTGCTATTTCTTTACCTATAAAGGTACTCTGCGGTGAGGGATGTAAGGGGCTCTGCCCTAACTGCGGTGTCAACTTAAACCTAGAGGGGTGTTTTTGCAAAGATAATTGGGTTGACCCTCGGTTCGCAGTCCTTAGAAATCTGAAGGTTTAGGAGTAAATATTCAAACAAGAATTGGCATAAATGATCACGAATGAAAATAGGCGGGATTTATTAGTGTAAATTCGTGTTCGTTTGTGCATAAATAGTAACGTTTAGAACCTAAAAGAGGAGATTATAATGGCGCTTCCAAAGAGAAAACCTTCTAAGTCGAAGTCTAGAAAGCGAAGGACGCATTACAAAATTTCGCATCCAACTCTTTCTATATGTCCTAATTGCAATGAGCTTAAGCCTCCCCACAGGGTTTGTCCACACTGTGGGTTTTATAAAGGAAGAACATTCAAAAAAGAAACGGAGGAGTAAGAGCATAATGAAGATCGCTCTTGATGCAATGGGCGGGGATTTGGCTCCGAGAGCAGTGGTTGAGGGTGCTCTTCTAGCTTTAAGGGAAATTGAGGGCTCAGTAACTCTTGTAGGACAAAAAGATGAGATAACAAGAGAATTATCTCAATTTGATGAGATGGGAAAAGAAAAGATAGATATTGTTCATGCATCAGAAATCGTTGAGATGAAAGAACCAATCACAAAGGCAATAAGAAAATCCAATTCTTCCATTAAGGTTTCGGCAGAACTTGTACGAAGAGGGGAAGCAGATGCATTTGTGAGCATGGGGCATTCAGGAGCGGTAATGGCACTTGGAATGATTACCTTAGGGAAAATCAGCGGTATTGCCAGACCCGCCCTATGTGCAGTAATCCCTACATTGAAAGGCTCTTCTGTTTTAATTGATGTAGGAGCCAATGTAGACTCAAAACCTATTAACTTGGTTCAGTTTGCAATTATGGGCGAGGCGTTTTCAAGAATCATCCTTGAGCGTGAGAATCCGAAAGTAGGCCTACTTAGCAACGGTGAAGAGGATATTAAGGGAAATGAGACCACAAAGCGTACTCACTCCCTACTCAAGGAGTGCTCGATCAACTATATAGGGTATGTAGAGGGAAAGGACCTACTTTTAGGTGATATAGATATAATAGTTTGTGACGGATTTACTGGAAATGTTATTCTCAAAATGGGTGAGGGTTTCGTTGAGCTTTTGCCAAAATTTATAATGCAAAGGGCGTTAAGCAATTCAGAAGTAGTAAGATATCTTCCTTCTATTGAGGAATTTGAACACTTGATCAGAGAAAAATTTGACTATAATGAATATGGGGGTGCACCTCTTTTGGGAGTAAAAGGTATATGTATTGTGGGTCACGGAAGATCAAAAGCTAAGGCCGTAAAAAATGCGATTCGGATGGCTGAAGAACTCGTAAGGCGTGACTTGGTAAATAAGATTGAGAAAGAGTTCACGGTTAATATTAAACTAAGTAGAAGTTTAACAAACTTAGGCTAAAATTCCATGAAGGCATTTATATTTCCAGGGCAGGGATCACAATATGTAGGAATGGGGCAGGATCTTTATAAAGAATTTATCACTGCAAAAAGAACGTTCGAGGAATCGAGTGAGGTACTCAGGTTAGATATGGCAAAACTCTGTTTTGAGGGAGACTCAGAGGATTTAAGACGCACAGCAAACACGCAGCCTGCTATCCTTACGGTAAGTGTTGCTGCATGGCGAGTACTAGATGAGGAAATGGGTATTAAAGCAGAATTTCTTGCTGGTCACAGCCTTGGTGAATACTCCGCCCTAGTTGCAAGCGGAGGTCTTGATTTTAAAGATGCTGTTCTAGTTGTTAGAAAACGCGGTGAGTTCATGCAGTCTGCAGTTCCTGATGGCGTAGGGGCTATGGCTGCCATTCTTGGGCTCTCGAAAGAGAAGGTAGGAGAAGTTTGCATTGAGGCTCATAAAGACGACTTAATAGTTAGCCCAGCTAATTTCAACGCGCCCGGTCAGGTTGTGATTTCAGGTAATAAAGAAGCGGTTGAGGAAGCCTGTGCTTTAGCAAAATCAAATGGAGCAAAAAGGGTCCTGCTTCTCGAAGTAAGTGCCCCGTTTCACTGTGCGTTAATGAACTCTGCTGCTTTGAGATTAGAAGAGGTTTTAAGCCAGGTCAGAATCCACGAGCTTCAAACCGCTGTCGTATCGAATTTTGATGCGAAACCAAATAAGGATTCATCTAAGGTAAAGAAACTCCTGGTAAACCAGGTTGCAAACCCGGTTAGATGGGATGAATCTGTTAATATGTTATATGAAAACGGCGTTAGAGAGTATATTGAGATCGGACCTGGTAATGTGCTTTCTGGGTTAATAAAAAGGACCGTTTCTAATGCTTCAGTTTTTAATTTTGAAAAAATAGAACAACTTAATTCACTTAAAGAAAGATGGAGAACCATTTAGATTAAGAAGTAAGATATGTTTGGTGTAAACGCGAGCAAGCCTGTCCCGAGTTCACTCGAGAGAACTCGGGACCTGCACAATACGGGGAAATAAAACAAAAATCGGGTAGTCCACAAGTCGTCTCGCCTGAGCTCGACGCAGGCTTGCTGGTAGGCTTGAGTAAAATGGCAGAATTTAAAGATAAGGTAGCGCTTGTAACAGGTGCTTCAAGAGGCATTGGAAGGGCAGTAGCAATTGAGTTAGCATCGCGTGGTGTATTCGTTGTCGTTAACTATGCCCAAAATGAGGCTGCGGCAAGGGAAGTACTATTTACGATAGAAAATTCTGGAGGAAAAGGCGAGATTAGGCATTTTGATGTTGCTAATACAACCGTAGTTCAGGATGAAATTGGGAAGATAGGGGAGCAATTTGGAGGACTTCATATACTAGTAAATAACGCAGGGATTACAAAAGATGGTCTTATAGTAAGGATGAAAGAAGAAGATTGGGATATGGTTCTTTCCGTTGACCTAAAGGGTGTATTTAATTGTACAAGGGCTGCGGCAAAGATTATGATGAAGCAGAGGTATGGAAGAATCATAAATATTAGTTCAATCATAGGGGAGATGGGAAATTCGGGACAAGTCAACTATTCAGCCGCAAAAGCTGGTATAATAGGGTTTACTAAATCTGCTGCAAAGGAACTTGGCTCCAGAGGAATAACAGTGAATGCAGTGAGTCCAGGGTTTATCGAGACCGATATGACACGTAATCTTCCTGAGAACATTAGGAATAAATATGTTGAAGGTATTCCTATTGGGAGGTTTGGCAACCCGGAGGATGTTGCAAAGGTTGTAGCGTTTCTTTCATCTGATGATGCATCTTATATTACAGGGGAGGTTGTAAGGGTAAACGGTGGGCTTTATACTTGAAAAACAAAAATTTGGGAGGAATTAATTATGGGAATTCAACATGATCAGGAATTAGTTGGCAAGGTGAGGAAGATGATTGCAAGTCAGCTCGGCAAGTCTGAGGATGAGATATCTCTCGAATCGGCATTCATCGAGGATTTAGGAGCAGATTCACTTGACTTGGTAGAACTCGTTATGGCGATGGAGGACGAATTTGGGATTGAAATCTCGGATGAAGATGCGCAGCGCATTACAACCGTTCAGGATGCTATAAACTATGTCTTGGAGCGTCGGAAGTAATGAAAAGAAGGGTAGTCGTAACTGGGGTCGGGCTTATAACCCCACTAGGCACGGGGAATGAAAAAAGCTGGAAGGGGATCTGTGAGGGATATCCGGGGATAAGGCGTATTCAAAAGTTCGATCCTTCTGTGCTCAAGACTCAGATAGCTGGTGAGGTCCTTGATTTAGATCCCGTTGATTTTATGGATCCTAAGGAGATAAGAAGAAGCGATCCATTCATTCAATACGCTGTTGCTGCTACACAGCTCGCATTGAATGACGCGGGTCTAGAAATCACGGAGGATATTTCTCCAAACGTAGGGACATTTGTCAGTTCTGGTATCGGGGGGCTTGATTCATTTCAGAAAAACGTGATAGAGATGCATGAAAGGGGGCCTGCTCGAGTATCCCCTTTCTTCATTCCTTCAATGATTGCAAACATGGCCTCGGGATACGTATCAATATTCTTTCACGCAAAGGGACCGAATAGTTGTACAACAACAGCGTGTGCGGCGAGCGCCCATGCCATTGGTGATGCGGCAAAGATAATTGAAAGAGGCGATGCAGACGTGATGATTGCGGGAGGAACGGAAGCGCCCATCCTTCCAGTTGCAATAGCTGGATTTAACGCAATGAGGGCACTCTCAACAAGGAATGAAGAACCTCATCGTGCCTCTAGGCCTTTTGATAAGGAACGGGACGGGTTTGTGATGGGAGAAGGCGCCGGGATTTTAATCCTAGAGGAGATCGAGTTTGCAAAAAGACATCGTGCAAGGGTTTATGCCGAAGTTATAGGATATGGAATGAGCAGCGACGCTTATCACATCACATCTCCTTCGCTTGATGGCCCAGTTAGGTGTATGAGAAGGGCTCTACGAGATGCTCAGCTAAACCCGGAGGATATTGATTATATCAATGCCCACGGAACATCAACTCCTCAAAACGATGTAAATGAAACACGCGCTGTAAAAGAGGTTTTTAATAGCTATGCCTATAGACTCCCGATAAGTTCAACAAAATCAATGACAGGGCATCTTCTCGGTGCAGCAGGAGGCATTGAAGCTGCATTTACAGTTCTTGCTTTGTATAATGGGATTATTCCGCCAACTATAAATCTTGAATTTCCTGACCCTGAATGCGATTTGGATTACGTTCCGAATGAGGCAAGAGAGTTAAAGATAAAAACTGCCCTAAGCAACTCGTTTGGGTTCGGTGGGACGAACGCGAGTTTGGCTTTTAAGAGGTTCGAGGACTAAGATAATTCTTGGATTATGCTCATACCATTCTCATGTTGTTACTACAATAACAACCAAATTTACACTTTTGCCTTAAATTTTGCGTTGCAGTGCTCAAAACGGGCAGAGAAGGGTCGAAAATGGAGCGAACGGAGGCGCCATGTCGGGCTTGCAGATATCAATACTTTTTACTTCCAATTTGCTATCGGGGAAGCCACCATACGGGAGAGATCATAATCACCTACGATGACCCAGCCAGCTTCCTCGGCCCCCTTCCACACGGCAACGAGGGCCTCGCGGGCGCTGCGCTAAAAACACATAGGTGAAGTCTTCGGGTTGCATGTTCTCTGACCCCCTTTACAGAATTTCTATATAATCACTCTATACGAGGTGTATAACGGGAATCCTTGTAACACTGCTGGTCATTATATAATCCCATTTTTATCCATTAACCTTTTCTATTCCCATTATCTCCCCAAGGATGTTCTCTTGTCAAGAAAAATTTCTCATTCCGTTTAGGTATGATGATAAAGACACAGTGCGCCTTAACGAGAAGATATGATTTGTATATCGACGCTAAAGGAGGCGCATTATGAATTGCTTAGGCGTAGATTTTCACAAAAACTACTCTACAGTAACTGTAGTAGATCATAAGGGACAGGCCTTACAAAAAGCAAAACTTTATAACAATAATGAGTCATTTGCTGAATTTTTAAGACCCTGCTCAGAAGTTTCAGCAGTAGTAGAAGCCTGTCGTAACTGGCCTGTTGTTGTTGATCTATTGGAGGATCTTGTGGATGAGGTAAATTAGCTGTGTAACAAGATTTACTTATGACCTACTGAGACTTCAGGTACAATTTTATGCATACAATGAGTGTAATGATTATTTCTCTCTAATTTAGAAGGGATTGTGATATGGCGTCTCAACTGCCAGGGGCAAAAATAGTAGAGCGGGTCGATTTGACCGATGATCTCATGATCATAAAAATCAAACCTGAGATCCCCTTGAACTTTAAACCAGGCCAATACTGTACGATTGGTCTACGGGGTGTTGAAAGACCTTATTCCATCGTTTCATCCCCGCATGAGCAATCACTGGAACTTTTCGTGGAGTTGGTTCCTGACGGAGAACTCACACCCAAATTGTGGCAGGTAACAGTTGGAGAGGTGCTCAGCATTCGACCGAGCGCAAAAGGAGTCTTCACCTTTGATGAGAGGTATCCAAATCAGTTTATGGTAGCAACGGTGACGGGAATCGCGCCTTTTACGAGCATGATCAGGAATTACCTACACCTCGCACTGAGTTCACACACCTTTTATATCCTCCAGGGCGCAAGCTACCAGGACGAATTCGCATATAAAGACGAACTGGAGACGTTCTCGAAAGAGCATGAGAATATCATTTACATCCCTACCGTGAGCAGGCCTGAAGAGGAGAGAAACAAAGGCTGGCAAGGAGAGACGGGAAGGGTGAATGTAATTGTTGAGAGGTATCTGGAAAAATTTTCCCTTGATCCTAAGACCACCTTGGTATATGCCTGTGGTCATCCTGGAATGATCGGGGACGTGAAGCAGAGGTTGGGGAGTAAAGGGTATAAGGTAAAGGATGAGAAATTCTGGAGAGAGTGAAGGGAATAAGAGATGAATTCACAAGACCTTCCTTTGAGAAAATGATAACGATTTCAAAATAACCATAAATTGTTTCGCAAGAGGGAAACAGACTTCCAAATTGTCGGATGCTCAAAGGTCGCTAAAATAAAAGCTCTTGCACACTCAGGTCGTAAAAAGAAAGGCATGCAAGGTTTTCTTTAAGCCTCTATCTTTATGATAGAACCTTCTACCCGAACCACGTAGCTTTTTACCCTCTTCTGGCTGGAGGTCTTAGTAATTCACCTGTTTTTATATTGAATTCTAACCCAGGCCATGGGCTAGTGACCACTTCTCCCTCAACTTCCCCTTCAGAAAGAGGTCCCCTTGCATGTGGACAGGTGTCATCAATAGCATAATAGTCTCATTCTAGGTTAAAAATGGCTATCTTTTTCCCTTCTAACATCTTTGCCTTACCTGGAGCTATTTCATTGATTTTAGCAATTTCAATAAATCTACTCATCTTGTTCTCCTTTCACGCTTTCTTTAAAGGGATAATACCCGTCTTGACAAAACTAGGCTTATAATGTTACATATTTAGGAATACTAAATAATTAGGTCTTATATGTCAATTTTCGACTCAAAGTATAGAGAAAAGCACATAAGCGCGAGGATAGCCAGATCACTTTTTCGCATAAGTCAGGCTATTAAGAACATGTTGTGGGACGAATGCAAGTTAAAAAATCTAACACCTGCACAGATTCAGACTCTTCTATTTCTCCGCTATATAAGGCCTGATTCAGCTACCGTTAACACACTTTCTAGGTCTCTTTCATCCACTCCTGCTACAGCTAGCGGTGTTCTGGATGCTTTGCAAAAAAAGAGCATGATATTAAGAAAAAGAAAGGAAAGTGATAGGAGAGTTGTTTTTTTAAGCTTGACCAACAAAGGTGCGAATACCATCCAAAGGTTGGAAGGCCTTGGCTATGAGCTCCAAAAAATTATCGAAGGGCTGGCTGTTGAGGAACAAGAAGTATTATTAAGTTCTTTATCTAAAATTGAAAGGTTATTAAGAGAAAAGGGATATGCCTTGATAACGGAAACGTGTCTGACCTGCTGTTATTTCAGACTGAACATACATCTAGGAGCGGGAAAACCACATTATTGTAATCTTTTCAATATTGATATGGGTGAGGATGAGATATACAAGGAATGTCCAGAGTATAGTGAGCTAGAGATGTAGAATAAAAAAATTTTTTTAATTTAATATTTAGGAATCCTAAATAAAAATAGAATGAAATACCAAAAATACGAAGATAAATTTGAAGAGCATCCAATCGGTGGACTCTTCGGTGAAGAGGAACCCTTTGGATCCCATGAACTTCTTGAGGATGAATCCCTACAAGATAGAACTGAGGCAGAAGATAATACTCAGATTACATCCCCGAGGATTAAGACACAAAAAGAGGAGGGTGCAGATAAGAAACTCAGGCTCCTCCAAATCTACTTTAAAGATATAGGGAATAAGCCAATTTTCACTCCTAAGGAGGAAATTGAGGTTTCAGTAAAGATAAAAAAATGTGAGTTAGGAGCGAAGGAGATAGAGAGAACTCTTAAGGAGATTTTGGGCAAAGACTTAAAAGAAAGCCCTCTAGAGGTAGTAAATAAAAGTAAACTTGAGGCAGCATTAAACAATAGGAATTCCATTCTAAGGCGTATGCAGAGACTTCACGCTCTTAGAAAAGCGTATTTGAACAAGACAAAAGAGTTTAAGGAGAAATTTATAAAGGCAAACTTAAGGTTGGTTATACATATAGCAAAGAAGTATAAAGGGCAGGGACTTCCTTACGCAGATCTAATTCAAGAGGGTAATATCGGCCTAATGAGAGCTGTAGAGACGTTCGACCACACAAAGGGTAAGTTTTCCACTTATGCTACCTGGTGGATATATCAAGCTATATCGAGAGCACTACTGGATCAGACAAGAACCATCAGGGTTCCTGTGTATGTGCTTGAGAATGTAAGCAAGGTACACAGAATGAACTCAATGCTTCATAAGGAAATGGGGAGAAAACCCATGCCAGAGGAAGTTGCTGAGAGAGTTGGAATTCCTGTTGAGGCAGTAAAGTGGATTTTAGAAGACACAAACAGTGTTATCCATCTCGACTCACCTATATTTTATGAGGAGAAAACGACTCTTCTTGAGTTTGTCTCTGACAATGGGTCATCTGTGCCAGACTCTATTGTGGCAAAGGCAGCAATTCCACAGAGGATAAGAGAGGTTCTTTCAATTCTTACCCCTAGAGAACAAGAAATAATTAGGATGAGATTCGGGATAGGTCAAGAAACCCCGCATACACTCGATGAGATTGGAAGAAAGTTCGGTCTCACGCGTGAACGTATAAGGCAGATAGAACATGAGGCATTTAGGAAACTCAAGAATTCAGAAATAAGAGATATATTAAGAAGTTTTTTAGAATAAACAGACCAATGATAATGATAGAGAGTGCCATTCCATAAAAATAAATTGGATTTATTTAATAAATACAGGACATTTTATTGCAAAGATTTATCGGCTGTTACGCGGAAGACTATAAATCACTTAAAGTAAGTGGGTATTAGTGATGTTTGAAGAAAAGAAATCGAAGGTTGAGATTGCTAAGGAAAATAGTAATGGTCTAAGAGGAACAATCCGTGAGGAGCTTGGAAGCAACTCCGACCATTGTTCAACGGAGAACACCCATATTCTAAAATTCCACGGTATTTACCAGCAGGATGATAGAGACCTTAGGCAGGAGCTAAAAAAAGAGGGGAAAGACAAGAAATATATCTTTATGGTAAGAACCAAGAACCCAGGTGGAGGGGAGCTTTCCCCGGAGCAGTGGGAGGCTCTTAACAAAATAACAGACCTCTACGGAAACGGGACGCTTAGAATTACCACAAGAGAGGATATTCAGTTTCACGGGGTAGGAAAAGAAGAGCTTGAAGGAACAATCCGCCTTCTAAATTCAGAGCTCATATCAACCTACGGAGCCTGCGGTGACGGAAACCGCAATACCGTAGCCTGCCCCGTATCGAACATTAGGAAGGGATCACTTTTCGATGGACAAAAGTGGGCTCAGCTTATATCTAAGCACCTTAGTTTTAAATCCAAAGCATACTACGAAATCTGGCTAGACGGAGAGCCTATAACCAAAGAAGAAGACGTTCGTGAGCCTCAGTCGAACGATGAAACGGAAACCCTCTACGGGAAGACGTATCTGCCGAGGAAATTCAAGATCGGGATTGGTCTCCCCGACGATAACTGCGTTGATGTGCACACCCACGATATAGGAATAATTCCACTTCTAAACGGCGGGCTTATGGGCTTTAATGTGCTTGTGGGAGGCGGTATGGGAAGTACCCATAGAAAGGTAAGAACTTTTCCTCGTCTTGCCGACCCTCTTGCGCTGGTTTCGCCGGAGAATTTAATTGATGTGTTAACACGTATAGTTGAAATACAAAGAGACCATGGAGATAGGTCGGATAGAAACCACGCCAGAATGAAGTACGTTGTAGAAGAATTGGGAGTTGAAAGATTTAAAGAGGAGCTAGAAAGACGTCTAGGCTACAGGCTTCTTCCTCCTGAACCCATAGAACTCCGCTATACGGAAAGTCATCTGGGCTGGCATGAACAGGACACTTCGGGACTCTGGTATGTGGGTATTTTTGTAGAAAATGGACGTCTGAAAGATACTGACCAGAGCCAGATTAAGACGGGTCTTCGTGAGATTGTAAGGAGGTTTAGACCCGTGGTAAGACTTACCCCGTCTCAAGATATTGTTCTTTCCAATATCCCTGAGGAAAAAATAAAGGATATAGAATCCGCATTACGGGACTACAGAATAATAACCGAAAAGGAAATTACAAGCTTGAGAAAAAACTCCATAGCCTGCCCCGCACTTCCTACATGTGGGCTTGCACTTGCCGAGGCCGAGAGGTTTCTTCCTTGTCTCATAGATGAACTGGAGGAGAGAGGATACGGGGATGAGAAAATTAAGATACGCATGAGCGGCTGTCCGAATGCCTGCTCGAGACCACCTGTGGCTGAGGTAGGTATTATGGGCGTCTCACCCAAAAAGTACAACCTATACGTAGGCGGTAGTTTCGAGGGCACAAGGCTTAATCGGCTTTATGAAGAGCTTATAGATGCAGGAGAGTTGGCTGATAGGATAGCAGAGCTAATAGATATATTTCACCTGAATAAAAGACCGGGTGAACGCTTTGGTGACTTCTGCAATCGTGTAGGGGTAGAGAAGCTAAAAGAGCTAAGAATCAAGCTCTACGAAGAACATAGAAGGGTAGTATGAAAATTTAGTATTGAGAAGAATATCAATTTGGGGCCCATAAGAGACCTTAGAGCATCCAGTGGAGGTAAAGAATGAAGCCACGATACAGTTACAATGGGAAAGAGCAGCGTAAAGAACATCCAGATTATCCCGAGGAGAACGCCATCCCCTTCAAATCATGGAAATCCCTTCTTATGTTTTAAAGATTTTCAAAAATAGATTTTATCACACGAGAAAATCCGATTCACCCAGCATTTTTTGGCTCTAAAGACAGGCCCTTTCATTATGCCACTGATATTCAAGAAACAAGATATACGTTTGGATTAAGGCAAAAGAGTCTATAGTCCAGCTTGGTATACCATTACTGTAAAAGGTAGCAACTCAAGGCCAGAGGTATGGTAATGAAAATTCCTGAATTGAGTGTAGTGACTGGGGCGTTCAGCTACACAGGCAAATACATCACGAGTCGACTTCTTTCGATGGGGAAAAGAGTCAGAACGCTTACAGGGCATCCTGACCGCCATAATCCATTCGGCAACCAAGTGAGTGTTGCCCCATTCAATTTCGATAACCAGAGTGAACTGATTAAGGGTTTGCAAGGAGCTACAACCCTTTACAACACATACTGGGTTCGCTTTTCGTATGGTGAGGTCACCTTCGACAAGGCTATCGAGAATACGAAAACGCTCATCAAAGCAGCCGAAGAAGCTGGCGTCAGCAGAATTATACACATTAGCATTACGAATGCCTCTGAAGAATCATCCCTTCCTTATTTCAGGGGAAAAGGCATTCTTGAAAAAGCCATCATCAATTCTAAGCTCTCATATGCTATTATTCGACCAACCGTGATATTTGGACCTGAAGACATTCTTATTAACAATATTGCCTGGTTTCTCAGGCGGTTTCCTGTATTTGCCGTCTTTGAATTAGGTGATTATCGACTGCAGCCAGTCTTTGTGGAAGACGTAGCTGAGATAGCCGTCAGCGCCGCTCATCAGGATGAGGATATAATCATAGATGCCGTTGGCCCCGAGATTTACACTTTTGACGAGCTGATTCGGTTTATCGCTGATAGGATCCATAGTAGAGCCAAGATCATTCATCTGAGACCAGCACTAGCGTTTTTCCTTTCAAGATTGGTCGGCTATACGGTCAATGATGTGGTTATAACTCGTGATGAAGTCGAGGGGCTGATGTCGAACCTTCTGGTTTCTAAGAGCCATCCAACGGGACAAATACGTTTAAGTGACTGGCTGAGCAAGAATGCCGATAGATTGGGGGCTAAGTATGCTTCCGAGTTGAGCCGGCACTATCGTTGAGATACACTCCAGTTGATTGAAATATCAAGCACTTTACTTAATCCGTAATCATCAAAGCATTCCAAAATACTTTCCTTCTGTCAGGTAAATTAACCAACTCATTTGTAGGTTAAATAGGACCGATACGTGATTAAAGCGTTTGCTGACAACTTATGGGTAGTTGAAGATGAAAAATTCTCGGTTGGTGGTTTGCAAGTTGGAAGCCGCATGACAATAATTCGACTGAATGATGGCAATTTATTTATTCATTCACCGATAGCGCTTTCAAAAACAATAAAGGATTCAATTGATTCCATTGGTAAAACAAGATTTATTATCGCACCTAATACAATGCACCACCTATTTTTGAAACAATTTTATGATCAATATTCAGATACAGAGCTTTATATAGTGCCGGGACTAAGGAAAAAGCTTCTTGATCTCTCATTTGCAAAAGATTTAGTGGATAAGACGGATTATCCTTGGAGCAAAGAAATTAAACAACACAATGTTATGGGTATACCAAAATTAGAGGAGGTTGTGTTCCTCCACCCACGAAGTAAGACGCTAGTATTAACCGATTTAGCCTTTTATATAACTTCTGAAAGACCTTTGTTTACACGTTTGTTCTTTCGCTTAAATGGTGTCTATAACAAGTTTGGTCCATCGAGAATATTCAAGCATTTTATTCTGAAGAATAAATCTGAATTCAAAAAATCACTCGATTACATTTTGGCCTGGGATTTTGAAAGAATAATCATCTCACATGGAAGGCTTATTGAGAAAAATGGAAAGGATATGTTTGCAAAAGCGTTTAGGTCGATTTAATATATAGGCCGACGGAATCATTTGGCTAAAGATATTGTTAGAACCTAGATAGAAATTCCTATTGATAAAACTTGGACGTTTTATAAAGGTCGTTTTAAACTTAAAATCCGTAATGAACACCCCTTCTTGCTTCTTCAACTGATTCTGAAATCAAAGTTTTTCTATTTTTTAAATCCTCCAAATAAACAAAGTCACTACTTAATATATTAAAATCTTTTATATTAACTTTTAAATGAACTTTATGAACCAACCATCTAAATAAAATGGTATTTATAATAACTTCGGTTTTTAAAAATTCTGGGTATATTTTGTGATATGGACTATAGTTTTGGGATGTTAGATATTCGATAAAGGGTTTTTCAGATTTTGTTTCTCCCTTTATGAACTCTCTAATAAAAACTAATCTATTGTCGTAAATTAAATTACCTACCAAAAGGCTTAAAAACTCATAAGCTATCAAAGCAATAACTTTTTCATCTAATAACGAACCTTGTAAAGATGGAAGTGTTGGTCCCGTTAAGAATTTTTCAAGTATTACGTTTGGAGATAACTGGATAATATTATCTCCGTAGGTTTAATTTTAACTTGAGAATTCCCTGTAGCTTGCTACAGGGTTTCCACAATAGTGTATTGTCATTGCGAACGAAGTGAAGCAATCTCTTATTTTAGATTGCTTCGTCGCTTTTCTCCTCGCAATGACAGCTATAACGGTATATTTTTAAGACCATACCCTGCAGCTTGCTGCAGGGTTATTGATTTTTGAAAAATTACTAGCAATTATAGATAATCCAAACTAGTAAGGTTATTTTAATACGGACTTAGATTACTTTTCACTTTAACGGGATGACTATCAATTGTCAAGTCAAGATGGAGAAGAATTATGGAACAACGTCCCAAGAAGCTCCTCGATCAAATTCGTTAGGCTATATAGCACAAGCGCTATTACAGTTGCCACCGATAATCCTAGTTCACTTGAATCAGGTGTTACATACCGTTCCGAAAATACAACTTCAGATGTAGAATATGCCTGGATAACGTATATAATTACTCTAAGACCTTATACAACATACAACTCGCTTATGATTTAATAGGTATGAACGAGAAACAACCCACCCCTCAAGAAATAGCGGAAGAAAACAAGAAGATAAGAATGCTTAGGTTTATGGTTGATTTTACAATATCCCTTATCTATCAGGGAAACCTTACAAAAGAAGAAGCGGTAGAGCACTTTCTAAAAGTGAGAGATTTTGCTTTAAGACTCTTTCCCGGAAAGGAAGAGGCCTTTGAGATAATCTACGCCCCTAGATTCAAGAGAATCATTACTGAAATTTATGGACTCCACTGAAAAAGAAAGCGTAACCAACCTCTATTATGATATTCCACCTTCTCGTGAAGAAGCTGAAGCGATTCAGAAAGAGCTTCAAAAAAGGGTAATTACGCAAAATGGCTTTAAAGAGATAAAAAGAGTAGCAGGGATAGACCTTGCGCCTATCCAGGGTGAAGAAAGGCTTGTATGCGGCATAATTGTTTTTTCATTCCCAGAACTCGAAGAACTAGAAAGGGTTTCGGCAAGGGTTCATGAGCAGTTCCCTTACATCCCAGGACTCTTAGCTTTTAGAGAAGGGCCAGCGATAATCGAAGCCTTTAAAAAGGTCAAATATAAACCTGACCTGATTATGGTTGACGGACAGGGGATAGCCCATCCACGTGGGTTCGGAATCGCAAGTCATGTTGGGGTGATTCTAGATATTCCATCAATCGGTGTAGCAAAGGAAAGGCTCTATGGTAAATACAACGAACCGCCTGACAGTGAAGGCTCATGGACTCCTTTAATAAATCCGAATAGAGGCTCCCTGAAATCCCTACCTCCGGATGGGAATGTGGGGTCTGGAGGGGGGTTTTATCAGGCTCCTTATAGCTACCCCAAATCCCAAGCAAACACAATCGGTGCTGTAGTTAGAACCAAAAAAGGAACGAAGCCCGTTTTTGTATCAATCGGGCATAAAATAGATTTGAGAACCGCTGTAATAATCACACGTGAATGCACTAAGGCTTATAGAATCCCTGAACCTACAAGAAAGGCCGATATTTTTGTCGCACAGTTAAAAAAAGTAAAATACTAAGAACTGTGCCACCTTAAGGTGTATAGTCTGTGTCGGGGCCAGTCGAAAGGGTGCAAAGTTTTATTCGTAAAGCGTGAGGCGTAAGAGGTAAAGTAATGGCCTAACACCAAACGACTTACGCCTAACGATTAAGGATCGAACAATGCCTGAGCGATTTTCTTGGATAATACCTGGGAAGCTTGCGGGAATGGAAAGGCCAGGTTTAGCCTCCGGACTGGAAGATGACTTAAAATTCCTAAAAGATGCTGGGATTGACATAATTGTCAACCTTGAAGAACACTTGAGAAATTGGGATGGATTCGAAGTAAAGCATATTCCAATAAATGATTTTAAGGCCCCAAAACTGGGTGACATTGGAGGGTTCGTAAAATTTATTGATAGTAAAATCCAAGAAGGAAAACGGATTGTAGTTCACTGCTATGCTGGTGTGGGAAGAACAAATATTATGCTTGCAAGCTACCTTGTATATTTGGGAATGAACCCTGACCAGGCACTAGATTTAGTTAAAGAGAAGAGACCTTATCAATCAATAAATGAAGAGCAGGAGGAAGCGCTGAGAGAATACTCCTACATAGCAAACGATCGAAAAAAGATTTAATGCAAATTTTTGTGAATAATTTAAACCAGTTAGTGACTCCCACTATCTTAAAGACTAAGAATCTCTAGCATCTCTAGTCTTTTTCTGGTACAGTTAATACAACAAAATTTATAAATGTAATTGATTGCATTTATGCAGGAGGGAAATGGGTAGTAATTATCCTAAAGAAATAATAGAGCAATTAAATTTTGGCCAAGGAAAAACGTTTTACGGTGATGCAACACTAGTAATCCTAAAAGCCTTTCTTCAATCAGGTGTAAGCTACTTGGGTGGGTATCCAGGATCGCCTACAGCGGGTCTAATTGACGCTATATCCGATGCCTACGAACCTGTATTAAAAGACATGGGGATATACTTTGACTGCTCAGGTAATGAGGCCTCGGCAGCAGCGCTTCTTTCAGCGTCTATTAGCTATCCAATACGTGGTTCAGTGAACTGGAAAATCGTAGGAACTAACGTTGCATCAGATGCCCTTTCGCATATCTCTTCTTCAGGCGTTACAGGTGGAGCTATGGTTATCGTTGGAGAAGACTATGGTTGTGACAGTACATGCGTTGCAGAAAGGGCGCTTCCCTTTGCGCTAAAGTCCACGATGGCTGTGATTGACCCAAGA
>Ga0209341_10002318_pt1 | contig 18129 bp, 20 predicted proteins | sample RifCSP13_2_FD_184020 | JGI IMG/M metagenome (GOLD analysis project Ga0209341, IMG submission 184020) | Soil microbial communities from Rifle, Colorado - Rifle CSP2_sed 13_2 (SPAdes) (version 2) | ecosystem: Environmental > Terrestrial > Deep subsurface > Rock core/Sediment | place: Rifle... | reverse complement strand
GACGAAGGGGGGGGTAGGTGTAATAGAATAACAAAAACATCTTGATATGTAATACACATATTATTACATCTCCTAAACATCGTAGCACAAACTCCATTTCCAGTCACTAAATTTTTATTATGGTAAATTTTCCCCACGCCACATGCAAGGACTTTTGCTTTTCAGGTATGCTTTTTTGATGTTGAAGAGTGTTGCCAGCTTTTCTGTTTCGGTAGTTTAAATGAGGAAGGTAAAAACAGTTAACGATGAGGGAAATTTCAACATAATGTCAGATGAAAGTCAAGTGAAATTTAAATAACGGGAAAGAGTTTTAATTTGACAATGAGAAGCTTTTCGCTATAATAAAAAGGCTTAATATTATATAGAATGAGAATGGTTTACCTTTAGGGATTGACAATAAATAATCTGAACTTGTATAGACGACCCGACGGGACGTCTGTACTTGTCCGACACTTCGACAGGCTCAGTACGGGCACTTTGAAGATCAGGCACTGTCAGGGCTAAAGCCCAATTCAGACTTCGTCGTGAGCTCAGTCGAACGATAAGACCGTCACTAACCCCAGCCTTAAGGCTGGGGTTAGTGAGTACACGTCCTACCGGGGCTTTAGCCCTGATGGCACAGCAACATGAAGTTGTTCATGTTATTTATTGTCAATCCCTTAGGAGAATAAGCACTTGCGCAGTGATAAAATTACTAAGGGACTCGAGCGTGTTCCAGCTCGGGCACTCTTATATGCAACAGGTCTTAGCAGAGAAGATTTAGGCAAACCGTTTATTGGGATTGCAAGTAGCTTTACAGATCTCATTCCCGGTCATATACACATGCGGTCGCTGGAAAGAGCGATCGAAAAAGGAATCCATGCAGGTGGTGGGATTAGCTTTATCTTTGGTGTTCCAGGTATTTGTGATGGAATTGCAATGGGACACGAAGGGATGCATTATTCACTTGCATCAAGAGACCTTATTGCCGACATTGTTGAATGTGTCGTGAATGCCCATTGTCTGGACGGGCTGGTAATGCTGACAAACTGTGATAAGATTACTCCAGGCATGTTGATGGGTGTTGCCAGACTAGACATTCCAGGGATTGTTGTGACTGCAGGCCCTATGATCTCAGGTAGATATGGGAAACAGAGATTATCTTTGGTAAAAGACACCTTTGAAGCTGTGGGAAGAAGGCGTAAGGGGGAGATTACAGATGATCAACTATCCTGTCTTGAGATGGAGGCATGTCCAGGTCCTGGTTCGTGTCAGGGACTTTACACTGCGAATACTATGGCATGCGTGTCTGAGGCTTTGGGGATGTCATTGCCACGGTGTGCTGCGGCGTTGGCGATTTCTTCTGAAAAGGAAAGGATCGCTTATAAGAGTGGACAGCAGATTGTGGAGTTGGTTAGAAAGAGCGTTACCGCCAGAAAAATTATGACTCAAAAAGCCTTTGAGAATGCCATTATGATTGATATGGCGCTCGGTGGCTCTACAAATTCATGTTTACATATTCCTGCGATTGCTAAAGAGGCAGGGGTAGAAATTGATTTAAAATTGTGTGATACGATCAGTGCAAAAACTCCGCATATAACGAGCTTGCAGCCGGGAGGTGAATATTTATTAGAAGATTTATATTATGCGGGTGGGATTCCGGCTGTCATGAAGCGCTTTTATAACGACTTAAACGATGGTTTATCAGTTAGTGGTTTAAGTATAAAAGAAATTGCAAGGTCTGCAGAAGTTTGTGATGAAGATGTTATCCGTACAAAAGAAAAGGCGTATCATAAAGAAGGTGGAATTGCCGTTTTGTATGGAAGCTTGTCGCCCAATGGCGCTGTGATTAAACAGAGCGCTGTCTCTGAGAAGATGATGCGGTTTAGGGGTAAGGCGAAGGTGTTTGACAGTGAAGAAACTGCGATGAAGGCCATTATGAATTCACAGATCAAAGAAGGTATGGTCGTGGTGATACGATACGAGGGGCCACGTGGTGGGCCGGGGATGAGAGAAATGCTGGCGCCTACAGCAGCGCTTGTGGGAATGGGCTTAGGGGAATCAGTGGCATTAGTTACCGATGGGCGTTTTTCTGGTGGCACCCAGGGACCTTGCATTGGACACGTGTCTCCAGAGGCAATGGTTGGTGGTCCTCTTGCGATGGTGGAGGATGGTGACGAAATAATTATAGACATACCGAATCGGAAATTAGATATAAGTATTACAGAAGAATTGCTCGCAAAGCGTAAGGCGAAATGGACCCCTCCTAAACCAAAGATAACACAGGGCATGCTGGCTAGATATGCAAGATGTGTGACGTCTGCGGATAAGGGGGCAGTGTTAGTAGCAGGATAGAAAAGGTCTTGCGGGGGTGTTTTGCGTATTTAAACCTTTCTGTAACAGGATTGCTACCCGGTGGTGTAATGGTAACACTAGAGATTTTGGTTCTCTCATTGGAGGTTCGAGTCCTCCCCGGGTAGCCATTGTATTTTATAGACAGTGGCGAAGTTTATTTAATTTTGCATTTTTTATTGAATGTCATGAATGATGGGAAAAGCCACAGCGGTTATTCTTGCTGCAGGAAAAGGGACGCGTATGCGGTCTGCAAGACCCAAGGTACTCAACGAGGTGTGTGGGATAACCCTTTTGGAATGTGTGATTGAGGCTGTTCAAGATGCGAATATATCGTCGATAATTGTAGTTGTCGGAGATAAAAAAGAAGAAGTAAAAGATAGTCTTAAAGGAATATCTGTCAAGATTGTAGAACAGCAAGAGCAGTTGGGAACGGCACATGCTGTTCTGTCGGTTTAAGCGAAATTGCGCCTCGTAATAAAAAAGGCGAGTTTTATTTGACTGACATTATTTCGATCTTTTACCGTAAGGGAAAGAAAATTGAGGGGCTTGAGAGTATAAATACTACTGAGGTGTTAGGGATAAATACCCAGCGGGAGTTAGCGGCTGTCAGCCAAATAAGACGCGATGAAATTATAGGTTATTTTATGGATAAAGGTATAACCATTGTTGACGCCGCAAATACGTTTATTGAAAGTCACGTCGAGATCGGTGAGGGAACAAAGGCGTATCCTTTTATTACTTATATTTGTAAAAATGTAGTTATTGGCCAACGATGTTGTATCGGCCCTTTCGCATATATAAAGGCAGATGCAAAGATAGAGGACGATGTGGAGGTTCCTGGTATGATGGATAAAGCAGGTCTTTTTTCCAGGATAGAAGGATAAATATGGATAAAAAAAGAAGGCTGGAGGATATAAACCACTTAAAGATTTTTTCGGGAAATGCGAATCCTGCTCTGGCAAAGAAAATTTGCGAACACCTGTCAATTCAACTGGGAAACGCCTATGTAGGCCGTTTTCCCGATGGTGAAATTGACCTGAAGGTAAATGAGGATGTTCGTGGTGCCGATGTTTTTTTGGTACAACCTACATGTTTTCCTGTCAATGAAAATTTAGCAGAATTGCTGATATTTATGGATTGTTTAAAGCGGGCATCGGCTGCACGCATTACAGCCGTACTGCCGTACTATGGGTATGCAAGAAAGGATAGAAAAGACGAGGGACGAGTACCTATAACAGCTAAGTTAGTGGCAAATCTTATTACAGAGGCAGGTGCAGACCGTGTGCTTACCATGGATTTGCATGCCGCTCAAATTCAGGGATTTTTTGATATCCCTGTAGATCATTTGCTTGCCTTTCCTGTAATATCAAAATATTTCGAAAGGTTGGTTTCGTCAGACCTGGTGGTGGTGACTCCAGACGTTGGGGGTATAAAACTGGCCAGAAATTATTCCAAGAAATTGGGGATAAAAATGGCCATTGTGGATAAGCGAAGGGTAGGCCCCGATGAGACGGAAATTGGATTCGTAATAGGCGACGTAGCGAATAAAAATGTGGTAATGATTGACGATTTAATTGCTACGGGGGGTTCGATTGCCCAGGCAGCGAATGTGCTCAAAGAAAGGGGCGCAAAAGATATTTATGTGGGTGCAACCCATCCTGTGTTCTGCGGGTCTGCAGTAGAAAAACTGTCATCTGCGCCTATTAAGGAAATCGTAGTGACCGATACAATACCTCTTTCTGAGAAGGCAAAGGGATTGAACAATAAAATAAAGGTATTGTCTATTTCTGAACTTTTAGGAGATGCGATAATGAGAATTCACCGTCATGAATCGGTGAGTTCTCTGTTTGTTTAATAATTTTTGTTTTTGGGAGTAAAATTATAGATGAAAATCTTGGAATTAAAGGCGGAAAAAAGAACGACAAAGGGCAGTAAGGCTGTTAAAAAGCTTAGAGAGTCCGGACAAATCCCAGCGATATTATATGGGCATAAACAGGACAATGTTATGCTTTGTCTGAATGAACACGATTTTACACGCATCCTTCATACTGGGACAAGGATGATTGATTTAACCGTTGATAATAAGAAAGAATCTGCACTTATAAAGGATGTTCAATATGATAATCTCTTAGACTGTGTACTTCATGTGGATTTCTCGCGGATTGATTTGACGGAAAGGGTGAAACTGCGTGTGCAACTTGAGTTACATGGAGAGTCTGTGGGAGTGAAGGAAGGCGGTGTGTTAACCCACGTCATGAAGGATGTAGAAATAGAATGCCTTCCAACTGCTATCCCTGAGAAAATAAAAGTAAATATATCTGAACTGGGATTGGGTAAGGCGATTCACGTTAAGGAATTGCCTGTGCTGGAAGGTGTTCAGTATATATCAGAGCCTGAATCAGTTGTTGCGTCTGTGCACCAGATTGTAGAGGCAAAAGCCGTATCAGAAGAGGAATTGCTGGCCGAACCAGAAGTCATTACCAAGAAACCAAAAGAGGGAGAAGAAGCAGCTGCTGCGGAGTCTGCAAAAAAGACTTAACGTGGTATGTGATCAATGAAGATTATTGTTGGTCTGGGCAATCCTGGGGAAAAATATTTGAAGACGAGACACAATTTGGGTTTTATGGTAATAGATCGGCTTGCACAGCAACTTGAAATGGAGTATGCTCAAAAAAAGTTCCAGTCCCTCTTTTGTAAGAAGTCTGTAGATCAGGAAGAGATTGTCCTGTTAAAACCGCAGACGTTTATGAATTTGAGCGGAGTTGCCGTGAAAGAAGCTGTAGATATGTATAAATGCTCGCTGAATGATCTCATGGTCATATGCGATGATCTGGACATGCCCCTGGGGAAAATACGTATTAGATGCAGTGGTGGATGTGGGGGGCATCGGGGGCTAGAATCTATCGCAGACCGCTTGGGCTCTACAGATTTTTCTCGTTTAAGAATTGGGATAGGGCGCCCTGCGGATGGAGATCCGAGTGATTATGTCCTCTCCCCATTTTCTAAAGAAGAAGATCACATGAAAGAAGAAGCCATTGAAGAGTCCTATCGGGCATTAAAAACCTGGATGTTTGAAGGCATCGAGGCTTGTATGAATAAATTTAATTGACCTTTTGTTGTGTATAGACTTGTCCTCGTGAAAACGGGGAAAGGTATAAAATAGTTTTGTATTTTATAGTATAAATGTCAAAAGCAGGAGGAATAGAATTTGAGGATGTACGAAGGGTTGTTTTTAATTGATAATGCTCATGCCAGCACAGAGTGGGATAATGCGGTCAAGCACATTCAGGATATTCTGCAAAAGAACGGTGCGGAGATACTAAAAACCGAAAAGTGGGGCGAAAAAAAATTAGCATATAAGATCAAAAGTCATAAACGCGGGACATACCTGTTGGTCCATTTTAATGCTAAAAATTCAGCCATCGCAATGGTCAGAAGGGATTTCCAACTTTCTGATTATATTATACGTTTTTTAATTATAAAAGATGATAAGATTGAGGATTTATCTCAGATAGGCGCAGTTGTACCGGTAGCAGAAAAGGATATTGATAAAATACCTGAGATACCGATGTGTCTGTTAAACTTGCAGAAGAAGTATAGGATTTTAAAGACGCAGGCCGTACTTTGGGGTTCACAAACTTGATAGAGACTCTATATAAACATGTCCTCGTGAAAACGGGGAAATGAATTTGTAAAGTATTTAAATAGGTTTTTTGATAGGAGTAAGGTATGGCAAGTCTTAATAAAGTGTTTCTTATGGGGAACCTCACGAGAGACCCTGAGCTGAGATATACCCCGGCAGGATTGGCGATTGCAAGCTTTGGAATAGCGATCAATCGGGCTTGGACTGCTAAAACCGGGGAACAGAAGGAAGATGTGTGTTATGTTGAAATCAATATCTTTGGGCGCAGAGCGGAGGTTGTAGGCGAATACCTCAGTAAGGGGAATCCGATTTTTATTGAAGGTCGTTTGCAATTTAATCAATGGGAAACTAAGGATGGACAAAAACGAAGTACGCTCCGTGTTGTTGCTGATAATTTCCAATTTATTGGGGTACCGGCTAAACGTCCTGTGGAAGACACAGGCTTGTCATCCAAGGCGGGTAAGCAACCTGAAGTGATACCCGAAGATGTCAATCTTGATATTAACAATGAAGAAATTCCATTTTAGTCTTGTCCTCGTGAAAACGGGGAATAGGTTTATAGAATTTTTTATAAAAGGATAAATGATGTATGAGTAAAAAAGAGTTTAATAAAACGAGTAAGTGTCGGTTTTGCAGGATGGGTGTCGATGAAGTGGATTACAAAGATTCGATATATTTACCAAAGCTTGCAACTTCTCAAGGAAAGCTTTTTTCCAGAAAGCGTTCTGGAAACTGTGCCCATCACCAGCATTCGGTAAAGGTTTCTATTAAAAGGGCGAGGTTTATGGCGCTACTTCCGTATGTGGCCTAGGAGGATATAATCATGGAATTGTTGTTGAAGAAAAATGTAGACAAGCTCGGCAGAATTGGCGACATTGTGAAAGTAAAGAAAGGGTATGCCAGAAATTATTTGCTGCCCAAAGGGTTAGCAACAAATGTTTCTCCTGCCAATTTAAAGCAGATAGAAAAAGAAAAGATAAAGATGGAGTTGCTATTGAAGGAAGAGAGGGAGCGGTTGCTGGGGGTATTGGAAAAACTTTCTACAGCTTCCTGTGCGATTCCTGCAAAGGCAAACGAAGAAGGCAAACTCTTCGGTTCTGTCACGTCCGTTCATATCGCAGAGGCGCTGGTAAAGGGGGGATATCCTGTAAATGAAGAGATGGTGAAATTGGATAGTCCAATAAAGGTTTGTGGTGAGTTTGATGTCACGATTGCCCTGAATATAGAAATGCAAACGAAGTGTAAGGTAACAGTGGTGAATGAGGATATGGTTCAGCCAGAGAAAGGCATAGTTTCTTTATAACAGTTCAGCTCATCGCAGAGAACGTTGATATCGCAGAGGTTATTAGAGAATAGACAAAAAAGTTATGCGGGTTTTTCCCCTCCCCCTTTATCCCCCTCCGTGAGGGGACAGGAGGAGGAATCCGCATTTCTCTGCGTTCGTTCGACTGAGATCACGACGAAGTCTCAGCGTCCGTTGCGGTGAGCTATTACGTTTTTTTAAGGTAGTGACTGATGGTTGTTGAGTCCATACTTGAACGCACGATGCCTCAGAGTATTGAGGCTGAAATGAGTGTCTTGGGCGCAATGATACTGATAACGAGGTTATTAACCTTGTTATCCCGATATTGAATAAGCTGAGTTTTTACAAAACGGCGCACCGGGAACTATATCAGGCAATAGTTGATGTCTATGATAAGGGACAGCCAGTTGATTTAGTTGTTCTTCGGGAGGAATTGAAAAAGCGTTCGCTGCTGGAAAAAGTTGGCGGTGTGGAATACTTGATGGAATTGGAAGAGGCCGTCCCCACAATAGGAAATGTAGAATATTATGCGAATATAGTGCGTGAGAAAGCTATAAAAAGAAATCTGATCGAGGTTGCAGCTACCATACAAAAACAATCCTTCGAAGAGTCCACAGATACCGAGTATTTGTTGGATGCCTCGGAACGGGCTATCTTCGATATCACCCAAAAGAAATTTAATACCGCATCTACAAGGTTAAACGAAATCCTCAAAGAAACATTCAGCCGCATTGAAAATCTCCATGACAGACAAAGCAGATTGACCGGATTGTCTGCCGGATTTTATGATTTGGATGATATTACCTGTGGATTACAACCATCAGAACTTATTATCGTAGCTGCAAGGCCGAGTATGGGAAAAACGAGCCTTGTGCTGAATATTGTTGAACACGTTGGGGTAGTAGAAAAAAAGCCGGTCGTGATATTTTCCTTAGAGATGTCAGCACAGCAGGTGGCGCAGAATATGCTTTGTTCGCATGCGCGGATAGATGCGCACAAATTACGGATGGGTTTTTTAGACGATAAACAGTGGAGTGATCTTTCTTATGGACTTGGGTCACTTTCAGAGGCGCCAATCTTTATAGACGACACACCCGGTCTTACGGTGCTGGAAGTGCGTGCAAAGGCGCGCAGGTTGAAGGCGCAATATGATATTCAACTGGTTGCTGTGGATTATTTACAGTTGATGGAGTCTTCGCGAGCGGAGAATCGTCAGCAGGAAATTTCAGTAATTTCAAGACGTTTAAAATCACTTGCCAGAGAATTGGAGATACCGGTAATTGCCGTGTCTCAATTAAATAGGTCTGTGGAATCAAGAGAGGGGCACAGGCCCAGGATGTCAGACTTGCGTGAATCGGGATCAATCGAACAGGATGCAGATGTTATTGTTCTTTTGCACAGAGATAATTATTACGATCCTGATAAGGATAATACAGCGGAACTTATTATTGCAAAGCAGCGCAATGGGCCGACAGGGGTGGTAAAGTTGACGTTTCTGTCGCACTTTATGCGTTTTGAGAGTTTAGCCTCTATGGGTAACAAATGAAACCGAATAGGGTTTTATTACAGGCAACGAGCATTATCGTAGCGCTTGTTATAACCTTATATTTCAGCTATGCAAAGGTAGTTTGCGCTGAAACACAGGGAAAGATAGTACGTATTATTAAAAAAATTGAGATCAAGGGCAATCAACGAATAAGTACGACTGCAATAAGGAGCAGCATTCGCGCGCGAGAAGGCGATCCTTATGATCCACAATTGGTGAGTCAGGACGTGGATGCTATTTGGTCGTTAGGGTTCTTTGACAATATAGGAGTCGAGCTTGAAGAACTGAGAGACGGGCTGAAGGTTGTGTTTCTTGTTACCGAACGCGCAGTAATTGACGAGATACAGTTTCAAGGCAATAAGAAGATTAAGACCAAAAAACTGAAGAAACAAATCGGGATAAAAGAGGGTGATTACATAAAGCCCTATCTCCTGAAACTCGACGAAGACAAGATTAAAGAACTATACATTAAAAAATGTTTCCAGCGAATACTTGTGTATGCTGAAAGTAAAGTGGTAGATGGTAAAATGGTCGTTGTCTTTAATATTGAAGAAGGTACTAAGATTCGCATTGCGAAGATAACGTTTACCGGTAATGATAATTTTAAGAGTAGAAAACTCCTAAAGCAGATGGAAAGCCGCCAGAAGCATTTTCCGACATTTATATTTCCAGGCCGATTTGAACAAAAAAAGTTTGAATCCGATATTGGCAAAGTAAAAGAATTTTACATGAATAACGGCTGGTTGGATGTCGATGTCGGGTGGGATATAACCTATAGCGAAGACAATACCAAGATGTTCTTAAATATTCATGTAAAAGAAAGAGAAAGATATTACGTCGAAAACTTACGAATACAGGGAGAAACGCTTTTTACCGAGGAAGAATTAAAGGAGAAATTAAAATTGAAGGAAGGCGGCCCTTTCTTTCTGGATGCGGTCGAAAAAGATACCTATCAACTCCGTTTGACTTACGGAGAACAGGGATATATTGCTGCTTCTGTCAAAGAAAAACACGTCTTTAGTGCTGAAGGTACAAAGGTGGATGTCTCTTTCACCGTAGACGAGAAGGACAGATATTATATCGAAAAGATTAAAATATCAGGAAATGATAAGACGAGAGATAATGTCATTCGGCGACAGGTAACATTTAATCCCGGCGAAAGGCTGGATACAGAAAAAATACGCGACAGTCAGAGGCGTCTTACCAATACCGGATATTTTGATATGGAATCGGGCGCGCCTGCGGGGATTAATTTTGAACCCGGCTCTGAAGCCAACAAACAAAACGTATTAATAGATGTGAAAGAAGGAAGAACCGGTATGTTACGGTTTGGCGGTGGTTACGGCGCAAACATTGGGGCATTTGGTGATATTTCTTACACTGATCGGAATTTCGACGTCTTTGATCTGCCAAAAAGCTGGAATGATTTTCTGCAGGGCAACGCCTTCCGTGGAGCGGGCGAGATATTAACTTTGCGTTTTAGTCCTGGTTTTTACAGGACAGAAATCATGTTATCGTTAACCAACCCCTCGGTGTTCGACTCTCCTTACAGCGCCGGCGTGAGTTTGTTTGATTATCTTAGATGGTATCAGGAATATCAGCAACAAAACATAGGTTCAAGGGTTTCTATAGGAAGAGAAATCCAGAGAGATTTTTTTGTAAGATTAAGCCCGGAGTTCGATGTTATCGATATCAAAAGGCAGGATGACGAAGTAAACACTCCCCAGGATGTGCTGGATGTTGAAGGGAGCAATTTAAAAGCAGGTATTACTTTATCAGCGAATATAAATAGAACCGATAATGTCTATGCGCCGGCGAAAGGGTACGAGGGTGAGTCTTCTCTTGAATTTGCCGGGTTAGATGTGGATATAGCAAAGTATAAATTCCAGACGACAAAATACAACACACTCTTTGAAATACCTAAATGGGGTAAACATGTTCTTGCCTATGGAGGTACTTTTGGTATTGTAGAGCCAACGTCTGGAAGTGAAGTTCCTATATTTGAAAGGTTTTTTGCGGGTGGTTACGGCTCTCTGAGAGGATTTGAGTATAGAGGTATAGCGCCTGTTGATGAGAAAACAGGTGACCAAATTGGTGGCGATCTATTGGTTGTAATGAATGCAGAATACCTTGTTCCCATATATAAAGATATTCTTCGTGCCGCGGTTTTTATTGACACTGGAAAGGCTGATGAAAAAGTCAGTGATATTAATTTAGATCACTTCAGGTTGTCAACGGGTGTTGGATTAAGAGTGAACATTCCTTTTCTCGGCCGTTCTACGATAGCGATTGATTACGGTATTCCTGTTATAAAAGAGGAAGGGGATGAGATTCAGGCATTTTCGTTTAATTTCGGAGGGGGCAGCAGCTTTTAATTATGAAATTAGAAAAATCATGTAGGAAGAATAGTGGAAAGATACAGTTTATTTTTGGCGTTATTGCAAGCATTTTGTGTCTGTGTTTGTTTACTTTGGGTGATTTACAGGCAAAAGAAGCGGGGGGAGTCAGCGCGCCTTCAATGGGTATAAAGATAGGGGTGGTTGATTTAAACTCGGTATTTGAAAAATATGAAAAGCGAAAAGCATCTGATACGCAGCTAAAAGAACAGGAAAAGCAGTATCAAAAAATTATCAACGACAAGAAGAAAGAATTGGTCGGTCTGAATGAAAAGATACAGTTGTTGGATTTGGGGAGTGAGTCCAGAAAAAGGGACGAAGAAACCTTTGAAAAAAAGAATATGGAGTTGGAATCCTACGCGAAATTTGCTGAGAAGAGTCTTATGAAAAAGTATAAGGACTATTTTGGAAGTCTCTATACAGAAGTCTGTAAAGAAGTAGAAGACATCGGTAAGCGTGAACAATATGATTTGATTATTAAAAAGGAAGAGCCAGAACTCCAGAGTGGGGGAATTTCTGAATTACAGTTTAAAGTGGGGATAAAAACAGTTTTGTATCATTCTGAATCAGTTGATATCACAAATCAGGTGATTAATAACTTAAACAAAAAATATTCCGAAACGAGCAAGGGAAAGTAGTTCGTGGACAGCGCACAAAAGACAATTGGGAGAGAAGCCGAATGCTCCGGAATCGGGATGTTTAGAGGGGAGTCCACAAGTCTCCATTTTAAACCGTCACCATTGAACTCGGGTATATCTTTTGTCCGTGTAGATTTGCCCAATCGGCCGGGGGTACGTGCTCATGTACATTCCCTGTCAAGTAATTATAAGCGCATTTTTCTGAAGAACGAAGAGGCCGAGGTGGAAAGCGTAGAACATCTGATGGCAGCTTTGGCTGGGTTAGGGATCGACAATATCGAAATAGAAATAAATGGCAGGGAAGTTCCCGCAGGGGACGGGAGTGCAAAACTTTTTTTGGAAGTTCTCAAAAAAGCAGGCATTGTCGAACTTGGGGGGAAGAAGAAGGGGTTTATTGTAAAGACCCCTATTATGGTTAGTAGCGGGGACGCGAGTGTTATGGCAGTGCCTTGCGAAAAAGGATTGATATTTTCGTATACCCTGGATTTTAATGGTTCTTTTATAGAGCGGCAAACGTATGATATCGAGATTACTGAGGAGAATTTTTGCAGAGATATTGCGCCTGCAAGGACGTTTGGGCTGAGTACCTATATTGAAGAGTTTAAGAAGCTTGGTCTGGGAAAAGGAGTTACAGATGACAATAGTATCATTGTGCATGAAGACGGAAAGATGACAAAACCGATTTCTATGAAACCTGCAAAATTGCGATTTCCTGATGAGTTTGTTAGACACAAAATTTTGGACCTTGTAGGCGACCTTTATCTGGCTAATGTGGTAATTCAGGGACGCATCGTTGCAAACAGGTCTGGGCATTCCCTGAACGTTCAATTAGCAGAAAAGATTGCAAGTGTTGCATAACTTTAGAGAAATATAACCTTGTAACAGTTCAGCACCCCCACCTGACCTCCCCCATCGAGGGGGAGGAAACGTTTTTCCCCCGCCCTTGGTGGGAGGGGTCAGGGGAGGGGGGTGAACTGATATATAAGCTTAATACTGGCATTGTGAAGAATGACAGAAACATGCAAAGAAAAGGGGCATGGGATGAAAATTCATAAATCAGCGATTGTGCACCCTGATGCCATTTTAGGGAAAGAAGTTGAAATCGGCCCCTTTTCGATAATAGGTGCGAATGCTACGATTGGAGAGGGCACTATTATAAAAAACCATGTTACAATCACAGGAAATACCTCTATAGGGAAAAACAATATTATCCATCCTAATGCCGTTTTGGGCGCAGAACCGCAAGACCTTAAATATCAAGGTGAGTGTACATTTCTTGAAATGGGCGACAATAATGTAGTGAGGGAAGGCGTAACGATTAATGCCGGTACGGCAGGTGGCGGAGGTAAAACGGTTGTCGGGGATAACAACTTCTTTATGGCATGTGCACATGTTGCACATGATTGCATCATAGAAGATAATGTCCTTTTGGCAAATGGGGTGTTGTTGGGAGGACACATTTTGATCGAGAGGGGCGCCAAGTTGATGGGGCTTGTTGGTATACAGCCTTTTGTGACCATTGGACGATATGCTTATGTTGGAGGTCATACCCGGATTGTTCAAGATGTCCCGCCTTATGTAATTATAGAAGGCCATCCTGCAAAGATACGGCAAGTAAATGTTGTTGGGTTGGCGCGAGAGGGCTTTTCAGAAAATCAAATTGACGAAATCAAAAAGGCATTTCTGGCATTATTTCGTTCTGCCGAATCGAACAGGAACAAGAATTTAGAAGATTTAGAAAGGCAAAAGGATATCTCTCCGGAAATCGGACATCTTGTCACCTTTTTAAGGAATATGGACAAGGGAAAGTTCGGAAGGCATCGGGAGTCTTTTCGGCATTTAGAAATAACAACTAATTAACATGCAGAGATTAAAAGTTGCCGTGGTTGGTGTTGGACATCTGGGGAAGGAGCATGCAAGGGTTTATGCTGAATTGCCTGGAGTAGAGTTATATGGAGTGGTTGATATACAAGGTAAACAGGCGGAGAAAATTGCTCAACAATACAATACCCGTTATTTCACAAATTATAAAGAGGTAATTGATAAGGTTGCAGCGGTGAGCATAGCAGTACCCACAAAGTCTCATTACGCCATCGCAAAAGAATTCCTCCAACAGGGAGTTCATGTTATGATCGAAAAGCCTATGACAGGGACGGTTTCTGAGGCGAGAGAATTAATAGGCATTAGCAAAGAAAAGAAAATAGTTCTTCAGGCAGGATACATTGAGCGATTTAATCCTACAATAGTCGCTATAAAGAAACTTTCCATTAATCCAAGATTTATTGAGTGTCATCGGTTAAGCCCGTTTACTTTTCGCTCTGCGGATATCGGTGTGGTGCTGGATTTGATGATACACGATATTGATATTATTCTGCATGTAACAGGCTCTAAGGTAAAGAAATTTGATGCTGTGGGGGTGAATGTCATTTCAGATAAAGAGGATATTGCTAATGTCCGTATTCAGTTTGAAAATGGGTGCGTGGCAAATATAACGGCAAGCCGTGTGTCTCTCACACCCATGCGCAAAATGAGGTTATTTTCAGAGGATTCGTATATTTCTATTGATTATCAGAAGAAGGAAGCATTAATATATAAAAAGTCACCAGAGCTGACATTAAAGTCGTTAAATATTTCGGAAATGGATGTTTCGACCATTGCCGATTTGAGAAGTTATGTATTTGGCGACCTGTTAAAAATCGAGCATATCAAGATGGACGATTATGAACCGCTAAAAAAGGAGCTTGAATCATTTGTAGATTGTGTTGTGAGACACAAAGAGCCAGTGGTTTCAGGCGAGGAAGGCTTAAAGGCTATTGAGGTTGCAAATGATATTATGTGCGAGATAGAAAAAAATCTCAAACTCTCCCACATATCATGAATGGAGGATAAATAAATGACATCGTTTGATTTTTTACATATCGATGCCGCGATCAACGGCGGCAAGATTGTTGGAAAGACTGGAGGGGTGCTGGGCAAGATGTTGCAGCCTTACGTAGACCAGTTTTTTGATAAGATTAATTCCCTGAAGGTGATTGCTAAGGTTAACGGTATGCAGGTGTATAATCTCTATAATCCGCCTTTCCCAAGCCAGGCAGGGATGCGGTTCCTTGAGAGAAAGTTGAGAATGATGCTGTATAAGATGGCATTTCCTGTGACGGCTAACCTGGCTATAACGCATAAGTGCCAGTGTCAGTGTATCCATTGCAGCGCAGACCCATTTATCGATCCTACCAAAAAAGAACTCATGGTAGAGGAAATAAAAACTGTGGTAGATGGGGCGCTGGATCTTGGCGCAAGCCTGGTTATTTATGTGGGTGGAGAACCATTGCTCAGGGAAGATATCTACGAACTCATTCGGTATGTGGATAAAACCAAGGCAATTCCAATGATATTTACCAATGGCTTGCTCCTTACGGAAGAAAATGTCCGTAAACTTGCTGAGGCAGGTATGTTTTCATTAAATATTTCCATAGATAGTAGTGAACCTGAACTGCACAACGAATTTCGGGCAGTACCCGGTTGTTATCAAAAGGCATTTGAAGGGGCCGAGCGATGCCGGAAGGCTGGTATTTTAACCGGGATTTCCACGTATGCAACCAGCGAGAGTATCAAGACGGGGAAGGTTGAAAAGCTTTTAAAGATTGCACAAGAACAAGGTTTTTCAGAAGTCACTATCTTTGATTGCATACCTTCAGGTCGGTTCTTAAAGGATACGTCAAAAATATTGACGGCAGAAGACCGGAAACAACTGATTGCTATTACCAGGAAATATCACGAAATGAATCATCCTATGGGGATAAACTGCATGTCGATTATTAATTCCCCAAGGGGCGTAGGCTGTTACGGCGCACAGTCGCAATTCTATATGACGGCATACGGCGATATTAATCCTTGTGATTTTAATCCGATTAATTTTGGGAACGTGCGCGAGATGCCGATTCAGGAAATATGGAAGAAGATGGTAACACATCCTGACTTCAGTAAGCGCTACCCAACCTGCCGCATGCAGAGCAAGGCGTACAGGAAAAAATACATCGACCCGCTTCCGAAAAACGTGCGCCTGCCGGTAAAAATAGAAGATATTGCGCCGGTTGAAATGGCGGATCTGGAGTCCTCCCTTGCGGGGGTAAGTTAATCCTGGTGGTGGAAATGCAGGAATAACTGCTAAGGCGTCTGTTTAAGCAGAAGAATGGCCTGAGTTACCGACCACAAAGGAAAAGATTTTCAATAAGTATTTTTTGCCATTTTAGCGTTTTTTATGAGGAGGGAAATTATGGGCAGTGAAATTCTCATCACGAAAAAAATGAGTACGGGAGAAGTAACGAAGAAATATCCCGCAACAAAAACGGTTTTCGCGAAATATTTCGGGAAAGGCTGTTTCGACTGCCCTTCCTTTGGCACTGAAGATATAAATCTTGCTTGCATGATGCATAACACAGATGTTGATAAGTTCGTTAAAGAACTAAACGAGGCGGCAAAACAAGAGGAGGTTAAAAAATAAATTTGGAACCTATATATTTAAAAGAAAAAATAAAATTTAGTAAAGAGCATTTTATTCCAAACATTCTTTATGCTTCACCAAAGGTGAAGATGCCCCTTATTTGTATGGAACCAGGGCAGGAGATTCCTCCGCACGGAGGGCATAGCGTAGGCATCTTTTATGTTAAAGAAGGTAAAGGTGTTTTCACGCTCGACAATAAGAAGATAGATATGGAAAAGGATATGATCATTATTGCCCCTGAGGGTTCATCAAGGGGGATGAAGTGTTTGGAAAGAATGGTCGTTTTGGCGATTAGTGTGGGATAAACAAATTGATTTGAATAGGAGCAAGCATGAGTAAGACACAGCCTGTTATACTGGATGTAAGAAATATAGCGCCTAGAGAAAGGCACCCAAAGATTTTTAATACATTTGACAGCCTGAAAAAGGGAGAAATGATGGCGCTGATTAACGATCATGACCCTAAGCCGTTGAAGTATCAGCTAGACGCAGAACGTACCGGGCAATTAGATTGGAAGTATATAGAACAAGGACCGGAAATTTGGAAGGTAGAAATTACAAAAAAATAAATTAAGGCACTCTCATGTATTTTTTATTTAACCATGTTAGGTAAGGGAAAGGAGGAAGAAAAGGATATGGGCAAGGGGATAAAATTTACGGTCGCTATGGGTATCTTAGCGTTGTTTGGCTGTATTCAGTTAGGTTGTGAACAGCCGGGTGTGAAAAAAGAGGCCGCTGCTTCTCCACAGGCAGAAGAAAAGGCGGTTGCTGCTAAACAGCCAGAGGCTTCTGCTCCTGAAGTGCAAAAAGAGGAAACTGCGTCTCATCCAACAGATAAGAGGGCAATTCAGCAAATTATCTCTGATATAACGGGAGGGAAAATAGGTGCAGACAATTCAGGCGATCTTTATTCCGGTGGATTAACGGCAACATACACGAGTCCGGAAGAAACAATGCCTGGCGAGGGTAAATTTGGGAAACTGTTTAAATTTTTGCCCCTCATCAGGTGGTATGATCCCGATCATTATTATACACCAAATATGAACGTGTCTGGCGAGTTCAAGCATGAAGAATGTATTATGTGTCACACTGTGCAGACACCTGGTATCGTCGCTCAATGGAAAAAGAGCAAGCATGCCTCAACAGAAAAGGGTATTGTGGGATGTGATAAATGTCACGGGAACAATCACCAGCAGTTACACATGCCTTCATGGCAGCATTGTGGTGAGTGTCATCCTGAACAGCAGGCAGGACACCGCGGTGGCAAGATTGGATCGCATACCTACGCATTTCATGTAAGTACGGTTGAAGCCACATGGCAGATTGCAAAGCCGGAGGCTGAGGTAACGGCCTGTGCTACATGCCATGCCATTGCTGAGAATCGGTGCGATGGATGTCATACGAGACATGATTTTTCTTTGGCAGAGGCAAGAAAACCCAATAATTGTGGTATCTGCCATACTGGCTTGGATCACTATGAGTACGAGATGTACAGGGAATCGTATCATGGTATGATTTATGAATCTGAGCAGCATACGTGGGATTGGTCAAAACCCATGAAGCCGGAAAATTACAAAACACCCACCTGTGCATTTTGCCATATGAAAGGTGGTGAGCACAATACGCAGAAATCTGCTACGATTAACAGCCATATGGGTACGGCTATGGTAGACAGGGGCGCTCCTCGATTCAAGGAATCCCGGCAGAATTGGATTAATACCTGCAAGGGCTGTCATTCACCCCGATTTGCAGCAGACCAGTTAGAGGCG
>Ga0209341_10002316_pt1 | contig 18131 bp, 32 predicted proteins | sample RifCSP13_2_FD_184020 | JGI IMG/M metagenome (GOLD analysis project Ga0209341, IMG submission 184020) | Soil microbial communities from Rifle, Colorado - Rifle CSP2_sed 13_2 (SPAdes) (version 2) | ecosystem: Environmental > Terrestrial > Deep subsurface > Rock core/Sediment | place: Rifle... | reverse complement strand
CGACGGACGTGACGGGGAGCATCACCTTGCCGGCTGGAGTAGAGATGGTGATGCCGGGGGACAACGTGAATTTGGATGTGCAGTTGATCTACCCGGTGGCGATGGAGGAAGGGCTGCGGTTCGCCATACGCGAGGGTGGTCACACGGTGGGCGCCGGCGTCATTACCCAGGTCACCGGATAAGGGGGCGAGCGATGGCACGCGCGCGAGCTGCAACCGGCACCCGACAGCGGGCGGAGCCCGCCCCTCGACAGAAGATCCGCATTAAGCTGCGGGCCTTCGATCATTGGCTAATTGATCAGGCCGCGAGCCAGATCGTGGAGACGGCGGAGCGGACAGGAGCGGCGGTCGCGGGCCCGGTACCATTGCCGACTCACATTCGCAAATTCTGCGTCATCCGCTCGCCGCACATCGACAAGAACTCGCAGGAGCAGTTTGAGATCCGCACTCACCGACGGCTGATCGACATACAGGAGCCGAGCCCGCGAACCGTGGACGCTCTGATGCGGCTCAACCTGCCTGCCGGCGTGGACATCGAGATTAAGCTCTAGTATACTTCGCGGTTGCTGCCTACTGAATTCGTCTCCGAGCGTCTTTAGGAGTAGTATGGCCCCCTCTGGCATATTAGGCCGAAAAATTGGCATGACCCAAGTCTATCGCGATGATGGCCGCCTGGAAGCCGCGACCGTCATTGAGGCGGGGCCGTGCGTCGTAACCCAGGTAAAGACACGAGACCGGGACGGGTACGAGGCGGTTCAGGTCGGCTTTGGCGAAGCGAAACGGCTGAATGCCCCGGAGCGAGGTCATCTTGGCCTAGGGCGACTCGAGCGACGAGGGCAGCGACCTCAGCTTAGCCTGCTGCGTCACCTGCGCGAGCTTCCATCGCCGGCTGATGGCGCTGCAGTGGGAGACCGCTATACGGTGGAGATGTTCGCTCCCGGTCAGTGGGTCGACGTGCGGGGGCGCTCAAAGGGGCGTGGTTTTGCGGGAGGCGTAAGGCGCCATGGTTTTCATGGCGGCCCGAAGACGCACGGCCAGTCCGACCGTCATCGCGCGCCCGGCTCTGTGGGCGCGACCACCACGCCCGGACGCGTTGTCAAGGGTATGCGCATGGCGGGGCACCTGGGCGACCGCAATGTCACGGTGCAGCACTTGGAAGTCCTGCGCGTCGAACTGGAACGGAATCTGATCTTCTTGCGCGGGGCGGTGCCCGGAGCTTACAGAGGCTTGCTCGTTCTGCGTCCTTCACGCCGCCAGCCGAAAGGCACCCGGGACTAGGGTATGACTGAGATGGAAGTGCCGATTCGGAATCTGCGGGGCGAGACTGTGGGCCAGGCGGTTCTCGACGGCGGGGTGTTCGGCGTGCCTATGAATGAAGCGCTGGTGCACCAAGCGCTGGTGGCGCAGCAGGCCAACCAGCGGCAGGGGACAGCGGCCACCAAGACGCGTGGGCTCGTGTCGGGAGGCGGACGGAAGCCGAGGCCGCAGAAGCACTCGGGTCGCTCGCGGCAGGGGAGCATCCGCTCGCCGCAGTGGCGGGGTGGCGGCATCGTCTTCGGGCCGCACCCGAGGGACTACCGTCAGCGACTGAACAAGAAGATGCGGCGCTTGGCGATTTGCTGCGCACTTTCCGACAAGGCAGCCAATGGCCAACTGGTGCTGGTAGATGACTTCGCCCTTTCCGATGCACGCACGAAAGGCATGGTGGAGGCACTGAGAGCTCTGGGCGTGAACCGGAAGGCGTTGGTGGCGACCGATGGTGTGAACCGGACGGTCGTCTTGGCGGCGCGGAACGTCCCCGGCGTCAGGACGATTCCTGCTAACCTGCTGAACGTCGTTGACCTGCTGACGCACGATACGTTGATCATGCCAGTTGCCGCGGCCCGTCTGGTCGAAGAGGTATTCTCGCGAAGACAGGCCTCCACCGAGTCGGCAGCATCCTGAGGTGTGACGTGGAACTAGCGGCATACGAGATTCTCAAGAGACCGATCGTGACGGAGAAGTCGACCAGGCTTCAGGAAGGGAATCAGTATGTGTTCGAAGTGGACCGCAAGGCCAACAAGCCGCAGATCAAGTCAGCGGTGGAGCAGGCGTTTTCGGTGAAGGTGGCTTCGGTGAACGTTATGCAGATGCCCGGCAAGGCGCGCAGAGCAGGGCGACGCCTGGTGCGCCCGCGTCCCTGGAAGAAGGCAGTCGTGACCCTCAGAGAGGGCAGCATCACCTTCTTTGAGGGGATGTAGGGGGTCTTGTGCCACTGAAGCTGTTCAAGCCGACCTCGCCGGGGCGCCGCGGCGCTTCCGGGCCGACCTTCGAGGAAGTGACTAAGAAGGAGCCGGAACGAAGTCTTGTCCAGGCGCAGCGACGGCAGAGTGGTCGCAATAATCGAGGCGTCATCACGGTACGCCAGCGAGGCGGCGGAGAAAAGCGCCTCTACCGGCTGATCGATTTCAAGCGAGACAAGCTTGGCGTACCTGGGAAGGTGGCGGCTATCGAGTACGACCCGAACCGCTCGGCGCGCATCGCGCTGGTCCATTACCTGGATGGGGAGAAGCGCTACATCCTGGCGCCAGTCGGCTTGAAGCTTGGGGACAAGATACAGGCCGGCGAGGGGGCGGAGATCCAGGTAGGCAACGCTTTGCCGTTGCGTGCCATCCCTATCGGCACGCAAATCCATAATCTGGAGCTTTCGCCTGGCCGGGGCGCCCAGATGGTGCGTAGCGCTGGGGCCTCGGCGCAGCTGATGGCGAAAGAGGGGACGACTGCGCTCGTGCGCCTTCCTTCCGGCGAGATGCGCCGGGTGCCGCTGGAATGCATTGCAACGATTGGCCAGGTGGGCAACGTTGACCACCAAAACGTCAAGCTCGGCAAGGCAGGTCGCAAACGGCATATGGGGCGCCGCCCCGAAGTGCGCGGCACGGTGATGAACCCGCGGGACCACCCACATGGAGGTGGTGAGGGGAAGTCACCCATCGGGATGCCTGGCCCCAAGACCCCCTGGGGGAAGCCAGCACGTGGCCTGCGCACGCGACGACGCAAAAAGCCGTCCGGGCGGTTCATCGTGAAGCGGCGTTCATAGGCTGCGGGATATATAAGGGAGCAGGGAGAACAACGTGTCGCGATCACGCAAGAAAGGGCCGTTCGTAGCCCCACACCTCATGAAGAAAATAGACGCCATTACCCGGAGCGGCCAACGCGCGGTTATTCGCACGTGGTCGCGGGCCTCCACCATCCTGCCGCAGATGGTCGGTTTGACCATCGGCGTGCACGATGGCCGGCGGCACGTGCCTATCTTTATCACCGAGCAGATGGTCGGCCATCGCCTCGGGGAGTTCGCGCCGACACGCACGTTTCGGGGCCATACGGGTCGGACGGAACAGGCGACGAGAGTGGCGCAGCAGAGGCGGCGGTAGGGGCCATGGACGTACGCGCGCAGGCGAGGAACCTGGGCTTCTCGGCCAGCAAAGTGCGGCCGTTGCTGGCGCTCATCAAGGAGAAGCCAGCGGCTGAGGCTCTGGCGATCCTGCGTTATGCCGCGCAGCCCAGTGCGCGTCAAGTGGCGAAGGCGCTGCGCTCTGCGCTGGCCAACGCGGAGAACAACTACCAGCTGACGCCCGCCAGGTTGCGCGTGACGGCGGTTTACGCCGACGAAGGGCCGACGTTGAAGCGCTTCCGTGCGTCGCCGCGTGGGCGGGTCCGACCCATTCGCAAACGGACGAGTCACCTGACGGTCGTAGTGGGGGAGGGCTAAGGTGGGCCAAAAGGTACATCCTATCGGTTTCCGACTGGGGGTCACGAAAGACTGGCAGTCGAAATGGTACGCTCGCCGCTCCCCGCAGTATGCCGACCTGCTGCATGAGGATATCGCGATCCGGACGGCCGTGACCGGTGTTTCGAGAGATGCGGGTATTGCGCGTGTTGAGATTGACCGCTGGTCCAACCAGGTGACGGTGACGATCCACACGGCGCGGCCCGGCATCGTCATCGGGCGCGGCGGTCAGCGGGTTGAGGAGCTGCGACGATCGCTAGAGGCGAAGACGGGCAAGCGGATCCGGCTCAACATTCACGAGCTGCGGCATCCTGAAGTCGAGGCCCAGTTGGTCGCGCGCAGCATCGCTGATCAGATCGAGAGGCGCGTCTCCTATCGGCGAGCCATGTCGCAGGCGGTTCAGCGTGCGCTCCAGCGAGGCGCTCTGGGTATCAAGGTGCGCTGCAGTGGACGCCTGGGTGGCGGGGAGATCGCCCGCACCCAGTGGGAGCGATCGGGCCGGGTGCCCTTGCATACGCTGCGGGCCGACATCGACTATGGCTTCACTGAGGCGAAGACCGCCATGGGGCGCATCGGCGTGAAGGTCTGGATTTACAAGGGCGAGGTGGTGGAACAGCGCTCGGAGATCCGCGTCGCGGAGCCAGAGGCGTAGGTGATGCTACAGCCACGTCGGATCAAACACCGAAAGCAACATCGCGGCCGGCTGAAGGGCGCGGCCCAGCGGGGTACCGAGGTGAATTTCGGCGAGTTCGGTTTGCAGGCGCTCGAGCCGGTGTGGCTGACGGCGCGGCAGATCGAGGCAGCCCGGCGTGCCATCACCCACCATATCCGTCGCGGCGGCCAGGTCTGGATCCGCGTCTTCCCCGACAAGCCTGTGACGAAAAAGCCAGCCGAGACGCGCATGGGTGGTGGTAAGGGCAACGTGGAGCAGTGGGTGGCCGTCGTCAGGCCGGGGCGCGTTCTCTTCGAGCTGGGTGGCGTGCGTGAGGATGTGGCGCAGGAGGCGCTGAGGCTGGCCGCTAGCAAGCTGCCCATTGCTACGAAGGTAGTCGTGCGTGAGTATGAGCCAGAAGCGGTGACGGCATGAAGGAACGCGAAGAATTGGGCCAGTTGCGCAGTCTGAGCATCGCCGACCTATGGGAAGAGTTGTCGGGTGGGCGCCGAGAGCTCTTCAACCTGCGCATGCGGCTGGCGACGCATCAACTGGACCAGCACCACGAGGTCCGGCGGGCTCGCAAGCGCATCGCGCGCATTCAGACCTTGATGCGAGAACGAGAGCTACTGGAAGAGATCGCGCCGACGGGTGGCGGTCAGATGGGACAAGGATAGGCTGATGGAGCAACGCAGGAAGACCCGCGTGGGACGCGTGGTAAGCGACAAGATGCAAAAGACGGTGGTGGTGCTGTTAGAGCGTATGACGCGGCATCCTGTCTACGGAAAGACAATGCTGCGTCGTAAGCGGGTGAAGGCACACGATGCGCGTGATGAGTGCCGCGTGGGCGACACGGTGCTCATCGAAGAGACGCGCCCGCTGTCCAGAGAGAAGCGCTGGCGGGTTGCCTCGATCCTCTCACGCCGCGAAGTCGCTGAGGTGAGCCCCATTGCCCTCGACCAGGCGCAAGGAGCGGCCCTGTGATCCAGAATTTCACCAAGCTGCGGGTGGCCGACAACTCCGGCGCCCGTCGCATCATGTGCATCCGGGTCCTCGGCAGCTCGAACCGACGCTACGGCTCCGTGGGCGACACGATCGTCGCCGCCGTGAAGCAGGTAACGCCGAACGGTGCCGTCAAGAAGGGAGAGGTGGTGAGGGCCGTCATCGTTCGGCAGGCCAAGCCGTACCGCAGGCCCGATGGGTCTTACGTTCGCTTCGACGATAATGCCGCCGTCTTGATCAACGACCAGGGTAACCCGCGAGGGACCCGTGTGCTCGGCCCGGTCGCCCGTGAGCTGCGCGACCGCAATTACACGCGGATACTGTCCCTGGCCCCTGAGGTCATCTAGCGATGCAGCGCGTTCGCAAAGACGACACGGTGCTTGTCATCACCGGCCGGAACCGGGGTAAGACGGGGAAGGTGTTGCGCGTGTTGCCGAGAGAAGACCGCGTCGTCATCGAGGGGGTCAACATCATCAAACGGCACACAAAGGCCCGCGGGATGGTCCGGCAAGCGGGCATCGTGGAACGGGAGGCGCCGATCCATCTTTCGAACGTGATGGTGGTCTGCCCGAAGTGCCATAAGGCCGCGCGAGTGGGTTTCGGCGTTGGCGAAGAAGGCAAGGCGCGTGTCTGCCGCCAGTGCGGGGAGGCGATGACGTCATGACGACGCTTGCCCCGTCCCGCCTGCAGGAACGCTACCGGCAAGAGGTGTTGCCCAAGCTGCGCGAGGAGTTTGGCTACGATAACGCGATGGCGGTGCCTCGCTTGCAGAAGGTGACGTTGAACATAGGCCTCGGTGAGGCGATTGAGAATGCCCGGGCGCTGGAGGCTGCCGCTGCCGACCTATCGGTGATTTCAGGGCAGAAGCCTGTCATCACCAGGGCGCGCCGGTCCATCGCAGGGTTCAAGGTGCGCGAGGGGATGCCGATCGGGGCCATGGTGACGTTACGTGGCCGACGGATGCACGACTTTCTGGACAAGTTGATGAACGCCGTGTTGCCCCGCATCCGCGATTTCCGGGGCGTGCCGAAGGACGCCTTCGATGGCCGGGGCAATTATTCGCTCGGGCTGCGCGAGCAACTCATCTTCCCGGAAATCGAGTACGACAAGATAGACAAAGTGCGCGGGCTGCAGGTGGTTATCGTGACGACCGCTCAAAACGATGAAGAGGGGCGGCGGCTGCTCGCATTGCTGGGGATGCCTTTTAGTCGGTGAATGGAGAAGTATGGCCAAGCTGTCCAAAATCGCGAAGTCGCTCAAGCCGGCAAAGTTCCGCGTGCAGCAGCACAACCGCTGCCGCATCTGCGGGCGACCGCGGGCTTATTACCGTCTCTTTGGGATGTGTCGCATCTGCCTTCGGGAGCGGGCGCTGAGCGGGCAGATCCCAGGCATGCGCAAGTCGAGCTGGTAGCATGAACATCACTGACCCCATCGCCGACATGCTCGCACGGATCCGCAACGCGGTCATGGCACGACATGAGACCGTCTCGATGCCTGCTTCTCGCTTGAAGATCGCGATTGCTCGCATCCTTCGAGAAGAGGGCTTCGTACAAGACTTCGAGGTCAGACGAGAGGCGCCGCAAGGGACGTTGAGGATCACCCTTCGCTATCACGGACGGAACGATCCCGCAATCAGCGGTCTTCAGCGCATCAGTAAGCCGGGGCTTCGGGTGTACACGGGCAAGGGCGAGATCCCGCGTGTCTACGGCGGCATTGGGATCGCCATTCTCACCACCCCTCAAGGAGTGATGACAGGCCAGCGCGCTTGGCGTCAGGGAGTGGGTGGCGAATTGCTCTGCTACGTCTGGTAGGGGTGGCATGTCACGCGTCGGACGCAAGCCCATTCCGATCCCGCCAGGCGTTGAAGTACGCATTGAGGGATCACACGTCACCGTGCAGGGGCCTAATGGGACACTGGAGCGCACCTTCCGGCCCGAGGTCAGCATCCGCCGAGAGGACGGAGTGTTAGTGGTGGAGCGGGCCAGTGACGAGCGCCTCGTGCGCGCCTTGCACGGCCTCAGTCGGGCGCTGCTGGCCAACATGGTGACAGGCGTGGCCAGCGGCTTTCAGCGCGTGTTAGAGCTTAGCGGGACAGGCTACCGGGTGCAGCGCGTTGGCGAGGGCGTGGTGCTGCAGATCGGCTACTCTCACCCGGTACCGGTGACCCCGTTGCCCGGGGTGGCGTTGGCGGTGGAGGGGACCAACCGCATCATCGTTTCGGGGCCTGACCGAGAGGCCGTCGGAGAGGTGGCCGCTCGCATCCGTCGCATTCGGCCCCCTGATGCCTACAAGGGAAAGGGCGTGCGCTATCAGGGAGAGGTGCTACGCCTGAAGCCTGGCAAGGCAGGAGCCAAGAAGCGCTAATGCCGAAGACGTGGACTCGAGGCAAGATAGCTCTTAATGCGCGCCAGCGGCGGCATATCCGAGTGCGGCAGCGCGTGGATGGCACGGCCGGCCGCCCTCGTTTGAGCGTGTTCCGCAGCCTCCAGCATATCTACGCGCAGGTCATCGATGACAGCCGAGGGCACACGCTCGTGGCCGCTTCGACCCTCGAGCCCGCCCTGCGTGATCGAGTGGACGGCATGAGCAAAGTGGCGCAGGCGCAGCTAGTGGGAACCACGTTGGCTGAACGGGCGCTGGCGGCTGGCGTGAGGGCCGTCGTGTTTGATCGAGGCGGCTACCTGTACCATGGCCGTGTGAAGGCGGTTGCCGATGCAGCCCGACAGGCGGGCTTGCAGTTCTAGGAGGGAGAAAGGTGGCCGTGCAACAACGAACGCCCCGCGGCGAGACAGACGGCAATCTGCAAGAACGCGTAGTCGCCATCCGGCGTGTTTCAAAGACGGTGGCCGGCGGTCGGCGCTTCAGCTTCAGCGCCGTGGTGGTCGTCGGCGATGGGCAGGGCCATGTTGGCATCGGCACTGGGAAGGCGAAGGAGGCGCCCGAGGCCATCCGCAAGGGCGTAGCGGCGGCCCGCCGCTCGCTTATCACGGTGCCAATGGTGGACCGCACGATTCCGCATGCGGTCGTCAGCAAGTTTGCTTCTTCCAGAGTGCTGCTGAAGCCGGCCCGTCCGGGTACTGGCGTCATCGCCGGCGGCTCGGTACGGGCGGTTGTCGAGGCAGCGGGCCTGCACGATATCCTTTCGAAGTCGCTGGGGAGTCGCACGTCGATCAACGTCGTGAAGGCGGTCTTTGAGGGTCTGAAGTCCCTCAAAGACCCCAAGGCGGAATTGGCGCGTCGAAAGCAAGCGACGGGGACCGCGTGATGGCCCGCGTACGCATCACTTGGACCAGGAGCGCGATCGGTCATCCGCGTGACCAGCGGGCGGCCCTGCGGGCGCTTGGCCTGCGGCGCTTACAGCAAAGCGTGGTGCGCGAGGACTCCCCATCGCTGCGCGGCAACCTTACGAAGGTGCGGCATCTCATCGTAGTGGAGGAGGTGTTTGGTGAAGCCTCATGAGCTGCGTGCCCCGGCAGGGGCCCGCAAGCGCCGTCGTCGCATAGGGCGCGGCAACGCCAGCGGTAGTGGCACGTACGCCGGCAAAGGGATGAAGGGCCAGAAGGCGCGCAGCGGCGGCGGCACTCCCCCGCACTTTGAGGGCGGTCAGCAGAAAATCGTGAAGCGGCTCCCTGAGCAACGGGGTGAACCCAACATTTTCCGCATCGTGCCTACTGTCGTAAACGTCGGCCGTCTAAACGCCTTCGTCGATGGCGACGAGGTCACCATCGACTCGCTCTGGGAGCGTGGCGTCCTCTCATCCAAGCGGGGGCCTCTCAAGATACTTGGCGAGGGGGAGCTGGCCCAACGACTGACCGTGCGAGCGGATGCCTTCTCGGAGACAGCGAAAGAGAAGATAACTGCGGCTGGCGGCACTGTCGAGGTCATCGAGAAGGCCCCGCGACAACGCCGCTCTCGGTCTCGTCGGAGTCCGTTTCGGTGACGCCAACCGCGTTCATCCCCGCCCTGGCGAGTGCGCTGCGCCTATCGGACCTGCGCTCCAGGCTGCTCTTCACGCTGGGCATCTTGGTGCTGTTCCGCTTCGTCGCCCACGTGCCTGTGGTGCGGGTGGACACTGAGGTCTTCCGGCGGCTGTTCCAGCAGAGCCAACTGCTTGGCATGCTGAACCTCTTCAGCGGCGGCGCGATGGAGAACCTTAGCATCGCCGCTATGGGGGTGTACCCCTACATCACGGCGACCATCGTCATGCAGATCCTGACCGCGATGGTGCCCGCCCTGCAGGCGCTTTCAAAGGAGGGGGAAGCCGGACGTACGCGGATCAACCTCTATACACACTGGATCATGGTGCCATTGGCGGCGGTGCAGGGCTTCGCTCAACTGCAGTTGGTGCAGAGCCTGGGACTGATCAGCGGTGTTGGGGTGATAGGTGGCTCCCTCTGGCCTACGTTGGTGATGGTCCTCTCGATGACGGCCGGCACAGTGCTGCTTGTGTGGCTTGGGGAGCTTATCACCGAATACGGCATCGGCAATGGCGTGTCGTTGATCATCTTCAGCGGTATCGTCGCGGGCTTGCCGGCTTTTGTTGGCCAGTCGCTGGTTGGCGGCACCAACCTAGTCGCGCTGGTGCCTTTTGTTGCCATTGGTGCAGGCATCGTCTATGCCATTGTCATCTTCAACGAGGCCCAGCGGCGCGTGCCGGTGCAATATTCGCGCAGCACTATGCGTGGTGGCAGGGTGTTTCGACAGGGCGGGACAACGCACATTCCGCTCAAAGTTAACATGGCCGGCATGATTCCCCTGCTGTTCGCGCTTACGCTGATGATGCTGCCGCAGACGCTGCTGAGCCCCTTTGCCGCTTCTAACGTCGGTTGGGTGCGCACGTTGGCTAACGGCGTGACTCAGACGCTCGGTCAGTCCAGCCCTGTCTACTGGGCCCTTTATTTTCTGCTGGTTGTCGGCTTCACGTTCTTCTACACGCTTATCATCTTTCAGCAGCAGAATTTGGCGGAGAGCCTTCAGACGAACGGCGGGTTTGTCCCTGGCATCCGGCCGGGCAGAGCGACAGCCGACTACCTGAATGGCATCTTGAACCGCATCACCTGGGCTGGGGCGCTGTTCTTGGGTGGTGTGGCGGTAACCCCCTACCTCGCCGAGCTCTTCACAGGCGTGCGCTCGCTGCAACTGAGCAGCACAGGCCTGCTCATCGTCGTGGGCGTAGTGCTCGATACGATGAAGCAGTTGGAGGCGCAGTTGCTCATGCGCCGCTACCAGGGATTCCTCAGCTAGGCGCGGCAGTGTACCTCGTTCTGCTCGGCGCTCCAGGGTCAGGGAAGGGTACGCAGGCCGGCGCGATTTCCAAAGAGCTGGGCTTGCCGCACATTGCCACGGGCGACCTGTTTCGGGAGCAGATGGGCAGGCGCACGGAAGTCGGCCTGCTGGCGAAGCAGTACGTGGACCGGGGCCAGCTTGTCCCGGACGAGGTGACCATCCGCATGCTGCTCCAGCGTTTGGCGGAGTCGGATTGTGAAAAAGGTGCTATACTAGATGGGTTCCCCCGTACGGTGGAACAGGCCGGCGCGCTCGATGCAGCGCTGGCTGTGCAGGGCAAGCATGTCGACCGCGCGATCCTCCTCGAGGTCTCCGAGGAGGAGTTATTGCGTCGCCTAAGCGGCCGGTGGGTTTGCCGCGACTGCCAGACGCCGTATCACGAGGCCAGCGCCCCACCGCTGGCGGCTGGCATCTGCGATCGCTGCGGCGGCAGGCTCTACCAGCGGCCTGACGATACGCGGGAAACGGCCGAACGGAGACTGAAGGTATACACAGAGCAGACCATGCTACTCATTAAGTATTATCGCGACCAGAGCAAGCTCGCGGTGGTATCGGGCGAGGGCCCGTTGCCCGCGGTGGGCGCCGCATTGCTGTCGGCGGCGATGGCGAGGGCAGACCGGTAATGCAGACGCTTCAGGCGAGTGGCCCCATTGTGAAGTCGGCCCAGGAGATCGCCCGCATGCGCGAAGGCGGTCGCCTGCTGGCCGAGGTCTTGACGGTGGTGGCCGATCAGGCGAAGGCTGGCGTCCGCACGGATGAACTCGACGCTCTGGCTGAGGCGGAGATCAGGGGGCGGGGCGCGGTGCCGTCGTTCAAAGGGTACCGGGGCTTCCCCGCGACCATCTGTGTGTCCATCAACGAGCAGGTCGTGCATGGCATCCCTGGTTCGCGCAAGTTGCTCTCTGGTGACATCGTGGGTCTCGATCTCGGCCTCGTCTACGAAGGCTTCCATGCCGATTGCGCGGTGACCGTTGGTGTTGGAAAAATCGCTGCGGAAGCGCGGCAGCTGATCGACTGCACGCGCGAGGCGCTGGAGCGGGGAATCGCCGCTGCCTGCGCGGGGGGCCGAATCGGCGACATATGTGCCGCTATCCAAGGCTATATTGAACCGTTTGGTTACGGCATCGTCCGCGAATATGTTGGACATGGCATCGGGAGAGCGCTCCACGAGGACCCGCAAGTCCCCAATTTTGGTCAGGCAAGCCGCGGTCTCGTCTTGCGCCGTGGCATGACTCTGGCGCTCGAGCCGATGGTGAATATCGGCGACTGGAGAACGCGAGTCTTGGCGGACCGGTGGACGGTGGTGACTGCTGACAAGAGCCTGTCCGCCCATTTCGAGCACACGATTTGCATCACGGACGGCGCTCCTGAGGTGCTGACGCGCTTTCCTGGTCACGCGGGCTTGCCCGCGGTCAGGGGTGGCGGTGAGCGGTGGGAGAAGGCGTAGGCTATGCCGAAGCAGGAGACACTCGAGGTGGAGGGAGTGGTGACGGAGGCGCTGCCGAACGCCATGTTCCGGGTGGAGTTGGCAAATGGGCACCGCGTTCTGGCGCACATCTCCGGGAAAATGCGAATGCACTTCATCCGCATTCTGCCGGGCGATCGGGTGCTGGTAGAGCTGTCGCCCTATGACCTGAGCCGTGGTCGCGTCACCTATCGTATCCGAGAGTAAGGCGAGCGCATGAAGGTCCGCGCATCAGTCAAGCCACGCTGCGAGAAGTGCAAGGTCGTGCGCCGGCGCGGCGTCGTGTATATCCTCTGTGTAAACCCTCGTCACAAGCAGCGTCAGGGATAGGAGGGGGCATGGCACGCATAGCTGGGGTGGACATTCCCCGCGAGAAGCGGCTTGAGGTGGCTTTGCGAAGTATTTACGGCATCGGCCCGACACTGGCCGTGCGGGTGTGCCAGCAGGCCGGCGTGGACCCCGCCATCAAGACCCGTGATCTGACGGAGGACGAAACTGGCCGCCTTCGCCACCTCATCGAGTCGGCTTACACCGTAGAGGGGGACCTGCGCCGAGAGGTGAATGGGAACGTGCGGCGGCTCATTGAGATCGGCAGCTACCGGGGCCAGCGGCATCGGCGAGGTCTGCCACTCCACGGCCAACGTACGCGAACCAATGCGCGGACGCGGCGTGGGCCACGTAAGACCGTGGCCGGGCGCCGTCGGGCGCGCGCCAAGAAGTAGGCTGGAAGGGGGAGCGGGATGGCGACAACACGACGACGGACCTCCGGACCGCGGCCGCGACGCGGGGAACGGAAGATTGTGCCGCGAGGGCGAGCGTATATCCAGTCTACCTTCAACAACACCCTGGTCACCTTGACCGACCCGAGCGGCGCAGTGGTCTCCTGGGCTTCAGCGGGAACGGCGGGCTTCAAGGGGGCGCGGAAAGGCACGCCTTACGCGGCCCAGCTCGCCGGCGAATCCGCTGCGCGAAAGGCCATGGAACACGGCATGCGTCAGGTCGAGGTGCTTGTGAGAGGCCCGGGCAGCGGCCGTGAGGCTGCGATCCGCTCGCTGCAAGCCGCGGGTCTTGCGATTACGAGCATTCGGGACGTCACGCCGATCCCTCATAACGGCTGCCGCCCCCCAAAGCGACGTCGCGTATAGGTCAAGGAAGGACTCAATGGCCCGTTACACTGGTCCGGTCTGCCGTCTGTGCCGACGTGTCGGCGAGAAGCTCTTCCTCAAGGGCGATCGCTGCTTCACGCCTAAGTGCGCCATCGAGCGGCGGAGCAATCCGCCCGGCCAACACATCCAGCGACGGCGACGGCAGTCGGAGCATGCCCTGCAACTGAAGGAGAAGCAGAAAGCCCGTTTCAGCTATGGTGTGCTTGAGGCGCAGTTCCGCCGATACTTCCAGAATGCCAGCAGCAGCCCAGGGATTACGGGAGAGATGCTGCTACAGATGCTGGAGCTGCGACTGGATAACGTGGTTTATCGTCTCGGCTTTGGTGAGTCACGGAAGCAGGCCCGACAGCTCATCAGACACGGGCATATCGTCGTGAATGGGCGAAAGCTCGACATCCCTTCCTATTCTGTCCGGCCCGGTGACGCGATCGCCTGGAAGGGTAGTTCGACCGAGAAGTCGCCGTACGCGGTTGCGAAAGACCGGCTGGGCAGCACTGTTGCTCCCACATGGCTTGTCGTTGACGGCACCACGATGACGGGCCGGGTCCTTAGTCTGCCTAGTCGGTCAGACATAGACGTCCGGCTCAACGAGCAGGCGATCGTGGAGTTTTACTCCCGTTAGTGGTTTGGAGGTATTCGCGCGTTGGAACCCATGGTGACAGGCAAAATCGAGCTTCTTGAGCATACCGAGACGTACGGCAAGCTACAGATCGAGCCGTTAGAGAGCGGCTTCGGGACAACGGTCGGCAATGCGGTTCGACGTGTGCTACTGAGCGCCCTGCCCGGGGCGGCAGTCACGGCCGTTCGCATCGACGGCGCGCTCCACGAATTCTCGACCGTCCCTGGCGTGCGCGAAGACGTCATTGAATTCCTGCTCAATGTGAAAGAGATGCGCATCCGCCCATTGAGCGCGCGCAACGGCCGCCTGTACCTTGAGACGGAGGGGCCGGGCCTCGTGACTTGCGCCGATATCCAGCCTTCAGCGGACTTCGAGATCATTAACCCGGAGAGCCCGCTGGCCCACCTCGACTCGCCTCAGGCGCGCTTGTCCGTCGAGTTCCAAGTGGAGCAGGGGCGCGGTTACCGTGCGGCGGGACAGGCCGACGGGCAGGCGATTGGAGTTGTGCCCGTGGACGCGATCTTCAGTCCGGTCCGCAAGGTGAACTACTGGGTGGAGCGGGCACGTGTGGAGCAGCTGGTCACCTACGATCGCTTGCTGCTTGAGTTGTGGACCGATGGCACCTTGACACCGGTCGAGGCCGTCACAAGCGCTGCGAACATCCTGGCTGGTCAGCTGGCGATCTTTCGCGATCTTGGGCGCATCGGAGTGCCTGACCAGCCGAGCACTGGGACAGCGATCAGCGCAGAGATCTACAACATGCCAATTGAGGCGCTTGGGCTGTCCATGCGCACCTACAATTCTTTGCGCCGCCACGGCCTCACGTTAGTGGGAGAGGTACTGGACTTGCGCGAAGACGAACTCCTCAACATCAAGAACTTCGGGCGGAAATCGCTAGACGAGCTTCAAGAGAAGCTGACCGAGGCGAAGCTGTTGCGCCCGGGAGCCGAGATGGAAGTGCCTCCCGATAGCGACATGGAGGAGGAACTGGAAGCCGTCGAAGACGAGGACGTCGAGCCCGCCGCGGCCATCGAGGAGCGTGAGCCGTGAGACACCGGGTCTCCGGGCGCCATCTCAGCAGACCAACGGGCCACCGGCTCGCGCTTTACCGGAACCTCGTGACGGAGCTGCTGGACCACGAGCGCATCGTAACTACGGCGGCGAAGGCGAAGGAGATCCGTGGCCTGGCGGAGCATATCATCACCTTGGGCAAGGGCGGCTCGCTGCACCAGCGACGCCAGGCCTTGGCCTACGTGTACGGGCCCAAAGTGGTGGCAAAAGTGTTTGCCGAGCTCGCGGAGCGGTACGACGAACGTCACGGCGGATACACCCGTCTACTGCATCTGGCGCCGCGCTTGGGCGACGGAGCCCCAATGGTGCTCCTTGAGTTGGTGGGGGCAACGCCGCGCTAGCATGAACGATGAGCTTTCCCCAAACGGCGCAACGGGTCGCCCTGCTCCTCGAGTACCAGGGCGCGGCGTACGCGGGCTTCCAAGTCCAGCCGGGCCAGTCGACCATCCAGGGCGCCCTGGAATCGGCGCTAGAGGAACTCTATCAGGAGCCGTTGCGCGTGGCGGGAGCGAGCCGTACGGACGCCGGGGTGCACGCGCTGGGGCAAGTGGTTGGTTTTCGGCCGCCCAAGGTGTTGCCCTTGACGACGGTGGTGCAAGGGCTGAACTATTATCTTCCAAAGGACATCGCGGTGCGCGAGGCGTCGACGATCCCCGAAACGCTGGACGTGCGCCGCGACGCGCTGCGTCGCACGTATCGCTACGACATGCTCCTGCGTCCCGCGCGGACGGCGCTCTGGCGCGATTGGGTGTACCAGCTCTCAGGCCCGCTCGACGTGTCGGTGATGACGTGGGGGGCCGGCCTGGTCTGGGGGCAGCGGGACTGGTCGGCCTTTGCGGCCAGCCTGTCGCCTGGACGCAGTCCCGTGCGACGCGTGGAAGCGACGAGCGTGAGGCGGTGCGGCGAGCGCCTCATCGTGACGATGACGGCGAACGCTTTTCTGCCGCAGCAGGTGCGACGCACGGTTGGCGCGCTGCTGCGTCTCGGTCAAGGGAAAATGACAGGGGAAGAGTTCGATGCCCTCGTGAAGAATGGCAAGCCGGGCAGCGCCGAATGGCCCGCGCCTGCCCGCGGGCTCTGTTTGACCCACATCGACTATGGCGACATGCTGCGCTTCCAGGGAGCATCCCATGAAGACCTATCAGGTTAAACTTTCGGAGCTCGAGCGCCAGTGGCATGTGCTGGACGCGGCCGACCGGCCCTTGGGTAAGCTCGCGGTGGAGGCGGCCACGTTGCTGAAGGGCAAGCACAAGCCGACCTACACGCCTCACCTCGACACCGGCGACTTCGTCATTGTCATCAACGCCCGTCAGGTTCACGTAGGGCAACGCAAGCTCGAAGCCAAGGAGTACACGCGGTACTCGGGCTACCCGGGCGGCCTGAAGCGGGAGAGCCTTGCGAGCCTGCTGGCGCGACGCCCGGAGCGCGTGGTCGAACACGCGGTGCGCGGAATGCTGCCGAAAAACGCCCTCGGGAGAGCGATGCTGCGCAAGCTCAAGGTATATGCGGACGGCGCGCACCCGCACGAGGCGCAAGTGAGCGTGGGGAAGACCCTCGCCCTGCCACGACCGAGAGCACAGGAGTCATAGCATGGCCTCAGCACAACAGCCCACGTACTACTACGGGACCGGTGGCCGAAAGACGGCCACGGCGCGGGTCCGCCTCTACCCAGGGCGCGGCGAGGTTATCATCAATGGGAGGCCGCTGGCGGAATACTTCCCGCGCCTCGCGATGCAGTCGATGGTACTGGAACCGCTGCGCGTGACCAACACCGTCGACCAGATGACGGTGATGGCAAAAGTGGCCGGCGGCGGCATCAGCGGCCAGGCGGGGGCATTGCGGCATGGCATCGCGCGCGCGCTCACTGTGTTCGACAACAACCTGCGCCCGATCCTGCGACGCTACGGCTCGCCCTATTCGCTGCTGACGCGGGACCCGCGGGTGCGAGAGCGGATGAAGGTGGGCTTGAGGCGCGCTCGCAAGGCGCCGCAGTACACCAAGCGGTAGGACGAGCTCGCAAGCTTGCCGTAGGGGCGGTTCACGAACCGCCCCTACATCTGTACTGGCCTATAGGGGGTCGCCTTCGCCGAGGAGCAGGCGACGGAGCTCGAGGAGGGCGGCGCGGGTGGCGCGGTTCTTGAAGTCGAGGCGGGCCTGGGGCACGGTGCCCTGGTAGGTGCGCTGCCAGTGGCCGTCGGTGGCACAGGCGAAGACGGTGCCCACTGGGCGTCCCTCGAGCTCGTCGGGGCCGGCGACGCCGGTGACGCCGATGCCGTAGTCGGCGCCGTAGTGCTCGCGGACCGCCAGGGCCATCGCCCGCGCGACCTCTTGGCTAACGGCGCCGTACGTCTCGATCAGGTCGCGGTCGATACCGGAGAGCGCCTTGACCTCGTTGGTGTAGGAGACGATGCCGCCCTTGAAGTAGCGCGAGGAGCCGGGGACGTCGGTGAGTGTGTTGGCGAGCAGGCCGCCGGTGCACGACTCCATGACGGCGACGGTGAGGTTGCGCTCGGCGAGCATCTGGCCGACGACGCTTTCGAGGGTGTCGTCGTCGAAGCCCCAGAGGTAGCGCTCGAGGACGGGGCGCATCTCACGCTCCATACCCTGGAGGAGGTCGCGGGCAGTCGCGCTGTCGGCGGACTTGGCGGTGAGGCGCACCCAGATGCCGTCGGGCTTGGCGTAGACGCCGACCGTTGGGTTGGTGGATGGGAGCCACTGGGCGATGAGCTCGTCGACGCCGGCTTCGGACATGCCCATGGTCTTGAAGGTGCGGGAGAGGATGACGCTATCGGAGAAACGCTGGAGGCGTGGGGCGACCTCGTTCTCCCACATGCGGAACATCTCGCGGGGGACGCCGGGCATGGAGACGATGGTGTGGCCGTCTTTCTCCGTCCACCAGCCGGGGGCGGTGCCGAAGGGGTTGGCGATGGGCTGGGTGGAGGGGATGAGGCGGGCCTGGCGGATGTTGCTCTCGGGCATGGGGGCGGCGCCGCGGGCGAAGCGGGCGCGGAGGAGGCGCTCCTGCTCCTCGTCGATGTAGAGGGCCTCGCCGAGGAGGGCGGCGATGGCGTCGCGCGTGAGGTCGTCCTGAGTGGGGCCGAGGCC
>Ga0209341_10002314_pt1 | contig 18135 bp, 21 predicted proteins | sample RifCSP13_2_FD_184020 | JGI IMG/M metagenome (GOLD analysis project Ga0209341, IMG submission 184020) | Soil microbial communities from Rifle, Colorado - Rifle CSP2_sed 13_2 (SPAdes) (version 2) | ecosystem: Environmental > Terrestrial > Deep subsurface > Rock core/Sediment | place: Rifle... | reverse complement strand
ACCAGAATTTGGTTTTCCCGTTTTACGGCTACATCCGGTTTTTGGTACAACCTTTTCGGGGGGTCAGCGGCGCGCGGTCGGGTACGGACATTTGTCGTTCAGAGGGCACGCGTCGCACCGTGGCTCTGGCCGACAGATCTGTTTCCCGTGCGCGACGATCAGAGCGTGGAACTCGCGATACTGCTCGAGGTCCGGAGGGACGCGGGACTCGAAGTACGTCTTGACCGCGGCGTAGCGGTCCGTGTCGAACAGGCCGAGGCGACGGCCCACGCGGATCGTGTACGCGTCGACGACGAACGTGGGGACCTCCGCGGCGTACAGGAGGATCGAGTCCGCGGTCTCCGGTCCGATCCCGTCGAGGGAGAGGAGTTCCTTGCGCAACACCGCCAAGTCCCGCGCGAAGTACCGATCGAGGTCGCCGTCCGCGACCCGAACGACGTGCCGACAGAAGGCCTGGAGCCGCCTCGGTTTCGTCCGGTACAGCCCCGCGGGGCGCACGAGTCGCCGGAGCCGCGGGAGGGGCATCGCCGCGAGCGCGTGCGGGTCGAGCACATCCTCCCGCTTCAGGTTCCCGACCGCCTCCGCGACGCGTGTCCACGACGTCTGTGCCATCAGGAGGGCGCCGACGATCACCTCGAACGGGGTCTCCGCGGGCCACCAGTGTTGAGGCCCGAACCGCGCGTACAGCCGGTCGTACACGAGGTCCGGGTCCACGCGGATAGGAATCCCCGAATCGGAAAAATACTTACCCCACACGCCGCTTCCGCGCCCGTGGGCCTGAACGAAGACCTGTTCCGCGCGATCAACGGCGCGGGGAGCCCCCTCCTCGACCCTGTGATGGTCGCGTTCGGCGTGGTCGGCTCCCTCCTCGCGTACCTCTGGGCGGTCCCGTTGTGGGTCGACCGCCGGAGGCGCGAGGCCGTGGACCTCATCCTCCTCCTCGTCTTGGTGGAGGTCCTCGTGTTCGTCCTCAAGGTCCTCGTCGCGGCGCCCCGCCCGTTCGAGGTCCTCCCCGTCCGGTTTGTCCCCGTCCCCTTCGACGACGTGTCCGACCCCGCGTTCCCGAGCGGCCACACCGCCCGGGCGTTCGCGGCCGCGGTCCTCCTCACGTTGCGGATGACGGACCCGCGGCGAAGCCTCCCCTGGTTCGTCTACGCCGGGATGGTGGGCCTCTCCCGGATCTACGTCGGCGTCCACTGGCCCTCGGACGTCGTCGGCGGCGCGGTCGTCGGGATCGGCGTGGCGGTGGCGTTCGAGCGGATGACGCGGATGCGAGGGTACGCGGACGCCCGGGACCGGCTCGTGGACCCGCTCGCCGCGATTCGCGGGCCGACCGCCTGACTATGGCCTCGCCGAGAGGACGGACTTGATCCCCGCGGTCATGTCGTCGATCCCCCGCAGGATCTCGTCCCTCCGACCGAGGGCGACGAACATCGCCTTCGTCCCGAGGCCGGACGCGACGAGGGTGCCGTTCGCGGACTCCACGACGACCCGGTCCGGTGCGGACCGTCCGAGGCTCGTGTACAGCACCTCCGCCGCGTTCATGAGGGTCGCCGCCAGGCTCCCGAACGTCTCCGCGTGGAGATCCTTCGGCCCCTCGTGCGCGATCGGCACGCCCGTCCGGGACACGACCATCGACAGGTCCGCCCCATGGCGCGCGTTGAATTCCCCGAGGAGGCGCTTGAGCTCCGTGGCGGCGGCGGGCACGCGTTCCGATTCGGGCCAGGCTATTTAACGATTCCCGGCGCGCACCTTTATCGGGGCGCGCGGGAATCGCGGCGCGGCATGGGACTGGAGGAGGGTGCACACCGCGTCATCGAGACGTGTCTGGCGGTGAAGTCCGGGGAGAAGCTCGTCGTCGTCGCGGACGCGCGGACGCAGGCGGTCGGGCAGGCGTTGTTCGGCGCGGCGCTGGCGGCGGGCGCCCACGCCGTCCTCGCCCTCGTCCCCGCGCCCGCGCGCGCGGGAGAGGAGCCGCCCGACCCGCTCGCCCGCATGATGGCGGACTGCGACGTGGTGATCCTCGCGACCTCGCATTCCATGACACACACGGCCGCGCGCCGGATGGCGAACCGCGCCGGCGCCCGGATCGCATCCCTCCCCGGCGTCACGGAGGCGATGCTCTCCGAGGGCGCCCTCACCGCCGATTACATCGAGATCCAGAAGACGACTCGGCGCCTCGAGCGCCGCCTCCGGGGCGCGAAGACCGTGCACCTCACGACCGCGGCGGGGACGGACCTCACGTTCGACGTCACTCGCCGGGACTGGGTCACGGACGACACCGGCGTGTGCCACCGCCGCGGAGAGACGACGACCCTCCCCGCAGGGGAGATCTTTGTTGCGCCCCTGGAGGGGAGCGCGGACGGGCGCGTCGTGTTCGACGCGACGTTCCACGAGCGGCTCTCGGAGCCCGCGAGCGTCGTCGTGAAGGAGGGGTACGCGTCGAAGGTGACGGGCGCGCCCTTGGCGGTGCAGGAAATGAACCGGGGTGGGCGCGACGGGCGGAACTTCGGCAAGTTCGGCCTCGGCCTGAACCCGCGCGCGCGGATCACGGGGAACGTGCTCGAGGACGAGAAGGTGCTCGGCGCCGTGCACATCGTCTTCGGGGACAACGCCGCGTACGGGGGCACCGTCCGGTGCGGCGTCCGAGTCGACGGCATCCTCACGCAGGCGTCGATCGCGGTCGACGGGAAGCCGATCATGGAGCGCGGCGCGCTCAATGTGTGATCGGCGTCGACCGGAAGTGCTCCCACCCGTGCGGGTGGAGGGTCTCCCGCTTCCCGTCGACGAGGAGCGCGTTCGGCGTCGCCGGCAGGACGCGGCCGCACGCGGTGAGCGGGTGGCGCTTCTCGTGAAACGTTCGCAGGAGCTCGTCCGCCTTCTCCGGCCGCACGGTCGCGACGAGTTCGTAGTCCCCGCCCCAGTACATCGCGAGCTGCTGAACCTCCGGCGTCGGGAGCGTCCGCGCCTCCCGGTACACGGGGAGCTTCGCCCACTCGAGCTCGAAACCGACGCCGCCGAGCGCCGCCATCTGCGCGAGGGTCGTCCCGAGTCCGTCGGAGATGTCCATGCAGCTCGTGACCGCACCGCTCTCCGCGAGCAGCTTCCCCTCTTCCACGCGCGGGTGGGGTCGCACGATCAGCTCCGTCGCATGCGGGACGTCGACGCCGGCCCGGAGCGACCGCGCGCCCCAGCCGCCCCGGCCGAGGTCCCCGGTGATCACGACGACGTCTCCGGGCCGGGCCCCCCGGCGGAGGAGGACGCGGTCCTTCTTCACCCGCCCGAACGCCGTTCCGGACAGCAGGATCTGCTCCGCCTCCTTCGTGTCCCCGCCGAGGACCGCGATGCCGAACTCCTTCGTGCACTCCTCCATCCCGCGGGCGAGCTCACGGAGCCAGTTCACGTCGAGCGCGCGGGGGAGGGCGAGCGCGGCGACGAATCCGAGGGGGTAGCCGCCCATCGCCGCCACATCGCTCAGGTTGGTCGCGACGAGGAACCAGCCGACCTGCCACGGCGTCGCGGTCGGCGGGAGGTGCGTCCGCTGGGAGAGCACGTCCGTCGTCACGAGCAGGTACTGGTCCCCCCAATCGACGAGCGCACAGTCGTCCCCGATCCCGACCTCGTGGCCGCGGTCGAAGATTCGCTTCAAGATCTCGATCGCGCCCCGCTCGCCGATCTCGTCGAGCCGCATCCGGGTGGCGGCGATGCGCCCGACCCTATTTACGGGTTCGGTCAGCGCCGCCAGGACTCGAGGGGTGCGGCCCACCAGAGGGCCGGGAAGTGCGGGCACCGGGATTTGAACCCGAGCTACAAGCTTGGCAAGCTTGTGTCCTACCAGGCTAGACTATACCCGCGCGAGCCGGTCGAAAGGGGAGGTCTCATTAAAGGGTTGCGTCCTCACGGGTGCCAGAGCACGGAGTAGTACCGCTCCTCCCTCACCGTCTTCTCCAAGGAGCCGAAGATCGGCAGCTTGTAATCGCACGCCTTGCACCGGTTGTCCTTCCCGAGGTTCCATCCGGTGATGTCGAACCCGTTCCGCCGGATCGCGATCGCGCCGCATTCCGGGCAGTACGTGTGCTCCCACGCATGGCCGGGCACGTTCCCCACGTACACGTACCGCAGGCCCTCCGCGCGCGCGACCTCGCAGTGCTTCTCGAGCGTCTCCACGGGCGTCCACGGGAACTCCATCATCTTGTAGTCCGGGTGGAACCGCAGGAAGTGGATCGGGGTGTCGGGCCCGAGCTCGTCGTACACGAACTTCGCGAGGTGGCGGGCCGCGTCCAGGTTGTCCCCGACCTGGGGGATGATCAGGTCCGTGATCTCGATGTGGATCTTCGTCCGGTCGCGGACGTCCTTCAGCGTCTGGAAGATCGGGTCCGCGTTCGGGATCGAGATGTACTTGCGCACGAACTGCGTCTCCCCGGAGCCCTTGAAGTCGACCGTGATGCAGTCGAGGAACTTCCCCATCTCGTGGACGCCCTCCGGCGTGTCGTACCCATTCGAGACGAAGATGTTGATGAGGCCGGCCTCCCGAGCGCGCTGTCCGATGTCGCGTGCGAACTCGATGAAGATGGACGGTTCGTTGTAGGTGTACGCGAGACCCTGGCAGCCCTGTTCGAGGGTCATGCGAACGATGTCGTCCGGTTGAGCATCGATTCCCTCGATCTTTCGGCGTTGGGAGATGTCGGCATTTTGACAGTACCGGCAAAGCCATGAACAGCCGGTGGTCGCGATGCTAAAGATCTTCGAACCGGGTCGATAGTGCGAAACCGGCTTCTTCTCGATTGGGTCTACGTGTCCCGTAATCACTTTACCGTACACATACAGCCAAAGCTTCCCGTCGTGCACACCCCGAATCCCACACAGTCCTGTCTGGCCTTCGCCAATCTTGCAGTACCGCGCGCAGGCCGTGCATACGACACGGCCGGACTCCGTCGGCCTCCACAGCTCCGCGACCTTGCCCATCGCGTGTCCCGGGGCCTCGCGGACGTCGAGCGGTTCCTCCTTCGAGAGCACGGGGCGAACCAGCCATTTCGGGGTTATAAAGCCGACGCACCCGGCTCTCGGTTCTGCAACCCGAAGGTTAAATCGCGGCTCGCGTGTCCGGCCAATCATGCCCCGCGCCGTCCAGGTGTCGGAGGTCCCCGGTGTGGAGGAGGCCCTCGGGACCCGCGACCCGATCGAGTGCGCGCGTCGCATCCGGGGAATCCTTGGCGGCGGTGCGGACCGGAAGGACGTCGCGGGCACGGCGGCGCTCGCGTCTGCGCGGCACTTCCGTCCGACGATGCCCCCGCCCCATGCCCTCCTCGCGCTCTCCGCGGCCCTCGACCTCTCCGGTAGGATCGACCCGCCCGAACTCCCCCTCGTCCAAGCATGCGCGGTCGCGGCGGCGGAATGGCACCGCGAGCGGCTGCCGACGCCCGCCCACGCGGTCGCGGGGGACGAGCTCCACCTCGGTCGATCGTTCCAGGAGGCCGTCCGGGGGCCGGACCCGATGGAGGTGGATGCGATCTTCTCCGGGCTCCTCCGCGAGGGCGAGGAGCGGCGGCTCGCAGGGGACACCCTGTTCGAGGCGTGCGCGCAAGACACGGCGGGGGAGGGACACAAGCTCACGTTCGCCGTCGGGAGTTGGCGGCTCGCGCGATCCCTCGGATGGCTCCGAGGTCCCGTCCTCCTCCGGCCCGCGGTCCGGCTGGCGGCGTCCGCGCCGCAGGAGCTCGGGGAGTTCTCCACGATCCTCCGGGAGGTCGGCCGGTCCCGCCTGGACCTCGAGCTCGCGGGGCGGAACGTCGCGCCGATCGACGCGGTCGCGCGGAACGGGTGGCAGATCGCGTTGAACGCGGGGCCGGACCGCGTCGTCACGGAGCTGATCGCCGGGCTGAAGCGGGGGCGGTCCCCCTCCGGATACGCGGACCTCGTGGCGGCGACCGCCGCGGAGCGACTGGCGGGGGACGCCCGCGCGCTCGAGCCCGTCCTGTCCGCGCTGGCGGTGCGGTTCGTCGTCGACTTCACGCGGACGTCCGCGCGGGTCTTGGCGGTGCTTCAAGCGGCCCGTGCGGTCGCGAGGCTGCCGCCGGCGGACCTGCCGGAGCCGGCGCGCATCTCGAATCCGGACGCCGGACGGGACGACCTCGGCGACGCGATCGGGCAGGGGGACGTTCGGGAATCCACGAGGCTTGCACGGGGGCTGGCCGACGTCCTCGACCCCGAGATCCTCCTCCACCAGCTTCGCCGGATCGCGATCACAGGCGATGCCCATGAGGACGCGGGGCATCGCCTCCTGTACACGGCGTGGGCTTCGGAGTTCGCGCCCGTCGCCCCGGGACCGGTGCTCGCGTCGTTGGCGGCGGTGCTCGCCCGCGGGCCGAGGGGAGAAGCGGTCTTCTCGACCTTCTAACGCCCCTTGAGTTCCTGCCCAAAGACGACGAACTTCGCGAGGAGGCTCTCGAGCTGGATTCGCTCGTTGCTCCCCTCGACGAGGCGGAACTCCGCCTCCCCGATCGCGTCGACCAGCCTCACGCGGAAGTCGTCGGGGAGGGACATCTCGAAGGCGGACCGGTGGAGCTGCCGCAGGATGTCCTCGCCCGCGAGACCGTACTCGATCAGGAGGTTGTCGAGCGCGTCCCGCGCGCGGAGGAAATCGCCGCCGAGGGAGGTCTCGATCAGCTTCTTCACCTCCTCCGGGCGCGCGGTGCTCGCCGTCTTGTACAGCGTCTCCTCGTCGATATCCGGCGCGACGGAGGCCGGTTCCTGCAACGAGTTCACGGCCTTCCGCATGTCGCCCCCCGCGACGTAAATGAGCGCCTTGACCGCCCCCGGGGTGACCTTCAGCTTCTCCTCCTTCGCGATTCGCTCCAAGAACCGCTGGATTGCCTCCGGCTTCAGGGGCCGGAACCGGAAGACGGCCGTGCGGGACTGGATCGGCTCGATGATCCGGCTCGAGTAGTTGCAGCTCAGCACGAAGCGGCTCGTCCGCGTGTACATCTCCATCGTGCGGCGCAACGCCGCCTGCGCGTCCCCCGTCAGGTGGTCGCACTCGTCGAGGAAAATGATGTTGAAGCCGCCCTCCATCGGGGCCATCCGCGCGTACTCCTTGATCTTGTTCCGGACGACGTCGATCCCGCGCTCGTCGCTGCTGTTCAACTCGAAGAAGTGGGACCGCCACGCGTCCCCGAACAGCTCCCGCGCGAGGGCGACCGCGCACGTCGTCTTCCCCGTCCCCGGCGGGCCCGCAAACAGGAGGTGGGGGAGGTTCCCGGACTTCACGTACGCCTTCAACCGCTCGACGATCTCCTCCTGCCCCTCGACCTCGTCGAGGGACTTCGGGCGGTACTTCTCCAACCAGATTTCCTTCATGACTCCCCGCCGAACGCGGCGGCATCCGGGGGGCGCGGGATAAAGGTTTGCGGGAGGGGGGCGCGGTTTCCTTTCGGCCTCCCTCATCCTTGGGCCGGTGTGACCTCGTGTGCCCGTCGTCGGATCATAGTCTACGGTATTCATCGGACGACGGCTCTGAATCCGAAGAATCCCAGGGACTATGACCCAGGTCCACGAGGCTGCCCCCAGAAATGTCGGAAAGCATCTCGCGTCGCCTGACCGGGCGACGTCGCAGCGCGAGGTGGACCATCCAAATCAGGGAGACCACGCCCCCCGCCAGGAATCCGGGTGCGCTCGAGCGCAATCCCTCATCGAGGCCCGTCATGAGCGTGAGCGAGATGCCCGCCGCGAGGAGGAAGGCGGCGAGGAAACCCGCGCTCAAGGGGCCGACGCTCCAAGAGTATCCCGGTCGAGCCCGGGGGGCGAGCGTCGTCGAAGGAATCACGCGCCCATCATCGACATCGACGGCTTAACTCTTGGCGGGGGAGTCCCAAAGACTCCGCGACCGTCATCCCGCGGGCCCCGTTGGATCGAGGGGTCATCCACGCGTCCATCCCCACGGGCCTGATTGCCCTGCTATGGTATCCTCTCCCGGCGCGATGCGGCTCCCGCGCCGCGTGATCCGCCACACGGATGCCGAGCTGCGGAAAGGAGGAGTTCGTGAAGCTCGCCCGGAGGGTGGCGCCGTCGAAGCCCGCCGCCAGTATTGGTAACCGACCCTGACCGCGTTCTCACGCGAATGGCTCCCGGCCCGGCGGGACAAACCTAGTCCACGCCGGGCGGTCGGAAGGAGCGGGTCGGTGCCAGGCTCTAGAGGACGACGAGCGTACCCGTGAGGGTCTCGTGGTCTGGATGACAGTGGTCCAGTGCATCGTCGAACAGGATGGTGCACAGGAACACGTACGTCCCGGGCTTGAGCGCGGTGAACTCGATCGTCGCCTGGGTGCCCTCGGGGTTGCCGCTGTTCGCCCTCCCTTGAACGGTCCCGCTCGTCGTGGTCCCGGAGAAGTCGCCGGCACTCGCAACGACCGCAAACGAGTGGTCCCCGCCCCGCGGGTTCTTCACGGTGAGCCTCACGGTATCGCCCGCGTTGATCGTGATCACGTTGGGCGCCCATCGAACGTACTCCCCCACGACCTTTTCCGTGTCCGCCTCGGGCGAGTCGATCTCCACGGCACACTGGCAAGTGCTGTTGTACCCGGTGACCACAAGGCCTTCGTCGATCGTGACTGTGATCGCGAGCGTTCGAGAGGGCACGCCGGGCCTCGCAAACGTCAATCCGAGCGCCGCGATGGACAGCACGAGGGCCACGACCGCTAGGGCAATCGCGAGTCTCGAGCTTCCCTTTCCCGTGGGCTGCGATGATGCTTCCATGACCTTACGCAGACGCTCCGATGGTATAAAGCGACACGACGATTCCCGCAGCTGGCTCCCAGACCTGGGAGTGGCCCCCCATGCTCATCAAGGACCGACGACTCCGGCAGGCATTGTTGGAGGCGCTGGCGGACGAGCAGAGGGCGAGGATCCTCGCGGCGACCGCGGACCGACCCCGGTCGGTGATGGACCTGATCCGGGACGAGGGAATTCCTAGTTCGTCCGCCTATCGATCCGTCCACGAACTCGAGGGGAATGGCCTCCTTGTCGTCGGTCGGACGGTGTTGACCTCCGATGGGAAGACGTACAGCATGTACAAAGCGACGTTCCGGGAGCTCAACGTGGCGTTCCGAGCGGGCGAGATTGTCGTGACGGCCACGCCGAACCTCGACGCGGTCCAGAAAGCCTTCCGCCTCTTCCATTCCTTCACGGAGGAGCTCTGACCGACATGGACCATCTCCTCCTCGCGATCACGAAGACCGCCGTGCTCGTCTCGGGCGTGGCGATCGCGGCCCTTGCGGTCCTCGCGTATCGACAGACGCGGGACCGTTCGATGCTGTATCTGGGCGTGGGCTTCACGTTCTTTGCATTCGGGTCGTTCATCGAGGGGGTGCTGTTCGAGTTGCTCGGCTGGAATCTCATGACCGTGCACGTCGTGGAATCCGGATTCGTGCTGGCGGGCCTGACAACGCTCGCGATCACCCTCCGCCCGAGGAGGGCACAGGGATGAGCGTCTGGGATCTCGCGGGCTTCGTCGCTTTCGCCACCGCCGGCCTCCCGCCCTTGTACTTCGCCCTCACTCTTCGCGTGGTGAACCGGCCTTTCTCCCGGCTCTCGCTCCTCCTCGCAGCCGCGCTGTTCACCCACGGTATCTTTCACCTTCTCCGGGCCCTCGAGGGGGCGCGATCCGGCGTCCTGGCGATCGAAGCGGCTTCGGCAGTCCTCGTTCTCATCTTCGCCCTTGCGTACTGGCCGCTACGGAGGAGGGACTCCCGTGGTCCTTGAGGAAATCCTGGAGGTGATCACCCTCGTCGCTCTGGCCTGTGTCTTGGCCATTTTCGTTTCTCGACTCGCGACGCACAGGCGGGAGAAAGAGGGCCGCGTCCTGGACTTCGGGACCGCCTTCTCGATCTTCATTGCCGGATGGGTGACCACGGAAATCCTGGCCCTCACTCTGCCGAAGGAATGGTCGGTGGCGAGGGACGCCCTCCACCTCGTCGTCGTCCTCGGATTCGCGATCTGGATCAATGTCCGATGGCGCTGGGCCCTTCGCCTCGCCCGAGGAAGCCCATGACCGAGCACTGGATCTTGGTGTCCCTGCGCGTCGGGATTGTCCTCGCGGGTTCCTTGGCGGGCCTCTGGAGCCTCCGCCTCGGTCTTCGGAAAAGGGAGCGGCGCGCGGCATACCTGCTCCTCGCGACGGGATTCGGCATGCTCACGCTTGGGGCGGTTGTGGAGGGCCTCCTGTTCGAACTGGCGAAGTGGGACCTCTCCGACGCCCACGCGGGGGAGGCCATCGTGAGTGTAGCGGGTCTTGCTCTCGTGCTGCTCTCCATCCTCCGCACCGCTTAGGGCCCTTTGCGCCCTGCGGGTAGCGAGGCACGTGGCAACCGGGACCATTCGCGACAACGCCCTCACGGTGAGAACCAAATAGCCTCGCCGCTATCCGCGCCGCCAGAATGGTCCGCGTGATCTGCCTCACCGGCATGCCCGGGTGCGGCAAGGAGGAGTTCGTGAAGGTCGCGCAGGACCGCGGCTTCGCGATCCTCCGGATGGGCGACGTCGTCCGCGAGGAGGCGAAGCGCCGGGGCGTGAAGTTCAGCGACGAGACCGTCGGCGGGATGGCCCACGAGGAGCGCGTGAAGCACGGCTTCGGGGTGTGGGCGAGCCGGACGGTCCCCCACGTGACGGGGGAGACGACCGTGATCGACGGGATCCGCGGCCGGGAGGAGCTCGAGGTGTTCCGGCAGGCGTACGGGAACGAGCTCGTGGTCGTCGCGATCCACGCGTCCCCCCGCACGCGGTTCGCCCGGATCCGGGAGCGCGGACGCGGGGACGACGTCGTCTCCTGGGAGGAGTTCCTCCGACGGGACGACCGGGAGCTCGGCTGGGGCCTCGGCGAGGTGATCGCGACGGCGGACCACATGATCGTGAACGAGGGCGACCTCGAGGGGATGCGGCGGCACTGCCGCCAGATCTTGGACGCGATCGGCGGGTGAGGGGATTGGCGGCGGCGAAGCTCGGCGTTCCTGGGGGACACCTCGCCTACGAGACCGCCGGACACGGCCCTCCCGTCCTGTTCATCCACTCCGTGATCGCGGACCGCCGGATGTGGGACCGGGAGTTCGCCGCCCTCGCCGCAGACCGCCAGGTCGTCCGGTTCGACCTGAGGGGATTTGGCGGGTCCACTCCGGCGTCCGCGCCGTTCTCGTACGTCCGGGACATCGAGGCCCTCGTCTCCCACCTCCGGCTCGAGAGGCCCTGCCTCGTCGGGTCGAGCATGGGCGGCGCGATGGCGATCGACTACGCGCTCGCGAACCCAGAGGGGGTGAGCGGGCTCCTGCTCGCCGCCCCGGGGCTCTCCGGGGGGTTCGACCCGCCGTTCGAGCCGAAGGAGCTGGCGGCGTTCGAGAGCGACGAGAAGAAGTCCACGGAAATCGCCCAGGCCTGGTCCAAGGGAGAGGCCTCGAGGGCGTTCGAACTCCTACGCGACCTCTGGTGTCCCGCGTTGAAGGGCCCGAGCCTGGAGTTGTTCCGGACGATGGTCGAGGAAAACGCGACGGAGGTGTTCGACAGCCGGAGCCAGGGGCAGGCCGAGCGGGCTCCGAAGGCGGCGGCGCGCCTCGGCACGATCCGCGTGCCAACGACCGTCCTGATTGGAGACCGAGACAACCCCGCGTCGGCCGTGTTCGCCCGCCGGATCGCACGGGCCATCCCCGGCGCCCGGCTCGTCGCCGTGCCGGAGGCGGACCACCTGATTAACCTCTCGCGGCCGGACGCCTTCGACGCGGAGCTCCGGTCGGCCCTCCGGGCATCGTCATCCGAGCGACCCTGAATCCACCCAACGGCGGTCACCGCCGGACCCGCGGGACCTTGCCGGAGAGCGCGGATTGCGGCTCCGTCTCCGGGTCGTAGCCCGCGACGGAGAATTCGTCCTCGATCTTCTCCAGGAGCCAGTTCTCGCCCTTTCCCTTTCCGATCCGGGTGAGGAAGATCGCCCACTGTCCGCGGAGCTTCGTGCCGTGCAACACCATCCGGATGGTGCCGTTTTTGAGCGCCGCGGCCGCGTCGGTTTCCGGAGACCCGACGACCCCGTATTCGCCGTGGTCCCACACGATCACCTCGCCCGCGCCGTACTCGCTCTCCGGCAGGGTGCCCTCGAACAGGAGGTAGTCGATCGGATGGTCCGGGACGCGGACCGCGAGGCGCTTGACCGTGGGGTCCTTGCTCGGCCCCTTCGGCACCGCCCAAGAGACGAGGCGGTCGCCGATCTCCAACCTCAGGTCGTAGTGGAGGCTCCGGGCCCAATGCTTCTGGACGCCGAATCGGAGTCGCGTCCCCGGCGGATCAGGCACGTTCTCAGCCTTCTGCCGAATACCGGTCCAACACACGCAGAGCACGGAGCGTGTTCCAGCAGCTCGCCGTCCCCTTCCCACCCTCCATGTCGAAGTGGACCTTGCCGGCGTGGGGAGTGCCAAGCGGCCACCGCCCGTTCTGGTGTTGCTTCCCAGCCACCAACTCGATGGCCTCCGCTGCTCGTTCATCGGGAGCGGCGCCGGCCTTCCGCAAGTAGTCCAGGCCCCACAGGACGTCGTAGTGCCAGCGAGTGGGAAACGCGAACTCCCGCCAGTCGCGAGCGCTCTTCCGGTCGCGATCGATCACCTCTCCGGTGGACAGGGACCGGAATAGCTTCCGTTCCAGCAGATACTCCTCGCCTCGGAGGCGAGCCTCCTTCACTGCGCTCATGGCGCCTTTCGCCTTCTCGTATTCCAGCAGTCCTTCCAGGACGCAGATCGTAGAGTTGAAGGAGGATCGCGTGCTCGGCGGGGCTTCGCAGTTCCAGCCGCCATCACGTAACTGTTCTCCGAGAAGCCGGTCGACGAGCCGGTCGCTTGCCTCGCCGAAGTACGCGCCGCAGGCGAGGACCCTGCCGTTGATGCAGGGTTCAACCTCGCCCTCGAAGAAGGGAGAATGGCTGTGGTACGGCCCCCAGTCGACCTTGTCGCGGACCAAGCGGATCGCCTTCCGGGCCTGAGGGCTCGCCGGGTCCAGCCCCAGCTCCCGCAGCACTATCAGCGTTTCCATGGTGGAGGCCCAGCTCTGAAAGACCCACGGGCCACCCCCCCAGTTCCCATCCGGTCCCTGGAGGCTGAGCAACCGGGCGCCCCAGCCCTCGACGGCGACACGAGACCGCTCGGCGGCGACAACCTCTTTGGGCTCCCCTGTGAGGTCACGCTCGACCTGCCATCGAATCGAAGGGTCCGACTCAAGAAGCCAACGGATGACCGCTTTCTTCGGCCTTGTGACTTCTCGTTTGACCGGTGCCACCTTTCGCACGAGCGCAGAAGCCGCGCCGCGGTATTTCAGCCTAGCGCGAAGGGGCCCGATGCGTGATCCTGCGAGCGCCGAGTCCGCTCGGGAATCGGTGAAACCAAGTACCCCGAGACAATGGGCGGCGTGCGGCGATGTTCCACTGGGTCGAAGCCCGCGCGTTCGCCCATGCGACGGAGGACGAGGAGAAGGTCTTGGCGGCGCTAAAGGCCGTCTTGCCCGGGGAGCCGAAGCGCGAGGCGCTCGAAGGACATTACGGGAACCCTCTAATCTCTCTCGTGGTCCGGGCCGAGAAGACGGCGGACATCCGCGAGTTTTGGCGGCGGTTGGTTGCGGGGCTCGGGCGCGAGGACGTGGGTCGAGAGTTGGAGGAACGCATCGACGAGGACGGCGTCTACCACCTCCGACTCGACAAGCAGCGCGCGTTCCTGGGGGAGATCGCCCGCCCGACCGGGTCCGACGTGATCGACGTTCGCGCGAAAGTGGCGGCGTTCCCGAACAAGCGCGAGAACGCGGTGCGCGTCGTCCGCGAGTTCCTGGAGGCGCTGTAGTGCACCTCACCGCGGAGGAGGAGAAACTCCTCGCAAGCGGCACGCCTGCGGAGCAACTCTCGATGCGGATCCTGACGACCCTCGGCGACGTGTACGGCGCGGACCGCCTCCTCCCGATCGCGAGCGCGCACGTGTCCGGCGTTTCCCTGAAGACGCTCGGCCAGCCGGGGCTCGAGTTTCTCGAGGGGTTCGCCGCCACCGCCAAGGTCCGCGTGCGGACGACCGTGAACCCGATGGGCATGGACCCGGACCGGTGGCGAGAGCTCGGGATTCCGCCGGAGGTCGCCGCCGCGCAGGAACGCATCGCGGACGCGTACCGGGCGATGGGATGCGAGCCGACGTTCTCGTGCACACCATACCTGATTGGAAACCGGCCGAACCGCGGCGAGCACCTCGCGTGGGCAGAGTCCTCCGCGGTCGTGTTCGCGAACGCAGTGATTGGAGCGCGCACGAACCGGGAGGGCGGGCCGTCCGCATTGGCGGCGGCGGTCGCAGGGCGCACCCCGAACTACGGGCTCCACGTGGACGAGAAGCGGCAGGCGACGCACGCGTTCGACGTCCGCGTCCCGATGCGCGGCTACCGGTGGTCCCTCCTCGGCCTCCACATTGGCGGGATCGTGGGCGACGGCGTCCCGTATCTGCGGGGCATCACCGCCACGGAAGCAGACCTGAAGTGGTTCGGGGCCGCGCTCGCCTCGGCGGGCAGCGTCGGGATGTTCCACATCGAAGGCCTCACGCCAGAATGGCGAGACGCGAACGCGGACGACCTCTCGGCAACAAGGATCTCCGAAAACGACCTCCTTGAGACGCGGGACCGGTACACGACGGACGCGGAGCCGGACGCGATCGGACTCGGCTCCCCGCAGCTGTCCGCGGACGAACTCCGCCAAGTGGCGGCGTTGCTGGAGAAGCATCGCCCGCGGCCCCGCGTGTACGTGTTCACGAGCCGCACCGCTCGAGCGGAGGCGGCCGACGCCGCCAAACGGATCGAGGCGCTCGGCCACCTCGTCCTCGTCGACACGTGCCTCGAGGTCGCGCCGATGGAGCGGTGGGCGACGGCGACCGCGACCCCCTCGGGGAAGGGCGCAGTCTACCTGCCGACGCTGTGCGGGCAGAAGGTCGTCCTCGACGATCTCGAGGAACTCCTCCGGAGGTTCGGATGAGGTTCCTGGGGCGGCGAATCGTCGGCGGCACGGCCGAAGGATCCGTCTTGGCGGCGGAGACACCCTTGTCCCTGCTCGGCGGCGTGGACGCGATCACGGGAACGGTCCAAGACCCGGAGAGCCCGATCCGCGGCGAACGCCTCGCGGGCCGGATCTTGGCGGTGCCGCACGCGAAAGGGAGCACGGTCGGGTCCTACGTCCTCTACGGGTTGCGGACGCGGGGATGCGCGCCGCGTGCGATCGTTGCCGCCAGCGCGGACACGATCCTGGCGGTGGGGGCGGTCCTCGCGGACGTGCCGATGGTGGACGGGATCCCCGTGGACCTCCTCCGCACGGGCGACCGCATGGCGGTGGACGCGGGCGCGGGCGTCGTGGCGGCGCCCGACCTCGTGGAGCGCGAAGTCGTCGCGTCGTTTCTCGAGCGGGAGGGTCGGATCCTCGTCGTCCGCCGGAGCGAGAAGGTCGGCTCATTCCGAGGGAAGTGGTCCGGGATCTCCGGCTTCCTCGAGGGGTCCGACCCGGAGGCCCACGCCCGGCGCGAGGTCGAGGAGGAGACGGGAATCACGGACCTGCGGCCGATCGCGCGCGGCCCCGTGGTCCGGTCGCGGGGGACGGACACCGCGGTTTACGCGATTCACCCGTTTCGGTTCGAGGCCCCGAGGGGCGACGTCCGCCTGGACTGGGAGAACGTCGAGTACCGGTGGCTGCCGCCACACGAGCTCGAGAGCCTGGACGCGGTCCCGAAGCTCGTGGCGGCGTACCGCGCGACCCTCACGCCGTGACGACGCCGTCGACTTCCTTCTCGAGCAGGTTCAACTGGTGCGTGTCGAGCGTGGACGGGTTCACGGAGACGACCAACGTCGCCCCGTTGATCGCGACCTGGTCCCGCAGCGCCTGCAGGAGCCGGAGGACGGTGAGGAAGTTGTTGTTCGTGATCAGGTACTCGATCCCATCGAGCAGAACGAATCCCGTCTCCTTCGTGATGAACTGCTCGAGGGCGAGGGACAGCTTCTCGAGGTCCTTCGGGCGCACGCTGTCCTCCTTCCCGACGTTGCTGAGCCACAGGATTGGCACGTTCGCCGGAATCCCGAACTTCTCCCGGACCTTCTGCGGGTAGACGCGGGTGACGCAGAACCCCCTCTGCCCGCGGCGGAGTGCGTCGAGGAAGAGCGCGTACGCCTGCTGCGGCTTCTCCTCCTTCACGAGGTACGTCGAGGACGCCGCGGGCTGCAGGGCGGGCGACGGGAGCGCCTCGCCCATAGGGGTCTCCGCGTGCGCGACGACGGGCGCGGGTTCGGGCGCGGCGGGGACAGGAGCGGGCGCCGGGCCCTCGCCGCCAAAGCCGCAGTGAGGACACGTGTACGTGCCCTTCGGGATCGGCGACCCGCACGAGGGGCACGGGAGCGTCCCCGCGGGCATCTCCCCGCACCGCCAGCACCGGACCTCGCCCGCCTTTCCCGGGGCGCCGCACACCGCGCACGGCGGGACCTCGGCGGCCTCCGCCTTCCTCTCCAGGAACTCGCGGATCCGCCGCACGTCCGGCTCCTCGAGTCCCTCGATCTGCATCAGCTCGTCCCGGCTCGCGTCCCGGAGGGCGGCGAGCGTCTTGTACCCGGAGTCGAACAGCGCGATCGCCTTCCGCTGCGTGATCCCGGGAATCTGGCTGAACGCCTCGAGCGCTTCCCGCATGTGCAGGGGGGTGATCCCGATCAGGAGCGTCGCCCCGTCGACGTTCGGCCACTCCACGATGTACTCGTCGTCCACGTCGCCCGTGCCGACCGTGAGGGTCCGCGCCCGCGTCTCCTGCGAGATGTACTCCCGCCACGGCTCGAGCACCCCCACGAGGCTCTCCGGCACCTGGACCGTCGCGCGGACGAAGTCCTCCACCGCGAGGTCGATGTCCTTCCGCATCTGCTGCACCCGGCGGACGACCTCGCGGGCCATCCCCTCCGCCCGTACCTCGTCGGAGACGCGGAGGTCGACGAACAGCTCCCCGTACGGGGTCTCGACGCGGACGACGCCCTGCGGGAGGCGTCGCTCGATCCGGACCATGTTCGGCAGGATCTTGATGATCTGCCCCTCGATCCCCATCCGGTATTCCCCGCGGACGTCGAGCTCTTGCTGGACCTCCGCCGCGGGGCGCATCTCCAGGATCGTCGCGATCTTCGACCACCAGGCCTTGTACGCCTTCCCGATCGCCTGCGGGTCCGGGAGGAGCCGGAGCTCCATCTCCGCGTACGGCGCGTCCGCGGCGCTGACGTGGAACGCCTTCACGTTCGCCATCTCGACGAAGACGTGCTGGAGATGCCGGAGCGCGGTCGACGCCTCCTCGGTCGGCCCGCGCAGGGTGACGGAGCGCACGGGCCACCGGAGCTTCACGTTCTCCTTCTGCCGTACCTTCGCGACGATGTCCACGAGGTCCCGGACCGTGTTCATCGCTTTCTCGAGGTTCGCGTTCAGGAAGTCCTCGCGCGCCTTCGGCCAGTCCGCCATGTGCACGGTCAGGAGCCGCCCGTCGAGGTTCTGGTAGATTTCCTCCGCGATGTGCGGGCAGAATGGAGCGAGGAGAGCCGTGGCGGTCAGCAGCGCCTCGTGCAGGACCTTGTACGCGGCCAGTTTCCCGCGATCGTCCCCCTCTTTCCATGTCCGGTCCCGTACCATCTTCACGTACCACCGGGACAGGTCCTCAACGACGAATTCCTCAAGGGCACGGACGGCGCGGTGCATCTCGTACACCTCCAGGGCCGCCGTGACCGTCTCCTTCAGCCGCTCCGCGCGGGACATGAGCCACCGGTCCTCGGGGGTGAGGCTCTTCACCAGGTCGTCGAGGGCGTGCGCCTCGGGGTCGAACTTGTCCATCGCCATGTAGGTCGCCGCGAACTTGTACACGTTGTAGAGGATGTTCAGCATCCGTCCCGCGTTCTTCGCGTCCTCCCAGGAGAACGTGATGTCCTCCCACGGCGCGTTCGCACGGAGGAGGTAGAGGCGGAAGGCATCGACCCCGTGCTTCCCCACGACCTCGAAGGGCTCGATGTAGTTCCCGAGGTGGCGGTGCATCTGCCGGCCGTCGGGTCCGTTGACCCATCCGTGGAGGAGGACGGACCCGACGGCCGGCAGAT
>Ga0209341_10002311_pt1 | contig 18139 bp, 20 predicted proteins | sample RifCSP13_2_FD_184020 | JGI IMG/M metagenome (GOLD analysis project Ga0209341, IMG submission 184020) | Soil microbial communities from Rifle, Colorado - Rifle CSP2_sed 13_2 (SPAdes) (version 2) | ecosystem: Environmental > Terrestrial > Deep subsurface > Rock core/Sediment | place: Rifle... | reverse complement strand
TATCATGACCACCCATGACCTCAATCTCGTCGGTAGCTTCGCGGACCGCGTCTATGTGCTGGCGATGGGCCGCGGCGTCATCACGGCGGGGCCGCCGTCGACGATCTTCATGCAGCTCGAAAAACTCAGGGCCTCGAACATCGAGCCCCCGCCCCTCACCGAGCTTTTTATGAAACTGAGGGGCCGCGGCATTGCCGTTGATGTGCCGGCCCATGTCGACCAGGCCGTTCATGACCTGGCGCGTCTCATACAACGATAATGATTTTCACGCCCGCGCTCAAGCGGGCCTGTCCGCCGACAGGCGGGGAACCGGGAGGAGCGAGAGAATGCCGAACAACAGTGGAGGATCAGTTCACAAAAAAGGAGCGCTGATTTCATCGGTCGCGGTCGTTCTGGCGGCCGGCGTCTTGATCGGCGCGGCATCAGGATATGCCGTCGCCCATGGCGGGCGTGACGACCTTGTTTTTCTTCTCGTTCTCCTGTCCGTCATACCGTTTCTCACGTACCTCCTGTATAAGGGGACGATATTTCCGTATTACCGGAGGCTGGAGGACGCCAATCTCGAACTGCATCTCAAGCAGGAAGAGGTCCTCGATATCAAGGACGACCTGTTCATCAAGTTCCTCGGCATCTATGATGTGAATTATGCGGCCAATTCACCCCGTCTGTTCCCGGACCGCCTGAAGGACGTTGTTGATGTCACGGCCAGGGTCATGGATGCGGATCTTTGCATGATCTACCTCTATGAAAAGAGACAGGACAACATCGTGCTTGCGGCGATCAACGAAGACGAACGCCGGGCAGCAGTGGGGAACGTCCGTATTCCGCTGGGCGAGGGCATCGAAGGATGGGTTGCGCGGAGGCTCGAGCCTGTCGTGCTCAGAGACGTTCATGCCGATGCGAGGTTCCGCGAGATACCCGGGCTTGTCCTTTCCGGCTATACTTCCGTTTACTGCCTGCCGCTCTATGTGTATTCGAACGGCGCTCTCATGGGCGTGATGGAACTTCTGTACGCCAAGGCAAAGAATTTTAACGACGAGGAAATAACGTTCTTTACCACGCTCGCGGGCATCCTTTCAACGACGATACTGAACGAGCAGCTTCAGGGAGAACTTCGCAAAATGAATCTGGAGCTCGAGCAGTGGGTTTCGGAGAAGACCGAAGAATTAAGGGCATCGGAAGAGCGTTACCGGACCCTCGTCGAGAACGCCTCTGAATCGATATTTCTTCTCGCCGAAAACGGCGATGTCGTGTTCGCGAACGATCAAGCCGCGCGCCTGAGCGGTTATGGGAAGTACGACCTTCTCCATAAGAACCTCTTCGAGCTCTTTGTTGATCCCGCGCAGCCGCAGGACGTTCTCTCGGAGGCCGGCCAAGGTCGCCAGTCCATCAGACACGGCAAACTTCGGAAGGCCGACACAACGGTTGTGCCTGTCCAGATGAGCGCCGTGGGGCTCACGCTCATGGGCAAGCGCTTTATTCAGTCGGTTGTGCGTGAAGTGTCGTCCCATGCGGACCTTGAGAAACTCCTTGAGGAAAGGGAGCGTGAGATAACGGCCCTCAAGGCAAGGCTTGCCGGTTAATTTCGTTTTCCCGAGGACGGACTTTTCCCTCCGAAATTTTTTGGCCTTTACATATCCACCGGGCTATGGTATAAATTATGCATAGGGCGGCCGTACAGGCCGCCATGTTCATTAAGAGTGTTGTATGAATGTGAAAAAAAACAGGGTTTTTAAGGCGATATCCGCGGTTCTTATTCTTGTAGCCGCCTATGGTGGTTTTCATCTCTTCCGCGGACGGGAGATCGCCCTGCCCACGTTGTTTCAGCCGGCCCCCGGCGTCAGGCTCGTTTTAAGCATGGACGGCTTCAAATCAGTACAGTCCGAAAAGGGCAGAGTTTCGTGGAGCATGAGCAGCCTGAAGGCCGACCTGTACGAGAATAAAGAAGCAAAACTGCAGGACGTGGAGATCGTATTCAAGAATCCCGGCAGGGGAGACGGGGTGCTTATCGGCGAAACGGGCATCATGAACACGGTGAACGGCAACGCGACGATACGCGGCGAGTCCCGCGAGGTCAGGATCGTGACGAGTGACGGCTACCTCTTAACGACAAATGCGCTCAACTGGAACGCCGGGGAGCGTGTTGTGCGGACCGCGGACCCCTTCAAACTGCTTGGCCGCGAGATCTATCTTGAAGGACGCGGGATATCGGCGATGGTGGACGACAATACGATCGTGGTGGAGAACAATGTTAAAGCGGTCCTTCAGGAATAGCCTTCTCATTCTTGTCGCCTTTTTTCTTGCAGGCGCGGCCCCGGGGCCCGATAAGCCGGCGCTGATGGCGAGAGAGCCGGTGGTGATCACCTCCAAACGGATGAAGGCGGACAAGCTCGGAGACAAGGTGATGTTTTTCGAAGACGTCACGCTCAAAAAAGAGGACATGACCCTTTATTCGGACCAGCTCATTGTTTTCTATGATGTGTCGACAAAGGGCGTCAAAGAGATCGAAGCCGTGGGCAATGTGGTGGTCCGCAGGGAAGGCAGGGTGGCGCTTGCGAACCGCGCGCTGTACTACAGCCGCGAAGAAAAGATCGTCCTTACCGGTGATGCGCGTATCATCGAGAACGAAAACCAGCTCGGCGGCGACCGGATAACGCTGTACATACGAAACGACCGCAGCGTCGTCGAAGGCGGCAGGGTGCTTTTCTATCAGGACAAGGCCCTGGAAAAGAGACGGGGCCAGTAAGCCCCGTTGGAGATGTTTCGCTTGACGCGATCTCTAACGGGGTAAAGCGCGGGGAGATTGAACGGAAAACTATGCCGGGGCTTGAAGCGAAAAAACTGGAGAAGGGCTACAAGGGCAGGAAGATCGTCCGGGGAGTAAGCCTCCAGGTCAATAACGGAGAGGTCGTCGGGCTCCTCGGGCCCAACGGGGCCGGGAAGACCACGATCTTCTATATGGTGGTGGGGCTGATAAAACCGGACCAGGGCAGGGTGTCCCTTGACGGTACGGACATCACGCGAATGCCGATGTACCAGAGGGCGAGAAACGGCATCGGCTATCTTCCCCAGGAGCCCTCGGTCTTCCGAAAACTCTCGGTATCGGAAAACCTCATGGCGATACTCGAGACCCTGAACATCTCCGAGCTTGAACGTAAAGAGCGCCAGGACAGCCTGCTCTCGGAGCTCGGCATAGCGCACCTGTCCGACAGCAAGGCATACACGCTTTCGGGCGGGGAGAGGCGCCGGGTCGAGATCGCGCGCGCTCTTACCCTGTCGCCCAAGTTCATTCTGCTCGACGAACCCTTTGCCGGGATCGATCCCCTCGCGGTACAGGATATTCAGGGCATCATCTCACTTCTGAAAACCAAGGGGATCGGCGTCCTGATCACCGACCACAACGTGCGGGAAACCCTCGCCATCACCGACCGGGCGTATATCATCAGCGAGGGAAAGATCATCGAAGCGGGGAGCGCCTCGGAGATCACCGCGAGCCCCCGGGTGCGTGAATTTTATCTGGGCGAGGGGTTCAGGATGTAACGGTGAAGAATTCCAAGAACCAGGCACCAATAATCAAATAAATTCCAATATCCAAATACTCAGTTCCAAACTGTTTGGTTATTGAGGTCTTGGTCATTGGTGATTATTTGAAGATTGGGATTTGTAAATTGGAATTTGTTCTAAACGTATGGAAGCCAGACTCGAACTAAAGCTATCGCAAAAACTCATCATGACGCCGCAGCTCCAGCAGGCGATCAAGCTGCTGCAGCTGTCGCGGCTCGAGCTCGTTCAGTCGGTTTCCCAGGAACTCATGGAAAACCCGGTTCTCGAAGAGCTGGCTTCGGACGCTCCCGAGGGGGAAGTAGCTGAAAACGACGCGGAGGCCCCGCCGGAAGCCCCGGTGTCGCAGGAGGCGCTTCCTGATCAAGGCCAGAGCGCGGAGCCCGAGGGAGTGACCGAGCTCAAAAGCGATCTCGATCTCGGACCTGCCTGGGACGACTACCTGAACGAGATGGGAGACGGACGGGATTTCGGGCATGGAGAGGCGGATGACAAGGAATTGCCCTCGTATGACCAGACGCTCACCCGCCGCCCTTCGTTAAGCGACAATCTTCTCTGGCAGCTCCGGCTTTCCCTGTCGGACCCCGGTCTTCTCAAATGCGGCGAATGGATCATCGGCAATATCGACGATGACGGATATCTCCGGACCCCGCTCGAAGAACTTGCGCAGCAGGCCGCCCTTCCCGCCGCCACCCTGGAACAGGCGCTCAATATCATTCAGCGTTTCGATCCCAGCGGTGTGGGGGCGCGGAGCCTTCAGGAATGTCTCCTGATCCAGGCGCGGCAACTCGACCTCGAAGGGACGCTCGTCGAAAAGATCATTCAGCAGCACCTTACGGACCTCGAGAAAAAGCGGTATGGAAACATAGCGAAGGCGCTGGGGATCACGCTCCAGGAAGTGATGGAGGCCGCCCAGGTCATCGTCCATGAGCTTGAACCAAAGCCCGGAAGGGCCTACACCGAAGACGATACGCACTATGTGGTGCCGGATGTCTATGTGGTCAAAGTGGAAGACCGGTATGAGATCCAGCTGAACGAAGAAGGGCTTCCCCGCGTGCGCATCAATCCGTACTATCGGAAGCTTCTCGGCAGGAAGGAAGAGATCGACAAGGCCACCAAGGATTATATAGAAGAGCGGCTGCGTTCCGCGCAGTGGCTTATCAAAGGCATGGAGCAGCGGAACAAGACGATCTACAAGGTGGCCGAGAGCATCGTCCAGTTCCAGTACGATTTTCTGGAAAAAGGGATCTCACACCTGAAGCCCATGGTGCTCAAGAACGTCGCCGAGGACATCTCGATGCACGAATCAACGATTAGCCGCGTGACGACGAACAAGTACATGCACACGCCCCAGGGCATCTATCCGATGAAATATTTCTTCACCACCGGTTTTTCGGGAGGAACGGGCAGTGATGTGTCCTCTCTCACCGTCAAGGACACCATTCAGAAAATGATCAAGGAAGAGGAGCCGTCGAAGCCTCTCAAGGACCAGCAGATCGTCGAGGTCCTCAAGGCGCAGGGCGTCACGATCGCGAGGAGGACGGTGGCGAAGTACCGTGAGGAGCTCCGGATCCCGCCGACGAGCGTGAGAAAAAGAAGTGGATGACATCTGGGTGAAAGGGAACAACGCATGGTGAGCATCAAAGACCATTTTCAGAACGACCTCGTGATCGACGATATCAAGGCGGTCGATAAGAACGGCGTGCTCCGGGAATTCGCCGGACTTCTGAAAACGGCGGGCAAGGTGCGGGAGGAGGACGGGATCGTCCGTGTGCTGGCCGAACGGGAAGCGCTCGGGAGCACGGGCATCGGCGACGGGGTGGCGATTCCGCACGGAAAGGTGCGGGGCCTGCGGGAGATCGTCGTCGCTTTCGGCAGATCGAGGAACGGCGTCGATTTTCAGTCGCTTGACGGGAAACCGGTCCACCTTTTTTTTCTTCTGCTCACGCCCGAAGACAACCCCGGGGACCATCTGAAGGTCCTTGCCCGCATATCCCGGCTGCTGAAAAATCCGGTTCTGCGTGAAGACCTTCGGGCAGCCCTCCCGAATCAGGATGTCCGGAAGATCATACTTGATGAGGACAGTAAATATTTGCAGAAATGAAGGTGACCGTTAGAGATCTGACAGAGAAGGCCGAGGTGATCGCCGGACGTCCCGGCCTGGGGAGGGAGATCAAGTCGCCCCAGGTGGCCGAGCCGTCACTGAGCGCTCCCTTGAGTCGTCGTGGTCTGGCCTCCCGGGTGGTGCATCTCACCCCGGCCCAGTCAGCCCACCTGTCATCGCTTTCCCGGGCGGAACAGGTTCCCCTTATCAGGGACCTGCTCCGGCAGCGGCCCGCCTGCATTCTCGTGAGCGGCGGCAGATTGAATGAAGAACTTCTTGCGAAGGCCGAATCCGCAAAAATTCCGGTTCTCAAGAGCGGGAACCTGTCGGGCCTGTCAAAGGCGCTTATCGAAAAGCTTACGCCGAGAGTGAGCATGCACGGTGTGCTCGTCCAGGTGTTCGGACTCGGCACGCTCCTTGTCGGCGAGAGCGCCATCGGCAAGAGCGAGGCCGCGCTTGACCTCGTGCTCCGCGGGCACAAACTGGTCGCGGACGATCTCGTGGTGCTTGACAAAATGGATGACGCCATAATCGGCAAGGCCGCGGACATGGGGGCCGACCTTCTGAATATCAGGGGCCTCGGTGTCATTGACGTGCGTTCACTCTATGGCCCGTCGGCAACGGCCGTCTCATGCATGGTCGGCCTCATAGTCGAGCTTGAGGAGTGGAAGAAGGGCCATTACTACAGCCTGCTCGGTCTGCGCGAGCAGCGCCACAAGATCCTCGGCGTGAACATTCCCTACCTCAAGTTGCCGGTAAAGCCGGGGCGCACGATGGCCACGCTCGTCGAGGTGGCTGCCAGGAACCAGATCCTCAAGAACCGGGGGGTCTTTACCGCGCGGGACCTCAACCGGAGGCTCAAAAAGAGGATGACCGGATGAACAGCAGGCGCATGGTGATCGTGACGGGACTCTCGGGCTCCGGCCGGAGCGCCGCGCTGAAGGCGTTCGAGGACATGGGCTATTACTGCGTGGACAACCTCCCGCTCATGCTGCTGCCCGGGTTCATTGAGTTCGCGGCGGGGTCGGAGGAGGCGTTTCATTCCGCCATCGGCATCGACGTCAGAGAAAAGGGCTTTGTTGAAAATTTTCCGGAGCTCTTCGGCCGGCTCAGGGCGTCGGGCCCTGCTGTCGAGATGCTCTTTCTGGAGGCGTCGGACCAGGCGCTCGTGCGGCGTTTCAGCGAGACCCGCAGACCTCATCCGTTGGCAAAGGGGGCGACCCCTCTCCTCGACGGCATCAGAAAGGAACGCGTAGCGCTCGGCGAGATCAAGAAGCTCGCGGACCGAATACTCGACACCACGGACTATACGGTGCACGATCTGCGGCAGGCTGTCGAACGCCGCTATTCAGAGGCCGATGCCGGCAGGCCCATGGTGATCACCATGATCACCTTCGGGTACAAATTCGGGGTCCCCTATGATCTGGACCTGCTCTTTGATCTGAGATTCCTTCCCAATCCGCACTTTGTGGCGGAATTACGGCCCCTGACAGGGGAGGACCCCGCGGTCAGCAACTATGTCCTGGTCAGTCCCGAATCCGAAGAGTTTTTATCAAGGCTCGGGAGTTTTCTCGAGTATCTTCTGCCGCGTTACCGGAGCGAGGGGAAAAGCTATCTCACGATCGGGTTCGGCTGCACCGGCGGCAAACACCGCTCCGTCGCCGTGTCGCTCGCCGTTGCCGGGCGTCTCAGAGAGCGCGGCTACGAGGTGAACGTTAAACACCGGGATATGGGGAGCTGAGAGTTCAAGTGCGGAATGGGGATCGCGGAATGCGGGATGGAAATTTTAAAATCCGAAATTGATAATTTGCGGCAATGCTTCAGTTACCGGGGGTGGCGGTCCATTCGCTCTGCCGCGCAAACGTGCGGATTGTGCAGTAGTGATATTAGGCCATGCATCCGGTCCCAAAAGCACTTTTGCATTTTGAAGATCTGCGGGGCACTTAAAAGCGCGCGTCTATCGCTCAAGGAACCGCCCCCGCCCTATAACTAAAGGAACGATCTGCAAATCCGCAATGAAATGAAAGGAGACAAAGCATGGTCGGTCTGGTGCTGGTATGTCACGGCGATATGGGAAGTGAGCTGGTGAAGGCGGCCGAGATGATCGTGGGCAGGGTGGAAGCGGTCCTTGCGGTGAGCGTCAGACAGGAGAGCGCCCCGGAGACGCTCCGGGACGAGATCCAGGACGCCATCAGGAAGGTGGACCGGAAGAACGGCGTGATGGTCTTTACCGACATGTTCGGCGGGACGCCGTCCAATATCGCCCTCGCGTTCCTCGGCGAGACCGTCGAGGTGGTCACCGGCGTGAACCTCTCCATGCTCATTAAGTTCGCGAACCACCGGGACGACAAGACGATCACGGAGCTGGCGCGGCTGGTGCAGGAAGCGGGGCAGAAAAGCATTGTGATCGCGAGTCAGATGCTGAAAGGGGCGAAGTGATTCCCGATGGTCGTATTTACCCGTATTGATGACCGGCTGATCCACGGACAGGTGGTGGAAGGCTGGGTGAATTTTCTGAAAGCGACCTGCATCCTCGTCGCGGACGACACGGTCGCATCGAATGCGTCTCAGTGCTCCATCATGCGGATATCCGCGCCGCAGGGGCTCAAGGTATGCATCGGCGGGGTCCAGGAAATATGCGCGGAGGCGCGCTCTTCCGCGTACGATAAAGAGCGCGTTATCCTGCTCTTCTCGAACCCGTCGGACGCTCTCCGCGCGCTCAAACTGGGTCTGGGCTGCACGGCCCTCAATATCGGCGGGATGCACTATACTCCGAAGAAGTGCAAGCTCATGGATGTGCTCGCGGTCGATGATGCCGACCGGGAGGCGCTCAAGGCGATCATGGACATGGGCGTCTCGGTATTCATCCAGACGGTCCCTACGGAGAAGCCGCAGCCCCTCGCCAAGGTGCTCGGGGGCGTGTGTAAGACTTCATAAGGTACAAGGCACAAAGACAGCAATGCATAAGTCAAATTTCAAAATGCAAATTGCAAAATTGTGGTATGGCCCTTCGGCCATGATTTTATGTATTTCTTCATTTTGATTTTTGCATTTTGCACTTCGCATTTTGCATTTATCCGACTTCGTGCCACGGATCAGGATATACATGGCGATCTTCGACACAAAGACACTCACTGATATCATTCTTGTGGCGCTCGCGGGCGGGATCATCGGTCTCGACAGGACGGCCGCGGGCCAGTTCATGTTCTCGCAGCCCATTGTCGCGGGGCCGCTTACGGGCTGGATGCTGGGGGACGCCACAACAGGGCTCATCATCGGCATCGTGCTTGAGCTTATCTGGGTGATGGATATCCCGGTCGGAACGTTCGTACCCGCTGACTCGACGATTTTGGCCGTCTGGGCGACGGCTGTCGCGGTCCTCGGGAGCGCCGGGAGGGAGCCGCTGCCGGTGATAGGATTTTCTCTTCTCCTCACGGTGGCGCTGATTCCGGCAACCATGAGGGCCGACGGTTTCATACGAAAATGGAACTCACGGCTGGCCGCCGCGGCCGAGCCGACGCCGGGAGAACACGCGGGGCGAAGGCTGAGCCGGGCGCACCTTTCGGGCATCGCGGTCTTTTTTTTAAAATCTTTTGTCCTGTATCTTGTCCTGCTGCCTTTGGGCCTGATCGCGGCGCACCTGTTCAGCGGTCTGCCAATGAGATTTCAGGGCTCGATGTCGCTGTTTGTCAAGCTCCTCCCCCTGCTCGGCATTGCCTCGGTTGTGCGCAGGCTGTCGATCAGAACAGCGGACGGGTTTCTCCTTATCGGATTTGTTACGGCGGCGACGATCGGTCTTGCGCTCCGGGCCGGTTTTCTCCTTGTCATGCTGGTCGCTGCGACCGCGACGTGGGTCGGGGTAAAATATCGTGAAGGAAGATCGTAGGAACATAAGGACGCTTGATCTCGTCAGGGTCCTCCTGAGGGCGTTTGTGATCCAGGCCTCGTGGAGCTTTGACCGGATGCAGACCCTCGGTTTTGCGTACGCGATGCTGCCGGCGCTCCGGAGGCTGTACCCGAACGGCGATGAATTGACGTCCCGGATCAACCTCCATCTGGAATATTTCAATACGCAGCCGTATCTCGCGTCGTTCATCCTGGGCGCCGCGGTGAGGCTGGAAGAGGGACGGGCGTCCGGCAGGAACCGGGACGCCGATGTCCGCGGCATGAAGGCGGCGCTCATGGCGGCTCTCGGGGCGCTGGGCGACAGCTTCTTTTGGGGGGCGCTCAAACCGTTCGCGGTTGCCGCGGCCGTGGCCGTGTTTCTGGCCGGCCTGTGGTGGGCCCCGCTGGTGTTCCTCGTGATATACAATATCTGGCATGTGGGGCTTCGGGTCTGGCTGCTGTTCCTGGGCTATGAGAGCGGAGGGGATGCGGTGTCGCTGGTGGCGGCGTTTAATTTTACGAAGCTGGCCCGGAACCTCAAGATAATGTCCCTCTCGCTCCTCGGCGGCATTCTCGGCATGCTCCCGCTCTGGCGGGCCGAGTTCAGGCTGCCGGTCCCCGTTGCCGGCCCTTTTGCCATTGCCGTTGGCGGGCTTGCGGCCACGCTTGGTATGGTTTTACTGCTGCGGGCAGGCGGCACGCCTGCCAAACTCATGTTTGGCCTGGCCGTTGTCTGCGTTGTCCTGGCCTTTTTAGGAGCCGTCTGATGATAAAGAAAGAGCTTCTCATTGAGAACAGGCTCGGCCTCCACGCGAGGGCCGCCGCGCAGATCGTGAAGTCCGCGAGCGCCTTTGCGTCGAAGATAACGCTGAGCAAAGACGGCCTCGAAGTGGACGGCAAGAGCATCATGGGGATCATGATGCTCGCCGCGGCGAAGGGGAGCAGCATACTGCTCCAGGTGGAAGGACCGGACGAGAACGGGGCGCTCGCTGAGCTCGAACGGCTTTTTCAGGACAAGTTTGGAGAGAAGGAATAGAAACAGAAGACAGAAGACAGAAGACAGAAGACAGAAGACAGATAAGGACTAAGGGAATGGACGAAATAATTTACCGGGGCATCGGGGCGTCGCCCGGAATCGTGATCGGCAGGGCCTACCTCCTCGACCGCCGGAAAGTGGTGGTGGCGGGCCAGAGGATTGGGGAGGTCAACGTCAAAGACGAGGTGGCGCGCTTCAAGAAGGCCGTTGAGGTCTCGAAGGCGCAGCTCGAAGAGCTCAAGAAACGCCTGAGCAAGGACCTCGGGAAATCACACCTCTATATTCTTGAAACGCTCATCATGCTGCTCGAAGACAAGATGCTCATCGACAGCACGGTCAAGCGGATCAGGGAAGCGCTCCTGAACGCCGAAGGCGCGCTCAAAGCGACGATCACCGCCATCGCGCAGAAGTTTGATGCGATCGAGGACGAATACCTCCGCGGGCGGAAGCACGATGTCGAGCAGATAGGCGAACGTATCCTGAGGAACCTCGTCGGGCACAAGCAGGAGAGCCTTGCTGATATCGGCGATGAGGCCGTGGTCATCGCGCACGATCTCGCGCCGACGGACACCCTTGTGATGCGAAAGGACAAGATCCTCGCCTTCGCGACGGACGCGGGCAGCAGGACATCCCATACCGCCATCCTTGCCCGTTCGCTCGGGATCCCCGCGGCTGTCGGTCTCAACAGGATCACGGAGGCCGTCAAGACCGGCGACGTGGTGATCGTCGACGGACTCCACGGGGTGGTGGTCGTTTCCCCGGAAGAGGAAACATTTCTCGACTACCTTAAGAAACAGCGACGCTATAAGTACTTCGAACAGGAGCTGGACAAGCTCAGGGAGCTTCCGGCGGAGACCCTCGACGGTCACATGGTGTACCTCCAGGGCAACATCGAGTTGCCCGGAGAGGTTGAGTCTGTTGTTGAGCACGGCGGGACCGGTATCGGGCTCTATCGAACGGAGTTCCTTTTCCTGGACAGGCCGAAACTGCCGACCGAGGAGGAACATTATAATGCCTACCGTCAGGTCGCTGAAAAAGCGGCCCCCCAGGAAGTGGTGATCCGCACGTTCGACGTGGGCGGCGATAAGATCGGACTGATGGACAATTTTGAAAAAGAGGCGAACCCCGCTCTCGGCCTCCGGGCGATCCGTTTCAGCCTCTATAAAAAAGACGTCTTTAAGACCCAGCTCAGGGGCATCCTGCGGGCGACCGTCCACGGGAACATCAAGCTGCTCTATCCCATGATCTCCGGTCTTCCCGAGCTGCATGAGGCCAAGAAAATACTCGACGAGGTGAAACAGGAGCTGAGATCCGAAGGCACGGCCTTTAATGAAGATATGAAGGTCGGCGTGATGATAGAAATTCCGTCGGCAGCGATGATCTCCGACCTCCTGGCCGCTGAGGTGGATTTTTTCAGCGTGGGCACGAACGACCTCATTCAGTACACGCTCGCGATCGACCGCCAGAACGAGCACGTCGCGTACCTCTACGAGCCGCTCGATCCCGCCGTGCTCCGCCTGCTCAAGCAGGTGTCCGCGGCCGCTCATCACGCGCGCATCCCTCTGGCCATGTGCGGAGAGATGGCGGGGGACCCGCTCTATGCGGCCATCCTGCTCGGTTTGGGGTTCGAGCATCTGAGCATGAACGTGGCGTCGATCCCGTGGGTGAAGAAAGTGGTCAGGTCGGTCCGGATGCACGACGCCGTCGAGCTCGCGCAGCTCGTCATGCAGCAGCCGACGGCCGCGCTCGCGAGAAAGACGGCGGAGAACTTCGTGCAGGAGCGGTTCCCGGAGATTGCGGCGGAGCTGTAAGGTCCGTATTCATGATCCCGTAAGAAGTTTTGTTCTCTCACGAAGGCACGGAGGCATGAAGAAGCACTCAATGAAAATGATAATTATTTTTCTTTGTGACTTCGTGACTTTGTGTGAGATCCGAATTTTTAATATGTCATACTTGCATTCCGAATCTGCAATGAAAACGAGGAGCTGAGCATGCAGAACGCAGGGCAGAATGTGCAGCAGGACCTGGAGCTACGGTCGGTCGGCGAGGTCATCTCGGACAAAAATATCGTCAGGACGACGAGGGTCCACGGCGGGAATGTTCTTGACGCCGTCGCGCGTTATGGGGTCAGGGAGAAGGACATCCTCGACTTCAGCGCGAACGTCAATCCGCTGGGGCCTTCGTCCGCCGCCCTGCGGGCCGCGATGAGGGCGCTTGACGTCAGTGATCGCTATCCCGATGAGGAGACAACCGAGCTCCGGAAGGCGATCGCGCGGTATTTCGGCGTCAGGCCCGGGCATATCGTATGCGGCAATGGTTCCACCGCGCTTATCCACCTTATACCGCGCGTCTACAGACCGCGAAAGGTCCTGGTACCCGTTCCGACATTCACCGAATACGCGGCTGCCGCGGCCGCGGCAGGCGGCGAGGTCATCGCCTATCCGCTCAAGGAAAAGGACGGCTTCCGCGTTGATCCGATCGAGATGGCCTTTGCGCTCAAGGGCGTCGACATGGTTTTCCTCTGCAATCCGAACAATCCGACCGGTCTTCTCATTCCCAAGGGCGAGATGCGGGAGATACTGAACTATGCGCTCAAGGAGGGCGTCCGGGTCGTGGTCGACGAGGCGTTCATGGATTTTATCGACAACGAGTCGCTCGTCAAGGACGCCGTGCAGTCCCAGCACCTCATCTGTCTCAGGGCGTTCACCAAGTTCTATGGCATGCCGGGCATCCGCGTCGGGTACGCGGTAGCCAACGAAGAGACCGCCGCCTCTCTTGCTTCCAGCCTCGAGCCCTGGTCGGTCAGCACGCTCGCGGAGCGCGCTGCTGTCGCCGCTCTGAACGACTGGGGGTACACCAAGAAGACCCGGAGTCTGATCGCGAAAGAGCGCGACCGGCTGCTCTCGGCGCTCCGGCTCCTTCCCGGCGTCGAGCCTTTTCCGAGCTCCGTGAATTTTATTTTCATCAAACTTGCCTCGATGGACAGCCGCAGTCTGACGCAGACCCTCGGGCAGCGCGGCATTCTCATCCGCGACTGTTCGTCCTTTCCCAATCTGAACAGCCGTTTTGTGAGGATCGCCGTGCGAACGCGCAAGGAGAACGAAAAGCTCCTTGCAGCGCTCAGGGACGTCATAATGCGAGCGTAGATATTCCGACGGCCTCCGTAAGCCGGACAGGGCCCGTTAGAGAGCGCAGTAGTACAGTAGAATGGGGTCATAGAATGGGTGACCCCAAATAAATAAATAAATGTTGTGTGACCCCAAATGTTGCAAATGCTCTGGGGAATGCCAATCGAATATGATATTCATGGGAACATGGCATTTATCTATTACGGCTGGAATGTATAAAAAAGCCGGCGGAATTGCTTCCACCGGCTTTTAATACCGCGATCGTCACTGATCTGTTATCCGCCGAGGTACCCGCCGGAGAAGTCCGGGCCGGTAATTTTCTCGGTCGAACTCACTGAAACGTCGCTTTCAACGCCCCGTCCTGCGGTTTTCCAGTCAAAGGGCGTTCCTTTTTCGAGCACCTGCAGCTTCCATTCGATATATTCAGCCATCTCGCGCAGATGTCTGTCATGTTCCATGAACGTTTTTTCCTCTCCGCCGTAGGCTGCGGCAAGATCTTTACGCAGCGCAAGTATCTTGTCTTTTACAGCTTCCAGTTCCGTGAAAACTTCCATCAAATAATCCCTTTCTCTTATGGTTTTTGCGGTTGCCATGGCATACCTCCTTTATCAAATTGCTCTATGCTGCTGTCAAGGGAGTCAAGCCTTTAAACGGGACACATAAACTCCGCTTTTTATATTAGTATACCGCCCGCCCCGGTGATGTCAAGGGCCGTAAGAGGACAATGCAGTCAAAATTCAGGGACTTCTGGCCACGGGTCCAGTATTGAAATATAGGGAATTGTGTGATATGGTAAGTCCATGGTTTGAGCTTTTAGGAGCGCGGATGCTGTTCCGGTATTAGTCTGGACCCATGCTGATCAGCGTCTCAGCAAGGTCTGCTCAATATGTTGCTAATGGAGGTCTGTGTGCGTCAATCTTATTTCGTTTTTTTTATTCTGATCAGTGTTGCCATGGTTCCTGGACTCAATGGTTGCGCAACGATCCGGACCGCGCCGAATTTGGCAAGTTACGGGAGTCCGAAAGTGTATAGCGGCACCCGGCTGGACTATAACGCTGCTGCGGGAAACAGAGAGGGACTTGAGAAATTCAAGGCGGAAGCGCCGAAATACCCTTTGATCGATATTCCTTTCAGTGCGATCCTGGATACGGTACTTCTCCCGATGACCCTTTCAGTGGCCACGTACGAGCTTGTATTTAAGCGGTAGGCAGGTCGGGTCGAACGGCGCAAAGCCCTTAAAGTTCCTTAACCAATAGCTCCACGCCGACCGCTTCGTGGTGTGTGAGTTCATAGTAAGGTGCCAAAATGAAGATCGTTTATTTTATATCCCTGGTGCCGGTGATCGCGATCGGGACCGGCTGCGGGCCCAGGCAATTCTATGACGGGATTCGATTCGGCCAGGAAATGGAATGTCAGAAGCTTCAACGGTCCGATCAGGACGAGTGTCTCAGGCGGTCGGGGATGAGCTACGACCAATATCAAAGACAGCTGGAAGAACGGGAAAAACAAAAGTGATGGAATGTTCGTGACATCGCCTCTCATTCTCATGGAAAAGCAAAAGGGCCTTATAAAAAGGCCCTTTTGCTTTGTTTAACCCCGGAGAGGTCCGGTTATTGCGTTTTCATTTTCCTGGCTTTCGATGCATCGGCCTTTGGGGCCGGTGTCGAACTCCAGTTGTTGAGATCATGCGCGATCTTATGGCAATCCCCGCATCTCGGGAATTTGGCCATGATGCTCGCGGGATGCTTGGACCCGTGGCAATCCTGGCATTTCGGTATCATCTTGTGCTTTTCCTTATGACAGAACGCGCATGCGAACGTGCTGTGTTTCGCCTTGGACGCGGTTAGGAGCGTAAATGCGTTCTTGTGGCATGCGGCGCAGAGCTTTGATGCCGTCTCGTCCGCGTACGTCACGACCTTGGGCATATGCGCCTTATGGCACTTCTTGCAATCCTGCGCGCCCATGTCAGCGGAATGGGGCTTGTGGCACTGCGTGCAATCAGGCTTCTTGCGGTGAACGCTATGGCAGCTCGAGCAGTATTTCTCCGTATGCTTGCTCTTGTTCTCGCGCAGCTGCTTTATCTGCGGCGTATGGCAGGTAAGACAGGGTTCCGTCAGTGTTGACGTGAAGGTGATCGACAGGGGTGTATGCGGGTTCTTATGGCACGTCAGACACCCTTTGAGATCAAAGTGCGGTTTGCCCTGATGACACATGCTGCACACGGGGATATTGTTCTTCGACGAGGGCCGATGACCGGTGTGACAATCCTGACAGGTAATGGTTTTGTGGCGGGCCCCCTGGGCCTCGACTTCCGCGGGCTGTTTTGCATGGCACTTGGCGCAATCACTGGAGGTGAGCGCCGGCTGTTTGCGCATTTCTTCAGCAGACCACCCCGGGACTGCATATAAAGACAAGACAGCATAAAACAGCAACAACAGTATCAGCGTGACTCCTTCTTTCCTTTTCATTGTTCCTCCTGAGAATGTATTTTGTAAAAAAGCAGGCCGATAAAGGACAATGGCATGGACAGTATCATATGCCGAAATAAAAATCAACCGATAATCATCGTTTTTCATGCAAAAAAAGAGATATCAGCCTATTCCTTTTTTAATACAAACGGAACTGGAGGCTGCACCGCATGTTTTTGTCAATTCGTCTTTGAAATTCGCTTGAAAACGGTATTGCGTTCTGATAGAGTCGGGATGGTTGACAGAGAAGTTGACCGGAGTTTTGATGCACGGCAATATTGGTGGATTTTATCGCATATTTTATCGGACCCAGCGCTGCTGAGCGTATTAGTAAGGGCTGCTCAATAAGGGGTTAGGTAGCACTGAATATACAATGACTGATAAATTTATTGTAAAATACAACAGGTCTCTTTGGGTGCTAATTTTCTATTACCCAGCTTTGGTTGTTTTGGTTGGCCTTGCCTACAAGCATGATGTTGTTGGTGCTATGGTGATTATAGTCGAATTATATGGTCTTCCCTTATTTGCATTTCTACTTACATATGCTGTGATTATGGCCAATGCCGTGTACAAGATATTCATGCACCAACGCGAGTTTCAGAAAATCCTTATTCCCGTCACAATAAAAACAAGCCTTGCAACCTTGCCAATGTTCTTTTTTGACGACAGGCTGGCAAACGTACTTCATTATTTGAATCATTTGTGATTTGCCACTCAACTTGCGCTCAAGAGGGCCGGCCATAAAACTGCTACGCCCCCTGGATTTCGCATTGAAAGAACCATATGACCATGGAGATTTTTGACGTTCTTGACTGCACCGGCAGGAAGACCGGCCGCACGGTCCCTCGCGACGAGGCGCATAGGATCGGCGCATGGCACGGCGCCTTTCACTGCCTCATTATTTATGAACGGGACGGCAGTAACTACGCGCTCTTTCAACTGCGGTCCGAGCAAAAACTCATCGCGCCCGGAAAGTTCGATGTGAGCGTGGGCGGCCATTACGCGGCCGGCGAGGACACAAGGATCGCCGGCCCCCGCGAAATAAAGGAAGAGCTTGGACTCGATGTGAAGTTTGATGATCTTCTTCCGGTCGGCCGGAGGATCTTCGTATATTGCTTTGCTCCCGGGGCGGCGGAGTACGAGTTTCAGGACGTGTTTCTTCTTCCCCGGCTCATCGCGCGGGAAGAGCTTGTGCTCCAGAAAAGCGAGGTTGATGCTCTTCTCGAAATAGATATTGATATCGGGATCAAGCTCTTTTCCGGGGAACTGCGGAGCGTTGAGGGCCGGCTCTTGAAAAATGGCGGCATAACGGAACGCACCCGGGTGTCCGCGGATGATTTCGTTCCCTGCCTCGACAATTATTATCTCAAGCTCCTCCTGCTTGCGCGACGTTATTTCAACGGTGAACGGCGGCTTCTGGTGATCTGAATCTGAACTTGACTATTCCTGTCTTTGGGATAGAATTAATACAAACGCACCAAGTAATATTACAAAGTCTCCTGATTTTGTGTTTGGACCAAGAGTCAAGCGTCTTCTGGACTGCAGCCCATATCGCTTCAATAATTATCATTATCGAATCACTGCCACCTTTATCAATCGTGCAATTGAGAGAGCAGAAGGGTTGTTGTCATGCCGACGCTATGCACTAAATGCTTCAACGTCTCCCATGACTCCCCAATGTTTTACTCTCCCGACGGCCATGAAAACCAATGCTGAACACCAGAGAACAAGTGGACTGGCTGGTCGGAAGCCGGAGAAATCGATTGCGGCAAGGCCCCGGAAAAGAGATACACCACACGAGGCAGAGAGAGTATGAAGATAAAAAGAGGTGTATTGATGTTGGGCTGGGCAGTGGCGTTCGTTCTGTATGGCGCAAGCGGACGCGCGGAGCAGGGGCCGTCGGCCTGCGTGCTATGCCACGAATTTATGGAGGGTGAGCTTGGCAGGCCCGTAAAGG
>Ga0209341_10002310_pt1 | contig 18143 bp, 15 predicted proteins | sample RifCSP13_2_FD_184020 | JGI IMG/M metagenome (GOLD analysis project Ga0209341, IMG submission 184020) | Soil microbial communities from Rifle, Colorado - Rifle CSP2_sed 13_2 (SPAdes) (version 2) | ecosystem: Environmental > Terrestrial > Deep subsurface > Rock core/Sediment | place: Rifle... | reverse complement strand
TTTTATGAAGATGGGGACGTGGGGGTGGCTGCCAGGGCGGCAGGTTTTGAGTCGTACGCCCAAGTGGTCAAATACTTAGCTGAGAATGCCTATCGGAGGTGGGTGGAAAGGAGATGGCGTGACACCGCTGTCGTTTGATTATCCGATTTCGACGGCGATCTTGTATTTGGGCGGTAATGACGGGGATTTGGCAGATACTTTGGAAGCGGTGGAAAACATCAGTCAGACTCTGAAGGCGCGGGGACATACTGTCAGAGTGAAAGAAGTTAACCAAAAAAACTGGCGGGAGGCGGTGAGAACGCCGGGGGAGGTAGTGTTTAATTTGGTCGAGGATCACGGTTTTGTGCTGTATATGAAAGTAGCCAGGGCAGTTGAGGAGTTGGGGAGAGCCCAGGTGGGGCTAGATATGGAGTGTTTTAAGTATGTAGTCAGTAAATCCAGGATGAAGAGGAGGATGCTGGCAAACGGAGTGTCCACACCTGATTTTAGGATTTTTAGCCGGAGGTCAAAGTTTTCTAACGTTCGAAGGCTGGAGTACCCGCTGATTGTTAAGCCTTCGGGTGAGCACGCGGGAATCGGGATTTCGCAGGATTCGGTGGTAATTGATGAAGTTGAGCTGAGAGATAGGGTGAAGTATTTGTTTGGGCACTTTCCCGGAGAGGTGGTGGCGGAGGAGTATATTGAGGGGCGGGAAATCCATGTGACGGTGATGGGCAACGGTAGGCATGTGTTTGCCCTGCCGCCGGCGGAAATTGAGTTTGGGGGCGAGTTCGGGGATAACTGGAGCGTGTATACTTACGAGGCTAAATGGGAGAAGAGATCTTGGGAATACTGGAGTGCCCGGGTGGAGTCGCCGGCGATGTTGGGGCGCAAGACAGACAAAAGAATTGAAGCCCTGGCTGTGAAAGCGTACAAGGTCTTTGGGTGTCGAGATATTGCCCGGCTGGATATCCGGGTGGATGATAAAGGACGTGGTTATGTGGTGGATGTAAACATGTGCCCGAGTTTAAATTCCGGAGATGATCAAGACGCCACTTTAGCCTCGGTGAAGGCTCTGGGGTGGAGCTATGAACAGTTTTTGGAGACTGTGGTGGCTATTACTTACAAGCGGGTGTACGGAAGGCTGCCCGACAGAATGCGGGAGCGGCGGTGGCTCTTGGCTGCGCCTAGTAAGTCGGTCTAAGGAAAGTATTATGATTTTGGCGGATGGGACGACGAATGATCAGTATGGCCAGGAGCTGACGGTGGACATTTATGAGTGCGATTTGGGAAAGATATCCGATGGGGAGCATATTAAAGAATATTTGGTGAAGCTGTGCGATGAGATTATTGAGATGAAACGATATGGACCGGCGATAGTGAAGCATTTTGGGCATGAAAGTCCGATTACTGCCGGGTATTCTATGGTGCAATTGATCGAAACCAGCTGTGTGAGCGGTCATTTTTCTGAATACAAGAAGTCGGCTTACATTAATATCTTTTCATGCAAGTGGTTTGACCCCAGTAAGGCAGAGCGGTTCACAAAAGAGTGGTTTGGAGCGAAAAAAGTGCGGGCAAGGTTTACGGCTAGGATGTAATTAAGCCGGCAGGAAGAGCTTGGCCGTGGATGTACGGAAGCGGGGCAGATGGCGGGGGTCTTTGGCCAGAACCAGCATCAGGCGGTTGTACCATTTTCGGGAGAGGCGGTATTTTCGACGTTTGGAGGGCTTGGTGCGTTTGTAATCGTAATCGTACCAGCGGTCTAAGAAGTTTTTCCAGGCGTAGGATTTGCGGGTTTGGGAGTGTGAATCTAGGAGATAGATCCTGCTGTTTCTGGCGGAGTATGAAGCGACAGCGGCATAGTGGCCGGTGTTTTCGACTGGTTCGCTGTCTTGATACAGGTAGTCGACGATGACGGCTCGGGGTTGTGACGCTTGGGGCCTGAGGGCGCTTTGGAGGTGCCTGAGAGTGGCCCATTCGACAGCTAAGACAGCGACGCCCAGCTTGTTGGCTACGGTGATGAGTTTTTTGACTGGCGTGCCGTTTTTGGTGACCCGGCAGAGACGGGCGAGGGAGGAAAAAGAACGGCGGGTGCCTAACATTTCCAGGGCGGTTTTGAGGCTGGCTGGACCGCAGGAGTATTCGTCGGGTTGGGGGAAGGGTTTGGTCTTGGAGCGGCTCATATTGACGGCTATTTTAACCCAGAAATAGCCTCAGGACCAGAGCGGATTTCGGCGAGAGGCGTATCGCTACTTGGTGTATTTACTGAGTTCCGGGATGACAGACTGCTTCATTAAGTCGTTAAGGTTGTTGGCTTGATCAAAAAAAGTGACTGCTTTGCCGATGCCTGAAATGCCGACTATTTCGCCGTGATCGTCGGCTACCGGGCCGGGCTGGGTCTCAGAAGGTAAAGTGTTTCCAGTCAGCGGGTAGCGGTGGAACAGACCGTTGGGGCCTAGGGCAAATGCTGACTCTGGAGTCTGGTTGGGAACGATGCCAGAGAACTGGTCTGGCTCAATCTGGGTGTAATTCCTTCCGTATGTAGGGAAGGCGCAAAAATCTCTGTTGAGATCACCGGCTGTGCAATGGAGGTTGTATGAGATCCCCTCCCCCATGGAAACAAACGGTTTGGGAGGTGTGGGAGAAAATGGTTGTTCGAAAGATATGGCTTGGAGGCCAGCCAGTGGGATGAGACAGTTGGGCGTGATGATGTATTGGATGCCCCTGTCGTTGGGAAGGTTTACTGGTATAGCGAAGATTTTGGCTGTAATCCCTGTAGGACCCGTGCAAGTAATTTGTATCAGGTGCGGTAGAATTTCGTTATTGAGTCTGGACTCGACTGTGGAGTCTGGCAGGGGTGGTGGTTCGGTGGGAACGAGGGGTGGTGGTGTATCTTTCCATACGGGAGTTGGAAGGGTCGGGGGCGGCGGGGAGAGTTCTGTAATATCCTGTTGGGGGAGAGACGCGGTAGTGGGGACGACTGGTTGTGAGTCGGTTGGCTGTTGGATTAGGCGGTTGTATAGAGCGGTCGCAGCGGCACAACTGATTAATCCTATGGCAATTGCTCTTAATATTGGGTGTAGTGGTAAACCCTTTTTTTTGGTTTCGGCTTTTGGGACGGGATTTTGGGGTATGGCTGGCTCTTGTCTGGAGTTTTGTTCGAAAGTTTCCAAGTAGAACTTGCTGGTGCCTGCTCTGACGAAATAATAATCCCCTTTATCTAAAATGAAGGCTCCGGCTTGCCCGAGTTGTTTAAGCTGTTCGGGGGTGAGGTAATTTTTGGTAAAGACGGTAGGAGAGTCTCCCTCAGGACCTCCATTTATAAATTCAAGGACGGCTAGAAGCCTTTCCGATTCTGGAGTTATAGGCGGCATGAGCCATTGTATCCTGTAGTATTGCAAGAGTCAAGAGAGTTATCTGGTTTCGTATGTCAAGGTGATGGAGGAGGTGATGTCGGTAGAACCGGGCTGGATTTGAGTGTCCCCTCCCCCGCTGATGCCGGCTTTGTCGAGGGCCATAAATATGGGCCTGGGTGAGGAAGGCGAAGACTCCTGAACGTTGACTATGCGGACAAGAGTAAGACCGGCGGCGCGGCTTAAGCTCTCGGCCTTGGCTTTGGCGTCTTGGACCGCATCACTACGGGCCTGCTGAACCAATTCCTTTTGCCTTTTATCGTCGACCGTGAGCTGGATGTTGCTGACGGTATTGGCGCCTTTGGCGGTAGCGGTGTCGATGACGCTGTTGACTTTGTCCAGCTCTTGGACGGTGACTGTAAGACTGATGTTGACTTGGTACCCAGAGATACGACTGCGGCCGGATGCGTAATCATACTGGGGGTAGATGGAGTAATTGTCTGTTTTGATGTCTTTGGGATCTATACCTAGTTCTTTGAGAGATTGCGAGATGGCGTTGATTACGGTGTTGGCCTGGGTTTGGGCGGCCTTGACCGAGGATTGTTGGGAGAGGATGCCAAGACCTACGATGGCCGTATCGGGGACTACCGTGACTTTGCCGACTCCCGAAACTTCGAAGAGACTTTGTTTTTGGGAGACCACCGAGGAAATGGGGATAGCCGGACCGAAACGGAAAAACAAATAAGCTAGGGCAAATATGAGTATAGTTTTAGAGTGGTCTCTCATAGATGGCTGACTTAGTTATACCATTGGTACTAACGAGTTTCCAGTTTTGGTATTCGGGCGGCAGGTTGCCGCGGACTAGGATGTAATCGAACTGCTCGTTTGGGAGAGCGATGCGGGCGTCGATATAGTAGAGATTGTTGATGCCTATGGGTAAAACTTTGTGGCTGGGCTTAAAAAAATGATCGAAGTCATAATAATCACCAAAGTCAAAGGCGAGTTCTTGTTTGAGTATTTCTTCTTTGAGCTGAAGATATTTGAGATTAGCGGCGAAACGATAGGAGACAGAGAATAATGAATAAAGAATTATGAATAACGTGAGGATGTTTGTCTTAGATACTACGGATGCAGAAACAACGGAGAGAGCAGGAAGATAAGGCAAGATAAAACGGCCGCCGCCAGTATTGGGGGTTAAGATCCAAAGAATTAAAGATAATAGAGAATAGACGGTGATGATTTTTAATTTATAATTTTTAATTTTTAAAAACGGGATTAGGAGGAGCGTAAGCAGATATATGGGGTGGATGGGGTCGGCGGCGTGGGTTAAAAGTTTGAGCAAATTATGCGGGTCGAGGGAAATTTGTGTATCGGTGTATAAAGGGGTAAAGAAGGGATAAACGGGGTTGCCGGTGGTGATATAGGATCTGAGTAACCAAGGCGAGATAACGAGAAGCATGAAGAGTGAATAATGAATTATGTATTTTAAACTTTTAGTTTTTATCCAGATGAGAAGCCAAAATATTGGCAGCGATTCGAATGCCAGAAGTTTGGTGGAGGCGGCGAGGCCCAGCATGATGGCTGATTTATAAATTTTATTTCGAGTAAACATATAGAGGGCCATAATTTCAAAAAAAGTTCGAGCCAGATCGATGTAGGCCGATGTGGATTGCCAACCGAAAACTAGATTGCTGGATAGAATAACAACAGCCAGCATTGAGCGAGAAATTTTGTAGGTGACGATTAGGGTTAGAATGCCGAAAAGGTAGTGGATTAGTTTTCCGGGAAATATAAAGTAAAACATCTCGGTTAACATGGGCATGACGGAGTATTTGAATTGAGCGCTGGGGATAAAAATCATGGCTTGTCGTTGGAGCCAGATTTTGGGAAGAGTGAGATGGTACCAGAGAGCGTCGAAGCCGATTTCGGGGCCGAGAGCGCCGATGAGGTTAACCGACAGCTGGACAATTATCAGTATCAGAAGAATTCTGTCTTTAATTTCTAATTGACCTAATTTACCTAATTGACCTAAATAATTCTTTAATTTATTGAATAGCCAAAATGCGAAAGGGATAGAGATTAAAATGATGTTGGTTTTGGTGAGGAGGTGAAGGATTCCGAGAAGGAAAATGGAGTAAGAATAGAGGCCGAGGGTGATGGCCAAGGGGAACATTGGTAGATTTTCTTTCAAGGCTGGCGGTCGGCGAGCAAATTTTCGGAGGACTTTTGAAAAAATATTTCTTGCAGTTTATTCCAGTCAAGGACGTAAAACTTGTTGTTTTTATCTTCTTCGGTTTCACCGCTTTCGTAATCCATGTTGCCTTTTAGAATAAAACCACTGCGCTCAAGTACTCGGTCTGATTCGGGGTTGTGTTTTGTGAAGGCGACCACAGCTATTTCTGCGGCATCGCCGGTGGATTTGGCTCTAACTTGCGCCATTTCCTGAACTTTCAACAGGACTTGTCTGACGCCGCTGGAAACAAGACCCTTTTCGTTTGAAATGGGGTCTTTGCCAAAACTTATTTCTATTACCCGGCTGTTTTTTGAAGATACAGGAAGAAACTCTCGCTCGACTGCGGTATCAATGTGTGAGGCGTTGGTTTCGTATAGGTAGACAATATTTTGCGGGATGTCTTGTTTGTTGCAGATTGCGAAGGACATTTCCGGCATTCTTTTTGTTCGACGATCCATGTAGTGGGCGGCCCATTTGATTAGGTCTTCATCGTTCATATCGGCTAATTCGGGCATCTTTTCCCGGGCGTGGGGGTCGTCTCGTAACCTGACTAGTGGAAGGATATCCTGCTGGTCCGGACGGAAGAGGCGGACTTTGGCTTTCTCGAAGCCATATTTGTCGCCAAGATCATGACGCCGAGAGAAGTCCTGGGGGTTTAACTTACTGGTGTGGATGGCGGGCAGTTGTTCGATGGGACTGTCTGTGTCCATAAGTGGGCTGGAAAAATTGTATCACTTTGAAGATTCCGGTGACTCTTTTTCCAGACAGGTGACGGAGGAGACGGAGTCGCCTTTTTTGGAAAAGCGCATGAGAATCACTCCTTGGGTATCGCGGCCCAGATTGGGGATATTTTTGAGGGGGAGCTTGATGACCTGGGCCTGGCGGGAAGTGAGAACGATTTGATCGATGGTTTCATCGACCGCAATGCAGCAGACAATCTTGCCGGTTTTGGCAGTAATGGAGGCGGCTTTGACGCCCTGGCCGCCCCGCTTTTGCAGCGGCCAACTTTTGACTCCGGTCCGCTTACCCAGGCCGTTTTCCATGATGATTAACACGTCTTCGAAAACTTTGCGGCGCTTGTCGGTGGGGGCAGCCTTGGTGGAAGGGAAAACTTCCATGCCGACGACGTAGTCGCCGGGTTTGAGGGTAATACCGCGGACACCCATGGTGTCCCGGGCGGTGGGGCGGACATCTTCTTCACGGAAGCGGATGGATTTACCTTCGCGGGAAACCAAGAGAATATGATCGGAGCCGGTGGTGGGCTGGACCCACTTGAGGCTGTCCCCCGCCTCCAGTTTGATGGCGATTTTTCCGGATTGGCGGATGGAGTCAAATTCGGTAAGTTTGGTCTTCTTGACTGTGCCGTTGTCGGTAGCTAGAGCCAGGAATTTGAATTGGTCGGATTTGCCCAGGGAAAGGACAGTTTGGAGCTTTTCATCCTGCTCGATATTTATGAGATTGACTACGGCTTGGCCCTTGGCCTGGCGTGAACCCTCCGGCAGGTCATAAGCTTTTATTTTGAAGACCCGGCCTTTGGAGGTGAAGAAATAAATATCGTCGTGGGTGTTGGCCGTAAGGATGTGGGCAACTTCGTCTTCCTCTTTTGTGGTCATACCCGTGACGCCCTTGCCTCCCCTGGCTTGGGTTCGGAAAGCAGAGGGATGCTGGCGCTTGATATACCCGGTGGCGGTAATGGTGACGACTGTATCTTCGGCTGGAATGAGATCTTCTTCGGAGAACTCCCCTATTCCCATTTTGTAGACCTTGGTTCGGCGGTCATCGCCGAATTTGGCCTTAAGATCGGTAATTTCCGTCTTGACCACGGCTAATATTTTTGCGGGATGGGCCAAAAGGCCGACCAGGCTGTCGATCAGTTCCATGACGGCTTTATATTCATCCTCGATCTTTTTTCGCTCCAGAGCCGCTAAGCGGCGCAGCTGCATGTCCAAAATGGCGGTAGCCTGGATTTCGGTCAGGCCAAACCGTTCCATGAGGTTTTTTTTGGCTATGTCCGAGTCGGCCGATTCGCGGATAGTTTTGATGACGGCGTCAAGATGATCCAGGGCGATTTTTAATCCCTCCAAAATATGCGCCCGGGCGCGAGCTTGCCTGAGGTCATATTCGGCACGCCGGGTGATGACCTGCTGGCGGTGCTTGATATACTCGTTGAGAATTTGCTTTAAAGATAGTGTTTGGGGCGTGCCGTCGACCAGGGCGACGAAGTTTGCGGGGAAGGATGTTTGCAGGGCGGTGTGTTTGTAAATATTGTTGAGAATTGATTTGGGTTTGGCGTCGCGCTTGAGGTCGACGACAACGCGGATACCGTCACGATCAGATTCGTCGCGCAAGTCGGAGACTCCCTCGATTTTTCTTTCGTGGACCAGTTCGGCAATTCTGGCTACCATTTCGGCCTTGTTGACCTGGTAGGGAATTTCGGAAATGACGATTTGGGTTTTACCGGATTTTGAATCTTCTATTTCCGCTTTACCTCGGACAATTATCCGGCCGCGGCCGGTGGCGTAGACTTCGGCTATTGCCTTGACATCATAGATCGCTCCATAGGTGGGGAAATCGGGGCCTTTTACAAATTGCATCAGGTCTTCGACTGAGGCTTCTGAATGATCGATGAGGTAAGTGACGGCGTCGACAATTTCACTTAGATTGTGGGGTGGGATTTTGGTAGCCATGCCCACGGCAATACCGTCACTGCCCATGAGGAGCAGATTGGGAAGCTTGGCGGGGAGAAAGGACGGCTCGTTCAAAGTGCCGTCGAAGTTGGGAATCGTGTCTACCGTTTCCTTTTCGATATCGATGAGCAGTTCCTCGGATATTTTGGATAACTTGGCTTCGGTATAACGCATGGCGGCGGGAGAATCGCCGTCTATGGAGCCAAAATTTCCCTGACCGTCGACCAGCGGATAGCGCATGGAAAAATCCTGAGCCAAACGGACCAGAGCGTCATAAACCGGGACGTCGCCGTGGGGATGATATTTACCGAGGACCTCCCCGACGATCTTGGCGCTCTTTGTATGTTTACCGGAAGCCTTGAGGCCCATGTCGTGCATGGCATACAAAATTCTTCTATGGACGGGCTTGAGACCGTCTTTGACGTCTGGAAGAGCCCGGGCGACGATGACGGACATGGCGTAATCCAGGAAGTTTTTTTGCATTTCCGTGGTGATTTCCACGGGCTGGATTTTGCCGATGGGATTGGTATTCTCTTCAGCCATAATTTGAGCCTATTTATATTACCTTTTTTGAGCTGTTGAAGCAAGGGGAAATGGGGTTGTTTTGAGGTTATTCCGAAGGTGAAAATGAACCTATAACTACTGCCGCCAAAATTGGTCCAGCTCTTTGGGCTAACTTTTTATATTCGGCTTTTCGGGCCTCCTCAATTGTGGTGAGGCCGGCCTTAATAGCCGCATTTAAGGCTTTGGAGAGGGTTGCTTTTTGCCCTGGGGTGAGAGTGTTTAAAAAATCGGTCCAACCCGGTGGGGGCGATTCGGTGAAATGCTCAGCGTATTTTCTAGGGTGTCTGCTCTTTAGCCACTGATGAATATGTGTGGCTGGCCGGAGATTACGGATTTGTGTACTGTCGGGCAAGCATTGAGTTTGTGCCGCAACCGCGGCAAGAAATTGGTCGTCGACAGTGGATGGCTGCCTTATTTGATTGAGTAGTGGTCTCTCCTGTAACATGTTGTAGATGTTATTACCGCGAGGAGTTTATAGCAAGGGAGTTTTATGCTAGCAAAGGAGCTAGTAATAATGAGACGATGTTTATTATTTTGATCATGGGGTTGATGGCTGGACCCGAAGTGTCTTTTAAGGGATCGCCGACGGTGTCGCCAACGACTGCGGCTTTGTGGGTGTCGCTCCCCTTTCCCCCGAAATGGCCGTCCTCAATGTATTTTTTGGCGTTGTCCCAGGCGCCGCCGGTATTGGTCATGAAGAGGGCCAGAAGCAGTCCGGAAATGATGGTCCCGGCCAACATGCCGCCCAGGGCTTCGGCTCCCAGGACGAAACCAACAATAATGGGAGAGGTAATGGTGATGGCGGCGGGGATGACCAGTTCACGTTGGGCGGCGGCAGTGGAAATGGCTACACAGCGCGCATAATCTGGTTTTGCCTTGCCTTCCATGATACCCTTGATGGATTTCCACTGGCGGCGGACTTCCTCGATCATTTCGGAAGCTGCACGACCGACGGAGGAAATCAAGCGGCTAGAGAAGATATAAGGAATTGCCGCGCCAATGAGAGCTCCGGCAAAGACGGTGGGGTGAGCAATGTTGATCGAATCGAGGCGGGTGCTCTCGAAGAAAGTGGCAAATAATGATGAAGCGGCGACGGCAGCCGAGCCAATGGCAAAACCTTTGGTCAAAGCTTTGGTGGTGTTACCTACGGCGTCCAGGGATGATGTGACCTCATTGGCTTTTTTGCCAAGACCAGCCATTTCGACAATACCTTGGGCGTTGTCGGAGATTGGTCCGAAGGTGTCCAGAGACATAATAATGCCGGTGGTGGCTAACATACCCATGCCGGCGAGCCCTATGCCGTAAAAGCCCATGAGGGCGTAGCCGCCTAGAATGGCTAAAACGACGACGATGACGGAGGCAAGCGTGGATTCAAGCCCGTATGCCAGACCGGAAATGAGATTGGTACCGGCGCCGGTCTGGGAGGCCTTAGCAATTTCCACCACCGGCTTTTCTCCAGGCCCGGTATAGTATTTAGTAATATAGAGAAGGGCCATCATGGCGACTAAACCGGTAACGGCGGCTAGACCGGCTTTGGGTTCGCCTAAGAGATAGATTGATAGAGCCATGAATATGGCCACAGCAGAGACGGCGGAAATAGTGAAGCCGCGCATGAGGGGGTTTAAGGGATTTTCTTTATCATTTTTGGCTTTGACAAAGAAAGTACCCAAAATTGATGTCCAGATGGCACCGGAACGGGCCAGAAGCGGGAAAACTACGCCCTTGAGGCCAAATAATGACCCGCCTAAAATCATGGCGGCGACGATAGTGACCGCATATGATTCGAAGACGTCGGCGGCCATGCCGGCACAGTCACCCACATTGTCTCCGACATTATCGGCGATGACGGCGGGGTTTCGGGGATCGTCCTCGGGAATCCCCTTCTCTACTTTGCCGACCAGGTCGGCTCCCACGTCGGCGGCTTTGGTGAAAATGCCTCCGCCCACGCGCATAAATAGGGCTAACAGAGCCGCGCCAAAACCGTAGCCGACTAAAACATCAGTTGCCAGTTTGGTGACGGCGGCATCTCCCTGGGAGATTTTGAGGAAGTAGCTCACAATATATATGGCAGATGCGCCGAGAAGACCCAAACCCACGACGAGCATGCCGTTGACCGTACCGGCTCCGAAGGAAACCTGGAGAGCGGCGTTGAGGCCGATTTGGGCGGCGTTGGCTGTCCGGGTATTGGCTTTGACCGCGATGAGCATGCCGAAATAGCCGATAAGGCCGCTAAAAACCGCGCCGAGTAAGAAGGTAGCGGCGATACCGGGACTTAAGAATAAATAGATAATGCCGGCTAAGACAGCGACAAAAATAGTAATTATTTTGAATTGGCTGGACAGATAGGCCATGGCGCCGGACTCGATGGCGGCGCCGATTTCGGCAATTTTGGCGGATCCTACCGGAGCGGCTAAAACTTTACGGGAAAGGTAAATGCCATAGGCCAGGGCACAGATGGCGGTTATTGGAGCGGCAGTAAGAGCAATAAGCTGAAGATTCATTTTGGGGGAATTATAAGACTAAATATCTAAATTTGCACTTTTGGCATGGGTCGTTATAAATTTCTTTCTGGGGGGGACGTCGTTGCCCATGAGCATGGTAAACACACGGTCGGCTTCGGCCGCGTCGGTTATTGTTAACTGCTTTAAGATACGGTTGGCTGGGTTCATGGTAGTGGACCAGAGTTCTTCGGCGTTCATTTCCCCCAACCCTTTGTAGCGCTGAATGGAAAATTTCTGGTTGGGAAATTTGGCCAAAATCTGGTCACGTTCCTCGTCGGAGTAGACATAGAAAGACTGCTTGGCAATGTCTATTTTGTACAGCGGCGGCATGGCTACGTAGAGATGGCCGTTTTTGACAATTTCCGGTAGATGGCGGTAGAAGAAAGTGGTGTAGAGACACAGGATGTGGGCGCCGTCAACATCCGCGTCTGCCATGAGAATAATACGATGATAGCGGAGTTTATCGTAGTTGGTCTGGTCCCCTATCCCCGCTCCAACGGCGATGATAAGATTTTTAAATTTGTCGGAGTCGATGATCTGGTCCAGGCGGGCCCGCTCGGTGTTGAGGACTTTGCCAAAAAGCGGAAGGATGGCCTGAAATCTGCGGTCACGGCCATTTTTGGCGCTGCCGCCGGCGGAGTCTCCTTCGACCACGAAAAGCTCGGTTTCTTCGGGGTTTCTGGACTGACAATCGGCGAGTTTGCCGGGGAGGGTCATGCCTTCCAGGGCGCCTTTTCTCAAGACTGCATCTTTGGCGGCACGGGCCGCTAAACGTGCTCTGGCTGCAAGCATGACTTTGGATAAAATGACTTTGGCGTCGGCCGGGTTTTCCTCAAAATAGGTATCCAGGGCGTCTTTGACGGTGGTATTGACGTAACCTTGGACTTCGGGGTTGTTGAGTTTGGCTTTGGTTTGGGATTCGAACTGAATAAGCTGGGTAGGGATTTTGACGTAGATGACGGCGGTTAAACCTTCGCGGATGTCGTCGCCTGTCAGCGAATCTTCCCCGTTTTTGAAGGCCCCGATTTTTTTGGCGTAGTCATTGATTGCTCGGGTTAAGGCCATGCGAAAGCCGGTAACGTGCGTGCCGCCATCGACCGTTTCCACCACGTTGACGAAAGACTGGACGATGTCAGAAAAGCCGTCGTTGTACTGTAGGGCGACTTCGATGTCGGTGTGATCCGCAGTTTTTTTGATATAGATGGGGTCGATAAGGGTTTTTTTGTCCCGGTTGGTGTGGGCAACCAGTGATTTGATGCCGCCTTCGAAGTAAAACTGCCGGGTTATGCCGGTGTTTTCATCGGTAAAGGAAAAGTGCAGGCCGGCGATTAAATAGGCGCGATTTCTTATGGAGTTGATGATGGTTTTGGGGTCGAATTGGATGTCGGTGAACATGGCGGGGTCGGGGTGGAAGTGGACGTAAGTGCCGGTTTGAGAAAGGTTGGGTGATTCGGGCTTGTCGGTAGTAGTCACCTTTGCCTGGGGAACACCTCGTTTGTGCTCCTGAAAGTAAACTTTGCCGTCGCGGCGGACTTCTACTCTCAAGTGGTCTGAGAGGGCGTTGACGACCGAGGCGCCGACGCCGTGGAGGCCGCCGGAAACTTTGTAGGCTTTTTCGTCAAACTTGCCTCCAGCGTGAAGAGTGGTGAGGGTGACTTGGAGGGCTGAGACTTTGGCTTTGGGGTGTAAGTCTACGGGAATGCCGCGACCGTTGTCTTGAACCGAGACTGAACCGTCTTGATGAAGGATGACCCAGATGCGTGAGGCCGCGCCGGCCAGGGCTTCATCTACAGAGTTATCGATGATTTCGGTAACTAAGTGGTGGAGGCCTTTTTGGTCAGTTGAACCGATATACATCCCCGGGCGTTTCCTGACCGGTTCCAGGCCCTCAAGGACTTGGATAGTTGAAGCGTCGTAATTTGTAGATTTGGCCATGCGCAAGGTATATTAACAAGAAGCCAGGGTACGTTCAACTTGACAAACTGAGGGCGAGGTGGTCGAGGGTGAGTTTGACGCTGCAGTTGGATTTTAAGTATTTGCGGGATTCGACAAGTAGGTGGTAGGTGGTAGGTGGTAGGTGGTAGGTTCCGGATTGGACTTGATCGTGAATGTAATACTCGAACTGGTCGAGAAATTCCAAGGCTTGTTCGCGAGTGAAGGATTGGGAGTCTAAAATGGCGAGGCGGCCCTCAACTTCTGAGGATAGAAGCTTTTCGATAAGGATGCGCCCCCCTTCGCTCTGATGAGCTTCGGGGGGGTCGTTGCGCTCGATAGTTGCGCAGCGAGATAGAACTGTAGGTAAAAGTAGGTCGGGGTGGGAAGTGACCAGATAGATTTGGGCGTTGCCGGGGGGTTCTTCCAAGGTTTTTAAGAGAGCATGCTGGGCCGGAAGGGTGAGTTTGTCGGCTGTGTGGATGACGACCGAGTTAACTTTGGTTTGAACAGGTTTTCTGGATAAAAAGACTTGGATTTTGCGGACATCCTCGATGCTAATTGAGTTTTCTGGGTGGATATGGAGGGTATCTGGCCCTTCGACAAGCTCAGGGTTGACTGAAGTTAAAAATGCGTGCATGTGTTGTATTATATATGTATGCCTGCCCAAGCTGATCCGATTCTGGCTGCGACTCCGGTGGAACCTGATGCGGGAGGGATAGTAGGGGTTTTGATAAAAGAAGGCAAAGTTACCTCGGAGCAGAGGGAGAAAGCCAAGCTGGCTTTTGTGGCCACTGGGGTACGGGAGCTGGACTATTTGGTACAGCAAAGGATGGTATCGCTTGACGATATAGTCGGAGCTAAGGCCAAGTTTTACAATGTGCCGCTGGTGAAACTGACCGAGAAGGCTATATCTCCGGTGGCTTTGGCCTATGTGGATAAGGCGACGGCCTCCCGGTTGCAATTGGTACCATTTGAATTTAATCCGGTGACGAGGGAGCTATCTGTGGCAATGGCGAATCCGGTAGACTTGGGAGCGATTGAGTTTTTGGAAAAGAAATTGGGGGTGAGAGTCAAGGTGTTTGCGGCAAACCCGGCGGAGGTGAGGGCGGCGGTTGAAACCCGGTATGTGCAAAACTTGTCTGGAGAAGTGACGGCGGCCTTGAAGGAAACGGGTGGAGGGGGAGAGGCGGAGGTAAAGACAATAAACATAAGAAGGGTAGGCGAGTTTATCAAGGAGGCGCCAATCGCCAAGATTGTGACGACTATCTTGGAATTTGCCGTTAAATCGAGGGCGAGCGATGTGCACATTGAGCCGTTGGAGGACAGAACGAGGGTCAGATATAGAATTGACGGTATTTTGCATGAAAAGCTGATATTGCCCAAAAAAATTCATGATGCGCTGATATCGAGAATAAAAATCCTTTCGGATATGAAGATTGATGAAAAACGGATGCCCCAGGACGGGAGATTTAACTTTCAGACCGATACTGATGAAGTTGATCTGAGAGTGTCCACTTTGCCTACGGTGCATGGGGAGAAAGTGGTGATGCGGCTTTTGAAAAAGACAGGGGGAGTGCCGACTTTGTCCGATTTGGGCCTAAGGGGCAGGGCACTTAAAAATGTGGAAGACACCATATTGCGGCCTCATGGAATCATTTTGGTAACTGGGCCGACGGGTTCTGGAAAAACGACGACACTGTACTCGATCTTGAGCAAGATTAACAGCATAAAGGTGAATATTGTGACATTGGAGGATCCGGTGGAGTATCAGCTGGTGGGTATAAACCAGGTGCAGGTAAATCCGGTGGCAGGGCTGACTTTTGCGTCGGGGCTGAGATCGTTTTTGCGGCAAGACCCAAACATCATAATGGTGGGGGAGGTGCGGGATCGGGAGACGGCGGATTTGGCGGTACAGGCGGCGCTAACCGGGCACTTGGTGCTGTCTACATTGCATACCAATTCGGCCTCCGGGGCACTGCCACGGATGCTGGATATGGAAGTGGAGCCGTATTTGATTACATCTACTGTGACCGCAATCGTGGGTCAGCGGGTGTGCCGGAGGGTGTGTAACGTATGCCGTAAGCCTTATGAAGCAGAACCCGAGGTGGTGGCTGAAATGAAAAAAGTCCTGGGCAAACTTTGGCTTTTAGACGCCGCTTCGAGTAAGCCACTGCAGCTTTTTAAAGGTGTTGGGTGCAGTGAATGCGGTAATACGGGGTATAGAGGAAGGATCGGTATTTTTGAGGTGTTGATTGTGTCGGAGAAAGTTGGCAGAATGGTTTTGGAGAGGTTGCCGGCCAATGAGGTGGAGAAGGCGGCAGTTACTGAAGGGATGATAACTATGAAGCAAGACGGGTTTTTGAAAGTTGTGGAGGGAATTACTTCAATTGAAGAGGTGTTGAGAGTGGCGGAGGAATAAATATGACTATTAATCAATTGCTGCAGTTTACTATCTCAAAGCGGGCATCGGACTTGCATTTGGTGGTGGGGATGCCTCCGATTGTGAGAATCGACGGAGTGCTGTTCTCGGTACCTGGGGAGAATGTGCTGACGAACGACGATGTGGGTAAAATGGTGGGCTGGGTTTTGAATTCGCCCCAGAAACAGTTGTTTGAGACTAACAAGGAGCTGGATTTATCTTTTCAGCTTGAGGGCCATGCCAGGTTTAGGGTGAACGCATATCATCAAAGGGGCGGTCCGGCGGCCAGTTTTCGACTGATCCCAATGACAATTCCGGGTATGGAGGAGTTGGGTTTGCCCAAGATGATGAAAGATTTGACGAGGCTAAAGCAGGGTTTTATTTTGGTGACGGGTCCGACAGGGCAGGGAAAGTCGACTACGTTGGCGGCAGTTTTGGAGGAAATCAATAAGACCAGGCCGGTGCACATTGTGACTATCGAAGACCCAATTGAGTACGTGTACTCGGCAGGGAAGGCGGTGGTATCGCAGAGGGAGGTGCATGCGGATACTTTGTCTTGGGCGATGGCATTAAAGTCGATCTTGAGGGAAGATCCCGACGTGGTGCTCATTGGTGAGATGCGGGATTTGGAGACGATTTCTTCGGCCTTAACAATTGCTGAGACGGGGCACTTGGTGTTTGCAACTTTGCACACCAACTCGGCTGCCCAGACGGTGGATCGGATTGTGGATGTGTTTCCGGAAAATCAGCAGCCGCAAATTAAGCTGCAGCTTTCGGCGAATCTGGAAGCGGTATTTTCCCAAAGGCTGATACCGAAAGTGGGGGGAGGAAGGCAGCTAGCTTCTGAGATAATGCTGGGGACCGGAGCGGTGAAAGCGGCTATTCGCGAGGGTAGGACGCATATGCTGGACAATATCATCATGACCTCGGCTGAGTATGGGATGGTAACCTTGGACTCGGCTTTGGCTGATTTGGTGAGACAGGGGGTGATCGCAAAAGAGGTAGCTATGCAATACTCGATAAGGCCAGATGACTTTGCCAGGAATCTGGAAAGGAGTGGGAGAAAATGAAGTTTAAGTATTCCGCCCGAGCGGAAAATGGGGTGTTGATTAAGGGGGAGATTGAGGCTGGGAGTGATAGTATCGCGGCGGACTTGCTTAAACAGAAGCGGTTGATACCGATAGGTATTAATAAGAGGAGCGAACTGCTGGACTTAAGCTATTGGAGTATGAAAGTGGGGAGGGTTAGCTCTCAGGATGTAACGGCTTTTACGCGGCAGCTGGCGACGATGATTACAGCTGGTTTGCCGATTACCGATGCCCTAAATTTGTTGAAGATTCAGTCCGGTAGAAATATGTCGGTGGTGGTCGCTGGGATATTGTCCGACGTGCAGGGAGGGGTTTCGCTTTCTGAATCGCTGTCAAAGTTCCCGAGGGTTTTTTCGCGAGTGTATGTAGCCCTGATTAAAGCTGGCGAGTCTGCCGGGGTAGTGGAGACGGTTTTGATGCGACTGGCGGACAATTTGGAGAAACAGAGGGAGTTTAGGGGAAAGGTAGTGGGGGCGATGATTTATCCGGCTATAGTGGTAGTGGGAATGATTGTCGTGACGGTGATGACTGTGCTTTTGGTAGTGCCTAAGCTGACTTCGCTGTATGCGGATTTTAACGCGGATTTGCCGATTCCCACCAAGATATTGATAGCCATTTCTCAATTTTCTGTGAGTTACTGGTGGCTGATCTTGTTCGGATTATTTGGCTTGGTGATCGGGGTGGGACGGTACTTAAAAACGGCCGGGGGAAGGGAGAAGTATGATAGCCTAATTTATAAGATTCCGGTGTGGGGGACTCTGGTGCGGGAGGTAATGCTAGTTGAGTTGACGAGGACGCTGGCTCTTTTGGTCGGCGCGGGAGTATCGGTGGTGGATGCTCTGGACATAGTGGCTGACGCGGTGGGAAACGTAGTGGTGGAAAAGGACGTGAAGAAGATTTCCCGGCAGGTGGAGAAAGGATTTCCGGTGTCCATCAGCTTTTCTGAGTCACAGTCGTTTCCACTGATCGTGGGCCAGATGATGGCAGTGGGGGAAGAGACGGGGAAGATGGATGATGTCTTGATGCGGGTGTCGCATTATTTTGAAATGGAGTCGGAACAAAAGGTGAAAGCCTTGACAACTGCGATTGAGCCTCTAATAATAATGGTACTGGCAGGGGGAGTCGGTTTTTTGATGTACGCTGTTATTATGCCTATTTACACTATCACTAATAAAATTTGAAAGGAGGTGAAACCAAGAATAAAAGTATGCTAAAGACATTGAAAAAAGGTTTCACCCTTAAGCACTCCGTTAATAAGGGCTTCACCCTTATTGAACTTCTGGTAACGATTGGTGTGCTGGCGGTGGTAGCGGCCGGGGTGTTGGCGGCTATTGACCCGGTAGACAAATTGAGAGCGGGAACTGACGGGAGAGCACAGTCGGAT
>Ga0209341_10002309_pt1 | contig 18145 bp, 16 predicted proteins | sample RifCSP13_2_FD_184020 | JGI IMG/M metagenome (GOLD analysis project Ga0209341, IMG submission 184020) | Soil microbial communities from Rifle, Colorado - Rifle CSP2_sed 13_2 (SPAdes) (version 2) | ecosystem: Environmental > Terrestrial > Deep subsurface > Rock core/Sediment | place: Rifle... | reverse complement strand
GCTGCGGAGCGGGAAGTTTGATCTAGCGCTCGTGGATGTCCGGCTGACCGATGGCGGCCTTGAGCAGGCGCTGGAGCAGCTCCGTGCGGATGGGCGTCTGAGCCAGACCCTCATCGTCGCGATTTCAGCCGCGGGGGAGGGCGAAAGCGTGGCGCGGTGTCTCGACCTCGGCGCGACCGACAGCCTGATCGGTCTGCCTGACCCGGCGCTGCTCGGCGCGCGCCTCCGCGTCTGGCTGGAGTTGAAGCGCTGGCGCGAGGCGGCGCGGCTCGCGGAGCAGCGGCTCGAACGGGAGCAGAGGCGCTCGGACGAGCTGCTGCAAATTGTGATCCCCCTCGGCATCGCCCTGTCGAACGAGACGGACTTCAACCAGATGCTAGAGAAAATCCTGATCCAGGCTCAGACGCTGGGCCGCGCCGACGCCGGGACGCTCTACCTGCGCACCGACGACGACCGGCTGAAGTTCGTGATCGTGCGCAACACCTCGCTGGACCTGGCGCTCGGCGGAACGACGGGCGCGGAGATCCCCTTCGCGCCGCTGCTATTGCACGACGCCCACACGGGGCGGCCCAACCATCACAACGTCGCCACGCATGCCGCACTCACCGGCGAGACGGTGAACATCCCGGACGCCTATCAGGCGGAGGGCTTTGACTTTTCCGGCACACAGGCCATTGACCGGGACACGGGCTACCGCTCGACTTCGTTCTTGACCCTCCCGCTGAAAGATGGCCGTCAGGCGGTGATCGGCGTCCTGCAGTTGATCAACGCGCTCGACGAGAAAACGGGCCGCGTGGTTCCCTTTGACCTGGCGCTGCATCCGGTGATCGAGTCGCTGGCCTCGCTCGCGGCGGTCGCGCTGCAGGCCTACATCCGCGAGCAGCGCCTGCGCCAGCAGATCGAAGAGCTGCGGATTGAGATTGACGAGGGGAAACGGGCGCGGCGCGTCGCGGAGATCACGGAGACCGAGTACTTCCGGCGCTTACAGGAGAAGGCGCGCGAGATGCGGAGCGCGCACGCGGGGGCAAGGCCGGTCGAGCCGCGCGATGGCTAAGATCATCTCCCTTCATTCGTTTCAGCAAGGGGTGGGCAAGTCGAACCTGACGGCGAACCTCGCGGCCCTGCTGGCGGCGGAGGGGCGGCGCGTCGGCGTGGTGGACGCCGATCTGCAGTCCCCGGCGCAGCACTTCCTGTTTGGCCTGGGCGAGTCTGAACAGCGGCGCACGTTGAACGATTATTTGTGGGGCCGGTGTGAAATCGTCGAAACCGCCTGTGAGGTGAACCGGCCCCGGGGGCACGAGTTGGCCGGCCGGGTTTTCCTCGTCCCGGCGAGCACCGACCCCAGCGAGATCGCGCGCGCCTTGCGCGAGGGTTACGACGTCAACCGGCTCGACGCGGGCTTTAATCAATTGATTCAGTCGCTGGCGCTGGAAGTGCTGCTCGTGGACACCCACGCGGGGTTGGACCAGGTCACCCTGTTGATTTTCGCCGTGTCCGACACGCTGGCTATCGTCCTGCGCCCCGACCACCAGGACTATCAAGGCACGAGCGTCACGGTGGATGTCGCGCGGCGGCTCAGCGTGCCGCGCCTGGCGCTGATCGTCAACAAAGTCCCGGCGATCTACAACGCCGCCGAAGTCCAGGCGCGCGTGGAGAAGGCCTACGGCTGCGAAGTGGCCGCCATCCTGCCGCACGCCGACGAGTGGATGGCCCTCGCCAGCGCCGGCCTGTTCGTCCTCCGTTTCCCCGGCCATCCGCTGACCGGCCGGTTGCGGCAAGCCGCTGCCCAACTGACGGCCTGAGTATGGGCGAAGCATCCGCTGGCCGCGCGCCGGGTTAGCCCAGCCGCCAGGTTGCAGAGGCATCGCCCCCACCAGGCGCGCGCGGGGCGACCATTGACGCCTGCGACCTTCTGGATATAATGCCCGTCGCACCACCGCATACTGACGGCGAGGTAGCTCAATGGTAGAGCAGGGGACTCATAAGCCCTTGGTTGGGAGTTCAAATCTCCCCCTCGCCACTGATGTAAATCATGACCAACAACTCCGCGAATTTCGCGAAGTTGTTGATCATTTTTCTGTTTGTGACAAAGGGCTTCGAGAGGGGTATGTAACCAACATACCGAACAATGAAGACTTAGCCAGGGTATGGCAGGGTACATCCAACAATGAAGTGTTGCCCCAAAGGATTTCTGCTCGATCACGCCCTGGGCTATCTGCTGTAGCGCTGCGCCAGGCCTGTGCGGGAGCGCTGCACGCACGGAGCTCATGAACGAGTGCGCCGCAAGGAGGGCTGGAATTCGTGCCTGCTGGCAGGAAAGACTGCCGATCAGAGCACCATCGCACTCAGGCTCTCAGGAGCGGCGCACCCCACCCAGGCAAATCCATCCTCGGTGATCGGGCAGCGTGAACTCTAACGTATGAACCTCGGTCGCAAAGGGATTACTTCGTTGGGCTCACACCTGCCCCACACCGGCAGTGCTGCGGTAACCCGGTAGCCGAGGGTTCGAAAGACGTCCCCAGGCGCTCGGGCAGCGAGCCCTCTCCGTTTCGGTCGAACTCATTGTAGAATCGCCGCAATAGAAGACCCCCGCTCGGCACGGTCGAGCAGATTACGGCGCATCTCCAGCATCACCGTGAGCGCTGTGAAAGCTCATACGGCATGGTATTTGGCATGTCGACAGCTTCAGCCCGGTTTTGGTGCTGCTGCATGCAAGTTAGCATACGCGCTTTGGGGCCCACATTGGGAGGCACGGATCGACTTTAAGTGATCTTGGCGGAGGCGGTGACTATCATGACAGCTTTGTCGAAGTCGAAAGGCCCTGGGCCGTCCTCACGAACGCTGATCTTTCTGTTTACAGATCTTGAAGGTAGTACGCGGCTGTGGGAGCAGTTTCCCGAGGCCATGAAGGCTGCTCTGGAGCGCCACGACGCGCTCCTGCGGGCGGCGGTGGAAAGCTCAAACGGCCAGGTGATCAAGACCACCGGCGATGGGTTGTCGGCGGTCTTCGCTTCCGCGCTGGACGGTGTGAGCGCCTGCCTGACAGCCCAGCGCGGCCTGCTGAACGAGCCGTGGGGAGAGATAGGGCCGTTGCGCGTGCGCATGGGGTTGCACGCCGGAGAAGCCCAGTTGCGCGGCGGAGACTATTACGGCCCGGCGATCAACCGCGCCGCCCGGCTGATGTCTGTTGCACACGGGGGCCAGGTGCTTCTCTCCGCGGCGGCTGCCAGCCTGGTGGTCGACCTGCTGCCGGCGGGGATGGACCTGCGCGGCCTGGGCGAGCACCGCCTGAAGGACCTGGAACGCCCTGAGCGCATCTTCCAGCTAATTCATGCTGATCTGGCGGCTGACTTTCCGCCTCTGAAGGCGCTTGACCATCGACCGAACAACCTCCCGGCGCAACCTACGGCATTTATTGGACGGGAAGCTGAATTAGGCGAGATCATGAAACGCCTGAACTCTGAAGGGGTCCGCTTGCTGACCCTTACCGGACCCGGCGGAATAGGAAAGACCCGTATGGCGCTTCAGGCGGCCGCTGACCTGATCGATCGCTTCGAGGACGGGGTCTACTTCGTTGACCTGGCCCCAATCCGAGATCCCGAATCTATCCCTGCGGTCATTGCTCAAACGCTTGGCCTCAGGGAAACAACCGATCGACCGCTGTCTGATGAGCTAATAGGACAGTTGCGAACAAAGACGATGTTGCTGCTCCTTGATAACTTTGAGCAGGTCACAGGGGCAGCATCCGAGGTGGTGGACCTGCTCCGACATTGTCCGCAGCTCAAGCTGCTGGTGACCAGCCGGGAAGTGCTGCATGTGCGCGGCGAAACGATCTTGCCGGTCCCACCATTGGCGTTGCCCAGGGCGGATCCTAAGGAGCTGTCAATCGATCAGCTCACCCAGTGTGACGCGGTGCGGCTGTTTATCGAGCGTGCCCAGGCGGTGAAGCCTGCCTTTATAGTGACGGATGAGAACGCACGTGTGGTCGCCGAGATCTGCTTGCGTTTGGATGGCTTGCCGCTGGCAATCGAGTTGGCGGCGGCGCGCATCAAGTTATTGCCGCCACAAGCCATGCTCGCCCGCCTGGAGCATCCTCTGGAATTTTTAACGAGTGGCGCGCGTGATTTGCCGGCGCGCCAGCAGACTCTACGCAATGCCATTGCGTGGAGTTATGATCTGTTGGATGAAAATGAACAGAAATTGTTCCGGCAGGTGTCCGTTTTTGTTGGCGGCTGTATGGTCGATGCAGTTGAGGCGGCGGCTGGAGATAATCCGGCCCGCGTTTCTGTATTGGATCAATTAGGATCGTTGTTGGACAAGAGTTTGCTGCGAGAAGTTGAGGGCACGGATGGCGAGCCGCGTTTTGTGATGTTGGAGACGCTGCGCGAGTTTGGCCTGGAGCGTTTGGAAGCGAGTGGTGAGCAGGAAATGATTCGGTATCGTCATGCAAACTTTTTCCTGTCGCTCGCTGAGCAGGCCGAAGCAGGATCAGAGAGCGTAGAGCAGGTTCAATGGATAAATCGCATGGAGCAAGAGCACGACAACTTGCGCGCAGCGCTCGAGTGGAGCAAGGCGGCGGATGGCACAGGAGAATTATGTTTGCGGTTAGCTGGCACGCTCGGGTTATTCTGGGAAGCGCGAGGTTATTTTGGCGAGGGGCGTGAGCGACTATCTGCTGTACTTTCGACAGTTGCCGCACAAGGACGAACGGCTGCACGCGCCAAGCTACTTGCCAGGGCAGCAGAACTTGCCTATCGGCAAAGCGATTATGCGGCGACCGTAGCATTTGCTGAAGAGAGTCTGGCAATTTGCCGCGAAGTTGGGGACAAGCAAGGTATTGCATCCGCGCTCATCAAGCTTGGAAATGCAGCTGTGGAAGCAGGCGATTATCTGACTGCGTCAGGATTTTTGGAAGAGGCCCTTACGATTTGGCGAGAACTGGAGGACAAACATGGCACCGCCCGCGCGCTCATCAGTTTAGGGTGGACCGCGCTGCGACCAGGAGATACTCATCTGGCGAACGAGCGGCTGGAGGAAGCATTAGCCTTATCCCGCGAATTGGAGGATACAAGGAGTATCGGCTTTGAACTTTCTGGCTTGGGTGAGGTAGCGATGCGTCAGGGTGATTACGCGCGTGCGACACGGCTGATTGAGGAAAGCCTGGAGCTGCGAAGGCAACTTGGCAACAAATGGGGCGTTGGCGTTTCGCTCGGCATGTTGAGCTGGGTTGCAATGCGCGAAGGAGATTGGGATCGAGCGGTTGCACGGCTGGGCGAGAGTCTTGAAGTTCGACGGGAAATCGGGGATAAGGGCGGCAGCGCCTGGTGCCTCGAGCGCCTGGCAGAGGTCGCGTTGGCACAGGGAAAGCCTGAGAAAGCGGTGCGCCTGCTCAGTGCCGCGTCTGCGCAACGCATGTCCATTGGCTCGGTCATTGATCCCGTGGATCAACCTGAGTATGAAAGCATGCGCACCTCTCTGCGCGCGGAATTAGGCGAGGAAAAATTTGTAGTAGCGTGGAACGAAGGGCGCGCGTTGACACTGGAACAGGCAATCGCGTACGCGCTTGAGGATCGGGGCGGTTGAAACTCTGGATATTTTCATCTTGTTCGGCACAGAGCCTGCCCTGAGCGCAGCCGAAGGGTCTCAGACCGCGCCGCTCATCGACCGCAGGTCTCCAGCACGCCAGGCTGGAGACCTGCGGTCGTGCGGCAGGGGCGGGTCAGAGACGCCGCCCCATCTGAGATTGGTTACCGCGCGTTCACATTGAATCCGCCGTCCACAAAAACATGCGAGCCGGTGATGTAACGTGCGCGATCGGAGGCGAGGAAGACCACCGTATCGCTCACTTCTTCCATGCTCGCCCAGCGACCGGCTAGCACACCCAGTTTCCGAAAGTACTCGTCCAGAAACTCAGCCTTTGTCTTGCCCTGCTGCTTGGCCATGTTCTCAGCCCAGACCTCGCGCCACTCGGTCGCCACGATCCCCGGCACCACCGCATTGACCGTGATCTGCTCGCCTGCCAGCTCGACCGCCAGATACTTCGTGATGTGGTTCATCGCCGAGTTGATGATCCCGTGCGTCAGGGCCGGCGACAGCACGCCTGTGCCGGCGACGCCGCTGATGTTGATAATGCGCCCGCTCCCATCGCGGACCATGTGGGGCAAAAAGGCCTGAGTGATGCGCAGCATCCCGATGGCCTTCGTGTCCACGTCTTCCAGCCACTCATCGTCGGACCAGGTAAGCTGGCTGCCGGGGCGACGCACGCGGTTATGCACGTTATTCACGACGATATGCACGGCGCCAAAGTGGTCTGTCGTGGTCTTGGCCGCGGCTTTCACCTGCTCCATGCTCGTGATGTCCGTTGGCACAGCCAATGCCTGTACGCCGTTCGCGCGCTTGATTTCTTCCGCCGCCTGGTCGAGCATCTCCTTGCCGCGCGCCAACAGCACTACGTTGACCCCTTCCGCCGCCAGTCCTTTGGCGATGGCTTTGCCGATCCCTTTGCTTCCGCCGGTGATGACCGCCGTGCGTCCTTTGAGGCCGAGTTCCATAGCATACTCCTGTTTAGATTTCGGGGAGCTTAAACCCCGACTTGGACACCACGTAATCGCGGGACTCGTAGGCCATTTTTCGGACCCGGTTCAAATCCACCCCCAGCAATTGCCCGTTGCGTTTCAGGGCCTTGCCGGCGACAAAGACCGAGTCCACGTTGCTGGTATCCATTCCCCAGACCACTGCGCCAATCGGATCGTTGATGGGGAAGATGTTGGGGCGATCCGTGCGCAGCATGATAACGTCCGCCTCTTTCCCCGGCGTCAGGGAGCCGGTCTTGTCGGCTAACCCATTGGCGCGCGCGCCCTCGATGGTGGCGAATTCCAACAGATCGCGGGTAGTCAAGGGAGCGGGCACGTTCTCCTTGCCCGCCAGCTTCTGGTCAAAGAGCAAAGCGTGCTGCAGGGAGATGACCGAGCGCATCTGCGTGAACATGTCGTTCGGCACGTTGGTCTCGACGTCCACACTCAAGCTCGGGCGCAGGCCGCGATCCAGAAAACGCTGGGTCGGCGGCATCCCATGTCCCATCATCATCTCTACCGGGGAGGCCAGCGAAAACGTCCCGCCCGTGTCCACGATCATCTGGATTTCATCATCACTCAACGTCGTGCAGTGAATATATGTCGTGTCATCCTTGAGCAGACCGGCCCTGCCCATCTCCGCCAGCTTGCCGTGCTGACCAAAGCTGCCAACGCCCACGTGGACAGTGATGTGGGCGTCAAGCTCGCGCGCCAGCTCCCACTGAGCCTTGGCAAACTCAAACGGGATGAATTCCGGCCCTGGAGACGCGAGCCCAAACGTCAGCAACTGATCCTTCGACGAGAAATACTGCTTGGCGACATCTCTGATCCAATCGTCCTGATGCTCGTCGGGATACTTCCACCAGGGGTAGCCATAGGCAAAGACGGCGCGGATACCCGACTCTTGCAGGGCACGGATGACGGCGTCGGCGTGCTCCCGCGTGGCCTGGATATGGGACCAGTCGAGGATCGTCGTGATCCCGGCATCAATCGCGCCCAGGAGACCGACCAGGTCGCCGACGTAGGCGTCTTCCGGGCGATAGACGGGCGCAAGGACGTTCAAAATGAACGCCAGATAGCTAACCTCACCTTCCAGCGGGACATCTGTTCCGATGTTGCGCAGAATGCCTTCCCAGATGTGCCGATGTGTATCCACGAAGCCCGGCATGACGATCATGTTCGAGGCGTCGATCACCTCGGCGTCCGCCGCGCTGAGGTTCGGCCCGACGGCGGCGATCTTGGAGCCTTCGATCAGCACGTCGGCCTGCTTAAAGTTGCCGACCTTCGGATCGAGGCTGAGAACAGTGCCATTCTTCAATGACGTTCGTTGGGCTGCCATGTCTGCCTCCTTCGCCCTTGGCATGGGAACGGATTGACCACGGATTGTGGCGAGATCGCACGAGATTGGCTGATCGCTGCTTCAGCCTTCGGGGGTGTAGTCGGATATGCTTTCGATTTGGTAACTACTCAGCCCACGTCATTGCGAGCGTTTTTTTGCGAAGCAATCTCCGTGACCATCGGCAAACATCGCTCTCAGTGAAGGAGATTGCTTCGTCGCACACTACGCTCACCTGCCCCGCGCTTCTCAGCGGGGTCGCAATGACGGCTGAGTGGTTACTCGATTTGCTCGATAATCGCCTCCTGGTTCAGGGGCGCTCTGCTGAACGATTCGCAGCGCCGCCCAGCCCAATCCATGCCTGCTGCCTACAGAGACCTCGCGCAGTTCGAGCAACGGAGGCATCAGGCCGGCTCCATGACGAAATCGTAGTTCACAGTGTAGAAGGGCGCCGTTACGCCGCGCTGCTTGGCGTCGTCGGCCGAATCGTGGCGCGTGAACGGCACCACCAGCGATTCCCGCACGCCGAACACGGCATCCGAGTCGAGATAGGGATCGCCTTCGACAAACAGCTCCGTCGTCAGCGGCTTGTAGCCGTCTGCCATGACGATGAAGTGGATGTGCGCCGGGCGATACGGATGGCGGCCCAGCGCGATCAGCATCTTGCCCACCGGCCCATCGATGGGGATGGGATAGTAGGCGGGCTTGATGGTGCGGAAGGCGTAACGGCCCTGGGCGTCGGTGCGGAAGCGGCCACGCAGGTTCAGGCCGGTCAGCGCGGGGATCTGCACATCGTAGAACCCTTCGGCGTCAGAATGCCAGACGTCGAGCAGCGCCTCCGCCAGCGATGCGCCACCTGGCGCGAGCACGCGTCCCGAGACGATGACAGGCTCACCTGGAATATCTCCGGCGATGCTCGCATTGAGCGGCAGCTCCGGCGCGCCATCACGATAGAACGGGCCGAAGATCGTGTACTCCGTCATGCCCTCCGGCTTGCGGTTGTTGATCAAGTCTTTGATAGTCGTCGCGCCCAGCGTATCGGAGAGCAGGATGAATTCCTGCCGATTGGCGTCGCACATGTGGCCGGCGGCGGTGAGGAACTGAATACCCGCCATCCACTCCGCCTCGGTCAGATTCACCTCTTTGATGAAGGCGTGCAGGTGCTTGACCAAACTGGTCATGATCTCTTTGAGCCGCGCATCATTCGCGTCGGCAAAGCCGCTCAGGACTGCGTCGGTGATATTGTGTTCGGTCAGGTCTCGCATCGACTAGCCTCTCCAGTCGCTCATGCTATCTGCCATCAGCCATCAGCCATCTGCCATCTGCTATCTGCTACCTGCCATCTGCCATCTGCCATCTGCTACATCGGCGTGTTCGCGGCGTACTGCGCCCAGTCTCTTTCGAATCGGAAGACCTCCCTGGCCGGTGGCAGCGGCGCCTGCGTCTCGATCCAGCGCACCGGCTCGTCGCTCACATTCGCGAAGCTGTGCAAGCAGCCGACGCCCGTCCAGATCACGCTGCCCGGCTCCAGATCGTGTGTCTCGCCATCTGCCGTCGCGCGCACGCGCCCGCTGACGATGAAGTAGGATTCCTCGAAGGTGTGATCGTGCGGATCGATCTTTGCGCCGGGCTGGTACTGGATGAGGAACAGCGATTGATGAATCGCGCCGAAGGAGCGATCGACGAACATCTTGATCGCCACGCCGGTGACCGGATTGAAGCCTTCCATTTGCGACGGCCCGCCGGGACGCGGCAGTTGCGACTCGTCGAAGTGGCCGATCAGCATGTCGCCCGGATCGTGCGGGTTGGGCGGCGCGGCCTGCGTGAGGACATCGCCGACGACGAAGAACGTATCGCGGCCGTAATCGAGGGGCCTGCCCTGCGAAGTCCCCGACCGAAGGGAGTGGGGAGCGGAGTCGAAGGGACGTGGCTGGGGCGCTTGCATCTCCAGCCAGCGAACGATCCTATCGCCCGTATTGCGCCAGGCGTGCCGGGCGCCCGTGCCGATCAACCCAAAGTGACCGGGACCCAGCGCAACTTCCCGCTCGCCGATCTGGGCGATGACATCCCCTTCCAGAATGTAGAAACTCTCCTCGAACGAGTGGACGTGCGGCTGGATCACGCCTTCAGGCTCCAGAGTGCAAATGCCCGTGCCCATGTGCACCGAGCCGATCGTGTGATCCACGTAGGCCGCTCGCCGGAAACCGGCGCTGTGTTTCTCGTACAGTTTCGGCGTCCGCGCAGCCGCTTCGTTGATCTTGGAAACGTAATGCATATCTGCCCCCAGTGATCAGTGAACAGTGATCAGTGAACAGTGAACAGTCACCAGTCAACAGTGACCAGTAGCCAGTGAGCATTGCCCACTGATAACTGATAACTGATTACTGATTACTGATTACCGATTACTGCTCACTACGTTCTTGTGCGACTGTGTTTCGCGGATGCCGGGCAGCGGGCCGGTCGCGGTGTAGTATTTCACGCCGGCGATCATCAATTCCTCGGCCGGGAAGCGCGTGATTACTTCGCAGCCGTCTTTCGTGACCACGAGCTGCTCTTCGATGCGGGCCGCCGACCAGCCATCGGACGCGGGCCAGAAGGTTTCGAGCGCGAACACCATCCCCTCTTCGATCACCTGTGGGCTGTCGAAGGACACCAGGCGGCTGAAGACCGGCTTCTCCCAGATGGCGAGGCCGACGCCATGTCCGTATTGCAATGCGAAGCACGCCTCTTCGTTGGGGAAGCCGAATTCCTGCGCTTTCGGCCACAGCTTGGCCACATCGGCGGTGGTCACGCCGGGCCTGATCATGTTGATAGCCGCATCGAGGTAGTAACGGCAGCGCTTGTAGGCGTCCACCTGCGCCTGCGAGGCCGAGCCGACGACGAACGTGCGGTAGTAGCAGGTGCGATAGCCCATATACGCGTGCAGAATATCGAAGTAGGCCGGGTCGCCGGGGCGCAGGGCACGATCGCTGAAGATGTGCGGGTGTGGGCTGCACCGCTCGCCGGAGATCGCGTTGACGCCCTCCACGTGCTCCGAGCCAAGCTCGTAGAGGACCTTGCTGACGAGCGCCACGCATTCGTTCTCGCGTATGCCAGGCTTCATCGCGCGGTACAGTTCCTCGTAAGCCGCATCGACCATCATGCAGGCCATGTTGAGCAAGGTGATCTCGTCCTGCGTCTTAATCGCGCGAGCGTCCATCATCAACTGCTGCCCGTCGACGACCTGGATGCCTTCCTTTTGCAGCGCGAACAGCACCGGCGGCTCGACCATGTCCACGCCGAGCGGCTCGTGGAGCAGGCCGCGCTCTTCCAGCTCGATCCGAATCTTGCGGGCCACGTCCTCGGCGCGGTGCGCGCCGGGCGGCATCGCGCCGCGCAGCGTCGAAATGCCGGCGCGCGATCGGCCTTCGCCCAGCCAGGGACAATGCAGCGCGTGATGCCTGGCCGCCGAACCGAAATCCCAGTTGATCGGATCGTCGTCCTGCGGCAACAGGCAGAAGCGCCCCAGCTTGTCCATCGCCCAGGTGCCGATCGTGGTGTTCGTGATGTAGCGGATGTTGTACATATCGAAGCACAGCAGCGCGCCGATCTCCGACCGCTTGAGCAGCTTCTTGATGCGCGCCAGCCGCTCCGTCCGCAGGCGCTAGTAGTTGACGCGCTCCTCCCAGTCGACGCCCATCGTGCCGTAGGTTCGAAGTGCCATGATGTCCTCCTTATAGTCAACTATCTGGATAGCGAGGTAAACAACGCCACCACGCCGATGACGATCAGGAACACCGGCCAGATTGCGCCCCAATCCAGGTCGAACAAGAATACGGATGCCACGGTTAGCAGGATCAGGCCGCCGATCAGCGGGCCGCGCGCTGCAGGAGTAAATCGCCCTCCGCTCGACTGATGAATTCGCCACGCGGTGGCAAGCGAACCGAAGGCGGGGATCAATATGAAGACGGCCCACCAGTTTTCGATACTGGAGCCGGTGAGGTTCATGACCAGGAAAATAACGCCAAAAATGATCAGAACGGCGCCAGCCAGCCAAGCCGGACTGCGCTGCCGGGATATCTCTGTTGGTCGTTCGTTAGGCGGAAGGTTTTCATTCATAGAAGTCTCCTAACGCGCGCTTCTATATTCTGCTATAATTTAAGTGACGTTAAACATTGTAACCTAAATTTCGCCGATTTGTCAAGATATACTTAATAAATCGCGTGGAATATTCAATCCAACTGGTAACTACTCTGGCTCGCTCCACACGACAACGAATTGGGGAAGGAACGAATTGGCGAACGTGCGTAAGTTCGTTATATCCTGAATTCGCTGTTGTGTTTTGTCTGGGCGACTGCCAGTTGGCGCAGACCGGCTGAGTAGTTACTCCAACTGGTAACTGCTCAGCCGTCATGCCCGAATGCTTTTGTCGGGCATCCAGGCTGGCAGGTTACTGGATTCCCGCCTAAAGCGTGCGGGAATGACACCGCACGGTGCGAGCGCAATGGCTGAGCAGTTACTCCAACTGTTATATAATGGATGCACAAACGGGATAATCGAAGACGCACTCCCGACAGGCAGAGGAAATGCCGGATACATCATCCCACACCTGAACACCTGACACCTGAACACCTGACACCCCCAACAGGCAGACGACATGCCGGACACATCATCTCACACCCTCAATATTGGAGAGAAGCTCCTTGCTGCGCGTAAGAGCGCCCGCATGAGTCTGCGCGACCTGGCCGACAGAGCCGAAATGAGCGCGAGCATGCTGAGCCAGATCGAGCATGGTAAAGCCTATCCGTCGGTGCGCTCTCTGTACAGCATTGCCGCTGCGCTGTCCCTGCCGGTCGACTATTTTTTCCCCAGCGAAAATAGCCGCGAAGCCGCCAGCGCCGGCGCGCTGCCCGGCACGGCCGGCGACATGACGGCCGAAGCGACCATCGCGGCCACGGCTGAAGGCGCGGCCGTCGAGTTCCAGGCAGCGCCGCGCCAATCGGTGCCCGTCGTTCACAGGGCGGCGCGCCCGACGATCGATCTGAAAGGCGGCGTCACCTGGGCGCGACTGACGGCCCGCGCCGAAGAAGGGGTTGAGTTCCTGGAGATTACCTACGCGCCAGGGGCGACTTCCGGCGCGAACATGTCTCACCACGAGGGGCGCGAGTTCGGATTGATCCTGGAAGGCGCGCTCATCGTGGAGCTGGGCTTCGAGCGTTATCCACTTCGCGCCGGCGATAGCATCGTCTTCGACTCCACGACCCCGCACCGCCTGACCAACGCCGGCGACCAACCGGTGCAAGCGATCTGGGTGGTGCTGGATCGCAAGTAGGTGCATTATCCGAAAGCGTTCTTCTTTTCAACCGCCTTCGGTTGAACGGAGACGAAACCATGACGACCGATCGGATCGAAATCAACCCCGATGTCATGCTGGGCAAACCCGTCATCCGTGGCACGCGCATCCCGGTCGAACTGATCATCCGCAAACTCAGCGAAGGCGCGACCGAAGCCGACCTGTTGGATGCCTATCCGCGCCTGACGCAAGCCGACATTCAAGCTGCGCTAGCCTACGCCGCCGACACATTGGCTCACGAAACCATCGTGCTGCAACCAGCCTGATGTGTGCAATCACCAGTTGAAAACCCATTGACAAAAATGGCACTGTCGGCTACAATAAGAGCGCCCCGCCGGAGATAGCATCTCCGGCCCGACGCCCACCGCAAGGTGGGTCGTCTCTTTTTGGGAAAGGTCTGCCTGGTGGAACGAGCCATCGCCTACATCGACGGATACAACCTGTATTATGGCTTGCGCGAAAAACGATGGAGGTGGTTTTACTGGCTCGACATACAGGCAATGGTCAGGCGTTTGTTGAAGCCCAACCAGAGGCTCGTCAGCACCAAGTATTTCACCACAGTCGTCAGTCAGCCGGAAGACAGGCGCAAGCGGCAAGCCGTTTTTCTGGAAGCCCTACAAACTCTCCCCGAGCTTCACATCTTCTACGGCCATTTTCTCTCCGAGACCGTGATCTGCCGTCACTGCGGACATACCTATGAGACTCATCACGAGAAAATGACCGATGTCAACATCTCGGTCGAGCTGATGGCAGACGCCTTTCAAGGTCAATTTGACCTGGCTCTACTGGTGTCCGCCGACAGCGATTTGGTCGGGCCGGTTCAGACCATACGGCGCTTGTTTCCTCGGAAGCGCGTCGTGGTTGCCTTTCCGCCGGCTCGTTTCTCCAGCGCGCTCCGGCAGGTCGCTCACGCCTATATACACATTGGCCGCAACGTGCTCTCGAAGAGCGTATTTCCCGATCGCGTCGTCAAGCCAGACGGCCACGTTCTGCGCCGCCCTAGCGAGTGGCGCTAACCATTCATCTCGTTACAGCCCAGCATCGAATAATTTCGGCTGCGCTGGCGGCTCCGCCAGCTCGCCTCTTGCGCGCATGGCTCGACGGCCGGTATCAGGTCGTCGTGTTGAAGCACGGGTAGCGGGTGAAAGTGGGTGGCCTGATTGTCACGCTGCAGCGGCCGCCCACGGCGAATGGTTATGCGTTTCTTGCTAGAAGATCCGACAGGGTTAGTGAATGTGGTGATCGCCTCACAGGTATATGTTCAATACCGCGCTTCTACATCAAGGAGCTCGACACCTAACTCGACTTCAAGGCTTCTTTTGGCAGCCGCTTCCGAGCCTGACGGCGCACCCGTCGAGCGATCTTGACCGCAGCCCGCGCCTCGGCCAGCGAAATCGGGGCATAGTCGCCTGGATAGCGCATGACGGTGGCATAGCGGGTGAGCATCTCTTGCTCGTCCGCCGACAGCTCGGGCCGGTCAGCCGCTGCCAATAGTCCCATCAGCGCAGTCAGGTCATGCGTCTTGGGAAAGGATCTGCTGCGCCACACCAGCAAACCCTTGAGATACTTCTCGATGCATTGTTGGGCATGAAAACAGACGGTGTCAGTTGGGCATTGGCGACCCAGCTTGAGCAGTGTCGTGGCGGTGAGCAGATCGTTCTCCGCCTTTTCCAGCCAGCGCCGGACCGTTGCGATCACTTCAGGATCGTCGAACATACAGCGTCTTTCCTTCCAGAAGCGCCGGGCGCACGATGGTGCCAGGGATATTTTTGTGTTTTTCTATCTCGTGAGGAGTCACGACGATGATGTCTTTCGGGTACTTGATGTCATGAACCGCCAGCCGCATAGCGAGCTCCACATTGCGCTTCTCATGGCGAGGATTCTTCAGCGGCATCACAACCAGAAGATCAATGTCGCTGTCCGGCCCGGCGGTGCCGCGCGCATGTGAGCCAAACAGGATGATCTGCTCCGGCTTGAAGCGTCTCGCCAGGCGCCGAACCATTTTGTCAATCAACTGGGGAGTGATTTGTTTTCTCTTCATCGTGCCTCCAGCCTGTGTCATGCCGGGTTGGCCCTATTTTAGCGCGGCAGCGCCATATTGTGATCTTCATCTTGGCCTCCCCATCAGAAATAATACACGTACACGGTGATTACGACAATCCATTTGAACGGCTCGCCGTGATCGCCCATTGCGGCAGCGGACGTGCGTCAACAGTTTCTACTTCGCCGTCTGCACCTGTGGCATCTGCACACGCTTGAAGTACTCCGCGGTTTCCGCGGTGGTGATTGCCGCAGCATCCTGCAACAACTGCTCCGTGGCTTTCATCGCCATCTCGATCGCTTGCTGAGAATCGGCCTGATATTTCGCCTCCACGATCTTGAGCTCCCACATATTCAGTAGGCGATCGAAGGCATATTGCGTTTGTCGATAGCTCTGCCACGCATGCTCCCACCGAAAGAAGGAGCTCAACCCGGTCAGCGCGGCAATGAGCAGTGTCGCCAGCGACACGACGGTGTCTTTCCAGGGTGCCGTCTGGGCCGCAATGAACGGGACACTCACGCTGAGTAGAATCAGCAACACGCCCGATAAACGAAACTGTACCATTTGCGGGCGAGCGTGCTGCTTATACCACCGGCGAGTATCGACGACCTCTTGTTTAACTTTGTCGAGCTCCTCAAGAACCTTGAGAAACTGTTCATCGTTCTGATAGCCGTAGCGTGGAGTCCGTGGTTCGGCGCTCATCGTTGGCCTCCTGCTTTCGTCTGCTGCGTTTCACCCACACATGCGGAACGTCTCCCCGGGGAAGTCCGGCCCGTACACATCCTTCGGATAGAGGATGTAGCGTAGTTCATCGCTCATCCAGATGACTTCCCCACCTCATACACCTTCATCACTTCATCCCCATAGTGATTGATCACCTTCACCGCGATCTTCCCCGCCTCCGGCGGATCGAACGGGTAGCTCCTCGTCGAATACAGCGCCGACCAGGCCGCCTCGTCGATCTCGGCCCGCAGCGCCCGCTTGAGCTTGTCGTACGGATCGTCCGCGCCGGTGAAGTAGGCGTGGCGGACGAAGAAACTCTCGCCGTTGTAGTCCGTATCGATGAACCAGCAGGCGATGTCGTCGGTGCTGCTGGAGCGTATCTCGCCCGTCGTCGGGTCGTACACGTCGACGCCTTTGATTTCGACGACGAGTTTCTTATCCACAGATGGCGCAGATTTACGCAGATGCTTTTTATCTGCGCCATCTGCGCGCTTCGCGTCTGCGGATCGAATGACAATGTCCGGCTCGCCGAAGACCATGAACAGGTTGCCCGCGCCGGTCTTCTTGAGCAGCTCGTCGCCCATCGCCAGGTCGGGATTCATGCGCGCCGTCAGCACGGTCAGCTTGCCGTAGCGCTTGGCTTCCTCGGACACGTGCGGATCGAACGCGAAGCCGCACACGACCAGCAGGTCAAAACCGATTCCCAGCACCGCCTCTTTGGCGGCCTCTTTGACTTGCTCCGGACCAACCGTGCCATGCTCTGGACCGATCGACACCGCAACGCGTCGCACTCTCCCCTCTCCTGTCTCGCGCTGTTTACGAGACGGGAGAGGGGCCGGGGGTGAGGGCGTCGTTTCGGTGTACTCGCCTTCTGCGTGCAGCCAGGCGCCGGCGTACGGCTCCAGTCGATCGAACTTGAGGCGTTCGTTCTTCATGGTGTTTTGCACGCCGGCCTTCTTGAGGTTGTCGACGATCATCGTCTCGAACTGGCCGGCGCTCGACTCTTTCTGCCCCTCGACTTCCGACGCGGGCCGTTCTTCATCCGCCGCCAGGACGCGATGCGGCGACAGGCTTTCGACGGTGAACGGGCCGGTGACACGGATACGCTTGTTGTCTTCGTAAGGTTGGTCGTACAGCAGTTCCGTGTCGGCGTGCCTGGCGATCGATTCGTCGATCTCCTTCTGCCGCTCGCGGCGGAGTTGCCACCATTCGGCCAAGAGACCTAACAGGTCTCCAAGACCTGTTAGGTCTTCCGGCATTTCGCGCGGGACTTCCCACTCTTCCCAGGACTGCTTGAGCGCCTTGTTCAACTCCGAGCGGATCGGTTCGAATTGCTCCTGCCATTTGGCGTGGATGGCATCGATCTCCTCGTTATTGGCGATCGACTTGAGCGTGATGTGCGGCACGCGCTTGTAGACGAAACCCTTCTTGATGTCGAGGGATGAAGGCTGAGGGACCTGCGGGGATGAAGAACCGAATTCCGGCCTTTCTTCATTCTGCATTCCCAATTCTGCATTCATCCTTTGCCCTTCCGGCGAGTCGGCCAGGATGTAGTAGGCGAAGCGGGCGGACATCAGCCGCGTGCGGGCGAGCGCAATCGCGACGCGCGAGGTGTCGATGGTGATCCAGCGCCGGCCCCACTGCTCGGCGACATAGGCCGTCGTCCCGCTGCCGCACGTCGGATCGAGGACGAGATCGCCGGGGTCGGTGGTCATTAACATGCAACGTTCGACGATTTTGGTCGAGGTCTGAACAACATAAATTTTTGGATCTGTGCGGCTAGTAATACCACCGCTCACATCTTCCCAGAAGTTTGTAATTGCCAGACACGTAAAATCGTCAAAAAACTTCTTGTATGAGATTGTTCCGCCTGTCTTAAGAAAGCGACTAGCGTAGGCAAGACGATTCATACCGTCGAGGCTTGTTCTCCATCCACCAGTTCTTGGCACATAATCTCTGCCTTGATAGTTAAATGAAAATGTTGTAGTAGCAGATCCCGTTCGAGATGTCATCCCTTGGTCACGAAAGAAACGTGCGTTGGATGGAATAGAAATTCCATCTTCACTATCCAAATCGCTAGTGCGTTGGGTTGTGCCGTCTGTGAGTTCCAATGTCTGGTAACGGCTTGCTCCACGTTCGCC
>Ga0209341_10002305_pt1 | contig 18164 bp, 19 predicted proteins | sample RifCSP13_2_FD_184020 | JGI IMG/M metagenome (GOLD analysis project Ga0209341, IMG submission 184020) | Soil microbial communities from Rifle, Colorado - Rifle CSP2_sed 13_2 (SPAdes) (version 2) | ecosystem: Environmental > Terrestrial > Deep subsurface > Rock core/Sediment | place: Rifle... | reverse complement strand
GACCCAGCAGAACGCAGAAGTCCTGGCTGCATTGGTACTGGCGCAGGCGATCCACCCTGGGCTGCCCGTGGTTTACTGCGGCAGGCTGGCGATGATGGAGCCGCGCACGGGCATATCTGTATGGGGCGGGGTGGAGATGGGATTGGCTTCTGCCGGCACCGTCCAGCTGGCTCACCATTACCACCTGCCGGTCAATGTGTATGGCTTCTCGACCAACTCGCATGTTCTGGATGTCCAGAACGGCTTCGAACGAGCCCTCAACGCGGCCATCCCGGCCCTGGCGGGCGCGGACGAGTTGTCCGGGATCGGCGAGATGGAGGCGGGGGTAATGGGATCATACGCCCAGATGGTGGTCGACAACGAGATTGCCGCCAGCGTGGCACGGCTGCGGCGCTCCTTCTCCATAGAGGCAGACGCCCTGGCGGTCGAGGTGATCGCTGCAGTCATGAACGGTACGCATAACTTCCTGGGACAGAAGCACACCCTCCGTTATTTGCGCGCCGGGGAAGTGCTGCTTACGGAGCTGGCCGAGCGACGCCCCTGGGAAGTCTGGGAGCGTGAAGGACAGGAAGGGATGTCTGAGCGGGCTCAGGCGAAGGCCGAGCACCTGCTGGCGACTCACCATGTCCCCGACCTGAGCCCGGAGCAGGAGCGCGAGCTAGACGCTATCCTGGAAGCAGCTGAAAGAGAACTGGTATAGAATTTAACTTCCCGGAAGTTCAGAATTTCCGGGAAGTTGTGGTCTGGGTCATTTCCCACGCACCGAACCGGCCAGTTTTTCCAACCGCATGAAGAGCGGCTCGTCCAGCTGGATATGCAGCACCTCAGCCACGACCTGCGTCCAGCCGTGTACGAAATACAGCCAGCCATCTTCCACAGTCAGATTTCGGCTCTCTTTTTGTTGCACAGCCTGGTGCAAGAAATCCAGCTCGCCGCGATAATTGAACTCCCAGGCAATACCGTTCTTGGGAAATAAACCCTCGTCGCTGATCGGTGAGCCAGGCGTGTCCTTCCCCATACCAGTGGCATTGATCACGATGCTGTAATCCGGCAGGGATCCCATGATCTCATCGTTGCGCCGGGCATTCTGGTTACAAATATAGACGACTTCGATGTCGGTTTCCAGGCTTGCCACCATTTCCTGCATGCGGTCCAGGCGCCCTTGCGAGCGGTTCACGACGATAAAACGCTCCGGACGGTCGCCGGGATGCTTTTTATTCATCAAGTGAAGCAGGGTGGCAACGGATGAGCCACCCGCCCCGAAAATGAGTATATGCCCACCGGTGCGGGCGAAGTAATGATTGGTTACGATGGCGTCTATGCTCAGGCCAGCCGAGATCGGATCTTTGGCGTGACCGATGAGTTTTTCATCCTGCTTTGAGAGGCTAGAGACTTCTCCACAAATCTGCGCGTACGGATCTAAGGTATCGAACATATCATGGGCCGCCTCGAAAAGGTCGATTTTGTGGGTGGTTACGAGAGCCCCGAGTGAGAGCGGATCATACTTGATCTGGGCGACAGCTCGACGGTACTCCTCAGGGTCGGCGTGGATCTGCAGGTCCATCCCTTCAAGAACGATCTGCGGGAGACCAAGTTCCATCATCCATAGGGGGAACACTTTCATAATAGAAGATTTGCCCGTGGTAACGCCGATAAAATAGAAAGTTGGCTGGGTCTTGGTGACGATTTTATATCGAGTGGCTGTGATGGTGTCCGACATTGAATATTCTCTTCTGAATAGTAATTAATTCGAGCGGGCGTCCTGCACTGCTTTGACGAACTCACGTGCCCGCTGTTCGATCTGTGCGAAGCGACCTTCTTTTGCCCAGGCGGTCGGGCAAAGCTCGCTGCCCGCGCCGACGCCGAAAACGCCGGCCGCGAACCAGTCCGCGACGTTCTCCACACTGACCCCACCCGTAGGCATGATCTCAATAAAGGGGAAGGGGCCTTTGAGGGCTTTTATGTAGGCTGGCCCAACCAATGAACCCGGAAAAACCTTTACGACGTCTGAACCCATGCGGTGAGCCTGGTAAACCTCGCTCGGGGTGAGAGCGCCGATCATCACCGGCAATCCGGCAGCTACCATCGCCGCCCCCAACTTGGCGCAGCAGATCGGGCTGACCAGGAAGCGGGCGCCAGCCTGCTGCGCCTCTTCTGCCTGTTCCGGTTCTGTCAGGGTGCCTATCCCCAACACGATCTGCTCTCCAAATTGCCGATCGAGTTCTTTCACCACCTGTGGCGCGTTGGGAGTCGTATAGGTGATCTCGATCCCCTGGACTCCACCTTTGACCAAAGCCGCAACCATCTCCAGCGTGAGGTCTACCGATGGGCCGCGGATCACTGCGATCAGGCCGATCTGTTTGAGTTTCGCCAGCGTTTCTTCTTTCAATTTATTCCCTCGATGGGTATAGGATATTTAGGTGGTAAGCCGCGCAAGACCGCCAGACAATCGCGCAGAGCCATCCGGCCCATAGCATTGGTGGCACCGTCAGTGTGTGAACCGCAATGCGGAGTAGCAATAACCTGAGGCAATTGTAGCAAGGGGTTGTCGACTCCCGGAGGTTCGCGGGAAAAGACATCCAGCGCAGCCCCGCGCAGTTTGCCGGATAGGAGTGCCTCAAGCAGTGCGGCTTCGGAAAGGATCTCCCCGCGAGCTGTGTTGATCAGGTAAGCTCCGGTTTTCATTTTTTCAAGAAAGGCTCGATCCACTAACCCGCGGGTTTCTGGTATGAGTGGTAGATGCAGAGAAAGAAAGTCAGCCTGGCTGATAACTTCTAGCATTGGCAGCAACTCCACCCGGTGTTGGCGGGCAAAGTCGCTGTCTGCCAGCGGGTCGTGGGCGATCAGGCGGCAATCAAAACCGCCCAGCCGCTGGACAACCTGCTTGCCGATGGCGCCCAGGCCCAAAAGACCTACCGTTTTACCCTCCAACGTCATACCGCTCCAGCGCGGCCATTCTCCCTGCCGGGTGACGGCTGCTGCTAAGGGGAGATTCCGCCCAAGGGCCAGGATCAGCCCTACGGTCAATTCGGCGACCGAGACGGCGTTTGCTCCGGGAGTGTAAGTGACCACGATGCCGCGTTGGGTCGCCGCAGCCAGATCCAAATTGTCCAGGCCGACCCCGTAACGGGCGATAACCTTCAATCTATTCGCAGCCTGCAGGGCAGCCGCGTCGATGACATCCACTCCCGCAATATAACCATCGATGCCGGGCAATAATCGGGCCAGCTCTGGCGATGTAAGCGACCGGCCGGTGGTGTTGTAGACCACATCCCCGACTTCCTTCTCCAGCTCGCTGCGCAGGCGCGGGTCATCTCGGGAATATGAGGTGGGTGTCACCAGGACGCGACAGGATTTCAGATCCTTCACCGCTTTACACCTGGCTTTTCCAGCGTGGGTTGTCGATGACCTGCACCTGGCCATCGATCTCGACGACCAGCTTGCGAAAGCCTTGTCGTTCGATGGTTTCATAGTCGTGGCCGGCATGGCTGGGATAAACAAAGAACGTCACCAGGTCCTGATCGGTTCCGGTGTTCACCGAACGGTGTGCCCAGCGCGGCGGGACGTAAAGGACTCTTCCTGGATATAGGTGCTCGACAGCCCAGTCCCCTTCTGGAGTTTCCATGACCAGCTGCCCTTCACCTTTCAGGCAGTAATATACCTCGGCCGTATTCAGGGTGTTGTGGAAATGGCCCTTGGTCATGAAATATTCGTTACTCACCTTGCCGGGGTGCACGATAGAAATCCCGAGCGATAATTCCCCAGTAACTTCAGGGCGCTTAACCTCATAAACCTCATAGACAAGCGTGTTACCCGCGCCCAAGCTGCGTTCATACGCTACCTGATCGTAAAATTGACCTTTCAAGTCGGACAGGGCGCGCAGGAGGTGATGGTCGTATCGTGAAGGGATGGCTTGGGGAATATTAAGCTCGAATGTAAACGGTTTATCCATAGATATTTGTCTTCAATGTCAAGGTTGGTCCTTCAATGAACTATCCTAAGATCTTTCACGGTTCGATGACGACTTTAAGTGAATGCCGGTTTTCCGCTTCAGCAAACGCCTGAAGGGCAGCTTCCAGGGGGAAGCGAGCGCTGATTAAGGGGGAAAGATCGATCCTCCCGGAGTTGACGATGGTAGCTGCCTGGCGGCAATCCTGGGTGCTACAGGCGGTCGTACCAGTTATGATAAGTTCCTTATAATGTACAAGGTTCGAGTCGAGGTTGATAGTCGGTTTGTCTTTCGGCAATCCGCCAAAGAAGTTGATGCGTGCTCCAATAGCTGCCAGGCGAATGGCTGCTTCCTGCCCGGAATGCGCCGGGGCGGCGACAATCACCACATCGGCTCCAATGCCCTGGCTTTCTTCCGACACGATCCGAGCCTGATCTTCCCGGTTTAGATCGATCGTCCGGTCGGCTCCCAGCTGGCGTACCTGCTCCAGCCGATCGGGAATCAGGTCGCTGACCAGGATCTTGCCAGCGCCCTGCAGACGGGCATACAGGGTGTGCATGACGCCAATTGGCCCGGCGCCCATGACCAGGACAACCTCACCCGGGCGAATGTGCAGGGCGTTCTGCCCACGCACGACGCAGGCGAAAGGCTCAATTAACGCGCCCACGGCAGGATCGATGTCCTCCCGGATGGGCATCAGATTACCCTGATAGATCGCTGCATTGGGAATGCGCAGGTATTCGGCAAAGGCACCGTCAACAGAGATGCCGATGGCGCCGTAATCAGCGCACAAATTGTTGTCCCCCGAAACGCACTGGCGGCAATGCCCGCAGCCCCAATTGGGCGCCACGAATACCCGTTGGCCAACCTGGAAACCCTTGACGTTCTTACCCACCTCGACAATGTCCCCGACCGTCTCGTGGCCAGGGATACGCACCGTTCCGAGAGGGAATTTGCGGTGGTGCCCGTGGTAGATGCGCAGGTCGGTGCCGCAGATGTTGGCATCCAAGACCTTCAACAAGACCTCATCCGTTCCAATTTCAGGCATGGGGACTTCCTCGACCCGGATATCGTTTGGTCCGTGATAGACTGCCGCGAGCATATCAGCCTCCCCTCGCCTCAAATCTGCGCCACTTCAAAGACTTCCCGCAAGTAGACCGGGCGTTCCTCCAGGAAGGATTTTGTCCCGGCCAGAACCCCAGCGAGAGCCCAACGCCCGTCTTCACCACCCACCCTGGGGGGCGTTTCGCTGAGGACGCATTCGGCGAAGTGGTGCATCTCTTGGATATATGCCTGGCTGAACCGTTCCGGCCAGGTGCGGTAAATTGGGATGGTCAAGCCCTGATCACGGTTCGTGCAGACCACAATCGCCTGACCCTTTAATTCACCGATCTGCATGATGCCTGATTCTCCCACGATCTCGACGCGCGCATCGTAGCCATAACCGCAGGGGCAAATCCCTGAGATACATCCCAACCCCCCACCTTCAAAGCGGATGTTGACCAGCACATTGTCATAAAAATTGGGTGTGTCTACATTGCGAGAGGGGCCTTTGAAATTGGCCACCTCGGTGTACACCCTTTCCAGGTTGGAACCCATCAACCAGCGTACGGTATCCCAATCATGACTGTTGACCTCAGCCAGCATTCCGTTAGATGTACGCAGGTCACGCGCCCAGGGCGGGGGAAGCCCTGGGCCATGCGTCAAGGATTTGATCATCATCGGCCGGCCGATTTCGCCGGCCTGGATGCGTTCCGCTGCCGCAGTGAACTCAGGATCGAAGCGGCGCATAAAGCCTAGTTGTAGAAAAACGCCAGCATGCTGGACGGCGGCAATGATCTGATCGCATTCTTGCAGGGTCAGGGCCATAGGCTTTTCCAGGAACACATGCTTGCCTCGTTCGGCAGCCATTATCGCCAGCGGTTTGTGAGTGGGGGTGGGTGTGGTGATCACAACTGCGTCAAATTTGCTTTTCTCCAAGGCGATCTCCAGTGAAGCGAAGCGCCCCGGGATACCAAACTGCTCGGCAGTACCCTGAAGCGCTTCTCCGAAGGGATCGACGATTGCCACTACCTTCACATGCGGAGTGTATTTTACCAGGGAAGTTATATGCAAATTCCCCGCTCTACCTGCTCCAATGAGGCATACCTTGAGTACATCCATGATCCAATCGATCTCCTTAACCAAAGCTGTGAAAGGCATTGCTTAACGTAGCCTGCCAGCTGATGTACTTCTCCACCAGGGGTGTATAAGCGGTGTGAACATCGTCCTGCGGGGCGACCGGTGGGCCGTTGGGTTCATTGGAAATCCAGGCGATCTCCGCCAGGTTGGAATAGATACCCACGGCATAGCCAGCGATCATCGCGCTGCCCCAGGTGCCGAATTCGGATCGCTTCAGTGGCTGGTAGGGCACGCCCAAGACATCGGCTTTGATCTGGTTCCAATGGCGGCTGTGCGCTCCTCCGCCAACAACCCGGGCTTCAATCAATTTGAGGTCCGGGATCAGATCTCTCAGAATGCCCAGGTAATAGGCGTACTCGAAGGCCACGCTTTCCAAAATGGCGCGAAAAAAATGCGCCTGGGTATGACCCCAGGAAAACCCGACCCACGTCCCACGCATCTGCGGATCTGCCGGGCAAATGCGACCACCTAGATGCGGCGAGAAGAAAAGACCATCGCATCCAGGAGGGATTTGGGAAGCCGCGGCGGTCATCTCATCGTACAAGTCTTCACTGGCAGGCTGCATTTTCCCATGCGAAGTGTTATAGAACTGGTCGCGGAACCAGCGCAGGGCGATCCCGCCGCCGGCGATGTAAGCCAGGGGGTTCCACAGGCCAGGGATCACTGAGCGCATGGTTAAGAGCGCCCGATTCTGTTCGTCGGCGACAAACCGGCCAGTACAGCCAGCGAGCACAGCAGCCGTCCCGGCCACATCAAAGATCGTCCCGGGGTGCACGATCCCGGCCCCCAAGGCATTGGCAGCGGTGTCTCCCGCACCGGCGGCGATAGGCGTACCAGGGGTCAGACCGAAGTCCGTCGCAGCTCGCTCGGTCACCTCCCCAATCACCCGCCAGGGTTCGACTATGCTGGGCAGTTTGTCCAGGTCCATGCCAAGTCTGGCGCATAGCTCTTGCGACCAGCTGCCTGCCTGAGCGTCACTAAAGCCCGAAAAGTGGATGAAGGTATAGTCTATGAAAGCCTGATCGGCTTTCAAGCCCGCCATCGTTCCAGCGACATATCCGGCAGGAGTGAGGAATTTGGCGATGCGCTGATAGTCTCCCGGCTGCTCGTGTTTCCACCACAGCATTTTCGGTCCATGGTCGCAAGTTGGAGGGCAGCCGGTCAGGCGAGTTACCAGCGCGCCGGCCTCCTTGTTCATAAATTCGATATAGGGCTGGCAGCGCATGTCCAGCCAGGAGTCGAAGCGGGTGGCTGGCCGGTAATCCTCATCGATCGAACCGATGCCAGCCATCTGACTGTCGAATGCGATCCCAGCCACCTGGCGCGGGTCGATCATACTTTGCCGGAGGCATTCCTTGACGGTAAAGGCGGCCGAGTTGTAGAAGTCATCGTTTTCCTGCTCGACGACACCGGGCCTGGGATAACTCAGGGGAACTTCCTGGTTAGCCTCGGCGATGAGCGTGCCGTCTGTTTTGTACAGCGCGGCTTTAGTGGCGCTGGTACCCAGATCGACGCCGATGAGAAATTGATCTGCCATGAGCCAGCTCCTGAGGATGATCCCTCAACGGATCAAGCGGCGGCGGCGCCACTGGTCAAAAACAACTACAAAGATGATGACCACGCCCTGGATAATGCGCTGCCAGAAAGCGCTGACGTTAAGCAGGTTGAGGCCGTTGGCTAAGATACCCATGATCAGTGCTCCGATCAACGATCCAAAAACACCACCTTCGCCTCCAAAGAGATTGGTCCCGCCGATGACTACCGCAGCAATCGAGCGGAGATTCTCCTCATCGGCCATGAGTGCATTGGCCGAATTCAACCGCCCGGCGAGCACGAAGCCCCCGACCGCGCACATGACGCCACAAACGGAATATACAACCAACTTCGTACGGTCAATATTGATGCCAGAGACGCGCGCCGCATCCCGGTTACCACCAACCGCAAAAACCGCCCGGCCAAAAGTGGTGTAACGCAGGATAAACCAACCAATGATCACCATAATCAGAGCGATCAGCCCCGGAACCGGAATCCCCAGCACACTCCCAGCGCCCATCCAGATCATTGTTTCAGGCAAGTAACCCTTCAACTCGGTCGCCGTCAAGTGGGAGGGCACCGGCAATCCACCGGTGATAATCAGGCCAATACCTCGAAAAATAGCGAGTGTTCCTAAGGTTGAAATAAAATCGGGGATGCGACCACGAGTGGTGACAAATCCATTGAGCCAGCCTCCGATCAAGCCGACCACCAACGCGATTGGAAGCCCGATCCAGAAACTCAGCGGGCCGAACGTCAATCCACCCACATGAATCTGCTGGGTCATCAATACCGCCGCCACGCAAGCAGATAAAGCAGCCACTGCGCCAACGGATAGATCGATGCCAGCAGAAATGATCACCAGCGTTTGGCCAACTGCGAGGATGGCGGTGATGGAGGACTGGCGGATAACATTGGTCAGGTTGCTCAAGGTTAAGAAATGAGGGGTGGCGAAAGAAAGATACGCAGAGAGCAAGAGAAGCGTGATTAATGGGCCGACACGAGTGAGGATTTCCCTCAACGTACGAGATAGCTGCTGTGCTTTGATGCCCGGTTCAGGCTGGGATGTGATCTCGGAGTCAGTCGGGACTGGTTGGTTCACTTTATTCTCCCTGGTATATCAACTTGCATTCCGTAAGAGTTTCTCTTGGGTGGCTTCACCTGCATTAAATTCTGCAGTGAAACGACCGGCGCGCAGGACGAGAATGCGGTCGGCCATAGCGAGGATTTCTAGCATCTCAGAGGAGATCATGATGATCCCGACCCCGCGTTTGGTTAATTGGTTCATCAGGTTGAAGACTTCAGACTTAGCGCCAACGTCGATGCCGCGAGTCGGTTCATCAAAGATCAGGACTTTGGCTTCACTAAACAACCAGCGAGCCAAAACCACCTTTTGTTGGTTACCACCACTCAAATACAGCACAGGCCGATCGAGAATAGGTGGAACGATTCGCAATTCACTGACGTACCTTCCGGCGGATAAATTTTCTTGCCGGAGGTCTAATTTGTGGTAAAGGGGAAGTTGACTCATGCTCGCTAGAGTAATATTAGGTGAGATCGGTAGTATCGGAACAAGGCTTTGCCGCCGGTCACGGGTGAGTAGTCCCAGACCGTGCCTGATGGCGTCTGATGGCTTTCGAATCTTGACCGTGTTCCCATTTACAAAGATTTGACCGCTGGATAATTGGAGAAGGCCAAATATCCCCTGTGTGAATTCCTCCTGGCCGGCACCCATCAGACCGAATATCCCGAGGATTTCCCCATGCCGAACTTCACATGAAAGGTCGTGGAGCACTCCATTAACGGAGAGGTTCTCGACGCGCAGAGCAGGAGACCCAACCTGTGCAGGTTCTTTGGGATATTGCTCGGTCAGCTGGCGTCCGACCATCATATTGATTAAGGTGTCTTCACCTGCCCGCTCGACGGGCAAGGTACCGATCACCGTGCCATCCCGCATAACAGTCACCCGCTGGCCAACCAGAGGCACTTCAGCCAGGTGGTGGGAGATATAAATGATGCCTACACCTCTCTCCCTAAGTTTCATAATGATCTCAAAAAGGCGGGCGCGTTCTGTATCGGTTAAGGCCGAGGTTGGTTCATCTAAGAGCAGGATTTGGGGTTCCTTGGATAGGACGCGGGCTATTTCGGTCAGCTGCTGTTCGGCCACGTCCAGCTGGCTAACTCTCAGCTCCGGATTGATCTGGACACCTAATTCCCCCAAACTGCTCTCGGCTTGGCCGCGCATTTCTAACCAATCAACAGTGCCAAGTCTCGTCAGGGGCAGACGGCCAAGGAAGATGTTCTCCGCCACCGTCAGTGAAGGCACCAGGCTTAATTCCTGATAAACCATGCCAATGCCAAGTTCCCTGCTCCGCTCAGGGTCCATTTGGTGGATTTCTTTGCCGCGGACAATAATGCGGCCGGAATCCTTGGGCAAGGAACCGCTGATGATCTTGACCAGGGTCGACTTTCCCGCGCCATTTTCACCCAACAAGACATGCACTTCGCCCTCGTATAAATCAAAATCGACGTGATCGAGGGCGTGCACCCCTGGGAAACTCTTGTCAATTTTCTCCAGCTGCAACAGCGGTTGAGAAGAAACCATGATCATTATTCTCCAGGTAATATTCGCTTATTGGGCAGTATAACCGCCATCTACGCTGAAGATCGCTCCGGTAGCGTATCCGATCTCACTGCTGGCCAGGCTGAGGATCGCGGCGGCGATTTCTTCAGGCTTTCCCAACCGGTTGAGGGGGCGGACCTTTTCCAGAGCGCGCCGGGCTGCTACTGGATCGGAGGCCCGGTTGACCGCTTCCTGGACGAGGGGAGTTTCAGTCGTACCAGGGCAGATACAATTAACCCGAATGCCTCGATCGGCTAAATCGACTGCACAGCTGCGAGTGAGGGCAATCATGGCTCCTTTCGAGACATTGTACACTACCTGCCCCTTGATGCCGACCAGCCCTGCTTCGGAGGCAACGTTGACGATCACCCCGCCTCCACGGCGGGTCATCTCGGGAACCACATATTTTGTACACAGAAAGGCTCCAGTCAGATTCACCCCGATCACTTGATTCCAGGTCTCTAACGAGGTCTCGGTGACGTCTCCCTGGTAATAGATGCCGGCGTTGTTCACCAGGATATCGAAGCGCCCCCAACGAGCGATGACCGCCTCCACCATAGACTGGACCTCTGGCTCCCGGGAGACATCTGCGATACAAGCCAGGGCCATTCCTTCCTGGTTCATGATATCCTTTACCGCAGAATCGGTCAACCGAGAGTCAAGGTCCACCACAGCAACAGCGGCGCCTTCCCGGGCAAAAGCAAGGGCTGTAGCCAGACCAATACCTTTCCCGGCACCGGTGACAACCGCTACTTTTCCTTCAAATCGCATTGTTTACTCCTTTCTTGATTGGGACATGGATATATTCAATCCTGGGGAGCCCGCTTGGGCTCCCCAGGGAGTGGTGTTGCCTCGAGGTATGGTTACTTGCAGGATCCCTTGATACCTGCCCAATCAATGGGTGGCAACGCCGGGTCGGGGTAGAACAACCGGGCATTATCAACATAAGCGATCCGGGGGAGAATGTCGAAAGTTTGCGGCACTTCCATTCCACAAACGATTTTCACGGCGAATTCAGTGCCGAACCAGCCCCAATCGGCAAAACCGTGGGTCGTCTCGGCGACCATCTTGCTTTCAGCAATGCGGTCGACGGATTCCGGTGTCACGTCGTTGGTGAAGACCGCCACCGTCTCGTCACCCACTACGGGTCCTGCGGAAGCCAACTCTAACCGGTCGACGGCTTCGGAGGCTAGCATAGCACCCAGACCCATTTCATTGGAGGCTGCCCAAATGAAGTCCAGGTTGGTGGGGTTAGCCTGCAGGAAATCCTCCGTGCATTTGACTCCCTTCTCCCGGTTCCAGTCCGCGGCGCATGGTGAGCCGAGGACCTCGATGCCAGGGAACTGGTCGACAACGTTGTGGAAACCGTTGAGGCGGGCAGTCGAGAAGAAACCACCCGCCACACCTTCGATGATGACACCCCGTGCTTTAATCGCGGCTTTGTCTCCATCGGAGAGACCTGCGTACAGGTTCTTCCAGAACTCATGATCGAGATACTGATCTTTCGCTACCTCGACTTTCTCGCCAGTACCCAGGACGCCAGGTCCACCAAAGTAATCAAGCAACGCATAGGCCGTCACCTCGGCAGCCACCGTATTGTCGAAGCCAATATATGAGGAGATATCCAATCCTTCGATTGGTTCTAGCAGGTTAACGATGATGACCGGGATGCCCTGCTCGTTAGCTTTCTGCACGGCGGGTTTAATCACCTCGACCTCAATCGGCGAGATGGCAATGACATCCACCTCTCTCTGGATGTAGTCTTCGATGATTGCCACCTGATCCGCAAACGCGATATGTGTGGCTGGAGATTGGGAGATCACCGTGATATTAAAGCCATTGGCATTGCCATCCTCAGCGGCTTTCTCAAAGAAATCCGTGGCCGTCTTGAAGACTCCGGTAATGTCGGGTGGTGTCCAGCCGATCACGATCGGTTCCTGCCAGCGTTCAGCCGCTGCTGGCGGTGGAGCTTCCGTCACCTCTGGTGGCTTAGCGGTTGGGGTCGCCTGAGCGCAGGCAGTAACGAACAAGCTAAGTATAGTCAGGGCGACGAAACAGGTTATAAGTTTCCTCTTGTTGCGAGACATCACTTGCTCTCCTTCTTCAAACTGCTGATTTTGGTTGCTTCTTGATAGTCAGGGAGAAATCCATTTGGTTTATTCAATCCATGCACACCTCCTCGGGAAAAAAGAAAAGTCCTCTCAACCAGCGATTTTGGGAGGGAAATCCTTGTTTTTGTTGAGCAGGGTTAACCTCCCTTCTCCTGGTTCTCGAAACCGGACGAGCTCCACATCGAACCTTGAGCGGTCTCCCCGGTGCAGAGCATGGTAATACTCGAGCGGGGTGCCATCTTCCAGGTAACTCACGCTGTCCAAAAGGATCAGGGGCGCGCCAGTTTGCACCTGGAGCAGGCGGGCTTCATATTCATTGGCCTGGACGGCTTCGATAGTGCGGCGACCGCGGGCGATGAACCGGCTACATTCCGTCTCTAAGTATTCGTATAGAGAACGCCGAGTGAGATCGGTAACCACGAGCTGTGGGCATAAGTCGTAAGGCAAATACGTGCTCACCAGGACGATCGGCTCGTTTTGTACGAAACGCAGACGCTCGATTTCAATCACCGACGTGCCAGGCGGGAGACCTAGAAACGAGGCAACTTTAGGGGATGAAGGGATCATTTGCTGCTTGAGCACCTTGCTCACCGGCGGATTCCCACGCTCGGCCATATCCTGGTAAAAACCAGTCAATTCTTGCACCAGTCTTTCACTTATTTTTGGCCCGGCCACAAAGGTGCCCCGGCCCTTTTCCCGTACTAAGAGACCTTCATAGGTCAGCTCTCTAAGCGCCTGGCGGACGACCGTACGGCTGATGTTAAAGACCTCACACAGGTCAGGTTCGCTAGGAATCTGGCTGCCTATTTGCCACTCCCCGTTCTCAATATAAGCTCTGAGGATCTCTTTCAATTGGACATAGTAAGGTAGTGGACTACCTTTATCGATGGCCTCGTTCCTGGGGAACATCTCAAAGGCGGATACGCTTGACATATCTACTCCAATATGATTCGGGGAAATATCGGAGATTGTAATCCTGTCATCCTGTTATTACAAGAGATTATATAATAAAGTTGAATTGCTTGTCAAGCTAAAAAAATCGGCCGGGGTAATACAACTTCCCGGAAGTTCAGAACTTCCGGGAAGTTGATCCAGCCGACCCGCGCGGAGCGCTTAGCGTATAGGGCAAGATGGCATCCTGCCCTACTTGTTGATTACCCAGACCAGAAGGCGTTGAGCAGCAAGGCGATCCCGCCCAGGATCAAGAAGACCGGCCACAGGTTTCCAAAGTCAAGGGAGAAAAGGAAAGCTGCGGCGATAAAGGTGAGCAGCAGGCCGCCGATCAGCGGGCCGCGCCCGGGGAGGGGGGAGCCGGACCCTGGGGGATGGGAACCTGCACTGGCACAACCTGGGCGCGGCGCGCGATGTGTACGACGCCTCCAGCAGGTCAATTCGGTCGAGCATGCCTGGTGCAGACAGGCCCATAGCTGGTGGATCGCCCGATCCTGGAACTTCCAGGTTTTCATCGATGAGCAGTCCGATAACTTTCCCAAACTGCATGCCTTCCCCCATGATCTCGTCGATATTCTCGTCGCTAGAGAAGAATAATCCAATGGGAAAATTGGAGAGCAGCCCGCCATCGACCACCCTCGTTGCCTAGATTAATTTTGGGGTGATCCATGTACCGCACTCTTGCTTGCCATGCTGTCCCTTCGCTGGTTTTGCTCTGCGAATATCCCCTTCAGGTGACGGATTTCACATCAAAGGTACACACTTGGTCACCGTAAAGTATGCATTTCGTCCTCTCAACTGGGACTCCCATCACACCACTGATTAACTCAGCATCCACTTGACACACTTCCGGGTACTGAAGGACAACCGATTGGTAGGGACATATGTGATGTGTTAGGAGGTATTTTCCCCCTACCTGCTCCCATGTGGCGGCGAAGCCCTCTTCACCCAACACCGTGACCAGGATTTCCAGCCGCTCTTCCAGACTTTTCCCCGCCAGGTCAAGGGCGCGCTCGGCCAGGCGCCTCTGAGCAATACGGCGCAGCAGGGTGTTGAGGCCGTCAGACCCGAGCTCGGCCTTTACCTCCGTCAAGATGAAAGAGGACAGACGATGATATTTCTTGGGGAAGGTTTCCTGGCCTTGCTGGCTGAGTGAATATACCCAGTAGGGCCGCCCTACTTTCTGGCGTACCTTCTCGCTCACCACCAGCCTATCCCGCTCAAGCATAGTCAGGTGATAGCGCACTGTAGCAACAGCCAAATCCAATTCTCGGACCAGGGTGTTAATCGTGACCAAGCTTTTCTTTTGCAGAATATTCAGAATCTGCTGATGGGTTTCTTGCATGCCAATCTCCTGGGCGTGGAACGCCCCTAACCGCCTATAGTTTAGCACATCACTATGATTTAGTCAATATAACTATTTCTTTCATTTTAATCAATATATTGACAAAAATAGAGTGATGTGATATAAAACTTAAGAGGAAATAGATGGATAACCCAGTAGAAATCAGAGTCAAGAAGAATGGTCCACTTCGGATTAGCGGGAATTTCGTGATCAAGGATCCCGACGGAAACAGTTTTGACCTCTCTGGACAAGAAGTCGTATCTCTCTACCGCTGTGGTCATTCCAACTACCTACCATTCTGCGACGGAAGCCATAAGCGAGTTGGTTTCCAATCCGTCGTGCAAGCTCGAAAGCTTCCTCCCCCGGCTCCGAAGCTACCGGCAATTCCGGTACCGGCTTCGACTGAATAGTTCGCCTGAGTTTGTTAAAGGAGATTTCATGGACGCGCCAGCGACCAGTTCAATCGAGAAAACCCTTATTGAGGCACAGGTGATCGAAGTTCTGTTAACGTGCTTCGATCCAGAGATCCCGGTCAATATCTACGACCTGGGAATGGTCTACGAAGTCAAGGTGGACAACGGAGGCGCGGTGACTCTTGCCATGACGCTCACCTCACCCACTTGTCCTGCAGCCGGCAAGCTACCCCCTGAAGTGGCGACCAGGGTAAAAGCTGTTCCCGGCGTGACGGCTGCGCAGGTAAACCTTGTTTGGGAGCCAAAGTGGAATACCAGCATGATGTCCGAAGCAGCCAAACTTGAGCTGGGGTTCGAGTAGTTGAATTTATGATGTCAGTCGCGACCTGACTGATGACGACGGCCTGCCGACGAGGACCTACCAATGATAGACACTAACGATGACTTGACCGACCTGTATCTCAAAGAAATCAGCCGTGTCCCGCTGCTCACAGCAGAAGAAGAAGTGGCTCTGGCTAAATGCATGGAAGAAAGCCATGCTTGCTCACCGGCAACTGGCGCAGAACGGCGTGAACTCGAAGAAGGGAGGCGAACCCCGGGCGATCATAGAGGCAGGTATAGCCGCCCGAGAGCATCTCCTCCTGGCGAATATCCGCCTGGTCATCAGCGTCGCCAAGAAGTACATCGGCCGCGGTGTACCGTTCCCCGATCTGATCCAGGCTGGAAACATTGGTCTGATCCGAGCCGCCGAGAAATTCGACTATCGCCGCGGCTTCAAGTTCAGTACCTATGCGACGTGGTGGATCCGCCAAGCGGTTACCCGCGCCATCGCCGACCACGGGCGCACTATCCGGTTGCCGGTGCATTTGATGAATAAACAGTTCAATCAATTCGCGCAGGCCTCGCACCGCCTTACCAAGGAGTTGGGCCGCGAGCCAAATCCGGGGGATTTGGCGAAAGCCCTGGAAACGGCTGTTGAACAGGTCGAGTCACTGATCCGGGTTTCCCAGCATACATTCTCGCTGGAGATGTCCACGAACGAGAACGGGGGCTCGGCGCTTGGCGACTTGATCGAAGACAGAGATGCCCTGACTCTGGAAGAGATCGCCACCCAAAACCTGCTGCGCGAGCAGATTCAACAAATGCTTGATGAACTGCCGCCGCGTGAGAGGCAGATCTTGCAGTTCCGCTACCGTCTTCGCGATGGCAAAGAGCACACGCTTCAAGACATAGGCAAAGATGTGCCTCACGCGTGAGCGGGTCCGCCAGATCGAGGTCCAGGCACTACGGCGACTGCGCCTCTCCGCCCAAGGCAATAAGCTGCGTTCCTACTTGCGCGAACCTGAGAGTCACGATCATGAGTGTCACCGACACCCTCGGCCGACCGCTGCGTGATCTGCGGATCTCGGTCACCGACCGCTGCAACTTCCGTTGCGTCTACTGCATGCCGAAGGAGGTCTTCGGCCGCGACTACCAGTTCCTGGAGCGTGAGCAGTTGCTCACCTTCGAGGAGATCGCTCGCCTAGCCCCGATCTTCGTCGCCCACGGCGTCCAGAAGATCCGCCTCACGGGGGGTGAGCCGCTCGTGCGCCGCGACCTGGAACGGCTGGTCGAGATGCTGGCGTGTATCCGCGGGCTCGACCTAACCCTGACGACCAACGGTTCGCTCCTAGCGAAGAAGGCCCAGGCGCTCAAGGATGCCGGGCTGAAGCGCGTTACCGTGAGCCTCGACTCGCTCGACAACGACGTCTTCATGGCCATGAACGACGTCGACTTCCCCGTGGAGAAAGTCATCGAGGGGATCGAGGCGGCGGCCAACGTGGGCTTCACGCCGACCAAGATCAACATGGTCGTGAAGCGCGGTGTGAACGAGCAGAGCATCTTGCCCATGGCGCGTTACTTTCGCGGGACGGGCCACATCCTGCGCTTTATCGAGTACATGGACGTCGGGCACACCAACGGCTGGCGGCTAGACGACATCATTCCCGCGGCCGAGATCATCGCCATGATCCACGCCGAAATGCCACTCGAACCGGTCGCGGCGAACTATCACGGCGAGGTCGCCAATCGCTGGCACTACCGGGACGGGAGTGGCGAAATCGGCGTGATCGCTTCGGTGACGCAGGCGTTCTGCCGCGATTGCACCCGCGCCCGGCTCTCGGCCGACGGCTCGCTCTACACCTGCCTCTTCGCAACTAAGGGCCATGACCTGCGCGGTCTACTCCGTGGCGGCGCCTCCGACGCCGAGATCTCAGGCGCCATCGCCAGGGTCTGGCGAGTGCGTGACGACCGCTACTCGGAGATCCGCTCGTCCGAGACGGTCGGGCTGCCCAAGGTGGAGATGTCCTTCATCGGCGGATAGCCGGTCATAGAAGCAGTGCAGGGCGGCTTAGAACAATTGATGGATGATAAGGAAAAAATGACCAGGATCGGCATATTCTACGGCAGTAATGGATTGCGCACCGAACACGTCACCTACGAGATCAAGAAACTGCTCGACGAAATTGAACCCGGTCTGTCGACGGTCTTCAACATCGCGCGGGGCACTCCGCAGGATATCGAGGCCTCGGACTACGTGATATTTGGCGTCCCGAGCTGGAACATTGGCCAGCTTCAGGATGACTGGGGCCTCTTCTTCCCCAGGATGAATGAGGTGGACCTCCAGGGCGTTAAGGTAGCCATCTTCGGGCTAGGCGACCAGGACGGCTATCCCACAACCTTCCTCGATGCTGTCGGGATTCTGGGCAAGAAAGCCATTGAACGCGGGGGGGAGCTAGTCGGCTACTGGCCTGCCAGGAATTACCAGGTGGAGGCCTCACTCGCGCTGGAAGGCGATCAGTTCATGGGGCTGGCGATTGATGAGGACAGCGAGCCGGAGCTGACCCCTGAGCGCATCCGGGCGTGGGTCAAGCTGATCGTTGAGGAATTCGGCATCGCCGAGGGTGAGGTCGTTAAGCAGGCAGGCGTCTGATGGCGAGACGCCCGAAGAGAAAGAGAGACAGATAGGAATGAGCAATAACCCCCAGGTTACCCAAGACCAAATACTCAATGCCCTTCC
>Ga0209341_10002304_pt1 | contig 18165 bp, 22 predicted proteins | sample RifCSP13_2_FD_184020 | JGI IMG/M metagenome (GOLD analysis project Ga0209341, IMG submission 184020) | Soil microbial communities from Rifle, Colorado - Rifle CSP2_sed 13_2 (SPAdes) (version 2) | ecosystem: Environmental > Terrestrial > Deep subsurface > Rock core/Sediment | place: Rifle... | reverse complement strand
GTCCTTATGAAATCCACTTGTCGCCAGCCGAGCGCGTCGAACTCCAGCGACGGGCCAACAAATATACGTTACCGTATTTTCAGGTCGTGCGCGCCAAGATGATTCTGCTTGCTGCCGAGGGCTGGAACAACGACGAGATAGCCGCGTGTTTGAGCAGCCGCCGCGAAGTCGTCTGCATGTGGCGAAAACGGTTCTTCGAGGAACGCCTCGCCGGCTTGGAAGAGCGCTCTCGTCCGGGCCGGCCCCGGACTTTTTCCCCCAGAACTCGTCGTGCAAGTTAAAGCGCTGGCTTGTGAAATGCCCGCCACGCACGGTCTGCCGCTGTCTCGCTGGAGCACCGCCGATCTGGTCGGCCACGTCTGTCAGTCGGGTTTGGTGGCTCGCATCAGTGGCAGCACCCTCTGGCGCTGGCTGCACCAAGATGCTATCCGCCCCTGGCAACATCGCAGTTGGCTGTCCCCACGCGACCCCAACTTCGCCTTCAAAGCGGGACGCATTCTTGATCTCTATCAGCGCCACTGGGAAGGTAAGCCCTGAAAGACGATGAGTTCGTCGTCTCGGCCGACGAAAAAACAAGTATCCAGGCCAGGGCGCGCAAGCATTCCACGCAACCCTGCGGACCCGGTTCGCCAATGCGCGTTGAGCACGAGTACCGACGCTGTGGCGCCTGGGTTTACTTGGCCGCTCTCGATGTCCATCGCGCTCGCGTCTTCGGCCGTTGCGAAGCGAAAAACGGTATCGTCCCTTTTGATTCTCTGGTCGACCAAGTCACGACTTGCCCGCCTTACAGCGTCGTTTTATCGAGCGGGCTGCCCAACAAATTAAGGATTCTTGTCGCGCGAGTCTTCGAGCCGCGACAAAATCCAGGGTTGAATTAAATCCGCGGGTGCAAGTTGCGTTTATTTGGAATTCCAAACAAAGCCTTGCAGCTGACGGCGCGATAGGATGCTTCTTAAGTAGTCTGGTTGACCGCTGCTTGGATGCTGATCGCGCGCCGCAGCTGAAGGCCAGCGTTATGCGGCTCACTTGAGTCTCCGGTAGAATCCGCTGAATGGCTCGAATCGATTTCGAGATCGTCAGCGAGATAACCAATGTCGAAACTGTCGCAACCGGCACTGGTGTTCGTGATCGTGCGCGTTTGCGGAAACAATACGGTCGCGGCAGATGGCGTAAAGTGAAAGGCATTGCCATGGTGCGTCTGCCAAGTGGTAGGATACGATTGGCTGAGATTCATTGGTATGAAGCGCACGGCATCGGGAAGAAAGAATTTAAATTGAAGTTGCCGTTCTTAGATTAGCTATGAAGAAAAAAGCATCAGCGCAGTTTGTTGTTTGCCTCAATAATGAAGGCTACAAGGCTTCTTTGGAGGTCGGGAAGCTCTATCGGTTTATTCCTGATGAGGACGCTGAGGCGGAGGGGCTACTTCGTGTTGTTGACGAGAGCGGGGAGGATTACGCTTTCGAGGCAGAGCGGTTTCATCCTGTCATCCTGCCACCGCCGGTTGAGAAAGCGCTGTTGGCAGCATCTCATTCCTAAACATCGCCGCATAACAAGCGGCTCAAGCGGACGCGCAATTAGCGTGCTTCTTATCTTCAACGTTGAAGGCGCGCCGCTTAGCCGCAGCGTTCGGCGTCTCACTTATTTAATCTTTCAGGCGTCGCAATGTGACAGGGCCCTAAACGGTTCTTTCTTGCCCTTTTAATCACGTTACTCTGGTGTGCGGATTGCCCTGCCATAAATCGTAAGTCCCAATCGGAGGGAGAAAGTATGTTCAAGAAACGGTCTTCTGAGTTCGCGCGCTTCGCGATGCGTCTTCTCCAGACCCCCCTTCCACAACCAAAAGAAGGAGAACACCATGCTTAACAAATTCGCGTCCATCGTACTCGTCGCGGCGCTAGTCTGCGCGCTCGCCGGGACACCTGCGTTCGCCAATACCCCGTCTAAGCCCGGCGCTAAAACAGGCGGGACAGCCGACCGACCGGATGCCGTTATTGAGGCGGATAAAGTGGTGAATGAGAAGTTGCGGGCGGCGATACTCAAACTCGTCACCGACGCCAAAGCAGAAGGCAATGTTGTGACGTTCCCCCGTCCGCAAATTCAATCCCCGCACAGAAACAACCTGTCTAAGGGGGCGAAGATCGCCATCGGGGTCGGCATCGCAGTCGCAGTCGTAGTGGCGGTGATACTTGTAAAGTATTGCAGGAATGAGCAGGGCTGCTAGAGCACGGCCTGAGCCTGTAACCGCGCGCCTAACAAATTAAGAATTAGTGTGGCGCGGGCATGATGTTCAAGGTGCGGGGCGGTCAACGAGCCGCCACTTAATTTCTGGGTTGAGCTAAATCCGCAGGCTCAAGTTGCGTTATTTGGAATTTGAATAGCCTTTTGCGTGAGGTAGGTGGAGAGCTTTCTACTTAGCAGCACGCGTTTCAGCCGGATGCGCCAGCCAGAAGAAGAGCAGTGCTGGGCAAATGCCTCACAAAGCAGTTCTAGTTGCCTCACCAAAGCAGCACGAGACAGAGGAGTAACAGACTGCCGGGTTAGTAGCTGGACAGCAGACCGTGCCAAACGACTGAGAGGGCTGCGAGTGAGTGGCGATTTCATGGTCATGGGGGCACCTTGCGTTGCGGTAGCAACACTCGAATCTCAAACAACTGGCCAATGTGACAAAGGGGACAGCGAGCGGTCGCTGATGCTGGCGCCACTGGCTCAGTGAGCAGCGAGTGAGGCGTTGAATCGACGGCGGCGGTAGTAGTAGTCGCACTCAAGAGTGTGCGCGCTTGCTCCAGTTGCGCCCTACAAGCAGGACTCCAGATACCGTAATACCTGACCTTAGCGCAGCCGCGCGGCAGTACATGCAGCAGGAAGCGGTGGAAGAACTTCTGAGCCGGGAGCGTGACGCGGTGCAGTTGCTGACTGCGGTTGTCGCGATAGCGAAAAGTCACCTGCCCATTTTCAAAGCGCTCCAGGCGAGAGTTACTAATAGCCACGCGAAAGACGTACCGGGCGAGATAGTTGAGCACTTCGCGGCCCTGGCCCGCGGCTTTGCAATTTGACCACCCAGTCTTTCTGCCACACTTGACGGGGCACCTGGTTGAGCAAGCCAGACTTTTTCAACGCAGCACAGAACTTGGCCCGGAAGATCAGGGAGAGCGCTCCTTCAGGCAATAAGAAGGCTGCGTGCTTGGTCGCCTTTTTCCTGAATCAGCCGCAGGTTGATGCCCGCTTCCAGCAAATGGGTGGCGTAAGAATGGCGCAAAGTGTGCACATGGGCGCGCTTGGCAATGCCAGTGCGCAGCAGGGCGCGACGGAAAGCACTCTGCAGACTGCTGCGGGTGACTGGGCCACCATCGTGCGCCAGACTATGGGCCAGCCCGTGCCGCGTCGGTGCCGGGAACAACCACAGCGGTGAGCGATGCGTGCGCCAGTGCGCCCGCAGTAGTGCGAGCGTCGACTGCGGCAGCGGCACGTAGCGATCTTTCTTATTCTTGCCATGAATGTGTAACACCATCCGGGCACTGTCGACATCCGGCACCTGCAGGTGGGTGCCTTCCCACAGGCGCAAGCCGCAGGCATAGATGGTTTTCAGGCAGGCCTGATAGACCGGGATGCGCACCAGCGCTAAGATCTGGCGCACCTCTTTCCGGCTCAGCACCACGGGTAACTTCCACTCGCGTGGCGGTCGCACAAAGCGCAGCGTGGGCCAGGCTTGTTTTAGTGTTTGCTCATAGAAGAACTTAATCCCACAGAGCGCGATGGTGGCAGTAGGCCGGGCAATCTTCTTCTCAGTGGTCAGATAAAGAAAGTATTGACGCAGGTCTTCATCGCTGAGTTGGTCCGGGCGGCGGTGGTAATACTGGGCCAGTTGCCAGACGGCGCGCGCGTAAGCCTCCTGAGTTCTTGCCGAGAGTCCCCGCAATTGCATATCCTCAAGCATCCGTTGTTGTAACGGTGACATAGCAGTATCTCCTTCCGGGGAGGGGAAAAGTGAATCGGCCAGAAACACCATGGTCCTCCCTGGAAGGAATACTGTAGCTATTGACCTCTTTAAGGGAATGGGAAAGCGTTAGTAATCGCCCGTGAGTTTTTATCTATCCGCCCGCAGGCGGATTTAGTTCAACACGCGCTTGCAGCTGACGGCGCGATAGCGTGCTTCTCAAGCAGCTTTATTCTTCGCAGATTGAATGCTGATCGCGCGCCGCAGCTGAAGCACAGCGTTCGGCGCTACCTGTTATCGTCACAAGCACAATGCCCAGAATCAAAACAGAAGAGTTGTTGGCCATTCTTGACACCGGCGATTTCACAGCCGTTAGATTGAAAGGACTGCAGAACGGCTCGTTTTATATGATGATTGAAAGTGCTAAGGGTTCTTTCATCCACGAAAGCTCTGATGGCAGTATCAAGGAGTATCCCAAAGCAGACAATGCCTTGGCGTGGCTAAAGAGAAAAGCGAGCATCAAAGAAGTGGTCGTAGATATTGAAATCTGGCAAGTCGATTCGGAGAAGAGGTAAGGCTCTCGAGTTTCGATGTGATCTCGGTCATGAAGAGGCCAGAAAGATCGCGACAGCATGAGACCGTTCATCGACGGCGCGCCGAACGTATTAAGAATTCGTGTGGCGCGGTGAAGTAGATGCAACGGGCCAAAGACCCAACGAGCCGCCACACAATTCGGTGTTGAACTAACCCGGGTCTGACCGAAACTATTCAACTTTCGTCTTTGGAGTTTGAACGGCGCTCAGCTTGCGTAGTTAAGGGGCGCATTGCGGAGTGAACGGGGAACGGTGAGGGCTGTGAAGTTGAAGGGCAACGAGCGCAAGAGGCGTCGGTCGCTGCGGGGCGAACTTTTTTGCTGCTCTGACCACTGCCACGTCTAGCTGGGGCTGGTCGAGCGCATAGTTTTTGGAGTTGCGGGCAGAGTTCTCCGTTGCCGCCGCTGCTGGTGAGCCACGGAAAGGATTTCGCGCAAAACAAATTTCGATAGTCAGTCACTGAGTTGATCATGTTGCTCAGGGCGGTCGTGCGCGGTGCGGTTTCAGGGTTTGCATCAGCCGCAAGGCGCCGCCGCAGTTTGGGCAGCGAAGTGCGGTTGACGGTTGGGCCGGCGCGTGCAGCGGCGGCGCTTTTTCATTTGGGCTCTCAGCGAGCGGGCTGGGCGAGAGCAGTTGCCGGGCCTGGTCCAACAGGCGCCGCTTGCTGGGGCTGAGCAGACCGTAGTAACGCACCTTGATGAAGCGCGGTGGCAGGACGTGTTGGAGGAAGCGGCGGATGAACTCCTCAGCGGGCAGCGTGCAGCTCTTAATTCGATCGGTGGCCGACTCTTTGTAGGCGAAAGTGACGTTGCCATTTTCCAGCTTACGGATGCGGTTGTTGCTGATCGCGACGCGGAAGACGTAAGGAGCAAGATACTTGAAGGCGGCGACGCCCGTGCCGACCGGCTCGCAGTCAACTACCCAGTCTTTTTTCCAAAAAAAGCTCCGCAATTGGAACAGACCTCGATGTAACGATTTGGCATAGCAGTTGTTTCACTGCCTTCTGGACAGTCGAATAGCTGAGCCTGTCTCACGGGAACACCTGAAGGGGATGATTACTGTGGCTCTCGGTCTTGGTTTACGAAAACGGGAACAACTAAACCTGCGACGCGATCAGGTAGATTTCTCGCGGAATGTGGTTGTGGCCACGAAGACCAAAGGGCGAAAGAATCGTGAAATCCCTATGGACGTCTTGAACCCCGAAGTTCGTGAGATCCTGCTCAAGATGTGTGGCGGGAAGAAGTCTGATGATTATGTGTTTGGAAACCCGGGGGCAGGTAAACCATTCACGGACATCAAGCGCTCCTTTCACACAGCATGTCGAATGGCGAGGATCGAGGGACTCTGGTGGCACGACCTGCGGGCCACGTTCTGTACGCGTCTAGCGCTAGCTGGATACGAGGCTCTAACAATAATGACTCTGATGGGCCACAAGGATCTGAAGACGACGATGCGATATGTTCGGGCCGTCCAGCTTCAGAGAAATGTGCGTTCTCAGAATTTTGTCCACAAATTGGCCACACAAGAGATACGGCCGCCAGTGCTGGCAGCCGTAAGTTGTTGATGTTATTGGTCGGGGCGAGAGGATTCGAACCTCCGACCTCTCGGTCCCAAACCGAGCGCACTACCAGGCTGTGCTACGCCCCGAAATCCGATGGAGAATCATAAACTGAAAATTCCAAGAGTCAAAGAGATAGCCGGTCAAGAAATAAGAACTGGTAGCAGTAGTTCGAGATGGCCGGTCAAGAATAAGTGGTGGCACTGGTTCATAAGCAGTACCGAATTGGTAGCCTCCGAATTTCAAGTCTTAGTAAAGCGTCTCAGCTTTGTCGCTTAGGAATTGCTCACCTTCTGCTGCAAGCCCCCTGAATGGTGCGGATATAAACTACTGCTATCTGCCTCCGTCCTGACCGTGTTGGAATGACCAGTGGGAGTCTTTTAACGGCACCATTTATTCGTGCAACCTGGCGAGATCGATCACCATGTTACGCGGGGGTTAGCTTAGCGCCAGTAAATCATTCAGAAATTGTCTTATGCCGACGAGAGCACGAGCACGATGACTGATACTGTTCTTGATCTCTGCCGGCAATTCCGCAAACGTCGAGGAATAATTGGTGGGTACAAATATCGGATCGAAGCCGAAGCCATTCTCTCCCCGCGGCTGGTCGGCAATTCGGCCCTCACAGGTTCCCACTGCGATCTTTAAAGGACGGAGATCGGCAATTACCATCACGCACACGAAGCGAGCTAACAACTCGGAATCGCCGGTCCTTGAAAGGTTCGACAGTAGCAACCTTATGCTCTCTGCATCCGACGCTCCATCACCGGCATATCGGGCGGACGATATCCCCGGCGCGCCGTTTAGCTGGTCCACTTCCAGTCCGGAATCGTCAGCCAGGGCGAGCAGACCGGTCTGCTGCGAATATGCCCTTGCCTTGATAAGGGCATTCTCTTCGTATGTCGATCCGTTCTCGTTCGGTATAGATATATGAGGAAAATCTGCAAGGAGCCGCAATCGCAAGGGCAAATACCCGAGTGTGCTTTGGATCTCCTGAATCTTGCCAGGATTTCTGGTACCGATTAGTAGTTCCAGTCGCGCCATGCGGAGTTGACTGAGAGATTCAATCTTGCCTTGCTTCCCCGGATTCGGGACGCAAGAGCGGCACCAGAACGCCAAAGAGTCCGAACGACGATCGTGTTTGTCTCTCGAAACCGTGATCAGTGAGAGTTGTCTCAGTCGCCGAAAAAGGTAACTGCGCAAGCAACTGGTTGATTCGCGCACGGTCTTCGACAGCAGGCAAGCGTTGGCCCAGTTGCAGTATGCTTGCCAGGAATCTGCTCGCTCGTTCACTGTCATCGGAATAGGTCATCATACCTGCCTGAGTTGTGGACCGGGCAAAGAGTGTGACTCGCTCAGACAGACCCGGATACATGCTCATTCCAGACCCGGTTGCGCGGACAAAGTCGCGAACCTCAGCCGACGGGCCCAGGACTACGTACTGGCCCGTTAAAGCTGCGGCGGCGCCGTTTTCGAGCTGATCAAATATTTTGCTGTTCCCGCTCTGCTCCTTGAACGTGTTTGCTGTTGGCCTTTCTATAGACTCGCGGAACGAACGTTCATCGCGAAGTCGGGCAATCAGGAGCGAGTGCTCGGGATCTTGCGCGCGCCGTATACTGATGATGTTCGAATCCACTGCTTCCAAAAACCGTTTTGGCTTCTGAATTCCATAAGAGAGCAGGGCGGATTCCAATAATGAGTCGAAAACCACTGCAGAAAGTGTATCCAACTGAGGACCGATTGCCGACTCGAGGCTTTGCCATGCAGCCAGCGAATCTTCATAGTTGTAGATTGTCAGCGACCGCACGTCTGTAGGGAGCGTTTCGAGGACGTGTCGGTCCGCGACGCCAGGCTTTCGCAGGGGTACGAGCCTGGAAACTACTGCCGGTTGCAGCAAGAAGAGATAGTGATCCTCAATGCCTCCAGTGGCTGAGGTAGCAACCCAACCAATGCTGCCAAGGATTTTTGTGGCACTAGTGACAATGAGTCGCTCCAGCCGCAGGTCTCCGGGCGCTCTGCCAAAGAGCAGTGGGATTCCGAGAGAAACCAGACGAGCGGCATTCTTTGAGGAGATGAATCCAAAGGCCAGTCCCTCGTTGCTGGAGAGCATTTCCCTCATCTGTTGCAACTCGCCGGAGTCGCGCAGACTGGGATACTGGCCCAGCCTTGTCGCCAGACAGTTCCTGACCGCGCGCTCGTTATTGCCTATTACCACAAGCGTGCCGTTCAGTGCGCAAACTATTTGTCGCGTTGAGTCGGGGGCAGTCCATTGCATGAACTCTGTTGGGCCATCAGTGCTGCGGCTGAAAGTTGGTTGCTGGTAGGCACTCACCGCAAAGTCGCTGAGGGTCTTTTCTACCAGTGGTTTGATTCGCCAATTCGAAGTGTGAGTTTCGACAAGAATGGCAGCGTCAGGCTTGATCTTCAGTGTAGTACCTTCATCGACAGTGCCCAGCTCAAGGATGACAAAGGCGACCTGCGCACGGGCCAACACTACCTGTTGCGTGGGACCCAGACCGGTCCACGCCAATACTTTTTGGAGCCGTGTAAGTTTCGCGGCGGTCGAAAAAAGACCCAAGGAATTTAGGGACCTCCAGGCGTCTGTATTGATGATGGCTTCAGCAACGTCGGTGAGGCTATTGGATTCCAGATAGAGGAGACAATCGCCCGGTGCATAGGCAGCCATATCCGATTTTTGAGGCCGGTTCCACCAAAGCCAAGAGCCGGCGACAAGCACAAAAAAGACAAAGACGGCAAGGAAGCGGCGTAGCCTATTCATTTGCACTGATCGTATCCTGAGGGTTCGATCCGAGCAAGCAACTGACTAGCCTTCCTAGCCTTCTTGAATCCGGGAGTCCGAAATTGATGAGCGTTCATGACTCGTGTTACTTTTGACGCGCGAACTGAGATCCGGATTTCTCCAGAAGTGACCTATGCCATATCGGGAGCTATTTGCTCAAGCAGCGGCGGAAGCTGATTTTGACGCCTTCCTGGAGGAGTTGAAGGAAGCGCTAAGCGACGAACGCCGAAATCCAAACGACGTGGTGAGGGACACGCTGTATCAACTTTATTTTGGTCCCGGGGTCTCCTCGTCATCCCCAACATCCGGGCCGGAGCTAAGCAAGTTGTCGACGGCTGCGCGCAGCGTTGTGCACACTTTTGACCCGCGCAACATTACCACCGAACCAGAGTATTACGCCGAAATTGATCAGAAGCTCTACGCGGAACGCAAGCCTTTCATTTGGTTATGGCAGATGTTTGATCGCTCACCTCTGGGACAGAATGCCTTGCTGGGTCATCGCTTCCGACGCCTGCTGGCGCCGTCTATCTTTCGCAGTGTCGGACGGAATTTCAAATGTTGGCATTTTGTTGAGTGGTCCTTTGGCTACAACTTGTCGTTTGGAGATAACGTGGTGATTCATCGCCATGTCTTATTGGACGACCGCGGCGGGATTGAGATTGGAAATAATGTGTCAATCTCCGACTACGCCAACATCTATTCCCATAGTCACGATATCTACGATATTGAGAAGGTCGATAACCGCGTGACTCGAATTGGAGACGGATCGCGGGTTACCTATCACGCAACGGTGTTGGCTGGAACGCAGATTGGGGAGCATGCAATGATCGGCACCGGCGCAGTTGCAACGAGAGATATCGCGCCTTACAGCATAGCCATTGGCGTGCCGGCCAAGGTGGTGAAAGTAAAAAAGAGCAAAGACAACAAATTGACCGCCGTGCAAGGTGATTAGCACTCTTCCCCTGCGGGAGATGGCCGGCCGCGCGTTATCCCCGATCCTACCCTGCTTGTGGCGACTGCCCTCCCACGGCCCTTCTTCTTAGGAGCCCACTGAAGAAGACACATTGGCCCCGGCGACAATGGAGATAAACGGAGCCGCTGCCCTCCAAAGACAGCTCTTGGAGACTTGGACTTTCGCTGTAACCCCTGCAAAGGCCGAATTTAAACGAAGCAAAATAGCGGTTGACAATGTTTAGACCCGTAGGTTAATCTCCTATCTGACGGTGGACGCTCCGGCGCCGCCGTCTGAGGTGCTCGCCTATTTCTCCTCGGCCTGGTCAGCATGGCATGGTTTGAGACTCAGACAAGCCGGTGCTACCCGGGCGTTCCTGCCCAGAACCTCAGATTCCAGCCGCGAGATTTCATTGTTTGTACATCTCAGGACACCGACCCGTGAAGCTCCCAAATCAGTGCGCGGCGGCCAAGGCCGCCAGACCTCGTCCCTCACGAGCAAGAAAAGCTCGAGCTCGTCTGCGCAGGTTGCAGCGAAATCGTTCCCTGGCGCCAGTAAGGATTAAATAGACATGTTCAAAACCGCTAAGAAAAATCTCGTTGGCCTGGATATAGGGTCCAGTTCGGTCAAGGCAGTAGAGTTGCTGAGGAAGGGAAACAATCTCCAACTCGCGAGTCTGGGCTATGAGAATCTCCTACCTGACACCATCGTCGATGGTCAGATCATGGAGCTTAACAACGTTTCAAATGTCATTGCCAGCATCTTCAAGGAACACCAGATTAAGACTCCGAGAGTCGCCGCCGGCGTAAGCGGACATTCTGTAATTGTAAAGAACATCGTTCTACCGCAGATGAGTGAGGATGAGCTTCAGGAGTCGTTCAGCTGGCACGCCGAGGAGCACATCCCTTTCGATATCGCCGATGTCAATCTTGACTATCAGGTTACCAACAACACGTCCGACGCGGTTCACGTGATCATGGCTGCGTGCAAGAGTGACAAGATTGCCAATGTCAGACAGGCCATACAGTTGGCAGGAAAACAGCCGGTAGTAATTGATGTCGACGCTTTTGCGCTCCAGAACTGTTACGAAGTCAATTATCAGCCTAAGACCGGTGAAGTGGTTGCACTCCTGAACATTGGAGCTGCCACAATGAATATCAACATATTGAACGGCTCACGTTCGGTCTTTGCGCGCGATGCCTCCGTTGGGGGCAGCCAGTACACGAGCCTATTGCAAAAAGAACTTGGTCTCACCTTTGAACAGGCGGAAGCCGTTAAGCGTGGTTATCCGTTACCCGAAGGCACCGAACCTCGCCCCATCCAGCCGATCATTGAGACCGTTTCCGACATTCTCGCTCTGGAAGTCCGCAAGACCATGGATTTCTATCGCGCCACCGCAGACGAAGGAGAATCTGCAATTCAGAAAATCCTGCTAGCCGGGGGCGGCTCCAAATTGCCGGGGTTGGCCGACTATCTGGCACAGCGGTTCGAGATACCGGTGGAAGTGTTCAACCCCTTCCGGCAGATCCAAGTGGATGCCCGTAAGTTCGATCCTGATTACATGAGGGAGATCGTTCCCGAAATGGCTGTTGCCGTTGGTCTCGCGTTGAGAGGAGTTGAAGCGGCATGATCAAAATCAATCTGCTGGAGTCAGTTACTGAGCGGCCCACCGGGGTAGCCATGGTCGAAGACAAGGTGGCGAACCCGCGCATGCAGACCCTGCTGCTTGCTATGACAGTTTTCGGGTTGCTGGCGTTGGGGGCAGGCTACGACTACATCAGTTCAAAGTCGGCTTACGACGCCGCCACTCGCGAACTGGAAAATCAGCGTCGAATCAACCAGCAGATGCTTGCGGTGAATCGGGAGCAGGCTGAATTGGAAAAGAAGACCCAGGATATTCAGGGGCGTATCGATGCAATCAAGAAGTTGCGGGAATCGCAACAGGGACCGGGAGCGGTGCTTCGTGAGATCAAGGACCGTTTTGACAGCGTGCCCGGACTTTATCTGAAGAGTATTGAACAGAAGGAAGGGGAGCTTACTATAAAGGGTGAATCTCCCAATGAGATCTCAGTGACTCGTTTTGGTCAGAGTCTCGAGTTTTCCGGCGGCCTTTTCTCGAACCTCAATATTGAAACTCAACGGGAAACGATGCAGCTCCAGGCTGCCAATAATAGCCCAACTGATGACCCTAACTTCCCGCGACCGGAGGTCGTTAGCTTTGTAGTGAAGTGCAACTTTGGCTCAGCAAAACCTCAGGCGCAACCGGCCCCTCAAGCAAACACAAACCAGGTGGCAGTGAAAAAGTAGACACCTATGGTCTCTAATCGGGTGAAGGGAATTAAACGAAAATGAGAATCGGCACGCTTCAGACGATACCCTGGTACCTGCGATTGGGCATATTTGTCATTGTCGCCGCAGTCTTGTACGCAGGCTTCTGGTATTTCGTCACACGCGGCACGCGCAATTCAACAAAGGAGTTGAATGGCGAGATAGCACAACTCCTGCCGCGCAACGCGCAGGCGCAAATTGCTTCGCAGCGACTGAACGAGTTTCGAGCTATCTACAAGGCCCGGCAGGAAGAGTATGACGAACTGAAAGCGCTGCTCCCTGAACAACGTGAAATCACGATGGTTTTGCAGGGCGTCCAGGACCGCGCGCGGAACAACGGTCTGGTGCTGCGGAAGTTTACTCCCAAGGACGATATTCAACAGGACAACTACAACGGCAAGAAGATCGAGGTCACCGTAACAAGTTCGTTTGCGTCATTGCGCGCATTTTTTGAACAGCTGGCGCATTACCAGCGAATCGTTTCCATCACCAATTTCGACCTCAAGCAACTGGATAAGCAGTCATTAACACAGACTGTCGACGCGAAGTTTGATCTGACTGCATATTACGTTTCCGCTGAAAGGCTGCAGAAGCAGACCACTCAACCTGCGGGTTCGGGAGGTCAGGCTGCAGCGCCAACAGCGGCGCAACCGGCAAAGTAGATTGCCCCTCGCATCGGCTCAAGGAATGATCAGCATGTACCAATCGAAAAGATTTAGAAACGGACTTGCCATTTTCCTGGTTGGCTCAGCCAGCGTTCTCACGGGTGCATCCATTACCAGGGCCCAGGAGAACGAAGCTACAAAGCCGGCCACTACCAAGCGTTCGGTAGCTAGTGGGCGCGACCCTTTCCGCAAGTTTGAGCCTCCCCGCGTCGTCGTAAGGCGAAGCGGCCAGATAGTTCCGCCCAGCATCCAGGAGCGAATTGAACAATACAAGGCCCAGAAAGTTGCGGCCATGAACGCGCGTATAGAGCCCCCCAAACCGACCACTGCGCTGTTACTCAGTGAGGTGCAGGTTGTGGGAATCTCGCGCACACCCAGAGGCTACGCCGCCATTGTAGAAGCTACGCCGATTAAGTTGTCATATGTGATCTACCCCGGTGAGCGCTTCTATGATGGGCAGCTCGTAGCTATAGAAGACAACCGGTTGGTCTTTCGTCGTGAAATCGTCCTCACCGATGGGAGACGCGAACGGTCTGTCGAGTTGAAACCCTTACGTCAGGCCAGCCCAGTTGACGCCATGGCCTCCGTAAAGACTGCACCTGCCACCGCTTCTGTTACCGACTCAGAAAGAAAGACTGCAGAAAAACAGCCGGTGACTCTGAAGCCTTGAACTTCTAGCGGGTTTCGCGGCGCTCTCGACGTGACAAGAAACCCATTTCCCAGCGCTCCGGATCACTTCAGGACCACCAGTCCAAAAAAGCCGAAAGCGCAATCTTGACAATAAAAACCTGGGACAATGCCGCTTGTGCGGCGCGCGCTTCAGTTGCCAAAGCAATCGAGCGTAGTGCGTGGCGGTAACGTCCTTCGCGATTCCCCTAAGGAGGGAAAGATGCCCTTTCAGCCTCGAATTTTCATACGTATCGACAGGATTGCGCTCATCCTGCCGTTCTTATTTCTATCCGGCATAACGGCTTTAGCTGGCGTGGAAAACAGAAGCCCTTATCGCGTACCCGCTGAATCGGTCGTCGCGTCGCCGCCAAACTCTTCATCTCAAGGGCAGGAGAAGCCGGCGACCGGAAATGTGATCTCCCCGGCGCCAGACAAGATGACCCAGGGAGATCAGGGCAAACAATACGGACAGCCTGGTTTCGTGGGTGAACCGATCAACTTGAATGTTGTTAATGCCGATATCCGCGACATCCTTAATTACATTACGGAACAGTATGGCGTGAATTTTGTCATCGACTCGTCAGTTGGCGCGGTTTCAGTCACGGTGAATGTCCAGGACGTACCGTGGAATATCGCACTAGAAGCAATTCTCAAGGCCAATCGTTTGGGCATCGAAGTCAACGGAAATATTTTGCGTGTTTCAACTACCGAAGTCCTTGCCAAGGAGGCTGAGACGCAGAAGGTGATCAACGAGTCACGGCTTGATGCTTCCCCGCTTGTTACCGAGTTCATTCGCCTAAATTATGCGCGCGCTTCCGGCACTCTCGCACAAGCAGCCGGTTCCACCGGGGCCTTCTCCGGGGGCTCCACCAACCTCAGCTTTAGCGGCGGAGCCGGCGGCGACGCCACCGGCGGCAGTGGCGATCAGGGTCTGTTGCCAATCATCTCTCGTCGACTCTCGCGGCGGGGCTCAATCGAAGTTGATGGTCGTAGCAACACGCTGATCATCACCGACGTGAAGGAGAACATTGATGCAATCCGCCAATTGGTGGCGATTCTGGATCAGCCGGAGCCGCAAGTCGAAATTGAGACAAGGATCGTCATTGCGCAACGAAACTTTAGTCGCGACCTGGGAGCGCAACTCTCGGCCGCGGTCTTAAATCGAAGCAGAGAAGGCGTGGGTTCCATCTCCACTCTGCCGCAACCGACACGTGGAGGAACCGCGGGTACTGGTGGTACGGGAGGAACGACAGGCACACCAACCACTTCCACCAGTCCTTTCAACGACAATACGGGTAGAGTGTTGGGACCATTCCAACCAACAGGCGGCCTCGGAGCTTCCGCTGCCAACACCATCATCGGATTGACGACCGGTCTGTTTGGTACCGCGCAAATCACCGCCTTGATTTCCGCTGCTGAAACGAGGGGCCAGGCCAAAACTGTCGCTACTCCTCGGGTCACCGCTTTAAACAACCGTCCGGCCCAGATCGAGAGTGGTTCTCAGATTCCCGTCCAGACAACGCAAGCAGCGAGCGGCACCGCGGTTGTGACAACAACCTTTGTGTCTGTGCCTTTACGTCTCTCCATAACGCCACAGATCACAGACGTTGGCACCGTCGTCCTTCGAGTCACCATTGAGAACAACACAATCAACACGGGCATTGCAGTCGGCGGCGTGCCGGGAATCGACACGCAGCGCATGCAGTCAGAGGTCCTGGTACCCGATGGAGGCACCACCGTCATGGGCGGTGTCCTTGCTGATACTGAGGGCGAGACGCGGCAACGCACGCCGGGTCTGGCTTCAATTCCCGTGGTCGGAAACCTCTTCAAACGCAAGATCACAACGCGGTCGAACAGCGAGATTCTGTTCTTCATAACGCCGCACATTTATCGCCCGGACTATCAGGGCCGGCCTCTTCCTGGTGCTGCCAGCACGGGACCACGCACTATCACCATTCCGCAGCCGGTGCCGCTCGGGAATCCTCCCAGCAACACGCCGACTCCAACCCAGTTGCAGCAGCCGACGCAGCAGCAAACTACTCCTGGAACACCACAACTGCTGAGCGCTCCTGCGCCCAACACACCAGCACAGGGTGGCACTACCGCCCGGCCCGGCGCGCTCGGTGGACAGCGACCGTAAGGAATACAGCCATGTTCAAACAGATGCTTGAAACCATAATCGAGCACACCGGTGGCAGTCTTGGTGCGCTGATCATGGGTACTGACGGCATTGCGGTGGAAAAAGTCCTCGGGGAGGCCGGCAAGGACGCAAACCTCGATGTGGCCGCGGCTGAATTTACTTCTCTTGTGCGCAGTGCCCAGCGTGCGGGAAATGATACTGGCCTCGGAAAGCTTCAAGAGCTGGTAGTGTCGCTTGGTGATGCAATATTGATCATGCGATTGCTCAGCCGCGACTACTTCGTGGTCCTGGCGCTTAGTCCTGAAGGCAATCTGGGACGAGGACGGTTCGAGTTGCGCAAGGCGGAACTCGAGATGGCTGGTGAATTCGCGATTTAATCAACGTTCGTATTCTGCATTTACATTATGGAACGACCTCACCGAATATTTATCGGGATCGTTCTGGAGCTGGTCGTTTGCGCCTCAGCACAAGCTTCGGCGCAGGCGGCCTCGCTTTACGGTAAGGTGGTGGCGGTTGATGAGGGCGATAGCTTTGCTATCTTTAACCTCAACCGCTCCGTCAAAGTTAGACTCATCGGTATCGACGCCCCAGAGAAGGTACAGCCCTACGGAGAAGTTGCCCGGCAACACCTTGCCGACCTCATCCTCGATAGATTCGTCTTAGTTGAGTATTCAGGCCTCAGCGATAACAGCTACATTCTCGGCAAAGTGTTCTTCAAAGACCTAGATGTCGGAATGCAGATGTTGCGGGACGGTGTTGCGTGGTTTGATAAAGCAGCGAGCAACCGGCTGACTGTGGCGGAATCTCAAACTTATTCCGCGTCAGAGGTCGCCGCGAGAAATGAACGGCGCGGTATCTGGCAACAGGAATCGCCGGTCTCGCCCTGGGAATTTAGGGAACAACAGGCTGCCAGAAGGTCAAGTGCGTCTGTCGTACCCTCGGCAGAGAAGCGGCCGGCTGCGGTACGAAATAAGTCGGCCCTTACAAGCAACGACCTGATGCGGGGTTTTGTCGGCTCCAGTCCTGCCACCGCACCCATCGCACGTTCGGTTTCCCCGCCAGGAGAAGATGGATGGCGCAAGCTAGCTCCAGCCGATGAGCATTTTTCTGCATCGGTGCCTACGGCTGGCTTCGAGATCTCCAGGATGTTGCCCGCCGGTGCAGACGACTTCGCCTCTCTCAATGTCTGGTTCTCCGATTATGAAGCAGCGTCCTACCTGGTAATGTGGGCAAAAGGACCCAATCTTAACTACAGCGATTCCTCAGCGATAGATGAAGGAGCGAGGGGACTCGTGAGTGGTTTTAACAAAGGTTTTGACCGGCGCGGCCTTGACCTTCATTTCGAAGCCAGCCGGCAGCGAGACCTGAAGCTCGATGGTTATTCTGGAGCGCAATATCGCGTTTCGGCAGGTGGTGTTCCCGGCGTTGTTCGAGTGTTCTCAAAACAGGTGGGCCAGCTGCGAGAAATGTATCTTATTGCGGTCCTGAACGGGACGGCGGAGAATCCTGCCGTAAACAAGTTTCTGAACTCATTGTCTTTAAGAAGGCCATAAGTCGCTCCATTTCAGGGTAGCCGCACGTAGGGCATTCCGCGCAAAATGATCCGCTGACGACGTGCCACCCGACGCGGGTTGACTTGAGGATTGAAGACAGTGCGCGGATTGGGAATCATGGCCGAAAGAAATGCTGCTTCATTTGCGCTGAGAGAAGAGGCAGATTTGTGAAAGTAGAATTGTGCCGCCGCTTCGGCACCGTAAATTCCATCGCCCCATTCGATAACGTTTAGATAGAGTTCCAGGATACGGCGTTTTGTTAACAACTGCTCGAGGAAGATCGTAAGCAGCGCCTCTTGTCCTTTGCGAATGAAGGAGCGCTGCGATGAGAGATAAAGATTCTTCGCGAGTTGTTGGCTTATTGTTGACGCGCCGCGTTTGAATTCCGGAAGATTTGGCAGCCAGTCGTCGTCCTCGCCTTCCTCTTTTGCCTCCCGTGCAGCCTCGCGCTGGGCTTGTTCCCATGCCTTCTGAATGGCTTGATAATCGAAGCCATGGTGTGTCACGAAATTAGTGTCTTCACCGGCAATTACGGCTCGCTGAAGGTTTGGGGAAATACGGTCAAGCGGTAACCACATCTGTGCTCGGCGCCCACGTTTCTGGCGCGCTTCCGCTTCTTGCGATCTGGTTTCAATCAGTGACGTTGTACCCGGATTGTGCGACTTCAGACGCGCTACGCGTGCCAGCATGATCGCTTCATAGCCAATTAGCCCGACCAGAATGCCCAACAACACGAGAAACGTTATCTTTAACATTGTTCGCATCTTCTGATTCCGTGGCAAGGATGCCCCCAAAGGTATGCATCAGATAGTAACCCAGATGCTCAACTCCTTGGAGTGGGGAGACTCACCGCTTTCCAATGTGACAACGCCTACCAAAAAGGCGGTGACAAGTCTCCGCACTGCTATGTGAATGTCAAGTAGTAACACGCAATGCGGTGAAAAAGGTTTTTGCTTTTTGTCTGCGTTGCTCT